>Ga0126371_10001177_pt1 | contig 21973 bp, 20 predicted proteins | sample PanSoiMetaPlot_4_FD_110145 | JGI IMG/M metagenome (GOLD analysis project Ga0126371, IMG submission 110145) | Tropical forest soil microbial communities from Panama - MetaG Plot_4 | ecosystem: Environmental > Terrestrial > Soil > Tropical forest > Bulk soil | place: Panama | collected 2016-02-17 | reverse complement strand
TTCGAAATAAAGGTTGCCTTGAGCATTTCGTTGATTCTGGTTTGCGCCGCCGGAGCACGCAGCATCGCGAACGAGCCTCGCATCGAATACGTGGATCTCCGATCGTCCAGACTTTCGTTGGTGAGGGTGCCCGCCGGAATTTTCAAAATGGGGACCAACCAGGTGATCACCACATCTCAGGGGTGGGACAATGAAGTAGAGCGTCCAACCCATGAAGTGAGAATCACGAAAGATTTCTGGATGGGGCGGTTTCCCGTCACGCAAGGCCAATGGCAGGAGGTAATGGGGAACAATCCATCCTTTGTCGCGATGCCGGTCCCGACGCTCCTGTGGAGCAGGTGAGTTGGAATGACAGTCAGGCATTCATCGCGAAGTTAAATAGCCAGCAGACTCGCTGGACCGTCCGATTGCCGACGGAGGCTGAGTGGGAGTATGCCTGCCGAGGAAACACGACGGAAGAGACGTATGGCAGGCTCGACGAAATTGCATGGTACGGAGGCAACAATACTCACTCGACCCATCCGGTCGGCCAAAAATTGCCGAATTCGTTTGGACTATACGATATGTTGGGAAATGTGTGGCAGTGGTGCCAGGATTGGTTTGGGTCTTATACAGGTGCGTCGTTAATTGATCCTCAAGGTCCAGCAACGGGTGAAAAACGCGTCATGCGGGGCGGGCGTTGGTATTGCGATGCGATACATTGTCGTGCAGCGCGCAGAAATCGCGACCCGCAGGACCACCTGTCACGCAGCATCGGATTCCGGATAGTGGCAATTGCTAGAACTGAGACTCCTACTCGATAGTTGCTAGGCACGTCCAGCCCAAGATAGTTCGGTTTGATGGTGGGTGAAATCACAACCCAAAGTAGAATCGCTTCGGCCTATAAGGTGCGAATGTCCAAGCGCCGCGCCACTCCCAAGCGTCTGCCTATCAGCCCGATTAGTCTCACGTGTCCGCGCTGCAAAGCCAAGCGCGGCCAGGATTGCATGACTACTTCGGGAGGCTTCGCTGCAGTTCAGATAGAATTCAATTGGCTGGGTTAGGCGATAAGAGGCGGCTCTCAGAACGAAAGCGCGCCGAAGCTACAAATAAAATGTGGATGATTCAGCCCTCGGTTTTCAGAACCTCATGCAACGCTACTAGCCGGTCGAACTCGCCGCCCGCCTGCGCTGCCGTTTTCGCGGACTGCTTTCGAAATCCCGCACATCCTTTGCTGTATACACGGCTTCTTTGCCGCAAGCCCGGCATCTCAGTGGATTGGAAAAAATTGCGAACTCACCTTCCGCCACTTGCGCTCCCTCTTTGTACTTCTGTTCCTTGCTTTCTGCGGATGCTGTCAACGGAGTTGATTGATGGCAGTGAATGCATATGACGCCACGATAGGATTGCTTCGCCTCGGCAATCATTTGAGCCCTCGAATGATCGGATGTCCTACGACCTCACATTTTAAGGCTGGCTCGAGAATCGTCTCCAATTCCCAAAACCTTCGCGCTCAGGCAGGCTCCGAAGTGTCACTGCCGCAAATGCTTCAGCTTCTCCGCCATGCTAAACCCAACCGCACCTTCCCACGATCCATACATCGGATTCGGCAATTGAAACCACCGTTCGCCCCACAAGCTCTGGTGCGCGACGAAAAGTTTTTCGCGTCCTGCAAGGTTCGCTTCGCCGGGCTGAATTGTCAGAAAATCTCCAAGTTGATCCCCGAATAGCAAAAGAATGCGGAACTTCGCTGCCACAAGCCTCCGCCGACCCGTCTTGTCCGCATCCTTGCTGTCTTTCGCGCAGAATAATCGATCCGCCGGCGAATCCAGCGGCACCTGAAGCTTACGCAGCACTTCTACCGTAGGATCATCGTCTTTCGACGAGTCGCACTTCCGATTCGTGATGTAAATCGGCATCACGCCGTTGGCATGCGCGAATTGCAAAAAATCAATCGCCCCCGGAACCAGCCCCGCCGCCACTTCGTTCGCCCATTTTGTCCACTCCGCGCTGATTTCATTCACCGCCACAGGGGACACTACCAACCGCGCATCAAACGCCGAATTGTCCAGCACCGTCTCATCCAGATCCAAAATCACGGCCGGAGGCAGATTCGCAAAATCGCCATTCTGCTCGAGCGCCGCCGTCCAATGCGGGTCGCGAAGCCCTTGCAGCAGCGCTGCCTGCGCCAAGCGGTAAGTCTGCACCGTAGCTGCCTTATATTCCACGGCTGTCTGCATCCACAACACCGCGTTCAAGTTCTCATAAGTCGTTGGCGCAGTCGGCTTCGCCAAGCCAAGCGCAAAGATCGAACACAACAGCACGTTCCCAATCGCCATCCGTAGCATAGTTTCTCCTATGGGAGGCGCAGTCTACCAAATGTTCGCCTTTGGCGAGCACTTCTGATTACACCTTCCGCCTTGAGAGCGCTGATCCGGGCGCAAGTCCTTTGTTCAGGGATTTTTCACAGTTTGAGGAAAACCGCTGTGACTATGTGCCCAGAAAGTCACGCGAAACGCCGTCGAATACAGCAATCACCCTATTCGTAGGTCCTAACCCTCGCCTTATCTTAAATAACAGAAAACGAGTTCATCCGCCGGCTCCGCGTTCTTTCTCTTGATCTCGCCCGCTGCTGTCAGTGCCATGACGGAGGTAACGCAATGCTACGAATACTTATCGCCGACGACGTGCCCATGGTTCGGGCGGGCCTGAAAATGCTTCTCGAAATGCACAAGGGCTGGAGTGTCTGCGGGGAAGCTACGGACGGTAAGGACGCTGTGGAAAAAGCCCGCGCCCTCGCTCCCGACGTAATCCTGTTAGACGTCTCGATGCCGAATCTCAACGGCTTGCAAGCCGCCCAGCTGATTCACAAAGATCTGCCGGGCGCCAACATCTATTTCGTCACGCAGCATCATTCTCTCGAAATAGCTCGAGCAGCTGCTGATGCTGGCGCCCGCGGCTACGTCGCGAAAATTCAAATTCCCACTGACCTGATTCCAGTGATCGAAGCCGGCAACAACACCCCGCCGCTCGAATCTTAGGCGGTAAGCCGTCCCAGCAGCAGCCGGAAAAATCGCTCCGCATCCACCTCCACGGCCACTCGCGCATTTGCCTTGAAGCTCTCTTCCGTCACCACCACAGGCGACCCGTCATGCTTATCCGCAAGCGCCATTGGCGCCGAACCTCTCGCTGGCCCGTACGCCCATCCAATCGTTTCTCCCGCCGTGAACTCGCCCTCCGTCTCCACTTCCACGTAATAATCCTTCAGCGTCAGAATTCCCGGATCGATCAGATTCGCCACCGTCAACGGATCGTGCATCGCCTCGATCATCGGGTGCGGCCCACGATTCAAATGCTCGAGCGTCGCCGCCATGATCTTCGCGGCCGCGATCCCCGACGGATTCTTCGCCGTCTCCAGCGCCTTTAGTCGCTGGTCGGTAAACAGCACCTTGCGCGTCACGTCCAACCCCACCATCGTCAACGGCACTCCCGCGTCAAACACGATCCGAGCCGCCTCCGGATCGACATACAAATTGAACTCCGCCGCCGGCGTCACGTTGCCGCCCGAAAGCGACCCGCCCATAATCACGATGCTCTTGATTTTCTCCGCCAGCCCCGGATCATCCCGCAGTGCCAGCGCCACATTCGTCAACGGCCCCACCGCCACCACCGTAATTTCGCCGGGATTCGCCTTCACGATCTTGCGGATCATTTCCGGCGCCGATTCTGCCACCGGCTTGATCTTCGGCTCCGGAAATTCCACGCCCGCGAGTCCATTATTCCCGTGGACGTGCTCTCCCGTAACCAGCTTTCTCACCAGCGGATGACGCGCCCCGCCTGCCACCGGCACATCCGTCCTCCCCGCAATCTCCACCAGCTTCAACGCGTTCGGCAGCGTGAATTCCAGCGGCACATTCCCGGCCACCGGCGTAATCGCCTCCACCTGCAATTCCGGCGAGCGCAGCGCCAGCAAGATCGCCATCGCGTCATCCACCCCCGGATCGGTATCAAGGATCAAACGAAGCGGCGCCGCTGCCGTAGGCGCTTTCTCGATCGCCGCGCTCTCGCGCGGAAGGGAACTGAACCCTCCGAATCTTTTGTTCATTCGCGCCGCCGCCAACGCGCCCACCGACCCCGTCAAAAATTCCCTCCGGTTCGGCCGCCCTTTCCCTTCACCCTGCTCCTGCGCCCGCCGCGATTCGCCCCTTCGTTCGTGGCCCATAATTGTTGAGAATTCTCCTTGTCGAAGATTCCGTCCCAAAGAATGTCTTCGTCGAACAACCCATCGCTCGAAACCGTTTCTTATATTCGCCGCCGCTCCATTCTGTCAAGCAACCGCACGCATCGCGGCAATAGCGCGCGTCATAAGACATGCCCAGTCACTTGCACCAGTTTGCGGAAGTGGATGGACAGGAAAAAATCAGATCCGGAAGAAAATCAAAAAGAGAAATGAAAACAGCTATGAGCTCGTGCCGGTGCCCGCTGTTCAGTGGCATAGACACTCCTGTTTACCCAGAGATACGAAGGGTCTGTGCGCCGTTGCCTTTGCCGTTCCTACGCTGCAACTCGACGCCCTTCAACTCGCCTTGCGAAGCTGCCGCCCGCTCAACGCAGCTCTCGCCGGCCGCGCCTTCGCGGCCCCCGCCGCGCGACGCCTCTCGCCCAAGCTCCTCTTCAACGCCTCCATCATGTCGATCACCGGCGCCTTCTCGCGCTTCGGAGTCGGAGCCACCGTCTTGCCCTCGAGCTTCGCGTCAATCAATTCCTTCAGCCGTGCCTGGAATTCGTCCTTGTAAGCCTCGGGCTTGAATCGCGACGTCAAACTCTCCACCAACTGCTCGGCCAGCTTTACCTCTTCCGCCCGCAATTTAATATCGTAATTTTTCCCGTAACCAGCCACGCTCGCGATTTCATTCTGGTAGTACATCGTATGCAGCGTCAGCCCGTGATTCCGCGCCCGGATAAATACCGTGTACTCCCGCTGGTGCATGGTCACTTTCGCCACGCCCATCTTGTTCGTTCCTTCGAGCGCCTTCAGCAACAGCACGTACGGCTTGTCCGCCTTCTCATCCGGCAACGCCAAAAATGACGAATCAAAATAAATCGGATCCACCTCCGACTCCTCAAGGAACGCCAGTATCTCCATCTGTCTCCCCGATTCCGGCGTGATCTTCTTGATCTCCTCCAGCTCGACATACACGTACTGCCCCTTCTCGTACTCGTAGCCCTTTATCACTTCCTTGCGATCCACAAACCGCTTGCAGTGCGGACAATACAGCGGCTGCTTCAACCGCGTCTTACAAACGCTATGAATCTGGTGCAGGTTGATCCGCTTCTCCCGTGCCGCCGCATACAACCGGATCGGTATCGACACCAACCCAAACGAGATCATCCCCCGCCACACAGAAGTCGCCATAGCATTCCTCCGCGCGCTCTCGATCGTGGTTACAGCCATCAGCAGTGCGAACCCCACACCGCTCGCGCGAGCATACCGCCCGCCAAGCCCCAGAACAATCAGTACATGACCCTACCGCGGTGGTCTCTGCCTTCGGTATTGCCCGCCGTTTTCTCTTATTTGAAATCTGAAATTTTAAATTTGAAATCCCGTCTCGCCTTCCAGTAGCACAGGCATTCCTGCCTGTGCCCCAAGCACCAACGAACTCCGAGTTGCAATGCGAGGAAAGCAATCAACCAGCGCGCATCCGCCGTTGGTACCGCTGGCCTCTGGTTTACCCTGAGGAACGAAGGTCCAACGTCGTCGTTGTCTTTTCCTCATTTGAAATTTTCCCCTCGCCTTCAACCCCTCGTAACCGCCCTATTCATAACAAGATGCGAATTTCTAATCGGCAGGTAAACCGCCAACAGGGCCGTGCTTGTGGCCACGATTCCAGGCCACAGCATCTTGTGTCTCCCGCCGCCCCGACCTGCATAGTTCCGCTTCCCAACCCATCTAATCCCCGTATCCGGAACAGCTCGCGACTCGCCCCTTTTCCGCCGCCCTTTCGGGTACAATTTCGCTCACCATTTTCAACGGAGAGATCGCATGGCCACTACCCCAGCACCGAAAGTCTTTAAGAATTCTATCAACGGAGAATGGGTTCCCGCGCGCAGCGGCAAAGCCATTGAAGACCGCAACCCCGCCAACACGACCGAGCTCGTCGGCATGTTCCCGGCGTCGAGCGCCGAGGACGTCAACCAGGCCGTTGACGCCGCGAAGCAAGCCTTCAAGAGCTGGCGCCTTACTCCCGCGCCTAAGCGCGCAGAAATTCTCTACCGCGCCGCCGAAATTCTCACCCAGCGCAAAGAAGATTTCGCGATCGACATGACGCGCGAAATGGGCAAAGTCCTCACCGAAACCCGCGGCGACATCCAGGAAGCCATTGACATGACCTATTTGATGGCCGGCGAAGGCCGCCGCCAATTCGGCCAGACCACTCCGTCCGAGCTGCCCAACAAATTTGCGATGTGCGTGCGTTCTCCGATCGGCGTGGCGGGCCTCATCACGCCGTGGAATTTCCCGATGGCGATTCCGTCGTGGAAAGCGATTCCCGCGCTCGTCTGCGGCAACACGGTCGTCATCAAGCCGGCCGAAGATACGCCGCTCTCAACTTACAACCTGATGCAGATTCTCACCGAAGCCGGATTGCCGCGCGGCGTGATGAACGTCGTCTTCGGCGACGGTCCTGATGCCGGCGCTCCGATACTCGCGCATCCGGATGTCAATCTCGTCAGCTTCACCGGTTCCACCGAAGTCGGCCGCATCGTGAGCAATGCTTGCGCGCCAACTTTCAAAAAATGCACCCTCGAGATGGGCGGCAAGAACATCATCATCGTGATGGACGATGCTAACATCGACCTCGCCGTGGACGGCGCGATCTGGGGCGGCTTCGGCACCACCGGCCAGCGCTGCACCGCGGCGAGCCGCGTCGCAGTGCACAAGAAAGTCTACGGTCAGTTCGTCGAAGAATTTGTCGCACGCGCCCAAACCCTCAGAGTAGGCGACGGCCTGAATCCCGCCACCGAAATGGGCCCTTGCATCAACGAAGAGCAGCTGCAAACCGTCATGAAGTACGTTCAGATCGGCAAGGACGAAAGCGCCAAGCTGGCCGCGGGCGGCAAGCGACTTGAAGGCGGCGCTTACGCGAACGGCTGGTTCCACGAGCCTACCGTTTTCATCGACTGCGATCCGAAGATGCGCATCTGCCAGGAAGAAATCTTCGGCCCGGTCGTCTCCGTGATTCCGTTCGAGACGTTCGATGACGCGCTTGCCATCGCCAACGACGTGAAGTACGGCCTTTCGTCCTCCATCTACACGCGCAACGTCAACGACGCGTTCCGCGCACAACGCGATCTCGAAACCGGAATCGTCTACGTGAACGCGCCGACCATCGGCGCGGAAACGCACTTGCCCTTCGGCGGAATCAAGAACACCGGCAATGGTCATCGCGAATCCGGCATGGCCGCTCTCGATTTCTACTCCGAGTGGAAGACGCTCTACATCGATTATTCCGATCGCCTGCAGCGCGCCCAAATCGACAACGCCGACTGAACGGCTCGATTTGTTTTCAGTAGGGGCACGGCATGTCGAAGATCCCGCACGTGTTCGCAGGGCCGTGCCCGCTTGAGCCACGAGCAATCGTCACGCGCCCGCGTTGTCATTCTGAGCGCAGCGCGTTTTTCAGCCGCTGATTCTTGGCGCGTGAAAAATTCCATCACACGAAACGCGGCCACCTGTCCATTCGTACAGGTTTCCGCGCGCGCATACCTGAACCTTTTCTGGATTGCATCGGTTTGCCGCGTGCGAATAAAGTTGTCCTACGTCAGCCATCCTGACGACCCTTTCGATTCGAACGAGGAGGCACCATGTGGACCAAGACTCAACCCGAAGCGCCCGGCTACGCGCCGGCATCGGGGCAGGCGAATACACCAGCGTCAAATTTCAATAGCGCCGCAAGCGCGACGCGTTTCAACGCGCCGGCGACGACTCCGAGTGCGCCCACCGCGCGAGGGCTTTCGTGCCTCGGGGCGAGCCTCGAAATCAAGGGCAAGATTTCCGGCGAAGAGGATCTGCAAATTGACGGCAAAGTGGAAGGCTCGATCGCCCTGCAGGGGCAGCGTCTCACGGTGGGACGCAGCGGTCAGTTGAATTCCGAAGTGCACGCGCGCGAAGTGGTCGTCTATGGCAAGGTGCAGGGCAACCTGCGCGCCAGCGACCGCGTCGAGATTAAGAAGGACGGTTCGGTGACAGGTGACATCACGACTTCGCGGATCAGCATCGAAGACGGCGCGTACTTCAAGGGCCGCATCGAGATCGATCGCTCGAAGGGCTCGTCAGTGGAAGAGTACGAAGCGGTTGGCGCTTCGTCGTCCGCGAACTAAATCCTCACCGGTTCCTCCTCGGGTTCCGGGGCTGCGCCAGATCCTGGGCAAGCGCGCAGCTACGGAACTCGTTTTTCCCGAAGTCCGCTGTGATCCAGCGCAAATAGATTTGTTGATTTGAGAAAGGTGCTCAGCGAGGATTTGTCCAGGCGCCGCGAGTGGCACGTTTCTTTAGACGGAATCGGCGACTAGATCGCCGATTTCGGCGGCTTCGTCGCAGGCGGAACGAAAATTTTCGTACCAGGTTTCGGTGAAGGTGTTGACGAGCTGCGGAACGGTGCGCCCTGCGACCTCGAATGTGGACCCGGCAATTTCTCCCCAGGTGTGAATCACGGTGCGGCCTTCGCCCTGCTGTTCGAACTCAACCCACTGAATGATCGTCACGCCCATGGCGCTATCGATCCAGCCGATCTGCTTCATCGGCGTGCAGGTGATGATCACGTGTTCGATCACGGTTTCCACGGGACGCAGCAACTCGATAAAAAGGCGGCTGCCGACTTGCCAGGGCCTGCCCTCGTGCCAGCCTAGCTTGCCGTAGACATTGGCGAAAGAGGGCCAGCGAGTCCAATCGGAGAAGATGCTCTAGGCGACTTCCGGGCTAGCCTTGGTAATTACCGTGTATTGGAACAAATGCGAATCGCTCAGCAACTTCACCAACTATTCCTCCTTGACCTTCCTCTCCGCGGATTGCGAAACAGGTAACAATCGGGGCCATTGCTTATACAACGTTCGTTTAACGATGTCAAATATATTACAATCCAGCGAAAAGGTGCGAGCAGCGCCAGGGGGGAATTCCGAGATGCCGCGTCAGCCGGATTTGGAAGTGGAAGGGCACGTTCTGGATGCAGCGTACCGCTTGTGGCGAAGCAAGGGCGAACACGGTCTGACGATGCGGGCGGTAGCGCGCGAAGCGGGGACGACCACACCGACGGTCTACCAGCGATTTCGAGACAAGCGCGAGATCCTGGAGGCAATGCGACTGCGCGCGCAGATGCAACTCTTTGCTGCGGTGAAAAGGTCGCGAGCGGTGGCCGAATTTTGCCGGCGCTATCTGGACTTTGCAGCGAGCCACAAGCACGAATATGAGTTGATTCATGCTGACTGGTCGGCACGGCTGCACCGGGACGAGCCGCGGCCGTCATTCGAGTTGCTGCAGCGCCGGCTGGCGGATTGCTTAGGCGGAAAGCCCGAGGATCACCGGCGATTGACGCTGGCGATTGCAGCTCTCTCGAACGGAACGGCGACGCAGTTACTGATTTCCGGTGTGCGGGATAGCATTGTGCGAGAGCTTCGCCAGACTTGCCTGATGGCGGCGGAGAGCCTGGTGGAGTCGGCGCGGAAGAACGGGCGGCGGAGAGGAAGATCGCAGAGTTCAGTGCGATCGAAGGGGTCAGGTCAATTCCGGCTGAAGAGCGCCGGAACGGGACCTGAGCTGCGGAAAAATTTGGGCGCGTGACCTGAGTTGCGAAAAAGATTCTAACGGCTGGAGGATTCGCCGCGGTTTACACCGAGAGAATGCAAATCGCGGCTGGGTTGGGGGCTGCTTGACTGTTCCTGGGCCTTGAGCGAGACTACGTGACGACGACAACTTGGCAACGGAGCGCGACTGTGACTCCCAAACGGAAACCGGATCCGCCATCAGACCCCGAAAAGCCGTCCGTTACTCTGCCGGGGAAAGTCGAAAAGATCATTCCTGCCGTTCCTGCCATCGCTCTTCCTGAAAGGGCGCAAGTCTCCGTTGAAGGCGCCGACCATCTTTACAAGGAGATTCGCATCGAGAACGTCCTGCAAGATGAAAATGGTGAAGAAGTGGCGCTCAAGCCAGGGGCCGAAGTGCAGGTAACCGTGGAAGCCTCGGCTGAAGCGGTGGTACCGAAAGAGGAAAAGCGCGAGAAACATCAAGATTCCGAAAAGGACAAGAAGTAGAACTGTCGGAGCACTCCCGAAGCAAGTGAAACCTCCCACGCTTCGCAGACCCGGCGAAGAGTAGGGCACCCGCAAGAACTAAAGCTAAAATTCGAAGACAACTGCCCGAGTGGTAGGCGGGATCTCCGACTCCGGCGTTCAGTGAGCGGAACGGGAACCGCCAATGACGACGTGACCCTTGGACTGGTGGCATTCTGAGGGCGGCCACCTCGACATTTAAGGTTGGACAATCGAACGAATGGTTTTCCAGCGAGCAGGCGGTAGTGCGTCAGGAACCTGATTCTTTACGCTTTCCAGAACCCGTTTGCACAGCTACAGTAGGGCGGCTCGCGCTCCTCTCAAAAGGAGGATGGGATGCGTTTTGAAAGACGCCAACTGCTTCGAACCCTGTTATGTGGTTTCGGGTCGAGCTTTATCTGGAATTGGAACCAACTTGGCATCGCTGCGCCGACAGCGATACTACCGAAGGTCTCCGCTGCGCCCGCGGTGACCGCTGTTCGTGATGGAGTCACCGGAGGAACCGAAATGTAAAAAGTGACCGGCATCGGAGGATTCTTCTTTCGAGCCAAAGATCCGAAAGCGCTGGGGCTTTGGTACGAGCAACATTTGGGAGTTTTGCCGATACCAACGAGCTACGGGGCAACTGGTTGGCAGCAAGATGCGGGGCCCACCGCATTCGCACCATTCAAGGAGACGAGCGACTACTTCGGCGATCCGCAGAAGGTTTGGATGCTGAACTTTCGAGTGCGGGACGTTGACAAGATGGCGGCTCAGTTGCAAGCCGCGGGAATCACGGTGAAGATCGATCCGGAGTCTTATCCCAACGGCAGGTTCGCGCGCCTGCATGACCCTGAGGGAAATCCGATTGAATTGTGGCAGCCTAAGGCTCCAGACGCGAAAGGCTAGGTTGCGAAGCAGTTCAGGAGGAATTCAGAAGGAGTCGTCCCATGCTCCATCCCATTGGCGGATTCAGTTGTGTTGCTGTGCTCGCGGTTGCGAGTGCTGTTCTTGGCTGCCCCGCTGGCGCGCAAGAGGTTCCGGAAAAACTTTGGCCTCCGGCCAACGAACAACTTCTTTTTCGGGTGCGCGCAAAGGGCGATCAAGTGTACGTCTGCCAGCGTGAGGCGGGGCAATTCGCCTGGAAGCTGAAGGCGCCTGACGCGCAACTTTTCGATCAGGACGGCAAGTCTTTCGGTAAACATTTTTCTGGACCCTCATGGGAAGCAAACGACGGTAGCCGTGTGACTGGGAAGGCTGTTGCAAACGCTCCTTCACCGGATGCGGATTCGATTCCGTGGCTTCTGGTCAGCGTTGTGAGCCACGGGAACAAAGTGGGGTTAACGCAGGACAAACCGGCCGAGCACCTGAACATCAACAACGGCATACTGTCACGCGTTATGACGATACAGCGCCTGAATACGAAAGGCGGCAAAGCGCCTGCCGCCGGGTGCGACAGTTCGCATTCCGGCGCGGAAGTCCGCGTGCCGTATTCCGCAGATTATCTTTTCTACGCTCCGAAGTGATCTGCGTGTTGGCCGTGCCACCGGTAGCCTAAGAATGCAAGGCCCGGACTTCCTGCTCAACCGAAGCCTGCGAGGAGACTCGCCCTACATTCTCCCGGTGTGTTGGAGGCGACTGGGGATCGGGGCGATCAGTCTCGATTGGCCTTGACGAATGCGATTACCAGGCGCATGAATTCTTCCGGTTTCTCGACTTACATCAGGTGGCCGGAACCTTCGACGACGACGCGTCGCGAATTGGGGATTCCTCACCAGAATTAAGGTGGGGACGCTGACCTATCCGAGTACCCGCTTCTTCATCCAATCACTGGCCGATTGAGCCAATTCTTTCAGGACTTCTTTATCGGTTTTGCCTGAACTTTTCAGGACGTGCAAGGAATGATCGGCGCCTTCGAATACACGCAGCGTGGCTTGAGTTCCGACTTTGTCCAAGATGGGCCTCAAGAGCTTGAGATCAGCTAAAGCGTCGCGCGTCCCTTGAAGGAAAAGCATCGGCAATTTTACTTCGCGCAGGTGCTCTGCGCGCTTAAGTCCTGGTTGATTGGGTGGGTGCAGCGGGAATCCGAAAAAGACCAAACCTCGAACGCTATCCAAGCGCCCTTCGGAAGCTGCGAGCGAAGTCATTCGGCCTCCGAGAGATTTTCCTCCCGCAAATAGCGGCAGATCCGGAGCCGCTTTAGAGGCAGCCTGCACCGCCGCCTGGATAGTCGCGGTGAGGACCGGCGGGCGGTCGAGGACTCGCCGTCGTTGCTCCATGTAGGGAAACTGGAATCGAAATGAGGCGACTCGAAGGGCTGCAAGCTCGTGGACGACGGCCGTCATGAACGGATGATTCATTCCGGCGCCCGCGCCGTGGGCCAGCACAAGCAGGCATTGGGCGCTCTGCGGCTGCAAGAAGATTGCCGACACTTCGCCGGCATCTTGAACGGCGAACCAGATGTTCTGAGTGCTCGACACTTTATTCGCGAATTTTTACGACGCGGATCTTTGTCTCGCCAGTAACCGCATGAAATAAGGTCGTGTCGTAGAGCAAGGGAATTGTGGCATGTTATTGCGCTCAACTGCCAGCGAGCGATAGCGTCGGATGGCGAAGCCTTCTGCGAGAGGGTGCTGCGGTTGACACTCCCCGCCGCGCCTAGCAGAATATTTGCGGCGCGGCGGGGTGGCCGTTTGAGTGGTTCCTGCCTGGGGCAAGGCTCTGATTTGTTGAGGATTCCATCGGGAAGCCTGTGCCCCGAATCCAAGCGAGGAAATATGAGAATCCGTTGGATGCGAGTTTTCGCATCGGCGATTTTGATTGTGGCGAGTGGCGCGGGCGTGCGCGCCCAGACTGGGCGGATGGCTGGCGAAGGAGCCGGAAAGGCTGCGATGACTGGGGCTCTGCTGCCCGAATGCGCGGTCGCGGGTGGAACTGGCTCGTCGACGCGAGCGGTGTCGGACGATACAAAAAAGAACGGTGGATTCGACCTCGCGAATCTGGATCGATCCGTATCGCCGTGCGCTGATTTCTACCACTTCGCCATTGGCGGATGGATGAAAAACAATCCGATACCGGCGGCGTATCCGAGGTGGGGTTCGTTCACAATTCTGCAAGAACACAACCAGGACGTGCTGCGGACGATTCTTGAAGATGCGGCGAAAGACAAATCCGCGCAGCCGGGATCAAATTGGCAGAAAATCGGCGATTTCTATGCCACCTGCATGGATGAGAGCGCCATCGAATCGGTGGGAGTAAAGCCGCTCGCACCCGAATTCGAGAGAATTGCGCAGATCAAGGATGCTGCGAGCCTGCAGGCGGAAGTGGCGCGCTTGCAGAACGAAGGAGTGGACGCGATTTTCAATTTCGGTTCGCAGACTGATTTTAAAGACAGCAACAGCATGCTCGCAGGGATCGGGCAGGGCGGGCTGGGTTTGCCGGACCGGGATTACTACACGCGGGAAGACGAGAAATCCAAGCAGCTGCGCGACGAATATGTGCAGCATGTGACGAACATGTTCAAGCTGCTCGATGACGACAACACAACGGCTGCGGCGGAAGCGAAGACTGTGATGGAGATCGAGACGCGTTTGGCGAAAGTATCCATGCCGCGCGTCGACTTGCGCGATCCCGACAAGGTCTACCACAAGATGCCGGTTGCGCAGTTTCAGGCGCTCGCGCCAAACGTGGACTGGGAAGGGTATTTTAAGGAAATTGGCGCGCCGCCGGTGTCGCAGATCAATGTTTTCCAGCCAGACTTCATGAAGGAAGTCAGCGCCGCCTGGACTTCGGTGCCGTTCGCCGATTGGAAGGTCTACCTGCGATGGCAATTCGTCCACGCGGAGGCGACGGCGCTGCCAAACAAGTTTGTGGACGAAAACTTCGACTTCTATTCGAAGAAGTTGACCGGCACCACAGAAATCTTGCCGCGCTGGCGTCGCTGCGTGCGAGCCACTGACCAAAAGCTCGGCGAGGATTTGGGCCGGTTTTACGTGCAGAGGGCGTTTCCACCGGAAGCAAAAGCCAAAGCGATGGAGATGGTTCACAATCTGATTGACGCGTTACGCGCCGATCTTTCGACACTTGACTGGATGAGCCCTGCAACCCGCGAGCAAGCCATCGCAAAGCTGAGCGCGATCAAGTTGAAGATCGGTTATCCGGATAAATGGCGCGATTATTCCGGCTACAAAGTGGATCGCGGGCCGTACGTCGAGAATTTTATCCGCGGCAACGAATTCGAGGCCGCATACGACTTGGCAAAAATCGGCAAGCCGGTGGACCGGGGCGTCTGGAATATGACGCCGCCGACCGTGAATGCCTATTACAACTCGACACGCAACGAAATCGTGTTTCCAGCGGGCATTTTGCAGCCTCCGTTTTACAATCCGAACCGGGATGACGCGATGAACTATGGCGGGATGGGCTCGGTGATAGGGCATGAATTGACGCACGGCTTTGACGATCAGGGCAGCAAATTTGATGCGATGGGGAATCTGAAGAACTGGTGGACACCGGAGGATTTTAAGAATTTCCAGGCGCGCGGCGAATGCATCGTGAAACAGTTTGACAGCTTTGAAGTGGAGCCTGGGCTGCACGAAAACGGAAAACTCGTGGAAGGCGAGAGCATTGCTGATCTTGGCGGGCTGACGATCGCATATGCCGCGCTGCAAAAGACGCTGGAAGGCAAGTCTGCGCCAGCGCCGATTGACGGCTTCACGCCCGATCAGAGGTTTTTCCTGGGCTGGGCGCAGGTGTGGGCGAGCAATATGAGGCCGGAGTATGAGCGGATGATCGTCCATACGAATCCGCATCCTTTGGATAATTACCGGGTGAACGCGCCGGTATCGAATATGCCGGCGTTTGCAAAGGTATTTGATTGCGGTGCAGACTCGAAGATGGTGCGACCCGCGGCGGAGCGGTGCAGAATTTGGTGATTTAGCTCACTGGCGCAGCCAGTGGCTCCGAAGAAATGGCTGGAGGCGGTTCGTAGGTCGGAGTGGCGACCGCGATGGCACGCTGATGCTTGCGGTACCAGATGCATTCGCTCGCGCGCTGCCATAGACGGCAGGCTTGCCAGAAGATGATGAGGAATTGAGAGAGTAGAAACGGCGCGAGGATGGATTCTGGATGAAGATGCGTCATCCAGATGTGAAGGCCCGCGGCAAAGACGATCCACGCGATCAGGCTAACCCTCAGATATAGCCAATAGAGCGAGAAGAAATTGTCCCGCAGCAGTGAAGCGGCACGGCGGAGAGCTTTGTGCATGCGATGCTCGTCTTCGGCGACGGCGATCACTTGAGCCATATCAAACCAGACTCGAATGCAGATCAGCAGCAACAGAAAGATGAGGGCGGCGACTACTGAGAAATGAACTGCAGTCATGGGTGAGATCGATTGCTTCTCAACGCGATCGTAGACGTGATGGGCAATTCCGCCCAGGATGAGAACCGGAATCAGCACGAGCAAAAGATAAATTGCCGAACGAACGAAACGCCAGAAATTGTGTCCGCAGGCTTCGAAAAACCCGCCAGCGCGAAGCCTCTGTTCGGAATAGTAAGTAGCCAGAATGCCTCCCGTGGCAAAGATCATGAAGGTGGTGAAGAGAAGAGCACCCAACAAGGAAGCCGAAATCGATCCACCAAATGGAGATTCGGGATTCATCGCGAGCGAAGCGGATGCTCCCAGGTTGAATCCGTGCACAAGCTGATCCGCGGCGATGCTGTGGTCCAGAATTGCGCCGATGCGTTCGTTGGTCCCGTGAGTGGCGAAATAGGCCAGCACAAAATTGACGGCATAGACCAGCCAGAGAACGTTTTGGCAGCTCCATACGAGCGCGGCACCGGAGGTAAACGTCTTCGGCGTTGCGTCTGCCATTACCAATTCCACCGCTTGGGCATGCTGGTTATGCAATCCATGCGAGCAACTGCGCCATCCACTCGCTGACAAATCCCCATATGTTCGACAGCTTCTTTGTGGCGCGACGATCAGCTTTCAGAATGTAGCTGTTGTTGAAAAGGTCCCGATCCAGCCAGACCTGATGGTCCGCGTCGATTTCGGCGGACACGATCTGAGATTTTCGATCGTAGACGTAACGCACCCAGCGATCGCGGCCATCCCAACGTTCAGTCAGCGACTGTTTGTCATCGAAAGTAATCTTCACGTCGACCGGAAATACAAAGTCGCCTTTGCGTTGCACGGTTACATAGGTGCGATAGAGCGATTCTCTGTTTTTAGCGGCCACGTTTTCCGGCTCGTACCAATTTAGCGGGTCGGAATGCGCATCCAGGATTTTGTAGTCCAACATCTGGGTGCCGGAAATCGCCTGATCGAAATACCAATGCAGGTCTTTGCCAGCCACTTCCTCGACGGTCTTGATGAAATCTTCGCCTATGGGATGGGTAAAGCGAAAGCGCATGAAATAGGTGTGCAATGCGCGCCGCAGCGTTTCTTCGCCGATGATTTTCTCGAGTGTGAGAAGGACGGTAGCTGTTTTGCCGTACGTTATAGCTCCGTAGGCGTTGCCATCGTAAAAAAGCCAGGCAAAACGGTTGATTGGATCGGTATCGGGTCTGGAGAGATATGAGATGCGCTGCTCGTCATTACTTCCCATTTGGGCGAACGGGAAATTGAAGACTGAAGTGTACTTACCGTAGAGCGCGTCCATACCTTTTGCTTCCATGTAGCTGTTGATGCCCTCGTCGAGCCAGGCTTCTTCGAATTCGTTCGTCGCCACCATGCCATACCAGTATTGGTGGCCGAATTCGTGCTGCGTGACGAGCTCGGGAAGCAGCGCGCCTTTCGGCATGAACCAATTGGTGTCCGCAGTGATCAATGTTGGATATTCCATGCCGCCGGCCTGGTAGCCGCCGTGCGGCGGGTCGATTATGGTGAGCCGGTCATAGGGGTAGGGGCCAATCCACTGATCGTAGAGACCGAGCGTGCCCTTCGAGACTTGAATGTAGCGCTGGGCGGACGCCAGGTTTCCCGGCGACATCAAAACATGAAGCTTCACGGTCCCAGCGCTGCCGGTCCAGGAATCTTCGACGTCTGTGAAACTCGGGCTTGCGCTCCAGGAAAAGTCGTGAACATCTTCGGAGTGAAAGCTCAGCGTTTTCGTTCCGTCGGAATTGTTCGTAGACACCACGAGGTCGCCGCCTGCACCTACGATCTCATTTTGAGGAAGCGTGACATTCACGTCGAACGTCCCGAAATCAGCGAAGAATTCTGTGGTGTTGTGAAACTGATGGCAATTCCACGCGCTTTTCCACCACACGCCGACTTTCGGAAACCACTGGCCGATTATGTAGAAATCGCGCATGTATCCGGTTCGCGCAACGACTTCGGGTAGCTGATCGTCGAAAACGAACTTGAATTCCACCTCGGCGCCCGCAGGCACGGCTCTGGGAAGTTCGATCTGCATCACCGTGTGATCGGCTGCATTGTGGTCGTCTGGCTGGATGAAGCGCATCTGGGTCGAAAGATCGCCCATACCGGTGACTTCGAGATGCGAGATATTGATTGCGCCAAAATGTTCCGGTTTCCAATCGAGGCCGGGATTGTCTCGATTCTCTTCCGTCATAAAAGTGGATTGGGGTTCGAAGGCGTTTAGATACAGGTGAAATGGAAACGTTTTCTGAGGCTGGCCAGTGAGATTCTTGTAGCGCAGGGTCTCGGTTGCCGCGATCGTATGCCTCGCGGTGTCCAGGCGCGCATCGATTTGATATGCGACGACGCGCGTGGATAAGCTTTGCTGCATTGCCGAAGTTGCTGCCGTAACGGATGCTGGCGGCTCAGCCTGGCGGGTGGCGCTGGCTTGGCCTGAGCCCGACGGTTGTGCGATGCAAGTGAGAGCCAGCCCTAAAACGATTCCAAAGCGCATCTGCCTCCCATGCGGTAGCTGCGACTGCAATGCCACCTAAAGCGTGCGGAAAGAATATGATACGCGGCGCAACGTGGCAAGCGGGCTCAGCGGAATCTTAGGGCCACGCCCGCATTCGAGCTGAGAGGTTGCGTTCCAAGTGACGCACGAGAGCAGCGAAGTTGACGCGTCCTGCTGACACGACTAAACTCTAATTATCTGGGCGTACTTCTCGTTCTTTTTTTTCCGAGAAAGACTCAGGAGCCAGTAAGTTCATGGTTTCCCCGGTGTTACAGCACAGGCGCCATCAGCAGATTCTGACGGACGTAGTGCGCGAATACATTGAGACGGGCGAACCTGTCTCGTCGCGCAGCGTGGCGCGCAGGCACGTCGACCCGCTGAGCCCTGCGACCGTACGTAACGTCATGGCAGATCTGGAAGATGGCGGCTTTCTGTACCATCCGCACACTTCAGCTGGCCGGGTGCCGACGGCCGCGGCATATCGGTTTTTTGTCGAGCAAGTGACGGCGCAGGCGACTGCGAATCCCGAAGATAGGCTGTGGATTCGCCGCGAGCTCGAAGCCGCGAACACTCCGGAAGCGGTAATGGAGCGCGCAAGCCACGTGCTGGCGGCTGTTTCGCGCGGGCTGGGAATTTTCATCGCACCGCCGCTGGCGCGCAGCGTGGTAGAGCATCTTCGCTTTTTGCTGCTGCCGGATAATCGGGTGCTGGTGGTGCTGGTTGCCGCCGGCGGCCAGACGCGGGACAAATTGATTCGACCGGAGAGGCAGTTCCGCCAGGAAGATTTGGATCACATCGCTGCCTATTTGAATCATCACTACATCGGTTGGACGATTGAAGCGATGCGCGCCGATTTGCGGGCGCAATTGGCGCGCGATCGTGAACGCTACAGCCGGCTGGCTGGTGATGCTTTGATGTTGTGCGATCCCAGCGTGCTGGGTGATATCGACGAGCGCAAGATTTACGTGGAAGGCGCCGCGCAAATGGCGGCGTCGCCGGAATTTACGAATCAGGATCAATTGCGCGAATTGCTCGAGACGATCGAGGAGAAAGACCGGTTGATCGCGATTTTGAGCGGATGCATAGAGGCGCCCGAACCCGTGCATGTGGAATTGGGAGTGGATCAAATTTCGAATGCAGGCAAGCATCTCGCCGTCGTGTCCGCGTCTTATTCGTCGGAAGGGGAAGTTCAGGGCGCCCTCGGGATCGTCGCGCCGATGCGAATGCATTATGAGCGCGTGATTACGGCGGTAGCGTTCATGTCGCAATTTTTTTCCGAAGAAAAAGAGGGGAGTTAGAACTTGGCAGCGCAGAAGATCCAGAAGGAAGACGAGCAACCAAAGCCGGCGGTTGCGGCTGCGGAAGCAAGTTCTGCGACAGCGCCTGCACCGGAAGCAGAGCAGCAGGATCAAGTCCAGAAACTCGCGGCTGAGAAACAAGATTTAACGAACACGCTGGTGCGTCTGCAAGCGGATTTCGACAATTACCGCAAGCGAACCGATAAAGAGCGCGACCAGGCGCGGCATAGGGGAGTCGAGCATCTAGTCGAACAGCTTCTTCCTGTCCTGGACGGTTTCGATCGGGCTCTCGCCGCACACGACGATCCCGCGTACGAAGATTACCGCAAGGGATTCGAACTGATTCGAAAACAGCTCTGGGATTTGCTCGCGAAGCAGGGAGTGCACCGGATCGAATCGGTCGGCAAAGAATTCGATCCAAACGTTCACCACGCCGTTGAACACGTACCGACGAATGACTATCCGGATGGCACCGTGATTGAGGAGTTCCAGCCGGGTTACACGTTTCATCATCGCATTCTGCGCCCTGCGATGGTGCGTGTGGCGAGCGGCCGTAAGAATTGAGGGCCTCAGGTAATCTCGTGAGCGGTGAACTTTTTCCGAGCGTGATGATTCAAATTTATATTTCATCGTAAGAAAAAAGGACTGACGAAAAAGAGATGGCACCCAGCAAACAGGATTTCTACGCAGTCTTAGACGTAACGCGCGACGCGTCGGCGGACCAGATCAAATCCGCGTACCGCAAAGCGGCCATGAAATGGCATCCGGACCGCAATCCGGAGAACAAGCACGAGGCGGAACTCAATTTTCGCGCAGCGGCAGAAGCTTACAGCGTGCTGTCAGACCCGCAGAAACGCTCGATCTACGATCGCTTTGGCCACGCGGGACTGGGCAGCCGCGGATTTGAAACCGGCGGATTCAACGCGTCGATCTTCGAAGATTTTCAGGATATTCTTGGCGACCTTTTCGGCTTCGAGGATATTTTCGGCGGCGGGCGGCGTCGCGGAGGACGTGGGCGGCGCGGCCAGCGCGGAGCAGATTTGCGCTACGACATGACTCTCACCTTTGAAGAAGCTGCCACGGGCGTGAGCACCAAAATTCACGTCTCGCGCCATGAAGCTTGTGAGGCCTGTCACGGAACCGGAGCAAAGCCCGGCACGGGCATGTCGACGTGCAAGACCTGCGGCGGGCGCGGCCAGGTCTCCTATAGCCAGGGATTTTTCTCCATCACTCGCACGTGCCCCGCATGCCAAGGCGTGGGCCAGGTGATTCGCGATGCTTGTGCTGCGTGCCGCGGCCAGGGCCGCATTGAGCGCGAACGAACGCTCGAAGTCGGCGTCCCTGCCGGCGTCGATTCAGGGACGCGATTGCGGATGGCGGGTCACGGCGAACCAGGCACGAATGGCGGGCAGCCCGGCGATCTGTACATTTTTCTCGAAGTAAAGGAGCACGCGTTCTTCGAACGCCGCGGCGCAGACCTCTACTGCACGATTCCGGTTAGCTTGCCGCAGGCGACGCTGGGCACTTCGATCAACGTCCCAACACTTTCTGGCGAAGAAGATCTCGAGATACCCGAGGGAACGCAATCAGGCCAGATCTTTCGCAAAAAATCCAAAGGGCTGCCGAACCCGCATGGCGGACGGGGCGATTTATACGTGAGTGTTCGCGTGGAAATACCTGCCAAGGTGACGCGCGAACAGCGACGGTTGCTCGAACAACTCGGGCAGACCATGAAGGTGGAAAACAAGCCCATCGAGCGAGCGTCAAATTTCTTCGATAAGGTAAAGGATATTTTCGGCTAGAGTTCGGAGCGGCCGCATCATCTGTCACACTTGACCCCCGGGGGGCAAATCTGGAATTGTACGTTGCCTCGGCGGTGGCCAATCCAAAATACGCTAAAACTCCCTGAATTTACCCCGCATTCAACTGTGATACATTCTGGGGCTCCAGTATGGCCAAAATTGCCATTGATGGCACCCGCGGAACATATCCCGTTGTCTGTTCGCGCGGAGCGGTTTCGCGGGTATCCGATCTGGCGCGCGAGCAAAGCCGGCGCGGAGAAATTTTCTTTCTATCTTCGCCCCGGGTGTGGAATTATTGGGGCAGGAAGTTAACGGCGAAATCCCGCGGGCAACGCAGCGCGACAATTCTGTTTGACGATAGCGAGCTGGCCAAACGGCTTGCAACCGTAGAAAAGATCGCGCGTGCGTTGGTCAGCCTCGGTGCGGATCGCGACGCCACGTTGGTGGCTGTCGGTGGCGGCGTGGTAGGCGATGTGGCGGGATTCGTGGCAGCCTCGTACTTGCGAGGCGTGCGCCTCATTCACGTTCCGACCACGCTCGTAGCGCAGGTGGATAGCGCGATCGGCGGAAAGACCGGCGTAAATCTTCCAGAAGGGAAGAATCTCGTCGGCGCATTTTACCCGCCGGAGCTGGTCATTGCCGACCCGGATGTTCTCAGCACGCTGCCTCACCGTCAGTATCGCGCCGGGCTGTACGAGATAATTAAATATGGC
>Ga0126371_10001176_pt1 | contig 21980 bp, 17 predicted proteins | sample PanSoiMetaPlot_4_FD_110145 | JGI IMG/M metagenome (GOLD analysis project Ga0126371, IMG submission 110145) | Tropical forest soil microbial communities from Panama - MetaG Plot_4 | ecosystem: Environmental > Terrestrial > Soil > Tropical forest > Bulk soil | place: Panama | collected 2016-02-17 | reverse complement strand
TGCTTGCGGATCGCCATCGCGCCGCCCCAAGCAAATGGGTTGTCGCCCGGCCCGAGCATGCCGGCAGGCACTGCATCCCACACGCCGCGCAGCAGCGCCCACCCCGGCCGCCGCGGCGTGAACCAGCGGTATCCGGTGGCGGCGCCGACGCCTTCCTCGTCAAGCGGAGTGACCAGCGCGCGCAGCCAGCGCGGCGTGACGCGGCCATCGGAATCGGCGAACGCGAAGATCTGGCTGCGCTTCCGTGCAGCGTGCACGGCCGCCGCCAAGTTCAAGACCTTCTCCGAAGTACCGGCTGGTTCGGCATGGGCCAGGACCACCGTCGTCTTGCGCGGTAATACCCCGGGTGGAATGTCCTCGGCTGAGCGAGCCGCCACGATCAGTTCGTAGTCAGGATAGTCGAGCGCGGCCAGCGCCGCCAGGTTGTCGCGCAACCCCTCGTCGTAGCCCTTCACCGGCACGATAACGCTGGCCGGCGGCAGATTGGCAGGCTCCTGGGCGAGACGTTGGCGCGTGTAGGCGGCCCGCGCCCGCTCCCCCACCAGCGACCGGAACGCCAGTACCAGAGCAGGGCCTACAAAGAGCCAGAACCAGAACACCAGCCGTAGGATAACAGTAGAATACAAGTCAGGATGTCCCGGCGCCGCGTCCGCGTTATTGCGTTGCTATCGGTCGCCTTGCCCCTCATGGCGCAGCGCCAGGGGGGCGAATTGCGCCTGCAGGTGTCGGATCCCACCGGCGCTCCGCTGCCGGCGTCGGTTGACCTCGTCGGGCAGGCGACCCAGGTTCATAAGCAGTTCTCCCTTAGTCCCGATGGTCTGCAAACGGTCTCGGCTTTGCCTTTTGGCGTCTACCGGCTGCGTGTTGAGCGCGACGGTTTTCAAACGGTCACGGCGTTGGTCGAAATCCGCTCGGAGATTCCCCTGTCTTATAAGGTGACGCTGGGCGTGGCGCCGATCGAAACCACCATCGACGTCTCCGATGCCGCCACTCTGCTTAATCCGGAACGCACGGGCGCCAGCGAGCAAATCGGTTCCGAGACCCTGCGCGACCGCCCCGCCTCGACTCCCGCGCGCGCCATTATCGAACTGGTCAACTCGCAGCCCGGCTGGCTGCTGGAGGCCAACGGCGTGCTGCACCCCCGCGGCTCCGAATACGGCGTGCAGTACGTTTTCGACGGCCTGCCGCTTCTTGATAATCGCTCGCCGAACTTCGCCCCTTCACCGGACATTGACGAGGTGCAGTCGATGGTCGTCCGGACCGGCGGGTATCCCGCCGAATATGGCCGGAAGCTGGGTGGAGTCATCGAAGTGACCAGCCCGCGTGATGCGCCGGCTGGTCTGCGCGGGAAAGTGTCGCTGGAAGGCGGGAGTTTCGCGGCGGTCAACGGCTCGATTGATTTGCAATACGGGTTAGGGAAAGACTCGTTCGGTCTCCGGTCCGACGGTCTGAGCACCAACCATTACCTTGATCCTACTGTTCAGCAGAATTACACCAACCACGGCTCGGGCGCTGGAGTAGGGGCTCGCTGGGAGCGAAATTGGGGAACTTCCGACCGGACGCGCGTGGAAGGGCGGCACGACCGCGTCGGATTTCTGGTGCCGAATGAGAGCCTGCAGCAGGATGCCGGGCAGAGGCAAGACCGCTCCTCCGACGAAACCAGCGGGCAGATCTCGTATACTCACCTGTTCTCACCGAGCGTACTGCTCGATCTGCGCGCCTCGGGACGCGATGTATCGGCCGGTCTGTGGTCCAACCGGCTCTCGACGCCAATCGAGCCTTTTCAAAACCGCAACTTCCGCGAATCCTACGGGTCGGCGGCGATATCCGTGCACCACGGGATCCACGATTTCAAATTCGGCGCCGATTTGCTGGCTCGGTCCATCAGCGAACAATTCTCGTACCAGCTTCTCGCCTACCAGATCAACGGCTCCCCGATCTTTGACACCGACACTCCGCCTTCGTTCTTCTTTGCCGACCGCCGCCAGGACCGCGAACAAGGCGCGTATGTGCAGGACCAGATCCGTTATCATTCGCTGACCATCAACGCGGGCGTGCGCTGGGATCATTACCGGCTGATGGTCAATGAGCAGGGGGCGAGCCCGCGGCTGGCAGTGGCATGGCAGGTGCCCGGAGCAGGCCTGGTGCTCCACGCTTCCTACGACCGGGCCTTTGAGACGCCGGCGATCGAGAACCTGCTGCTGGCCAGCTCGGGGTCGCTTCTGTCGCTGAACAATGCGGGCCTCATTTTGCCAGTCCGTCCCTCGCGCGGCAATTTTTATGAGGCCGGATTTGCCAAGAGCGTCTTCGGGCATTTGCGGCTGGACGGGAGCTACTATCGGCGGGACATCCGCAACTTCGCCGACGACGATCTGCTCCTCAACACGGGAATCAGTTTCCCGATTGCGTTTGCCAGCGCCACCATCTACGGGTTCGAAGCCAAGCTCGAGATTCCGCAATGGGGCCGGTTTTCCGGCTTCGTCAGCTACTCCAACATGCTCGGCATGGGCCGGCTTCCGATTACCGGGGGCCTGTTCCTGGATGACAACTCAGCCAGCCTGCTCCAGAGCAGCGAGCAGTTTCCCGTGACTCAGGACCAGCGCAACACCGTCCGGGCTCGCGTCCGCTACCAGGTAGCGCCGCGCCTCTGGGTTGCCACTGCCGCCGAGTATGGCAGCGGCTTGCCCGTGGAACTGGGAGGATTCGACGATCTCGGGTTATTGCAGCAGCAATACGGCCAAGCTGTCCTTGACCGCGTCAATTTCGAGCGCGGGCGCGTGCGTCCTACCTTCTCGCTGGATGTTTCGGCGGGAGCGGATCTGTGGAAGCACGAGAAGCGGTCCGTTCGGGTTCAAGCTGATGTGTCGAACCTGACAAACCGCCTCAACGTGATCAACTTTGCAGGCCTGTTCTCGGGGACGGCGGTGGCGCCGCCGCGCTGGGCGGCAGCGCGCCTGCAATTCGAGTTCTAACTACCGGCGCCAGTGTCCGCCGTGGAAGCGCCCGCCCGCCCAAGTGGGGCCAACCCAGATCGCCCCGGCGAATGGTGGACGCGCCCAATATCCCGGACGCCAAACGCGGCGCGGACCAGCCGGATAGTAATAGCCGGAAATCCAAACCGAACCGGGCGCGTAATACGGCGCGACCGGCGGCTCATAGTAAACCGGTGGCGGCGCGTAGTAGACAGGCGGCGGAGCGTAGTAATACCCGTACGGGTAATAGCCTCCAATCCCGATCCCGATGGAAACATGGGTTCTCGCGAACAGGGATGTTCCGGCGAGCACCAGGATGGCCAGCACCTTGGTCTTCATACGTTCCTCCCGCCGGCGGATGCTGCACGCCGCGTGCCTATCGCCAAGCGACTCAATCAAAATGGTTTAGTGAGCCCGGTTCAGGATGGTTGGTGGCCGAATTCCACCAGCGCCGCTCGATTAGAACCGCTATTTGCGGGCCTTGGACTTGGCCTTCGCCTTGGGCGCTTCCTGGGCAGCTTCCGCGACCGCCTCTTGGGCCGCCTCTTCAGCCGGTGCGGAGCCATCCGGATCCACCTTCTTCAGGACTTCGTTGAAGAGCGCGGCCTTGCGCGGATCGGACTTCGGCGGCGGCGCCTGCTCGTGCCGGTAATCGTGATCGCTGTGGCAAGTCCGGCAGCGAACCTTGGCGGGTTCGTTGTTCATCACCGAGACGATCGCGTGGTTCATGATGCGCTTGCAGCGGACACAATAGTCGTCGATGATATCGCCCAATCGGTATTCCGGCATGAAAGCTCCTAGCTCGCGGGTGTGGGACTGGCGGTCTCAGCCTCGGGGTGCGGGCGCGGTTCAGGGATGACCCATTGCGCCGGCTCGAACCCGACGTATTTGCAGATTCGAAGCTGACCGTCCTCGGTTTCCAGCAGATCACCGACCAGCAGCGGCTGATCGGATTCGCGAAGAATGCGCCAGGCGTCATATTCGTGAAGCGCTTGGATCTCTCCCCGCGGCTCGTAGTCCTTCGGCTTAACCGCGGCGCTCCCCGAGACGTGCGGCGCCGCGCGGAACTGCTGCCGGGGCGCATCTTTCATCGCGTGGATCCGGTATAACGGCATAGCTTCTCATATTGTAATCGCACTCAAGACGCGTTTCGCATCCCTCTCGCCCAATTCAATCCAGCGTTCGATGTTCGAGTGTGACCAACAGACCGTATCCTTGACAGAACCGAGCTGTTCGGAGGGTTCGATCGTTGTCACATCGAGCGCGCGGCTGGCGCCGCGCGGCCGAAGCAAAGCGTGAAGCACACGAAAGGATAGATTGGTCAGGCAGTTGAGTGCGAGCACATGAGTGGCACCCATCTCTTCTGCCGCCCACAAGGGCAAGGCGCCCAGCAGCCCGCCATCCACGAATTGTCTGTCTTGAATCGCAACTGCGGGAAAAACGCCGGGAATGGAGCAGGTGGCGGCCAGATGCTGCCAGGTGACGTCGGGAGATCGCACGAGACGGGAGCGGAAATGGGGCACTTCGACCACCGTCAGGCCGAACGGGATTCGTGGCTGGAACCGGGAGAATAAGTCTTGAGCTTTCTTTTGGAGCAGACCCGGGCGGAACACCCAAGTGGCGGCGATTGAGGGGTCGCGCCATTCGGCGACGACTTCTTCCGGCGCGGCGCCGCTCGCGATCAGCCAGCCGTTCCATGCTCCGGCGGAGGCGCCGACAACCAGATCAATCCCGACATGTCCGGCGAGCCCTCGCCAAACGCCCGCTTCCCAGGCGGCGAACATGCCGCCCGCCGATAAAACCAGCGCGGTGACCACCTAGGTCTCATTCTAGTGCTCGCCGCGGCGGGAGGCGCCACTAGCCTTTCCGGACGACTTCGACCGTGCCCTTGATGAATGCGCCGTTTTCAATCGAGACGCGCGGGCTGCGAACATCGCCGGTCAACTGGCACTTGCCGCGCAACTCGATACGCTCACTGGCCTCGATCGTTCCTTCCACCTTGCCCACAATGACGACGTTCTGGGCCTTGATGTTGGCTTTTACATTTCCCGACGGCCCGATCGTGAGTTTGTGCTCGGGCAGGTTGAGGGTGCCATGCACCTCGCCATCTACAAACAAATCTTGTTTGCTGAAGATGTCGCCACCGATAGTGACCGCGCTTCCGACCATGGACGTCGCCACGCTTCCCGGGTCCAGCGCGATGCGCGTGCTCGGGGGAATTCCCGGTGCTTCTGAGGGATTGATCCCATTAATTAGAGATGTGCTCATAGGAATTGGCCTGCTTCTCTCCTCTAGCGATCCCTCCGATCATATCGGCCCGTTTGGGAGAAAGACAGTTCATCTTTGGTTAAGGATCTACAAGTGACTGCGCCTGCGACCACCACGCGAAGACGATTGGCCGAGCGGACCAGCTAGAATCGTCATATGAAACGCGTTCGCATCCACGGTCTGTCGATCTTGCTGCTCGGCTCCCTGGCAATGTTTCGTCCGCTGCCCGCGGCCCCGGACAATGACATCCCGAAGAGCTTCACCGCACCAGCCGAGGACTACGACTTCCTTAAGCGCGAAGTCATGATCCCTATGCGCGATGGCGTGAAGCTACATACGGTCATCCTGGTGCCGAAAGGCGCGAAGAACGCACCCATCGTGCTCACCCGCACGCCATATAACGCTTCCAAGCGGGCCAGTCGCAATAACAGCGCGCACATGCTGGCCGTAGCGCCGCTGGCGGACGAGGTGTTTGTGCAGGGCGGCTATATCGTCGCGTTTCAGGACGTGCGCGGGAAGTACAAATCGGAAGGCGAGTACGTGATGACACGCCCGGTGCGCGGGCCGCTCAACCCGACCAAGGCCGACCACGTGACCGACGCCTACGACACGATCGACTGGCTGGTGAAGAACACGCCGGAATCGAACGGCCGCGTGGGAATGATCGGGTCGTCGTATGAAGGATTCACGGTGGTGATGGCGCTGCTGGGACCGCATCCGGCGCTGAAGGTGGCCGCACCCGAGAGCCCGATGGTGGATGGCTGGATGGGTGACGATTGGTTTCACTACGGCGCCTTCCGGCAGACGAATCTCGATTACACCTCCAGCCAAACCATGAAGAAGGATGAAGGCGAGCCGGTCGTGCGCGACGGGTATGACGATTACGAGGCGTTCCGCCGGGCCGGTTCCGTCGGCGACTACATTCGCACGCACGGACTGGAGCAATTGCCTTGGGTGAAAAAGCTGATCGAACACCCGGCGTATGACGCGTTCTGGCAAGGCCAGGCGCTCGACAAACTGGTCGCCGAGCATCCTTCGAACGTGCCGACGATGTGGCTGCAAGGCTTGTGGGACCAGGAGGACATGTGGGGCGCGATCCATTGCTATCTGGCGCTGAAAGCCAAAGGCCAGGTGGACCACAACTACCTCGTGATGGGCCCGTGGCGGCACAGCCAGGTGGGCGCCGACGCCTACAATCTCGGGCCGCTGAAGTGGGATGGCGATACCGCCCTGCAGTTTCGCCGCGACGTGCTCCGGCCGTTCTTCGATCAGTATCTGAAGACGGACGCGCCAAAAGCGGACACGCCTCCGGTTTTGATCTATAACACCGGCGAAAATCACTGGGACCGGCTCAAGAGTTGGCCGCTCGCCTGCGAGCAAAATTGCCCCTCGCCGATGAAGCCGTTGTATCTGCAGCCCGGATTCTCGTTGGGTTTCAATCGGCCGGCGGGCGCGCCGGCAGCCGACAGCTACGTTTCCGATCCCGCCAAACCGATCCCGTTCCTGCCGCGGCCGCTGCGTCTGAATGACGCCGCTCGCTGGCAAACGTGGCTGGTTACTGATCAACGCTCGGTGGCGGACCGGCCCGACGTGCTGGCTTACCAGACGCCGGTGCTGACCACGCCCGTGCGCATCAGCGGAGCGCCGATCGCGGATCTGTTCGCCGCCACGACCGGCACCGACTCGGATTGGGTGGTGAAGCTTATCGACGTGTTCCCCGATGAAGTGCCGAGCCAGCCGGAAATGGGCGGGTACGAGCTATCGGTTTCGATGGACATTTTCCGCGGCCGCTACCGCGAGAGCTTCGAGCACCCGTCGGCGATCCCGGCCGGCCAGCCGCAGCGCTACCGGTTCACGCTGCCGACGACGAATCACATCTTTGAGCCCGGCCACCGCATTATGGTGCAGATCCAATCGAGCTGGTTTCCGCTGTACGACCGCAACCCGCAGACCTACGTGTCAAATGTTTTTCTCGCCAAGCCCGCCGATTATGTGAAAGCGACACAGACGGTGTTCCGCTCCAGCGAGCAGGCGAGCGCAGTGTGGCTGCCGGTGGCGCAGTAGGTAAGCCGCGCTTGCCGTCCGTTAGACTCGGGCCAGTCAGGCGCCATCGATCCATTACCGTGGTAATATAGAACCGGTTATGACTCTCTCACATTCCAAAGTCACTTCGCAGGGCCAGATTTCGGTTCCGGCCGAGATCCGCCGGAAGCTGGGGATCGGACCCGGGTCGATCCTGGAGTGGGAGGCTCAGGGAGACCAGGTTGTGGTTCGGCGTTCGGCGCGATTCTCGTCAGAGGACATTCATCGTGCGATTTTCCCAAAGCGGCCGCCGAAGAAACGGACGCCGGAGGAGATGAAGGAGGGGATCCGCCGGCGCATGCGAGACCGGTATGCGCGCCATTGATACGAATGTCCTGGTCCGGCTTGTGGCGCGCGACGACACCCGCCAAGCTGCTATCGCGGAAGCTTTTGTAGAGAGTGGAGCGTGGGTCTCAGCTCTGGCGCTCGCTGAAGCCAGTTGGGTGCTCGCCTCGGTATATGAGCGGAGCGCCTCCGAAGTAGCGACCACCATAGAAATGCTGTTGAACCACAAGAGTCTGGTGCTCGAAAACTCCGACGCCGTTGCCGCCGCCCTCGATGTATTCCGTTCGCGTCCCGCCCTCGGCTTTTCCGACTGCTTGATGTTGGAATTGGCTCGCAAGGCCGGCCATCTGCCTCTTGGAACGTTTGACCGGAAGTTGGGCCGCGTGCCGGGAGCGCAGCCGATCTAGAACTTCGGCCGCACCCGCGCAGGCTGCACGGGGCGGTCGGATTTCGCGCCCTTCTCTTCCAAATACTTGATGACGCTCTGGTAACGCAGCGAGCGGGCGCCGTCGAGTGCGTTGCGGCCGTCGGTGTTGGCGGCGTTGACGTCGACACCCCAATCGATCAGCAGCTTGGCGGTTTCGAGCGCCAGAGGCTCTTCTTCGGACCTCGGAAGATCGACCCAGGGATAGACGCGGAGCATTCCCATCGCGGCCATCAGCGGCGTAACGGTTTCCTTGGTTGCGACCCCGCCGAAGCCGCGCTCTGCCACATACTCGGCATGGTGCACGAACTTGGGATCAGCGCCGCGAGCCACCAACATTTTCATGACACTAGGCTCGGTAAAACGGGCGGCCAGCCAGAACGGCGTCGCGCCCACCAGCGAGGCTTCGAAATGCCAGTCTTCCGAAGAGCGGCGCATGGGCGTCCACGTTTTGAGCGGAATGTTGGGATCAGCGCCGTGGTCGAGCAGATCTTTCACCATCGTTTCATCGCGCCGCATGACCGCCTCGTGCAACGCGGTGAAGCCGGCGCCGGCGGCGTTCGGATCCGCCCCTTTGTCGAGTAGAAACTCGGCCACATCCACGATGCCGGAGTGCGCGGCGAGAGTCGTGGCGCTGACGCCCCAGGCATCCGCGTCATTCACGTTGGCGCCAGCGGCCACCAGCAGTTTCGCCGACTCGAGATGGCCGACGCGCGCCGCGAACAGGAGTGCCGTCTCGCCGCCGTGCGGGATCGCCTTGTTGTAAGGCAGATAGCCGTGAGGCGGGATGGCCATCACTTCATTCCAGACCTCGGAGCGCACATTGAGATCGGCATGATGCGCGAGCAATACCTTGACGACTTCCGGATGCTTCTGCGAAACCGCCCACATCAGCGCGGTCTGGCCGCGCGTGCCGTGGGCATCGGGATTGCCGCCTTTGGCGAGCAGCAGATCCACCACGTCGGCGTAGCCAGAGCGCGCCGCTACCATCACCGGCGTCTCTCCGGCCACCAGGGCGGCGTTCGGATTCGCGCCCGCTTCGAGAAGCCTCCGCACCATTGCTACACTGCCGTTCTGCGCGGCGGCCCACAGCGGCGTGGCGCCCAGATCGTTCTGCGTGTTCGGGTTCGCACCCCCGCGCAACAGCAGATCGGCGCAGTCGAGATCGTTGTTGTACGCCGCCCACTGCAGCGCGGTCGAACCGTCGGGCTCGGCGGCGTTGACATCCGCCTTTTTCTGCACGAGCGCCCGGATGGCGTCTTTGTCGCCGTGCCTGGCAGCTTCGACGACGGCTGGGCGCGAACCACCGGCGCCGAGCAGGAACACGGCCAACCCAAGCGAGAGAACACCTTGCCACGCAGACTTCAGCATGACTTTCTCCTACACTCCCGACAATGTATCTATGGGCAATTTGCCGTTGCTGCCGCCGACTTTCTCCACCGGGTAATCCATCTTGTCCATGATGGTCATCAGCAGGTTGGCTTGCGACGGCTTGTTCGGGTATTTCAGGTGGCGGCCGCCCTTCAGCTTACCCGCGCCGCCGCCCACCAGCATCTGCGGCAGATTCTCGCCGGAATGCGCGTTGCTGTTGGAGAGGCCGGCGCCATACAAGATGATCATGTGGTCGAGCAAGTTGCCGTCGCCGTCTGGCGTCGCGCGCAGCTTCGCCGCGTACTTCGAAAAGAGTTCCGCGTGATAGCGGTTGATCCGGGACATCCGCTCGACTAGTTCCGGAACGTTGTTGTGGTGCGAGAGCGGATGGTGCGCCTCTGGCACGCCGATCTGCGGATACGGACGTGGGCTCTGCTCTTTGCTGATCATGAACGAGACAACGCGGGTCAAATCGGATTGCAACGCGAGCACCTTCAAGTCGAACATCAAGGCCAGGTGATCTTCGAAAACCGGCGGCGCGCCGAGCGGCTGGTCGAGCGTTGGCAATTCGATACTCGCCTGCCGCTCCGCCATCTGGATCCGCCGTTCGACGTCGCGGACGGCGTCGGTATATTCGTTCACCTTCACCTGGTCTTGTGGGCCCAACTCCTGCTTGAGGCCCGCCAGTTTTTCGGTCACGGAGTCGAGAATGCTCTTGTGCTGCTCCAAGCGGCGCTCTCGCGCCGTGCGATCGGTGCTGCCGCCATCGCCAAATAGCTTTTCGAAAACGGTGCGCGGGTTCCAGTCCATCGGCAGCGGCTGCGTGGGTGTGCGCCAGCAGAGCGTGTCGAGGTAGGCGCAACTCAGATTTCCGGTGCACGCACCGGCATTGGCGGGCAGGTCCATGCAGATTTCGAGCGTGGCCAGTTGCGTGTCGTTGGCGAAATGTTGGCCGAGCATCTGGTCAATGGAGACGTCGGCGATGATTTCGATTTCGTTGCGCCCGCCTCGTGGAGTGCCGGTAAGAAACGATCCGGAGGCGCCGGCGTGGATGTAGTTCCAGCTGGCCTTAATTCCGGAGAACACCAGCATCTGGTCTTTGAACGGCGACAGCGGCTCCATGATCGACGCCAGTTCCAGCGCCTCGCCCGCGCCCTTGGGCGTCCAATACTCCATGGCCATCCCGTTGGGCGTGTAAAACGCTTGGAAGCGGCGCGCCGGTTTGGTAGCGGCGCGCAACGGAGGTAGCATGGCTTCGAGGAAGGGCAAGCTCAGTGTGGCGCCGACCCCCTTCAGAACTGTTCGGCGTGGCAGCTGTCGTGTGAGAAAAGCCATGTCGTCTCCTTTCTATTATGTCTGCGGCGCCCGCATCTGGAACGCGGGGCTCTGGACGATGCCCAGGATAAGCGCCGACCAGCGGTACTGATGGGCGGCCGCGTCCCGGACGATCTTCCGGATGGCCGGCTGGTCATAGTATTCCACGCGGCGGCCGAGGGCGTAGGCCATCAGTTTCTCGGTAACGGTGTGAGGAAACTGATCCGGCTGCTCCAGCAGCGCCGCGCGCAACCCCGCCAGGCCTTCAATCTTCTTTCCAGCGCTGGTGGTCCCGCTGGCATCCACCGGCTTGCCCGCTTCGTCGATAGTGCGCCAGCCGCCGATCACATCGAAATTCTCGAGCGCGAATCCGAGCGGATCGATTACCGAGTGGCAGCTGTTACATGTAGTCTGCGTCCGGTGCTTGGCCAACCTCTCCCGCATGGTGGGTGGAATCACGCCCGGTTTGGAATCCAGATTTGAGACACCGGGCGGAGGCGGCGGAATGGGCAATCCGAAAATATTGTTGAGCAGCCATTTGCCGCGGAGCACGGGCGAGGTGCGGTCGGGATACGACGTGGTCACTAGCAGGGCGCCTTCGCCCAGCAAGCCGCCGCGCTGCTTGTGATCGGGCAGCGTCACTCGGCGAAAACGGCTGCCGTAAACACCGGGAATGCCGTAGTGCCGCGCCAACCGTTCATTCACGAACGTGTAGTTCGCGTCCAGCAGGTCGTTCACATCGCGGTCTTCGCGCAGCGTGCTGGCCACGAACATCTCGGTTTCCTTCTGGAAGGCCTGCAGCAGGCTTTCGTCATAGTTCGGATACTTATCGGGGTCGACCACGACTTCCGCGACCTGGCGCAGGTTCAGCCACTGCGCCGCAAAATCGGTAACCAGGGCGTCGGTGGCACGCGGATCCGACAGCATCCTGCGAACTTCGTTTTCGAGAACCGCAGGGTTGCTGAGTTCACCGCGCTCCGCGACGGTCAGAAGCCGATCATCGGGGATGCTGCTCCATAAAAAGAAGGAGAGGCGCGACGCCAACTCCAGGTCGCTCAGCGGTTGCGGACCGGGCCCCCGGGTTTTCGCTGGATCGCGAATGACGCGCAGCAGGAAATCCGGATCGACCAGCATACGCTCGAGCGCGAACTGAATTCCTGAATCGAAGCTGCCGCCGTCCTTTCGGCCGTCTTCGTAAAACTGCAGCAACGTGCCGGTGTCGGCCTTCGTGACCGGCCGGCGGTATGCCAGCCGCGCCATGCGCGACAAAATCGTTGCGGCGCAGGGCCGCTCCTCGGCTGCGTTCTTTCCCGAAGGAGAAGGCTGGCAGACAAAGATCGCGCGCCGGCTGGGCGTATCTTTGGCGGCGCCTGGGGTCTCATAAGGCCCGCCGATCTGTACCGAACCGACGTTCGCGTATCCCATGTAGATCTGATCGTTGGCGATCACGCGGCCCAGTTGCTGCGGTTGCGGCAGCCCTTCCGGCTCCCAAAGTTCCCGCACAAACGAGACACCTACGACATGCGGGCCTGCTTGCACGGGAAGGCGGACTTCCAGCCCCGCGTCGCCGCTGACCTGCATGTACTCTTCCCAGGAAGGATCGCCCGCGAATCCCGGCTCACCGTCGCCTGCATAGCTGGACGCCGCCGGCCGGCCCTTGCCCGCGCCGCCCACGCTGAACCGCTTCAGAAGCTTGCCATCCAGCCGCACATCGAGCCGCTGCGGCCATCCCATTCCCTTCAGATAGTCCTGGTATTGGCGCTGCAGCTTGACCTTGATCAAATACTGCCCGTCGACCGGAAAATTGTAGTGAACCGCCATGCCGCCGCGCGAGCCGAGCGGCAGATCCTCGCTCTGGCGCTCATCCTGCAAGATGTGCAGCGGAATCTCGAAGCGCTCAAGCCCGGGCTTGACGGGAGGCAAACCCACCGCCAGGCGCGTCACCTGCCGGGCCACCGACATGTAGCGCTCCAGGTGCGCGGTCGAAATTGAAAGCACGTCGGCAAAGTTGTCGAAGCTGCCGTCGGCCGTGTCATCGCCCGGCAGGAGCGATTTCATGTCGAAATCAACATGGAATAAGTCGCGAATCGCGTTGCTGTATTCGGAGCGATTGAGGCGGTGGACCGCAGCGATCCGCCCGGGATTCGGGTTCGCGGCCCAGGCACGGTCGATCTCAGTTTCCAGCGCCGTCACCAGTGCACGATAGGTGGACTGGTCGGGACGCGGCATGCCGGATGGCGGCATGAGCCCCGACTGTAGTTTGGCGATCACCTTTTCCCAGACTTCCGGGTTGGCGCCCGGCTTCGTGACATCCAGCGTGTCGAGCGTCAGCCCGGCCGTGCGGAGTTTCTGGTTGTGGCAGGTAACGCAATATTTGTCGAGCACCGCGCGGGGATTGACCGTGGGTGGAGTGTCCGCACCACGCAGCGCCAAGGCGAGCAGCAGGCCGCCCAGCGGCGCGGCTAGCCACAAAGATCGCGTCGATCGCGTCCGCGACGTTCCTCTCGACATTTGCTCTTTGTTCGCCCTCCGCGGCCGGACGTCCGATGGGCTTCCGGACAAGGGAAGTATACACCAAGGCCCGGTGCACGAACCAGATCGAGGCGTACCGGAACGGACTTCATAATTCTGTTAGCATGGCCGACATGAGTTCCGCACAACCCACCTCGCCGCGCTGGGAAGCTCCCAACGGGGAATTCAACCTGACGCGGCTCGAGCGCGTAATCTACGGCCCGGGCAAGATTGCCGCCCTTAACGAAGAGATGGAACGGCGGAGGCTCGAGCGCGCCGTGGTCGCCACCACTGACATCGTGGCGAAGCTGCCGATCCTCCAGCAGGTGACGGGGGCATTGGGGTCGCGCTGCGCCGGCGTTTTCACCGGTGTGGTCCAGCACGTGCCGCGCGCCACCGTCAACGCGCTCGCAGAGGAACTGAAGCGCCTCAATGCCGATTGCGTGGTCAGCTTCGGCGGCGGCAGCCCGATCGATTCATGCAAGGTCGCGCTTTACAGCCTGCTGCCCGAGCGCGAGCTCATCCACATTGCTGTTCCCACCACGCTGGCGGCCGCGGAGTTTACGCATGCCGGCGGGGTCACCGATGAGACCACGCGCGTCAAGAGCGGCGTGTACGATCCGCGCGTTCTGCCGCGAACGGTGATTGAAGATCCAGCCCTTACCCTGTCGACACCCGACTGGCTATGGGTCACCACCGGCATGCGCGCGCTCGACCACGCCATCGAATGCGCCTACGCCATCCGGCACCAGCCGATCAGCGACGCGCTCGCGTCGAAATCGATCGCGTTGCTGGTGAAGCATCTGCCCGCCTCGATCCGCACCGAAGGCGACGAGCGGCTGGCGCACCGCGGCCAGTGCCAGATGGCGGCGTGGTTTTCCATCTACGGCGCGATGAATACCCGCTTCGGCCTCTCCCATCTGCTTGGGCACCAGATCGGCCCGAAATGGGACGTGCCGCACGGGGTCACCTCTTGCATCACGCTTCCCACTGCGATGCGCTTCATGGCCGGCATTGCCGCGCACCGGTTCGGACCCGTCGCCGAGGGTTTTGGTATTCCGTTCGACCCCGCTAATCCCCGGCCGGCCGCGCTGGCCTGCGCCGATCGAACCGAGCAGTTCATCGCCCAGTTCGACGTGCCCAAGCGCCTGGGCGACGCCAAGGTGCCGCGCCATGAAATCGGCCAGATCGTGGCGCCGATTGCACGCGAACTCGAGCACAACGGCGTCGTCGACCGCCCGCTCACCGAGCCGGAAGTGCTCGGCCTGCTGGAAGCCGTTTACTAAAGCGCCCCGTTGCCTTACCGTAATCTGTTCTTCTTCCCGCAGCGGCGCGCTACGCTGAATTATGCCCGTTCGCATTGTGCAGGTTGATGCCTTTACCAGCCGTCCGTTTGCCGGCAATCCGGCCGCGGTCTGCGTTCTGAAGGAAGCCGCGCCCGATGCCTGGATGCGCGACGTCGCCCGCGAGATGAATCTTTCAGAGACCGCCTTCCTCGTGCCCAAGAGCGCCGCGCCACAGACCGATGGTTATCATCTGCGATGGTTCACGCCGGCGGTGGAAGTCGACCTCTGCGGCCACGCCACCGTGGCCAGCGCGCATGTTTTATGGGAGGATGGCCACCTGTCGCCTGCGGTTCAGGCCCGGTTCCACACACGTAGCGGCCTGTTAACCGCGGACCGCCGCGACGCCTGGATCGAGCTCGACTTTCCTGCCACCACTCCCGCGCCGGTCGAGCCGCCGCCGCACCTGCTGGAGGCCCTTGGCGCCCAAGCGAACTACGTGGGCAAAAGCCGCTTCGACTATTTCGTCGAGATCGAATCGGAAGCGGCGTTGCGCGAACTGAAGCCGGACTTCACGGCCCTGCGCAACCTCGGGCTGCGCGGCGTCATTGTCACGGCGCGGTCGTCCACACCCGAGTTCGATTTCGTCTCGCGATTCTTCGCCCCGGGCGCCGGAGTCGACGAAGACCCAGTCACTGGCTCGGCGCACTGCGCTCTCGGCCCGTACTGGTGCGCCCGTCTCAATAAGCCGGAGTTCACCGCCTATCAAGCCTCCGCCCGCGGTGGCGTGGTCCGCGTGCGGGTCAAAGGCGACCGCGTGATCCTGGGCGGCCAGGCCGTTACAATGATGCGCGGCGAACTAGCCGGCTAGGATCGAAGCGGCCCCAGAGCAGACCGGCGATCTGCCGCAAGGTCCCCGCCGTGCTGCGGTCGCGCAGACTGTCCGCCACTTCCTCGGCCGCCCGGAAGCGATCCGCCGGGTCCGGTTCCAGACAGCGGCTCACGATCGCGTACCACGGGGCCGGCAAGGCGCCTGCCTGCCGCGGCACGTACGACCCAAGCGCGCTGTGCGCCATCGTGATGGTTCTCTCGACCACAGGCATCCGCGGCTGCCCGATCGGCGGCGGCGCTTCTCCGGTAAGCATGTAGTGCAAAATTACACCAACGGCGTAAAGATCAGACGCTACGCTGATCGGCTCACTCCGGAACAATTCCGGCGCCATGTAATCCAGACTGCCCGCCACTCGATTGATCGTCCGCTGCTCTCCGGCCTGCTCGATCGCCGCCAGTCCGAAATCAGTGATCACCGCCCGCGTGGCGCCGCTCGGCGTCTTTGTCAGCAGAATATTGGCGCATTTTAGGTCGCCGTGAATCACGCCCTGCCGGTGGGCCGCGGCCAACCCGGCGCAAATCTGGCGGCCGATCTTGCGCGCGGCAGCCTGCTCCATAGGACCCTGACGGCGAATCCTCTCGCTTAGCGTTTCTCCCTCAATAAACTCCATCGTCAGAAACTCCACCTCGGGCCACGCCCCGCCGGTCGAGTGAAGGTCGTGCACCTTGCAGACATTGAAATGGCTCACTTCGCGCGCGGCACGCACCTCGGGAGGCAGCCAGTGGCGGAATCCTTCGCGGGCGGACTTAAGGGCGACGCGCCGGTTAAGCCTCTCATCGAACGCTTCGTACACCACGCCCATGCCGCCGCGCCCGACTTCCGCGACGATCCGGAACCGTTCGGCCACCAGATCTCCAGGTTGGAACGGAGAACCGCCCATATGTCCTCATCCAAGTTAGCGGGAAACCCGTGCTCACTCCGCCAGACCTACCGGGGGGACCGCCGCCCCTGCCCGGCGGCGCCCCGGCCTCGCGTGCGTTCTTCTTGTAAAGAAAACTGCAACTTGCGGTCGCTCGCGTCCACCCGGTCGAGCACTACGCGCACCCGGTCGCCAATCGAAAACTCGCGCCGTGTGCGCTTCCCTACGATTTTGCGGACGTTCTCCTGGTAGGTGTATTGATCTCCAGGCAGCGAATCGATCGGCACTAACCCTTCCACGAACAGGTCGGTCAGTTCCACGAATAAGCCATACTTGGCGGTGCTGATAATGAGCGCGTCAAAATCCTCGCCCATGCGCTCGGCCATGAACTTCACCTTCTTCCACTCCACTAATTCGCGCTCCGCATCCGCCGCGCGCCGCTCCGATTGCGAGCTTTCTTCCGCGATCGACGCCAGTTCCGCCTCCGGAGGCGTAGCCTGACTCGCGAGCACCGCCCGCAGCAGCCGGTGCACGATCAGGTCCGGATACCGGCGGATGGGCGACGTGAAATGCGTGTAGGACTCGGCGGCCAGCGCGAAGTGGCCCACGTTTTCCGCGCTGTAGCGCGCTTGCTTGAGCGACCGCAGCATCAGGTAGCTCAGAATGCGCTCCTCCGGTTTGCCTTCGATCTTCCCCACCAGCCGCTGGTAATGCCGCGACGAGACGGCAACGTTCGAGTCCGCCATCACGATCTCACGCCGACGCTTGGTGGCGTCGTGCTGCCGGTCGGTGATCGCGAATTTCTTCACCGGAATCGCCCCGACTCCCAGCGAGTACCCGAAGTGCGCCGCTACCTCCTCGAACTCCATCACGCGCTTGGCGTCGGGCTTTTCGTGGATGCGGTAGAGAGAACCGCTAGCGGTGTTTTCTAGATGCGACGCCACCGCCTCATTGGCCGCGAGCATAAATTCCTCGATCAGGCGGTGCGCGATGTTGCGCGGCGCGCGCGTGACGCCGGTCATCGCTCCCCACTCGTCGAACTCGATCAGCGGTTCTGGAAGATCGAAATCGATCGAGCCGCGCCGCACCCGTTTACGATTCAGCACCAGCGCCAGCTCACGCATCAGCTCGAAGCGCGACACCAGCGGACGGTACCGGTCACGCAGCCCCGCGTCGCCTTCCAGCAGCAGGTGGACGTTGGTATACGTCATGCGTTCCGCGCTGCGAATCACGCCCGCCGTGAATTCCTGGCCCACCGTCGCGCCCTGATGGTCGATCTCCAGCAGCGCCGAGAGCACTAGCCGGTCCACTTGTGGATTCAGCGAGCAGATATTGGTCGAGAGCTCGAAAGGCAGCATGGGCACCGCGCGGTCCGGAAAATAAACGCTGGTGCCGCGCAGACGGGCCTCGGTATCGATCGGTGTCCCCGGCCGAATGTAGTGGCTGACATCGGCGATATGCACCTGCAATGCGTAATTTCCGTTGGGGAGCCGGTCCACCCATACGGCGTCGTCGAAATCGCGCGCGGTTTCGCCGTCGATCGTGACGATGTCCAGCTTGCGGAAATCGCGTCTCCCCTCGAGTTCGCGCGCCGCGATCACGTTGGGCACGGCCTCGGCCTGCTCGATGACTTCCGGCGGGAACCGGTGCGGCAGATGGTGCTTGCGGATGACGATCTCCACGTCTACGCCGAAATCATCCGGCCGCCCCAGGATCTCGATCACCCGCCCTACCGGCCCCGATCCCCGCTCCGGATATTCGAGCAGTTCTACATTGACGATCATTCCCGCCAGTTCGGCCGCCGACGCGACCCCGGGTGCGGTCACTCCGATGCGGTCCACCATCGCGCCGCCGCGCGGAATCTCCAGGCCTTCGGGAATCTCGATCCATTGCCGCACCCGTTCATCTTGCGGCACCACGTACTGCCCCCGCCTGCCGATTCGGAACTCTCCCACCAGCGTCGGCTGCGCCCGCTTGAGTACTTTGACGATTTCGCCGTCGGCCCGGCCGCCCGCCTCGATGCGCGCGATACGTACCACCACTCGGTCGCCATGCATCGCCTGCTCGGCCGATTCCGGTGGAATGAAGACGTCCCCTGCTACCCCTTCAATCGGACTCTCCGCGATCAGGAAGCCGTACCCGTCCTTATGCATGTTCAGGCGGCCGACGGCGAATTCGCGGCTGCGCGCCGTCACGGCGTAATGGCCCGGCCGCAGCTCGATCAGCTCGCCTCGTGCCGTCAAACGCGACAGAGCGTTCTCCAGATCTTCTCGAGCCGCGCCTTTCGTGCCCAGCTCGCGCACCAGTTGTTTGAAATTCGCCCGGGCGTGCGGCAATTTCGCGATATGCTCGACCAGAACCGCATCCCGCATACTCCGATTCTAGTCTGGGTAACGAAGCCGCTTGATGGCGCGTTGTTACACTGATCAGAAGATGGCCAACGTCGCGCCGGCGGGCACGCTCCTGAGCGAAATCTCCGATACCCGCGAAGTCCGCGACTGCCTCCAGTGGTTTACCCGCGAGAAACAGTGGATCAACGAGACGCATCTGCAGCTCTGCCGCATCCCCGCCCCCACGTTTCTGGAGGGCGAGCGCGCCGTATGGTTTGTTGAGCAGTTCCGCGCTCTGGGCTGGGACGCGTATACCGACCGGGCCGGCAACGTCATCGCTTCGCTCGGCGACGGCCCCTATGTGGCGCTCACCGCGCATCTCGATACCGTCATCGCGCCGCGCTCCAGAGATGACATTACCGTGGATGCCGACGGCCGCTTCCGCGGCCCCGGCGTGTCCGATAACGGCGCCGGCCTCGCCGCCCTGCTCGCCATCGCCCGCGCCTGGAAGATCTGTCATCCGTCGCTGGAGCTCCCGGCGAACCTGCTGCTCGTGGCCAATGTCGGGGAAGAAGGCGAAGGCAACCTGTCGGGCATGCGCCACCTCTGCAAGCAGACGCCGCTCGCCCGCAAGATCGGCGCTTTCGTGGTGGTCGACGGAGCCAATACCGATCACATCACCAACCGCGCTTTGGGCAGCCGCCGTTTCGAAATCACCTTCAGCGGTCCCGGCGGCCACAGCTGGAGCGATTTTGGTGTGGGCAATCCGGTTCACGCCCTCTGCCGCGCCGTCGCCTTGTTTTCGGAGACTCGGCTCGATGGCACGCCCAAATCCGCTATCAATGTGGGCCTCGTCGAAGGCGGCTCCAGCGTCAACGCCATCGCCCAAACCGCTCGCGCCAAAGTTGATATCCGGTCCGAAAGCAACGAGAAGATGGACGAGTTGGTCAGCATCTTGTCCGCCGCCGTCGACCGCGCCCGGGAGCTGGAAAACCAGCGTTCGATCGCGGGCAAGGTTATCGCCAAGTTGAAGGAAATCGGCGCCCGGCCGGCCGCCGCGCTTCCGGAAAATGCCCCTATTCTGCAGTACCTCCGCGCGGTCGACGCGCAACTCGGCATTCGCTCCCATGTCGACTGCTCTTCCACTGACGCCAACATTCCGATGTCCCTCGGCATTCCCGCCCTCGCCATCGGCGCCGGCGGCTTGGGTGGTGGGGCACACACATCCCAGGAATGGTTTCGTCCCGAGGGCCGCGACCTCGGATTGAAGCGCATCCTCCTCCTTCTCCTGTTGCTCTTGCGCGATCCGGGTGGGAGCCGCAAGTGAGCCGCCGCAAGGCGGACTTGGCGTTAGCCTTCAACACACTTGTCTGGGGTGCCACCTTTACTCTCGTGAAGTCGGCCTTGCGCGATGTCTCCCCCTTGCTCTTCCTCGCGCTGCGATTTTCCTTAGCAACGGCCGCGTTGGCCGGCCTCTGGCTGCTTGGCTGGCGCGGCTCCAAAACTGAGCCGCGCTCTCTCGGCGGTGGAATCCTGACCGGAATTGTCTTATTCAGCGGTTTCTTATTACAAACACTGGGTCTACGGCTGACAACACCGGCTAAGTCCGCCTTCTTGACCGGCCTCTCGTCCGTTTTGGTACCTTTGTTGGCCGCACTCGTCTATAGATCCAAACCGCAGGCCCGGGAGTTGCTCGGGGTTCTCGTCGCGACCGGCGGCATGAGTGTGATGACGCTCGAAGGCCCGATCTCGTCCATTGGCAGGGGCGACTTGCTGACCCTGCTCTGTGCGGTTGCGTTCGCGGCACACATAGTGGTCCTCGGGCATTTTTCGGGCAAGACCAGTTTCGAAATGCTCTCCATCACTCAGATTGCGACCTCTGCCGTACTGGCCATCACCCTATTTTGGTGGGTGGAGCCCCCACACGTCGTATGGCGCGCCGCCGTGATCTACGCGATACTGGTTACAGGTCTTCTGGCCACGGCTCTGGCCTTCACCATCCAGGCTTGGGCGCAGAAGTTTACCAGTTCGACAAGAACCGCCCTGATCTATACGCTTGAGCCGGTTTTTGCCTGGCTGATCTCGTATTGGGCCCTCGGAGAAGGGCTGACCGGACGCGGGGCGGCCGGAGCGGCTTTGATCCTGAGCGGTGTCGTGTTGGTGGAAGTGAAACCAATGCAACCGGGACTACATCCATGAATTAGTGGTGCTCGAGGGCGGGATTATAATGATTTTGGCCTAGTCTGGCACGCGGAGGATTGAGGAAATCCATGAGCTTCTTTGACAAATTGCGCACACAGAAATTCCTTTCATTTACGCTGATTCTCTTTACGCTGTCGATCGGCATCGTGATCGGTACGCTGATTACGTCCGGCGTGAAGGCAGCCAAGGAGAACACCGTGGCGCCCGGCGCGACGCCGCTGGCTATCCCCAATCCGGTGGAGCTATCCACAACCTTTACCCAGATCGCCAAGCAACTGGAGCCGTCGGTGGTCAATATCTCCACCGAGTACCGGCCGAAAGCCCAGGTGCAGACCCGCAACCAGCCGCGGCGCCGCCAGGTCCAGCCGCCTGATGACGACCAGGGCGACGATAGCGGCCTTCCCGATCTCTTCCAGCGCTTCTTCGGCAACCCGTTTGGGGAAGGCGCGCCGGATCAGCCGCAGCGCCGTGGCTTCGCGCTCGGTTCTGGCGTCGTGGTAGACCGCGCCGGATATGTGCTGACCAACAATCACGTCGTCGATAAAGCCGATCGCATCCAGGTTAAATTCGCCGGCGACCCGACTCAGTATGACGCCAAGGTGGTTGGCACCGATCCTCAGACCGACCTCGCCGTGATTCGTGTCGAAGGCAAGAAGGATCTCACTGCCGCCAAGATCGGCAACTCCGACGCTGTACAAGTCGGCGATTGGGCCGTGGCCATCGGCTCGCCGTTCGGCTTCCAGGCCACCGTCACCACCGGCATCATCAGCGCCAAGGAACGCGACATTCCCGGAGATTCCACTCAGTTCCAGCACTTCCTGCAAACTGATGCTGCCATCAACCCCGGCAATAGCGGCGGCCCGCTGCTGAACATCCGCGGCGAAGTCATCGGCATCAACACGGCGATCGCTTCTCGGTCCGGTGGCTACCAGGGCATCGGCTTTGCGTTGCCAATCAACACTGCCGTCAACGTCTACAACGACATCATCAAGACCGGTAAAGTGACCCGCGGGTCCATCGGCATCCGCTTCAGCTCGGCCGATACCGAACAGGGCCGCTCCCTGCTCAAATCGTACGGACTCACTGAAGGCGCTTTTGTGCAAGCCGTTGCCCCGGGCGGCCCGGCCGAAAAAGCCGGCCTGAAGGCTGAGGACGTCATCGTGGCCATCAACGGCAAGCCGGTCAAG
>Ga0126371_10001173_pt1 | contig 22004 bp, 20 predicted proteins | sample PanSoiMetaPlot_4_FD_110145 | JGI IMG/M metagenome (GOLD analysis project Ga0126371, IMG submission 110145) | Tropical forest soil microbial communities from Panama - MetaG Plot_4 | ecosystem: Environmental > Terrestrial > Soil > Tropical forest > Bulk soil | place: Panama | collected 2016-02-17 | reverse complement strand
CGAGTGGCGTTTACGTATAAAATGACTAGTTAAACCTTCGATCGAAAGTACCGTTTACGAGTTGTAAGTTATTGATGTCAGATGCGAAAGTGGCGGAATTGGCAGACGCACCAGGCTTAGGATCTGGCGGGTAATCCCCGTGGGGGTTCAAGTCCCCCCTTTCGCACCATCTCTCATCCCTCCCCGGAACGCGATACTCTGAAAGCATCATGAATTCCTCGCAGCAGCCCCAGCCCAAAATCAACCTCGCTCAATCCTCTGATTACCGCGAAAATTATGCGAACAGCGTGCAGGTGCGCGTCAGCGTGTGGGATTTCTTTCTCGCCTTCGGTATCGTGCATCAGGATTCGCCGGACGCGGTGACCATCGAAAACTCACAGGGCATCTATCTTAGCCCGCAGCAGGCAAAGGCCCTCTGGAACATCCTCGGCCAGAACATCTCGCAGTACGAGCAGGCTTTTGGGCCAATCGCGCTCGAACCTCATCATCCGCTGCCCATTCCGCAAGGACCGGTCCACTAGAACTTGCCGCGCAGCCACGCATCTCATCCAGAAAACCTGCCTCGGCTCTGGCTTATTTTTTTGGCGGTCTTCGCGGCAGTCCTGGCGGCACACCTGCCCCTGCTTCGGCTGCCGTATTACTGGGATGAAGCCGGATACTACATCCCGGCTGCGTATGACTTTTTCCGCACCGGATCGTTGATTCCCTATTCGACGCTCTCGAACGCGCACCCGCCTCTACCGTCGATTTATCTCGCTCTATGGTGGAAGCTGCTCGCTTTTGCGCCGTGGGTCACGCGTCTCGCCATGTGCGTGTTGTCTTCGCTGGCGCTGCTTGCCGTATATCAACTGGCCATCGCCACCACGCAAAAGCCAAGAGTCGCGATTGCCACTGCTGTGCTGACGGCAATCTATCCAGTCTGGTTTGCGCAAAGCTCGCTCGCACATGCGGACATGTTTGCCGCCGCCGCAACGTTATGGGCCATCGTTTTTTTTCTTGAAGAAAGGCTGTGTCTTACCGCCCTATGCTTTTCGCTCGCAGCGCTCTCCAAGGAGACGGCCATCGTCACACCAATTGCTCTGGCAGTATGGCAGGCTTGGCTGGCCTTCGCGCCTAGAAGATGGAAGCCGGCCAGCGAAGTTTTCCGGCACTCGCGTTTGGCAAAGGCCGGAACTCTGCTGTTACCAGTTCTGCCGCTCGCCTGCTGGTACATCTATCACTGGCATCGAACCGGCTTCGTCTTCGGCAACCCCGAGTATCTGCGCTACAACGCCACCGCCACGCTCACCCCGTTGCGCGTCCTGCTGGCTTTTGCCCATCGCGTCATGCACATCGCCGTGCACATGAACATGTTCGTGCCAGTACTCTCGATGCTCGCCTGCATGATGCTTCCGCCGGTGGATGGCAGAAAGCGCATCTCCATCAACAACCAGTTACTGTTTTACGTCATTATTCTGGCGAACCTGCTTTTTTTCTCTGTCCTGGGTGGAGCGCTGCTCACTCGCTATCTTCTGCCGCTTTATCCCCTGGTGCTGCTGGTGTGTGTCAATACCTTCTATCGGAGACTGCGGCAGTGGCACTGGCTTATTGCTTTGAGTGCCGTTGCCTTTGTCGCCGGACTCTTCGTCAATCCACCTTACCGTTTTGCGCCGGAAGACAACCTGGCCTATCGCGATGTAATTCTGCTGCACGAGGCCGCTATTCGCCAGATAGAAGCCCACTATCCTGATGCGACTGTCCTGAGCGCATGGCCGGCAACCGACGAGTTAAGCAAGCCGGAACTCGGCTACGTCAAAGCGTCGATGCAGATTGCAAGCATCGACAACTTTTCGCTGCTGCAAATTGAAAAAGCGGCGCAACTCTCCGATCCGTATACGGTCGGACTGATCTTCTCGACGAAATACGACCCTCCACACCTGCCCTTCAACCTCGGCCGCCGTAACGAGACCCTCGATGCGCGCTTTTTCGATTTCCACCGTGACCTTCCGCCGGAGATCATAGCTCACCTGCTTGGCGGCAAGGTTGTATGGAGGGCCGCACGCCAGGGACAATGGGCGGCGGTGCTCCACTTTGATCATCCGCAGCTGGCCATGCAAACACAGGACGGCCTGCTGCCGCTTCACTATAATCAGCCTTGAAGTGCGCCTTCTGACCCCAATACGCTCCATCGTTTGCGGCCCGCTGCTCGCCGCTGTACTAGTATTCGCGCAGCAGCCGATCACCTCGCAATCTCGGCCCGCCGCTCCAGCCTCGGCCACCACTCAGTCTGTCGCGCATGGACGACTGCTCCTCGTGCTCCCATTTGAAAACCACACGGGACAGCCTAGCCTCAACTGGATCGGCCAGGCATTCCCGGAGATATTCAACCGACGGCTCGCTTCAGCGGGCTTCCTGCCGATCAGCCGCACCGATCTCATGTATGCATATGACCACCTCGGATTACCGGACAATTTCCAGCCGTCGCGCGCCGGCGCAATCCGCCTGGCCCAGATGCTTGACGCCGATTATGTCGTCTTTGGCACTTACACCACGACAGGCGCTACGCTCAATACAACTGCGCAGGTACTCGATGTTACCGGTCTTAAGCTTGGTGCGCAGATTAACAATCAGTCTGAATCGACCCACCTGCTGGATACGCTGAACAGCCTTGCGTGGCAGGTAACGCGGCAACTTGACCCGGCATACGCGGTCGCTGAACAGACATTCATCGCCGCCGATCCTGACCTCCATCTCGACGCGTTTGAACAGTACGTTCGCGGATTGACGGAAAGCTCCATGGATGAACGCATTCGGCATCTTCGCGAAGCTGTCCGTCTCAGCCCGCAGTTCAATCCGGCATGGCTTGCCTTGGGCAAAGCCTACTTCGCCCAGCAGAATTTTGATCTTGCCGCATCTACGCTCGGCCATCTTTCGAAAGACGACCCTAACGCCCTCGAAGCCGACTTCTACCGTGGATTGTCGTTTTTCTACACCGGCAAATATATGGAAGCCGAAGACGCCTTCGCTTTCGACTCAACACGTCTGCCGCTCCCTGAAGTTGTCAACAATCAGGGAGTCTCTGCCGCCCGGCGCGGCAAAGATGCGGGAGCGCTCTTCCAGCAAGCTGTTACCGCCGATCCGAATGACGCCGATTATCACTTCAATCTCTCCCTAGCGCTTCGCCGCCGAGGCGATATCGCCGGAGCAGTCCGCGAAATCGATCAGGCCGTAAAGTTGCGGCCGCGTGATACGGAAGCCGCAAACCTGGCCGCAACCTTGCACAACGAACAGCAAAATCCCGCTTCTGCCGCTAAGATGAATGCGTCTCTAAGCACCGTCCAGAATGCCCAGGACAATGCCGACAAGGGCCCGTTGGAACGCATCAAGCGCAGTTACAATGAAGCCAGCTTCCGGCAGGCCGCCTTTGAGATGGAAGAGCTGCAGACTGCGCGGCTCAGTGCGCTTCCAGCGGGCCAGCGCGCGGCGGCTCTCACCAAAGAAGGCACGCAGTTCTTCAACCGCGGCCTGATTCTCGAAGCTGAACGTGAATTCCAGGCGGCACTCGCCGCCGACCCATCCTCCGCTGCCGCCCACGCCGGCCTTGCCCAGGTGCGCGAACGGAGCAATGACCTTGATGCGGCCCGGCAGGAGGCGCAGAAGTCCCTCCAGTTACAGCCCAATGTGACCGCGCATCTTGTACTGGCCCGAATGGACTTGCAGGCGAACCAGCTAAGCTCCGCAGCCGGTGAAGTGAGCCAGGCACTCCAGATTGAACCTGCGAATGCCAACGCGCTCGGGATGAAGCAGGCGATCGCGCAGCGAGGACGGCAAGTCCCATGACCAGCTTACGGCGCAGCGTGATGCTCTTTCTTGCCTGCGTCGCGGCATTGCTTCCAAGCTGCCCGCTGCGGGCGTCGGATACACAGACGTCGCACGTTGTTCTCCTGCGTCTGTACGATACGATCCAACCCATCAGCGAGCAGTACATTAGCCGAGGCATCCGGCGCGCCGCTGACACCCATGCCGATGCTGTGCTCATCGAACTCAACACGCCTGGCGGCCTGCTCGATTCCACCCGTGACATCGTGCACGACATTCTCGCCTCGCCATCACCGGTAATCGTCTACGTTGCGCCTTCGGGTAGCCGTGCTGGCTCGGCAGGCTTCTTTATCCTCGAATCGGCTGACATTGCGGCAATGGCTCCCGGAACAAACGCCGGAGCTGCTCACCCCGTCCTCATGGGCGGAACAGCCGATGCGGTCATGAAGCAGAAGATCGAGAACGACGCGACCGCATTTCTCCGCTCGTATGTGGCCCGCCGCAACCGCAATACTGACGCTGCTCAGGACGCCGTACTCAACTCCAAGTCCTACACCGAGAGTGAAGCCCAGAAGCTGAAACTCATCGACGTGATTGCGCCCAGTAATACCGCGCTACTGGACGCCATTGATGGCCGCACTGTAACGCGCTTCGATGGCTCAACCGTAACGCTGCACACTCGCAACGCACACATCGTTCCCGTAGATACGACACTGCGCGAAAACATCCTCGACCGGCTCATGGATCCGAACCTCGCCGTGCTCATTCTTGTCGTCGGCGGCCTGCTCATCTATCTCGAATTCAATTCACCCGGCACCATTATTCCCGGCGCGCTGGGAACGCTTCTGGTCCTGCTCGCGCTCTTCGCGCTTAATCTGCTCCCCGTCCGCTATACATCGATGATGTTGCTGATCGCGGCGCTGGTGCTCATGCTTCTCGAAGCGAAATTCGGCGCACACGGAATCCTTGCCGGTGCAGGTGTTGTCTGCCTCGTCTTCGGCACGCTCACGCTGGTCGCAGGCCCTATCCCTGAACTACGCGTGAGCATCGCAACTGCTGTGGGAACAGGCATTGCCTTCGGCGCGATTACCACTTTCCTTGTTCGTATCGCCTTCCGCGCACGACGAAACAAAGTCCTCACTGGCCCGCAAGCCCTAGTCGGCTCCATCGCAATTGCCCAGCAGCCTCTCGATCCGCGCGGCCAGGTTATGGTGCACGGTGAGTTGTGGTTCGCCGAATCTCCTGCGCCTGTTTCACCTGGAGAACGAGTGCGCGTGCGCGCCGTACGGGAGCTTACTCTGTTGGTAGAGCGGATTCCCGACGGCCATCCAACCATCGTTTAAGCAGGCTTTCCGCAATACCGATGCGGTACAATCGCACCTCAGTGAGGCGTATATATGGGAATTCCGGGCCTGATAGTTATTGCAGTCATTGTTCTTTATCTGCTGAACTCCATTAAGATCCTGCGCGAATACGAACGCGGAGTCATTTTCCGCCTTGGCCGCGCTCTGCCTCAACCCAAAGGTCCCGGCATCATCCTCGTCTTCCGCCCCTTTGATCAAATCGTCCGCGTCTCTCTGCGGCAGGAAGTCCTCGAGGTGCCGCCGCAGGACGTCATCACTCGCGACAACGTCACCATCAAGGTCAACGCCGTCATCACACTACGCGTGCTCGACCCGGCTAAGGCAGTCATTGAAGTCGCCAATTACGTCTACCAGACTTCACAGTTCGCGCAAACCACTTTGCGCTCCGTGCTCGGCGAAGTAGAGCTCGATGGTCTGCTCTCGCATCGCGACGTGCTCAACCAGCGCATCCAGGCCATCATTGACCAGCGCACGGAGCCATGGGGCGTGAAGGTCGTAAGCGTCGAAGTAAAGCAGGTTGATCTTCCGGATCAGATGCTGCGCGCCATGGCCAAACAGGCTGAGGCCGAGCGCGAAAAGCGCTCAAAAATCATCAATGCCGAGGGCGAATTCAGCGCCGCCCAGCGCCTTGTGGATGCCGCAAATCTTCTTGCAGAACAGCCGATCACTTTACAGTTAAAATATCTACAGACACTCACAGACATAGGCACCGAGAAGAACACTACTGTGATTTTCCCGCTGCCAATGGAACTGCTCTCGCTCCTGCAGAAGCTCGCCCCCCCCGCAGCCTCTGCGCCAAAGCCTGAGGAACCGCAATGAAGACCGCAACAGAACACTTAGTCGAAAACGATTCAGAAATAACCCTAAGCGCTACGACACTGCTCGGCATCTTTTTCGGATTGGTGCTCGTATGTGGTGTCTTTTTCGGCTTTGGCTATTCCACCGGGCGTCGTGGCGAAGCGCCGAGCGCCAACGTGCCTCCCACCAGCGCATCTGATTCAACCTCGGCGCTGGCCACATCGCATACGCCCAAGCCCTCAGCAATGGAGAGCCTGCAGCCTGCCAATAGCAGCACGCCCGACCCAAATGCCATCACGGAGTCCCTCGACGAGGACTCGACACCTGACAACGCTCCGAGCCAAACATCGGCTCCTGCGGTGAAGCCAACGGCGCTCACTCCGGCCCCAGCAGCAAAGCCGGTTGCGGCTTTACCCGCTTCAGTACCGCCATCGACGATGAACGCAACTCCAATGGCCTCAAGAGGCGGATCAGTGATGGTGCAGATCGCCGCCGTAACACGTCCCGAAGACGCGAACGCGCTGGCCACTGCCCTCCGTCAGCGTGGATACAACGTCGTGGTACGCAATGAGTCGCAGGACAAGTTGTTGCACGTTCAGGTTGGCCCCTTCGCCTCACGCGACGACGCAGCCGCTATGCGCTCAAAGCTTCTCGCCGACGGCTACAACGCAATTCTGAAATAGTAATCAGCACTCTATTCATTGGGATCGTTGCCGCGCATCCATTCCGGCAGACTCGACGCAATAGATTGTCGCACTGCGGCCATCAAGTCTTCGCGCGTCGCATAATCGCGCGGCCATAGTGGAGCGTGAAAAACGACATGCGCAGTACCCGGCGTGATGCGTATACTGCCCTTCTGCATCATGTTTTCCGTGCCCCAGATTGAGATCGGAACTACGGGGTTGTTCGTTTCCATCGCCAGATAGAACGGCCCTTTCTTGAACGGCAGCAATTTCCCGTCGCGCGAGCGCGTACCCTCCACAAACGACGTAATGTGCAGCCCGGATTCCATCATTCGCCGCGCCTGCTCGACGCTTTGTTTCGCGCTCTCCACGCGGCCATCGCGGTCGACAGGAATGAAATCCCCCAATTGCATCGCATAACCGAGTACCGGGATCTTCATCAGCGACCGTTTCAGGAAAATCGAAGTCCGCCCCGGAAGCAGTGGCAGCAGCACCGGCGGATCAAGATTGGAAACGTGATTTGACATGAAAATATAGCGCTGCTGAGGATCAAGCTGTTCACGGCCGCATACATCAATGCGAATCCCGCCAACTTTCACGCCAGTGTTCGCAATCCACATGGCCCATTTGTAAAGAAAGGAAATATCGCGGCGCAGCAGTGTCCAAGGAACGCCAATCAAAGCTGCTGGGAAGCCCATGACCAGATAGAAAAAAACAATGACGGTTGTCGAAAACATGGCTTACGAGCGCACCAGAGCCCTTTGCTCCAGTCGCTGCGGCAACTTTTCATAAATACCGTCAAAGCCGCCATTGGAAAGGATCGCCACCACATCGCCTGCGCCTAGTTCCGGCGCAATGGCTTCAACAATCGCATCGGCATTGGGAAGAAGAGCCGCATCTTTACCCGCTTGCTTCAGACCCTCTACAAGCGCCTCGGGCTGCAACCGCTCGCTCTCGGGAATGCTCTCCAGCTTATAGACTCCCGCCAGCACGATCCAGTCGGCAAGCGAGAGGCTATCAATCAATTCGCGCTCAAAAACATTCCGTCGCAGCGTGTTCGAGCGCGGTTCAAGAACGGCCCACAGGCGCGCACCGGGATAAGCGCCGCGAAGCGCCTTCAGCGTTTCACGAATCGCCGTCGGATGATGCGCGAAATCGTCAATGATGGTTACGCCATCTACAACCGCACGCACCTCAAGCCTGCGCTTCACGCTCTCAAACGTTGCCAGAGCTTCTGCGATTGCCGCATCTTCCACTCCCTGTCCTGCCGCAAGCGCCGCGGCAGCCGTGGCGTTCAGCGCATTGTGCTCACCCGCCATCGGAAGCTCCAACTCAGCCCAAGAATCCCCCTTGCGGAGAATTTTCCATATGCTGCGCCCATCACGAAATCGCAAATCATCAATGTGCCAGTCGGATTCTGGAGCGAATCCGTAACGCTCAACGGCACAGAATGCTTTACTCACGCATTCCGAAACATTCGCAGATCCATCAAACGCAACGACGCGCCCGCGTTGCGGAACTAGGTTCACCAGACGCTTGAATGCGGTCTTCACCTGATCCAGATCGCGGTAGATATCGGCATGGTCGAACTCCACATGCGTCAGAATCAACGCATCCGGAAAGTAGTGCATGAACTTCGGGCCTTTGTCGAAGAAGGCGGTGTCATACTCGTCGCCTTCCAAAATGAACGGCCTCGTCTCGCGAAGCTGAAAGCTCGTCTTGAAATTCTCCGCCACGCCACCAATCAGAAATGACGGCGCAAGTTCTCGGTGCTTGCGCGAGGCTACTTCATAAATCCAAGCCAGCATACTCGTCGTCGTTGTCTTCCCATGCGTCCCGGCAATCACAAGTGATTCGCGCCCGGTCAGGAATTCTGCATGAATCAGCTCCGCCAGCGAGGTAAACGGGATGCGCTGATCAAGCACATATTCAAGCTCCACATTGCCGCGCGACATCGCATTGCCCACGATCACCAGATCAGGATGCGGCGTTAGATTCTCCGCGGAAAACGGCTGCGCAACAGGAATTTTCAACTTGCGCAATAAATCAGACATCGGCGGATAAGCCGCCTGGTCCGAGCCAGTCACACGATGCCCTTTTAATTGCAAAAGTCCAGCCAGCGACGCCATCGCCGTCCCGCAAATTCCGATCAAATGAATATGTTTCTGCATCCTCAATCGACCTGCACCGCCGGCTCCAGATAACGCAGCACCGGCTCATACTCCAGAATCAGTTCCGCCTCAATCCCAAACGGCAACGTCACATTGCTTCGCGACACATGCCCCGACTGCAACCCAATCGCAATAGGCCCGTCAAACCAGTCCAGCACGCGCAAAATAACCTGCTCCAACAACTCTGGCCCAGTTCCCGGCGAAACGCACTCCAGCATCTCGCCAAAAATGAATCCGGACACGCCATCAAACTTTCCACCAAGCATCATCTGCCGCAGCATCCGGTCCATCTGATAGGGCTTCGCACCCACATCTTCCAGAAACAGCAGTTTGCCTTCTGTCTGCGGCGCAAAGCGTGTTCCCAGCGACGCAGTCAGAATGCTTAGACACCCGCCATACATCACACCCTGCGCATGCCCCGGTCTCAGAATTCGCAATCCCTCTGGAGTCCCAACCGCAACTGCTTCGCCATCGAGCGCTGCATCAAAGCTCACGTCGTGGACACCGTCGTCTACGGCAAAGTCGGCAGCCACCATCGGCCCGTGAAAGGAAACCAACCCAAGCTGATCGAGAAACCAGGTCTGCAGCGCCGTCATGTCGCTGTACCCGAACAGCGGCTTTGGATTGTCGCGAATCAGATCAAGATCAATATCTTCCAGCAAATAATTCGATCCGTAACCGCCACGCGTGCAAAATATGGCCTGCACCTGCGGATCGGCAAAAGCGGCATGAAGATCAGCCAGCCGCTGCATCGCCGTCCCTGAAAAATAAGGCGACTGCCGGCCCTGCGCATACTTACCGAACTCTGCGTCATAACCGCGCGCGCGAAGCGCCTCGATGCCGCGAGCCAACCGCTCCGGTTTTGACGAACTAGCCGGAGCAATCACTGCAACCCGCGCATCCGGCGCAACCGCTGGCGGCTTCAGCATCCAAAAGCCTCGCCCGTGGCAATAAACTCTGCAGGCCCGGTAAGCAGAATCTCGCTTTCACCCCCATGCCATACTACTTGTTGCTCGCCGCCCGGCGCGCGCACCAGCAAATGTTCGGCACCGCTACGATGGGAGATCGTCGCAACAGCGCTCGCGCAAGTCCCCGTTCCTGATGAAGTCGTCGGTCCAACGCCTCGCTCGAAAATGCGGATCTCGATGGAATTTGTATCTACCACACGCACAAATTCGACATTTGTCTGCTCGGGAAAATCAGGATGGAAGCATATCTCGCGGCCAATCTCCTGCCACTTGCGTCCGTGCAGTGTAAATGAGCCATCCTCCACAAAAATCACGAAATGAGGGTTGCCTGTTGAAACAGCAACCCCCTCAATCACGTCATCAATAAGCCTCACTGCACGCAAATCAAATCGCGGCACGCCCATCTGCGAGGCAACCTGAAAGCGGTCTCCGCTTGCTTCCACGATGCGGCACTTACGTGGACCTGCATCAGTTTCCAAAACGACATTGTCGCCGGAACCAAGTTTCTTCTCGTGCGCCATCCATGCGGCCACGCATCGCGTGCCATTGCCGGAAATTTCAGCGACCGAGCCGTCGGCATTAAAGAGACGAATCCTGCCCGAACGCTCGCCCGTCCATTCCAGATATTCGACGCCGTCTGCACCAACCCCGGTATTTCGGGCACACAACTTTACAGCAACCTCACGCTGCTGCTTGGGATTTACTTCTGCTGCATTCACAATCAGAAAATCGTTGCCGCAGGCGTGAGCCTTTACAAAGCGAATCAATCATCCTCCGGGTCGCGGAAAGTCAGTACTTCATCAATAGCGGGGGCTGCGTTCAAGGCCTTCAGCAGCTTGTCATGGCCACTACGCGAAGTTGATAGAGAAAAACACAGACGGCTCAATGCACCGATGCTTTGTTGTTCCAGTGAAACCAATCGATGCTTCGCGCGGTCCATCGCATTCAGAATAGACAGCGACATCTTCTCCGAGTCGCCGCCGCGCACTTCATAAATCACGGAATATATTTTGAGGTTTGCATAGCGCTCCAGAACGCCCACCCCCTCAAGCGCAACCAGCACCAGCAAAGCAGCAAACACAGCGGGAATGTAAAGCCCCGCGCCACACGCCATTCCAATCGAAGCTACTGCCCATACCGTCGCCGCGCTGGTCAGCCCGCTTACGCGATCGTGATTGCGTATGATCAGCCCCGCGCCGAGAAATCCAATGCCCTGCACGATATTCGAAGCGATCTGGCCTTTGTTGGTGCTTCCTTGCCCGGCAACCACAGCGGAAAGAAATGTGAAGAGAGCGGCGCCGAAACATATCAGCAGATTCGTTCGCACACCCGATGGCTTATGGTGATACTCGCGGTCAATGCCGATCATGCCGCCGAGAAATGCCGCCAGCAGCAGGCGTCCTGCCGCGCCGCCAGTGAGCACGGCTTCCTCCAGGCCATTGAAGCTCAGCATGTGGCCGGGTTCGTCGAAGATAAAGAGCATCGGTGTCATCGCTGTTTGAGCGTGATGCTATCACTTTGCCAGATAAATACGTGCACAGGGTTGACCGGTGGAACAAATTACGTCAACCAGTGTCAGCCCTTCGGGATGCGCCGCCACAGCGCGCGCTACCGCATCGCCCTCGGTCGTCACCACAATGGCCGCCGACTGCGCCGGATGCTGCAGCGCTCCAGGCCACTGGTAGTAGTCGCCCTCATTGATCGTGCGCTTCAGAGGAATTCCCGCCCGCTGCAATGCGCCCGGATGCTCCGACGTATACATCAGAATCATGCCCTGCCGCGGCAGCGCGTCCAGCGCCTCGGCCAATGACTGCTCAAAGGGAATCCGTGTACGCGAATTGTTAACAGCTTCCTGCAGCACCAGCGGACGTGCCCGCATCAGCGCAATGCTGTCCGCAACAATTAATACCGCCGCAAGCAGAACAACCCCACTATCCGATCGTGGCCATAGCTTCGCTGTGAGTTCAGTGCATTGAGCGACAAAGAACGCCAGAAACAGCGCAAAAACCGGAATCATCTCCATGCCATAGCGCACGTTATACCAGGAGTGCGGCCACCACAGTGGAATGAAGATCGGCACCGACCCATAGGCAATGGAATAGGCGTAAAACGGCAGCGGTATCCACAACAGCAGGGCAGCGGCAATCTGCTTTCGGCGCTCTCGCCACACGGCAATTGCAGTCCCTACAACCGAAAGCCATAGCAGCAGATCTCCCCAGCGAAGAGGAGCGGCTCCCATTTCCGCCGTCTTCAGAAAATAAAGCGATGCCACACGCATACTGTGCCAGCCCGGATAATGAGGCGATCCCGGCCTTGTGGTCCGAATATCAATCGCCCTGGCGGAATAGGGACCGCGCATAAAATCCAGCGGGTCGCCAAATTGCTTCGCGTTGTAAGCCAGCCACAACAATGGAGCGGCAAGCAATAACACAGTGAACAGTGCAAAAGCCCCGCCTACGTGCTCGCGCAGATGCCGCCGCATTTCCCACGCCACCACCAGCCATGCAAATGCGGCATAGATCCATCCGTCATATCGCGTAAACACCGCGCACACCAGTACCAGCCCCGCCGCAACCAGAAGGCGCGAAGCCCTTCTCTGCTCATCGGCTTTCAGCGCGCGCCCATGCTCCGCGATCAGCAGTGCGCTCCAGATCATCTCGGCAAGAAAGAGCGGCTCAGTCATCGCGGTTGTTTGCATGTAGAGAAGGCCAGGGTTCAGCGCATAGATCATCGCGGCGATGATCGCAGCCGCAGGATGCAGCCACATCCTCGCGAGCCGGTAGATGCCAATGCATCCCAACACATAACAGGCCATCGAAGGCCACGCCCCTGCCAGCCCGGATTGCCACCATGACATCTTCTGCACGAACGGCAGCAGCAGCAGGTGCGACAGCGGCAGCCAGACGGAGCCAAGCTGCCGGAAACCCGGATTCAACGAATCAAAAATGCGCCGCGCTATCGCCAGATGAGCAACCGCGTCGCCATACAGCAGCAACATACCACGCGGTAGGCAGTATGCGAGCGCAAGCAGTGACAACGCGAGGGCCACACAGGCCACCAGCCATGTCTCCTGCCGAAGCGACGGTGTTGAGTTTTCCGGTTCAGTCAAGATGCGACAACTCGCGGAACAGCGCGAAGCGTTGATCAATTTCCTCGCGCGTCAATGCCTGCAGCCGCTCGGTACCGAAGCGCTCCACTGCAAACGATCCCATGACACCGCCATAAAACATCGCGCGCTTGAATGCAGCCGGAGTGACTTCCTTCTGCGATGCCAAATAGCCAAAGAACCCTCCGGCAAAGGAGTCGCCCGCGCCGGTCGGATCGACCACTTCGCTCAATGGCAGCGCCGGCGCGCGGAATGGCAGAGCAATATGTTTCCCCTCGTCCAGAAACAGCCGATTGCCAAAGAACGCCGTAGCGCCGTACTCGCCGTGTTTCACAATGAGGCTCTTAGGGCCCGACGCCAAAATTTTCTCCGCTGCGCGCACCAGATTGGCGTCCTTCGCCAGCAGCTTGGCTTCGCCATCGTTGATCAGCAGTCCATCCAGCCCCGTCAGCACCTTCTCCAGGTTCTCGCGATGATCGTTGATCCAATAGTTCATCGTATCGCCGCAAACCATCCGCACGCGCGGCATCTGCTTGCGGACATTTTCCTGCAGCACCGGATCGATGTTTGCCAGAAAAAGAAATTCCGAGTCGGTGTACTCTGTGGGGACCTTTGGCGAAAACGTCTGAAACACATTCAACTGCGTTTCCTGTGTCTGCGCTTCATTCAGGTTCTTCATGTAGGACCCGCGCCAGAAGAAGCTCTTGCCGGACACATGCTCAATCCCTCGCGTGTCCACGCCGCGCCGCTTCAGTACATCTTCTTCAGCAGCGGTAAAGTCCTCGCCGACTACCGCAATCACGCGCACATCGGTGAAATAACTCGCGGCCAGAGAAAAATACGTCGCCGCCCCGCCCAGGCAGCGCTCCGCGTGACCTGAAGGAGTCTCAATACTGTCGAACGCAACACTTCCCACTACCAGAATCGCCATCGTTGTTCCTGTCTTTATTTGTTGAGATATTTGCCTATGAGCAGATCGAGCCGCTCACGCGTCTCAGCCGGAATTGCCGCCGGATTTGTCAGAATCGCATATTGCAGCGCCGAACCGCACGCGCAGGTGCGTTCTTTGGGCATGGCGGCAACCGCCGCGCGTACCACCTTCGCTGCATTGGCGGCGTTCTTATTCAACACCGCCACAATCTGGTCCACCGTTACGGCATCGTGGCCTTCGTGCCAGCAGTCGTAGTCGGTCACCATGGCCATGGTCGCATAGCAAATTTCCGCCTCGCGCGCCAGTTTAGCTTCCTGCAGATTGGTCATGCCGATCACGTCCGCGCTCCAGCTGCGATACAGGTTCGACTCGGCACGGGTCGAGAACTGCGGCCCTTCCATGCAGACATACGTTCCGCCGGTCTTACCAACCACATCAGACGCGACGCACGCATCAGCAATCGCCTTCGCGACCGTCGCACATACCGGATCGCCAAAGGCGACATGCCCGACAATGCCATTACCGAAAAAAGTGGACTCGCGGTGAAAGGTCCGGTCAATGAACTGGTCGGGAACGACGAGGTCGGTAGGCTTGTGCTCTTCCTTTAGCGATCCGACTGCGGAAACGGAAACAATCCGCTCCACCCCCAGCTTTTTCATCCCATAGATATTCGCGCGAAAATTCAGCTCTGTGGGCAGCAGCTTGTGACCGCGCCCATGCCGGGCCAAAAAGACCACCTTGCGTCCTTCAAGATCGCCCAAAATAAATGCGTCGCTTGGCTCGCCAAATGGCGTCGATACGCGCTCCTCGCGTGTGTTGGTCAGGCCGGGCATGGAGTAAAGCCCGCTGCCCCCGATGATTCCGATTTCTGCTTGCTGCAAACTGAACTCCGCCGGATAAATGATTGAAAATAGTGCGAAAGGTCAGTATAAATGCAGCTCTCTGGAGATCACGTTACCCCTTCCCCCATTTTGTACGAGGATCCTTTATTTTGTGCAACTTACAGTCATAATTCTGTACGGAGATCCTTTATTTTCAATCATTTACATAGACGACAAAAGGCATGACCGAGGCCATGCCTTTTCAAGCTTTCAATTTGACTATAGCAGCGGTGTCAACCCCCCTTGATTAAGGCCATCGATTCAATGCGGCACGCCAGCCCGCATCAGGCCGCAGGTGGCAAAAAAGTGCACCAAACTGGCATTTAACTCAAGATTGTGGTGCGAATGCAACGGATAAGACTTAAGTTTCGCCGCCTCGTCGGCTTCGTCATTCGCCTGCGCGCCCATCACCAGAAAGGCCAGCTTACGCGCGGTCGTCAAGTCGAAGCTCTCGCTCGCAAAAACCATCCGGCCATTCGTGGTCAGCACCACCGGCCCTTCACTCGTGTTGTAGATCTGCTCGGTCCTGTCGGCCTCGTCATTCGTGTCCCGCATTACGTTGGAATACTTCTTTCCTAACTCATCGGCATACATCCGAGTAAAGGCCTGGGCGGCCTGCGGTGATTTCCATTGCGACAGATAAAAGAGCGCCACTGATGCGGTCGAATTTTTCTCCGCCTCCGTCTTCGCCTTCTTGCTTTGCACCGCATAGTAGATCCCGCCATCCCATGCCGGAGTTAGCGCCGACGACAGCTCTTGGCCGCCGAAGAGCTCTGTCAACATACGGACATCCAGCTGCCCCATCACGCCAATATCGTAAGGCTCATAATTTGCATCCAGCAGCGGATGCACGTCCGGCATCTGCAAAACAGGCACCTTGCGCCGGTGCAAATAGGCACGCGGGTTCATAATTTCGTAACTTGAATTTGGCGGACGGTCCAGCACTCCGGCAAACGCGCCAGCCTGCCCTTCGTCCTTCAGCACTGTCTGCTCAAACTTCAGCCCGTCCTGATAAGGAAACAGTATCGATTCCTTTAGCACCAGCGGCGCGCGCGCCAGCACCGGCGAATCCGATGTGTCGCTCGCATCCGCTACGTTGTCCACAATGTCCGGAGCTGTCAGCAGGCTCTTGCCGGAAGGCGCGAGCGCGTAATCCAGATAGACAGCCATGGCCTGGCCTTCCAGCACGGCCTCGCGCGCTGTGTCAGACTCGTCCGTGCTGATGTGCTGGTTGTCTTCCTTTACATTTCGCGAAATGTCATCGCTGGTATCGTCTTCCCATTTATCCAGATCAACATGCTGGTCCTGCAACGCGTGCGTCAGCTCATGCGCCAGCACCGGCTTCTGCGTGTCCGGAGTCGCCCAGTCCAGCAGGTTCACTGTCTTTGTTTTGCTGTCGTAATACGCCTCAATCTGTTCCGTGAGCAGCTGCAACAAAAACGGACGCAGTTGAAAGTCCCGGTCCAGCAGACCGAACTTCTTCAGCACAATCTCCGAGCGCTCCATGCGCTTTGCGTCCTTGTCATCATTCATTTTTTCGACAAGATACTTCTGCACCGCCTCGCGCGTCGTCAGCTTACGCTTCACTTCATGCTTAATCGGCAGCTTCGTGTCATTGGAGGCAAATTTCAGGATCACGCCGACAGAATTAAACAGCTCTTTGGCCTGCGCCGGGGTGATATGCATGTCCTGCGGCGTGGCTTTTGGAACGGTCGCGCTGGTCGGGGCCTGGGCCGCGCACATTCCCACCAGTACCGCCATTACCAGAGCTAAGTTCTTTGCCGTCTTCATTTCTGGCGTCCTTCCCATCTCCAACCCGGCCTCACATCCAACGCTATAATCTTCTTATGAACGAAACGCCGCAAATTGACGAAGCCGGACTCACGCCGTTGGCCACGCTCATCTCCGCTCTCGACCTTCAGATGCATCTCGGACGGATCTCACCTCGTGTCTTCACTGAAACCGAGTCCGAGTTGGCCGCACTGCTGCATTCCGCCGCCGTCTACGATCTCGGATATCTCACGCGCATTCGCATTACCGGAGAAGACCGCGTCCGCTGGCTCAATGGCATGGTCACCAACACCGTGCAGGCGCTTCCTCAAGGTTACGGCAACTATACCCTGATTTTGAACGCGCAGGGTCGAATACAGGGCGACGGATATGTCTACAGGGCCGCTGACCACATTCTCTTTGAAACCGACCGTGCTCAAGCGCCGCGTCTCCTCGCCCACCTCGACCATTTCATCATCATGGACGACGTTGAGCTACTTGAGTTAGACGCAGAAACCACGACTCTCGGTTTGGCCGGCCCTCAAGCTCCGGGGATCCTGGAATCCCTCAATCTGCCCATCCCGGAAACGATGGGCTTTGTCACCGCTGAACTGCAAGGCATCCCGATTACCATCGTTAACGCCTACAGCGTGCTCGTTCCTCGATTCGAGATTTGGCTTGACGCGAAAGATATTGCCGAGGTCTGGCGCATCCTCACCGAAGTCGGCGCAACCCTGGCAGGCTTCGCCGCGCTCGAATCTCTTCGCATCCTCGAAGCCACGCCGCTTTACGGTGTTGATATGGGCGACCGTTATCTGCCGCAGGAGACCAACCTGACCCGCGCGCTCAACTTCAACAAGGGCTGCTATCTCGGGCAGGAAATTGTCGAGCGCATCCGCTCACGCGCCACCGTCCATCGTACTCTGCACCAGTTCGAGCTGAACGGCCCATTGCCCGCGCCCGGAGCCGAGCTTCGCGCTGAAGGCGACGACAAAGCCATCGGCGGACTCACCAGCGCCGCGCACTATGCGCTCCCCGGCCTGCCGCGGACTTTTGCGATAGGCATGGTTCGCATTGAAGCGCTGGAGCGCAAAGCCGTCATCACATACCCGGGAGGACAGGCCGTGCCGCTCGACGCCCCTCCCGCACTTCCCTGAAGAGAAAAGGACCCATGGAAGAGAAACCACCAGCATTTACCGTCACCGACCGCCGCAAGTTCACTGAGGAAGGGGATCGACGCGACGAAACAGCCGACGCAGCCGAGCAGGAATCCACGGCCGAGCGCTCCGACTCATCGGCGCGCGTCATCAACTTCCCTAAACCGGAAACAGTGAAACCCGCTGAACCGGCACAACCTGCACAACCTGCGGAAGAGCCGGCAGGGCCGTCAGCAAAGGAGTCTGCCGATCAGCATGCCGCCTATCAGCAGTCTTCGAGCGAGATTGACAACATGCTGCGACAGGCCGATCCCGGCACCACTGCCACGCAGGAAGTGACCTTCGAGCACGTCATCCAGTCCATCTATCTCTCCGCCATTATGGCCATGGGCGCGGGCACAGAGCAGGGACAGCAGCCGCGCATTGACATCGTAGGCGCGCGCCAGAGCATCGACATGCTCGCGGTTCTACAGGAAAAGACGAAGGGCAATCTGACCGATAAAGAACAGCAGTTGTTACAAAATGCCCTCTTCGACCTGCGCATGATGTTCGTCGAAATCACCAATGCCATCGCGAAATCGGCCCAACAACCGCCGCCAAAGAAGAAGTGACTGCTCTATTCGAATTGCTGTCATCCTGACGCTGAACGGAGTGAAGCGGAAGGATCTGTTTTCACAACCTGTAACAAAGGGTGCCCCATCCTTTCGCGTAGTTTGCCAAAGGATGGGAGACCGCAACTCTCAACTAAGACCAAATGCAAGCCACTCTCACCATCCTCGGAAGCGGAACCTCCATGGGCGTTCCCACGCTCGGATGCGAATGCCGCGTCTGCACGTCGCCTGATCCGCGCGACCGCCGCACACGCGCATCTGCCGCCATTCAGTGGGACGGCCACTGCATCCTCATCGACACCGGTCCTGACTTTCGCGAGCAGGCCATGCGCGAGAAGGTCCGCAGCATCGACGCGGTCCTCTACACGCACGCCCACGCCGACCACATCCTCGGCCTCGATGACCTGCGCCCACTCACCTTCCACCACCCCAACGGACACATGCCGCTCTACGCCGACGAAGCCAGCGCGCGCACCATCGAAAAGGTCTTCGACTACACCTTCTCCACCGAATCCAAATACCCCACGCGCGCTCGCGTCAAAATGCACCGTATCGAAGGCCACGAGTCTGTCGCCATTCATGGGGCCAGCTTTCAGCGTGTGCCTTTAATTCACGGTGAACAGGAAGTAGCCGGCTTCCGCTTCGGCAGAGCCGCCTATCTCACGGACATGAATGCGATTCCCGATGCCAGCCTGCCTCTGCTCGAAAATCTCGACGTCGTCATCATCGATGCACTGCGCAAGAAATCGCATCCCAGCCACGCCAATATCGACGAGGCCATAAAGTGGATTGGAGTCCTGAAGCCGCGCCGCGTCTGGTTTACCCACATGTCGCACGATCTCCACCACGCCGATACCGAAAGAGAACTGCCGCCACACATCCGCCTCGCCTATGACGGCCTGCGCATCGCCTTCGAGCTATAGCCATGCAAATCTTCCGCGCGCTCGACCAGATACCCGCCAGCTATGGCCCAACTGTCATTGCCATCGGTAACTTCGATGGCGTTCACTGCGGTCATCGCTGGATCATCGAGAACGCCCGCAACCGCGCCCGTTCGCTCGGAGCAAAGTGCATCGCCGTCACGTTTGACCCGCATCCCGTCCGCATTCTGCGCCCTGAAGTTGCGCCGCTCCTGATCACCACCATGCCCGAGCGCCTGCGGCTCCTGGCGGAAACAGGTCTCGACGCAACCGTCGTCCTGCCCTTTACCGAAGAGTTTTCCCACACCCCGGCCGAGTCCTTCGCGCGCGACATCCTGCGCGATGGCCTTCACGCTGTTGAAGTTCACGAAGGAGACAGCTTCCGATTCGGCTACCAAGCCCGGGCCGGAATTCGCGAACTCATTCAACTGGGCGAAAAGCTAGGCTTTGGCGTGGTCGCGCACCACGCGCGATCTGTGCGCGGACTGTCGGTTTCCAGCAGCCAGATACGCCAGCGCATTGCTGCAGGAGACGTTACCGCCGCCCGCGTCCTGCTTGGCCGCCCATTCTCCATCCTCTCGACACCGGCGCGCGGACGCGGCATTGGCTCTGAGCAGACCGTACCCACCATCAACCTCGCACCCTACCAGGAATTGCTGCCTGCCAACGGCGTCTATATCACCCGGATGAAAATTGGCGAAGGGTCCGACGCTCGGGTCTTCAATGCAGCAACCAACGTGGGCAATCGTCCGACCTTTGGTGCGGACTCGTTCGCCGTCGAATCCCATCTCCTGGATTTCCGCCCCATGCCTCTAACTGAGAGCACGCCCCTCGAACTCACTTTCCTCAAGCGCATCCGCGAAGAGAAACGTTTTCCCTCCCCAGAAACGCTCAAGACACAAATCCTGCGTGACGTGGCCCACGCCACCCGCTATTTTCACCTTATGCGAATAATGCAACGATAACCGGATCTCTGTACTGACTTGCCAACCCTCCTCTTCCGTGGTTAAGCTTCGGTGTTTTGGTGAAGGTTCTTCCGTCAAGGAGACCCGAATGCTCAGAAAACTGTTCTTCCCCTCACTTGCTTTCACCGCACTTGCCCTGATGGCGTTTACCTCTTCAGCCCAGCAAAGAAATTCCGACATCGAACGCTTTGATGCTTACGGCGGCTTCGCCTACTTCACAACGCCCGACCTTAACCTCGATGAGCATGGTTTTCATTTCCAGGCGGGATACAACCTGACCCACTCGATGGCTCTCGGATTCGACTACTCGAACGTAACCGGGCACAACTCGCTTACGCCAAATCTGCTCACCTTGTCGGGCCAGCTCCAGGTCCAGACTGCGCTCAATGACCTGGCCCTTGCGGGCCTCCTCCCACCCGGCTATCAGCTTTCTGTGCCTACCGGCGCAAGCACGCAAACCTTTGCCGCCGGACCGGAGTTGACTATCCGGCACTTCGTTCCGGTAACTTTCTTCGTGCGCCCTGACCTCGGCGCCATTCGCGAGGTCGCCCGCCTGCACCCTGCCGACCCCATTGCGGCGCTCATTGTCCAGGGACTCGCTCCATCCGGAACAAAAATAAGTTGGGCCAGCTTCTACGGCTTCGGCGGCGGCATGGACTGGAACGCATCGAAGCACCTGGCCCTGCGCGTACAGGTTGACGAGGTCTACAACCACCTCTTCAACGACCTGCTCAAGGACGCGCGTTGGACTACCCGGCTTTCTATTGGTCCGGCCTTTCGTTTTGGCGGCCCGATCCCGGAAAAGAAGTAGTCTCGATGGGATTGTCATCCCGACCGAAGTCATTGATAGCAATGGAGAAGCGGAAAGCCTATCCTGAGCGAAGCCGAAAGCGGACCTGCGGCTTGATTCGTCTGCAAGTTATAAAGAACTGCTAACTGGCCTTCTTTTTCCGCCCGCCCATCTTCACCGCCGTCTCGCGCTGCGGGGCCTTCTTGCCGCCAGCTTCTTCCTGCTGCTCCATACTTTTCTTCAGAGCGTCCATAAGGTTGATGACAGGGGCCAGCCGCTTCTTGGGATGCTTTTCTGACTTCGGCGCCATGCCGGCTTCCTTCTGCTCGACCAGAGCTTCTACCCGCGCCTGATATTCGTCTTTGTATTGATCCAGATTGAACTTTCCCGTCAACTGCTTCATGAACTGCTCGGCGAGATCGACTTCCGCCTTCTGCAGCTTCAGGTCCTCGCCATCGTGCCCATATTCAGCAATCTCGCGGACTTCAGCGGGATAGTAAAGCGTATGCAGCACCAGTCCCTGGTCATAAGGGCGGATCATCACAATCTGCTCGCGCTGGTGCAGCGTGATTTTGGCGATTGCGCCCAGTTTTAGCTGCTGCATTCCCTGCTGAATCAGGGCATAGGCGCGGCGGCCCGGGTCCTCGGGAACGGTGTAGTACGAGGTCTGGTAATAGATGGGGTCAACATCGCCCAGCTTGACGAACTGCTGAATCTCCATCGATTCCGAAGATTCGGCTTCCAGAGTCTTCAGTTCGTCTTCGGACACGAGCACATAGGTGTCTTTATCAACTTGATACCCCTTGGCTATTTCGCTGCGCTCGACCACGCGCTCGTCGTAGGGGCAGTAGAGCTGCTGCTTTACCCTGTGCCCGCATTCCTTGTGGATTTGGTTGAAGCTGACATGCTCCTCGCGTGCCGCGACAAACAGGCGGATGGGCACTGAAATCAGCCCGAACGAGACATAACCTTTCCAAACCGTAGACGCCATAGAGAGAAACCTCAGCCCTATAAAGACATGGGATGAAATTTTCTCATAGCGGAATGCTAAATTCCCAGTGAAAAATGCACTAAAAATGATGCGTTGTGTT
>Ga0126371_10001172_pt1 | contig 22006 bp, 21 predicted proteins | sample PanSoiMetaPlot_4_FD_110145 | JGI IMG/M metagenome (GOLD analysis project Ga0126371, IMG submission 110145) | Tropical forest soil microbial communities from Panama - MetaG Plot_4 | ecosystem: Environmental > Terrestrial > Soil > Tropical forest > Bulk soil | place: Panama | collected 2016-02-17 | reverse complement strand
TTGCGCAACTGCTGAACTTCCAGTTCCTTCGCCAGATGCTGGTTGATCTTCTCCAGCCTGACGTTGACATCGGTCGTTTCCAGCGTGTCCTGCTTGTCCGAGGTAGAAAGCGAAGGCAATGATGACGCAATAAAATCAACCAACCGGCCCGGCTCTTCAATGTTCATCGCCACGGTTGACAACTCGTCCGATAGCGTCGGCGATCCGGCAACAATCTGCTGGAACAGCGTCAGTACGTTGCGTTGTAACGCTTCTATTTCAGAGCTCTTCGGCGGAATGGTTTCTGGAACACTCGTGAAACCTGCCCGCATGAACGGAGTCAGTTGCGTGAACTCCGCCAATTTCACGCGTTCCAGGCCTTCCGCGAATACGAAAAGGCTCTGGTTCGGCATCTTCACAACTTTGTGAACCACCGCCAGGGTTCCTACTGTGTACAGATCAGTGGGCTGGGGAGAGTCGACGCGCGCCTCGCGCTGCGCCACCACCACGATCGTTTTGTCTTCACCAAGAGAATTGATCAGTTGAACAGAACTCTCACGCCCCACCGTGAGAGGTAAAACAGCATGCGGGAACAGGACGGTATCGCGAACCGGGAGAACCGGCAGAGAGCGTTCGTCCTGCTCTTCCTGTGGTTTGTTTGGGCGCTCGGGGCGCGACTGCTGTGCCATGTTTCTCCTTGAGTGTAACTCGCTCAACTTTTGATGATTCTGATGCTCAAAAAGATGCAGGCCGGACGGGAACTTGCCCGTAGAGCGTTGGATTGTAAACCCCTTCTAGCGGTTTTGCACCCTGACAATGGTACAGGTTACCCGGTTGCAAACGAAATAGGGAAATCCCCATTTCCGGGCGGGCGGTTTCTCCAAGCCTCGGAAGTCGAACTCCCAGGGATTTCCCTTCTTCGCCTTAGAAAACGTGCTTCGCGGAGTCCCCGCGGAACACCAGCTCCTGCAGCACCTGCTCGTTGGCCGCGTTCAATCTGTACTTCTTTTCGGTCGTTTTCGACTTCTCGGTCAACGGCACCAGAGAGCACTTCACGCTGGCTTCGACCGGCTTGCCCCCGCCGACTTTCTTGAAGACCATGATGTGGTTCTCGCCCTCCATCTCGTGTCTGATCTCATAATCCCCTTGGGGCAGGAGCACATCGCCGATCCGCACATTCCCGGTGAAGCTGATTCTCTGGGAATTGGCGATTCCCAGGTTTTCGCCAGCCGATGCGACCACCGCCACCATCAATACGCAGACGACGACCAACACCAGCACCTTTAACATTTGCATAATTTCTCCCTTCGCACTTGTCCCGGCGTTCGCGGGACAATTCAAGAATAGGAGCCAGAATCGGGCTTGGCGGTGTGCCACCTCACGAGCACGTGTGATCGGCTGCCACCGTCCCGCGGACGTATAACCGAGCCCTTTGTGCGTTCCGAAACCGCCCTTTGATGGATGGAAAAGTTATGCGGCTTTGTAGATCCCGAGCACCTTCACCAGGTCGGCCACTTCGCCCAGGTGACGAAGAGCATTGCGGGCGGCTTCATCTTCTCCGCGCAGAATGTCGACATAAAATACATACTCCCACGGGCGCCCGCGCACCGGACGAGACTCGATTTTGCTCAAGCTGATGTCGCGCAGCGCGAACACGCTTAGCGCCTTGAATAGCGCTCCGGGCACGTTCTTGACGCTGAACGCAACGGAAGTCTTGTTCGCCCCCGGCCAAATCTTTCGCTGCTTCCGAATGAAGAAAAAGCGGGTGAAGTTCTGCTTGTTGTCCTCGGTCCCGGCCTTGAGAACCCTTGCGCCATACACACTCGCCGCTTGCCTCCCCGCGATGCCGGCTGCATCCTTCAATCGGTTCTCCACCACGTGCTTCACGCTTCCGGCTGTGTCGTAGAAAGCGACGGGCTCGATTTTCGGATTCTTGCGGAAGAAATCGCGGCACTGATCGAGTGCCACCGGATGCGAAAAAACTTTTCGCACCTCGTTAAATTTTACGCCTGGCGCGGCGATTACGTTGTGCACGATGCGGAGCGGAAACTCGCTCTGAATAAACACGTCCCGGCTGAGCAGCAGGTCATAGTGCTCGGCCACCGATCCCGCCAGTGTGTTTTCGATCGGGATGACGGCCCCGCCGACGCTTCCGTTTCCAACCCGCTCGAAAACCTCCGCCGATAGCGCACACGGCACTACTGTGCAGCGCGGCACCATCCTCAGTGCCGCCTCATGACTGAACGCTCCCGCCTCTCCCTGAATCGCGATCTTCACCGTGTCTCTAGGGCTCCCGATCGAACTCCTTCTTTAGCATGAACGCATCCACACCATTCGAGTAATAACGAGGAAGGGTCTTGACCAGGAAATATCCGTGCCGCTTGTAAAAGGCCAGCGCCGCCCGATTGTCGACCGCCGTCTCAAGGAAAACGGCACTGCACCCTTCCCCACGCAATCGTTCCTCGGCCGCGAGCAGCAACTTCGATCCCAACCCTCCACGCCGAGCTTCCTCCAAAACATCAATCGTAATGATGTGCCCTGCACCTCGCCGACCCGCTTCCGCCACGATGAACCCGGCCGTTGCGGCCGTCGCCCCAGCCTCCCCATTCGCTTCGCCCACCAGCGTGAACGAACGGAGCCGCCGCATGTAGGTCAGCAGCTCCAGTTGCGAATAGGAAATCCCCCGCGGAAAGCACATCTGATCGATCTCCCAGAGGGTGTTGAAGTCCCCTCGCCGAAACTCGCGGATTTTGAACTCGCGGCTCATGCGTTGTTGAGATAGCGGCTTTGTGATCATAGAGTTGATGCTGTCATCTCAGCCAAATCGATGAAGAAAATCTCCAACTTCTGCGGCCGCTTTCCCGGGAAAAAACGGACTCTTGTAAGCCGGTCGTCCTCGCGCCGCCCCTTGCAAAAAAATTACCATGCCAACCCTCTTGAACTCGATCCGCCTCCGGACGTACCATGCGAGTAAACGAGGTCTCTGTGGGGCGCCTGTTATTGATCGACGCGTTGGGTGCCGCCTTCTTATTGGGCATCTGGTATTTCGCCTTCGCGCGCTATAACCGGCGCAAGGGCGCGGCGGCCCTTCGTTGGGTACAGATCGCCTGCAGAGGCCGCGGCAAAGTCGTCGAAACCCGCTGGACCGGCAGTTCCCGCCTTCACGCCCGCTTCCAATTCCCGTCTCGATGGTTCGAAAACGCCCAACTGACCCTCAACCTGCTTCCTCGCCCTTTGCCTGTCCAATGGCTTATGAGCCGCTGGCGCAAGCAGAAGGAGACCCTGACCTTCGAAGCCGACCTCGATTGTCCGCCCGCCTTCCGCCTCGAAGTCATGAATCACCGCTGGTGCGGTCACAGCCAGGCCAAAATCCCGGATGACTCACGGCACTGGGAGATCTCGCGGCCCGGGCCGGTCGTCCTGACTACCCGCGCCAAGTGGACACAGGAGCTGACTCCGGTCGTCAATGCCCTGATGGCCTCGCGCGAGCACAACTTCCTGAAGGTTCGCTTCCGCCCCGATTCACCGAACTTCACTGCTACCGTTGACCTCGAAACCCTCGCCGATCCCGAAGCAGCCTCCGGATTCCTCACCATCCTCCGCGAACTCGCCGCCGGCGCCTCCGCCAAACAGCTATAACGACAGTCCTCTTATCCCCCACGCTCAGGTCCTGATTTCGAGCGTGGTCGGAAAGCTCTTTCCGCCCGACGGTTAGTGTGTTCCCCAGACCCCCCTATGAGCGTAACGAATAATGCTACGATCCCGCCCAGAAGATGCCCTTCCGAAGTCATCTCCCGCGAAGTAAGGCCCCAGCCGATCGCAGTCCAGGGACCCTGCGCCTCAGCTTCCACTCGGCAATAGCGAGAATTGTCGTAAGTCTGCTCACACTTGCCACGCTCTGCGCCGCACAAACGGACGCCAAACCGCAAACGTTGATTCTCTCGTTCGGCGGGACGGACCACGGCTATTCCTTGTTCGTACCAAGCGGCGTCGTCACGCCTTCGCCCTTGCTTCTGCTCCTCCACGGTTCAGGCCAAGATAGCGAGGCCCTGATCGAGACCTGGCAAGAAATTGCGCAGAAGGAAGGCATCATCCTGGTGGCGCCAGACTCCATCGATCCCGCCGCCTGGGACCCTCTCGAAGACAGTCCGGACCTCCTCCACGCGATTGTCGAGTCGGTCAAGGCCAATCACCCCGTTGATGATCATCGACTCTACCTGTTCGGCAGTTCCGCGGGCGGAGCCTACGCGCTTTATCTTTCGATTGTGGAATCGGAGTATTTTGCAGCGACCGCGATTCAGTCCGGATCCTTGCTCGCGAGCAATTTCAGGCTCATCGGAGCGGCGAAGCGGAAAATTCCGATTTCCATCTGGTCGGCAGTGAACGACCCCTCCGCTCCCCTTGCGCAAGCGCGTGCCACCCGCGACGCCTTCAACGCGCGCGGTTTTGCCGTCGAGCTTCATGAGATCAGCGCTCACGATCCAATTGCCCACGCGACGACCGACGGGGAGAACCCCTCAGCGTGGCAATTCCTGAATGCACACAAGCTCGAGAAGAATTCCCTATTCAACGCGCTCGCCCAACTGCAATATCCGCTGCTGAAAACCGACACTCAAACTCCAAGAGCGATCCAGCAAATGACGCCTCAGTCCTTCGACAGTTCGATCTGGGCGAACGCGAAACCGTATCTGGACGATCCCCCAGCACAGTTGATCACCACCGTCGCTGAGTTACAGGGAATCGACCCGGCGCCGGACCAGCAGCAGCTGCCGGACATTCTCAAAAAGATTGGCGCCAAGAGTCACGATTTGCTTCAGCGAATGCCGAATGTGATTTCTCACGAAAACGTGGTCACAAAGTTCGTCCAGCCACACGGTCCGACCCTTCATCAGAAGTTCGAGTACCTCGTCCTGCGTCATGATGCGAACGGAATTGCTTCGCTCGATGAGTTTCGCACCGATAAGGCAAACACCGGAGCAACCCCACTTTCCCAAGGCTCCGCCAACATGTGGGTGATCTTTCATCCTGGCAACTTGTACGAGTCGCGGTTTCGCTGCCTTGGCCGCCAGCACATGGATGGACACGACACGATCGTTGTCGCCTTCGCACAGCTTCCCGATAAGGTGAGATTTCCTGGGGAAGTAAAGTTGCAGGGCCAATCTGTGCCAATGGTCTATCAGGGAATCGCGTGGGTCGATGAGTCTGATTTCCGCATCGTTCGCCTGCGCACCGATTTGCTCGCCCCACGGCCGGATATTCATCTCCAAACCCTCACGCGCGAGGTCCTGTTCTCTGACGTGCGTCTGCCGGAGACGTCGGAGTTGCTTTGGCTGCCCCAGGAGGTAACCGTCACCACCGACTTCAAGGGTCAGGTCATGCAGCAAATCTACAAGTATTCGGGCTTCCGTCTCTACCGAGCCAAATCAAAAATTGTTTTTTGAAGGCACCCACCGGCCCTTACCCCAACGGTAACCATAAATTCGCTGGGGTTGAAGGCTTCCGTTGTATAGTAGCTGCGCCGTCGCAAGATCCTCTTCCCCCCTGGACAACTAAATAATGGCAACTGCCACCGCGCCGTTACAGCGCACATCCCTGCTGCGCTCGAAATACATTGTGTTCGCCTTCGTGGGCCTGATGTTGGCCTATGTGCTCCAGCATAATGAGAGCTTTCTTATCCACTCCAACGACCCCGTTTGGCAGCACTACCAACCGTTCAAATGGTGGCTTCTGCCCCACGGCATCGCGGGTGCTTGCGCGCTGTTGCTGGGACCGATGCAGTTTTCCGATCGCCTACGCCAACGTTACGCCAAGCTGCACCGTATAGCGGGCCGCATCTACGTGGGCGGCGTGGTCGTTGCCGGACCGCTAGGCCTGTACATCCAGTATTTCCAGGAACGCAGTGGTGCGCCCCGCTCGTTCAGCGTTGCCGCCGCCGTCGATGCCATCTTATGGATGGCCACCACAGGCATCGCGTTTGCCTTTATCCTCGCCGGAAAAGTTCAGGCTCACCGCCAATGGATGGTGCGCAGCTTCGCAGTGGCACTTGTCTTCCTCGAAGTGCGCGTGATCGGCGGCGTTACGGGCTGGGAGGCAATTCCCGGCGCAGACGAGACCATCGTCTGGTGCTGCCTTGCCTTTTCTCTGCTCGCCGCCGACCTCGCAATTCAGTGGCAGGAGTTGAGGCGGCTCCGTCCACGACCGGCCTGAGGTCGTGTGGCGCGCACACTCTTGTGCGCGGCGCTTGATTTCAACCGATGAACTCACACCAGCGGGCATCCGTCCCGCACGGAACCGCGTGGCGCATACCCTTGTGCGCGGCCTTTGGGTCAATGAAACGGCTTGAGGCTTTCAAACCTAAACCCAAGCTCAAGACTCTCGGCTCATCGCTCGTAGCTCATAGCTGACGGGCTCGCAGCTCATACGTCATGGGGCTCAAGGCTCATACGTCGAGACCCATAGTTAGACGCTCGCGGGTCTGCAATTCACCCAGTCGCGCAGCGACGGCAGAGACTAGCCCCGCACTCACTGCGGGGAAGGATCCAGAAACGAACGCGAGTCCACTTCAGCGGACGGCAGAAAAGAACGAACGCTATCTCCAATGCTCCGCCCACTCGATCCCTGTCAACTCTGCCAGCGGTGAACGCTTCTCCCTTCGGCTAGTTTTCGCTTGTTCAGCCACGCTGCCGGAAAATTTGCCACTCATCCGCTGACGGACTTGATCGGAGATGAAGACCACACCCGCAATGCTCACACTCGGCAAAACTCGCCTCGCCCTCGTCCTTCTGCTGACGCTCTCTTCCGACCACCTCTTGGCCCAGAAGATCACCTCCGACTTCGACAAGGCCACGGACTTCTCCACTTTCAAAACGTATGCCTGGACTCCCGGCACGGCATCGCCCTATCACAATCTAGATCTGTACATCCAGATGGTGGTGGACGAATCCTTCAGCAAGAAGGGTATGCAGCGCGTCGATCCCAAAGACGCTGACCTGCTCGTCGCCTATTTCGCAGCCGGCGACACAGAGGTCGGCATGGGCGGTTTCACGGATCCAACCTTTACTGCCACCGGAGGCGTGCCGATCAACGGCACTACCATGTGGTCGTCGGGCGTCGCCGCCGGTGCCGTTGGCAGTTCAATCCGGAAAGGGAGCCTCGCGATTGAGATGTATGACCGGCACCAGCATAAGATCGTCTGGCAGGCCGCTGCGAAAGACACCATGAAAGAGAAAGCGGCGGAGCGCAGCGCCCAACTCGATAGAGCCTTGGTCAAGATGATGGAACGCTATCCGCCAGAGAAGAAGTAGCGGACGGAATCAAGGTCAAGCGCGCCTCCCAATGGCCTGCATCAATAGCAGAACTCCAATACCTGCGAGACCAACGTATACGTATTTCAAGAATCGCTCTCCTGCCAGTCGATGGTTGATCACTCGACCAAGAAACACCGCAGGAATCGCAAGCGGCAGGGAGAACAGGAAATAGTGCGTCACCGCCCGCCCCCAGAGTCCACTCACCAGATACCCAGTCATCCCCAGGATGCTGGCGGGCAAGAAATACGCTTGCAAGGTCGCGCGAAATTGCTGCGCTGTCCAGCCGCGCATAGATGCATACACGACTAGCGGCGGCCCGTTCATCCCGAACGCTCCCCCCAGAATTCCGGCACACAATCCGCACGCAAACAACCATGCTCTGCTGTCGTGGCGCAACTCAAGGGTGCGCCCCACCAGTGAGTAGCCTGCAAATGCCGTGATGACCACCGCCAGGACACCTTTGACCAGTGCTTGATGAGGGCTCGTCAACAACCACAGACCAAGCGGAATCCCCGGCAAAGTCGAAGACACCAACCAAACCGCACTGCTTAAATGGATCTCCTGCCTATCTTGAATAACCACCACCCCGGCGACCATAATCGACACGAGCACGCCCAGCGGAGCAGCGACTCGTAACGGGATGATGAAGGCAAGCAAGGGAACGGCGATCAGCGCTTCGCCAAAACCAAACGCTGAGCGAATCAGAGTCGCGACGAAAACGATCAGCACGACTTGCAGTGTTGTAGCGTCGATCGCCGTCCCCCAACTCTCGATGGTCTAACCTCAGGCATGATCACCCTCCTGTTCCAGACGATACAAGGTTCAATCAGGTCGGGCATCGCCACTTACCCGAACCCATGGCCAGCGCCATGAGCTCTTCGGGCCCAGCTTCCGACATACAAACACCAAGATGCGAATGGTGACGAACAATAGAGCGATGATCGATGCAGCCCAAACTACGATCAGAGGCAAATTGATGAAGAAGGCAATCACCGAATCCGCCCAATCGGCAAATCCTGAAATCATTTCACCGGTGGCGATTTTCGCTTGCCGGAGGGGCCGCCAACGCACGCCAAACACGGTCGAACCTGCGTCAGTCGAGAGCGAGATCTCCAAAGAAGACATGGCGATCTGCGAAGTCAAATAGTTCATCTCGCCTTGCAACTGCTCGATGCGGCCTCGGACATTGCTCAGTTTTTCTGCCCCGTCCAGGGTGTCTTTTATGGTAGTCGCCCGTTTCAGAATTTCTAAATATCGCTCTTCCTCTGCTCGCGCATTCCTCAAGCGCGCATCCAGATCCACGTAATCCCGGGTCACGTCGCGGGCCTGAATTTCCTCTCGCTCAACAGACGTTGCCAGGCTCTTGATCTGAGCAATCGACTGGTCAAGCCTGTCGGCTGGTACTCGGACTGTGATCGTCGCGGTGCGGCCGCTAACGTTGGTCTGCGTGGCTTTTTCGACGAATCCACCCCGCCCTTCAACAATGGATTGAATCTTGTTATTGGCCTGATCGACGTTAGCCACTACGAGTTCGAGAGATCCGTTTCGGATGATCTTGCGCGGGGCAGCTGTAGATGAACTTTCGGCCGAAACAAGCGCAAGCGTTGGCCCGTCGGTGGATTGCGCTACTTTCCGAGGACTGGAAAATTCGTAACCATCAACGTCGTCATGGACGGTCCGGACAGCTTTGAACAAGGCTGCGCGTTTGTACTCGCAGGCCGTGGTCACCAACAGAGATATCCCGACAGCCGCCAATACAGAACAAAGCCAAAACGCACTCTGTCGTCGCATAATCTTCTTCAGTTACGTTTGGAATCGTGAATCAGTTCCGCAGGTAGCTGTCAGCTCTCCGGTTCCGCCAAAAACCGGTATCCGATGCCACGCACGGTCAGCAGATGCCTCGGCTTCGCAGCATCATCCTCGATGTATCTCCTCAGCCGGACCACGAAATTATCAATCGCGCGGGTGTCGGTATCTTCCTTCAATCCCCAGACCTCCTCGAGGATCGACTTCCTCGACACCACCCGCCCGTTGCTGCGAATCAGATGCCGCAACAACTCAGCCTCCATCAAGGTCAGGTGTGTCTTTCCGCTCGCGGTGCTGAGCTCGAGCGTCGTGAAGTCGATCGTCTTGCCCCGAAACGTGAAGACATCGCCGACCTCCGGCGCATCCCCATCGCTCCGATCGGCGAAATCCCCATCTTCCGGCTTTCCGGCGCGCAACCATTCGCTTCGCCGCAGCAGACCCTTCAAGCGTGCGAGCAGGATGGCAAGTTCAAATGGCTTCGGCAGGTAGTCATCCGCGCCTGACGCAAATCCCTTCAGCACATCCTCGGGACGTCCGCGCGCGGTCAGCATCAACACCGGGACGTAGTTTTTCGCCTCGCGCAGCTCCGACGCGACCTCGAATCCGTCTTTGCCCGGCAACATCACGTCCAGCACAACGGCATCGAAGTTCTCTTTCTTCGCCAGCAATCGATCGAGTGCCGATTCGCCGTCGCCGACCACTTCGACCGAATGCCCTTCGGCGACCAGGTTGAACGATAGGCCGTTCGCCAGATGCGACTCGTCCTCGACCACCAGCACCCGGCTCATGCCAGTTCGGCCCTCGCCACGCCCCGCGGCAACTCCATCGTCACCGTCGTTCCCCGCCCTTCGCCCGCGCTTTCAGCAAACACTTTCCCGCCGTGTTTGCGCGCAATTGCGCGCACAATGAACAATCCCAAACCCGTCCCCTTCACCTGCGCCAGCGACCGGTTCGGTACGCGATAGAACCGCTTGAAGATGCGCTTCAGTTCACCCTGCGCAATGCCCACACCGCTATCGCGCACGTGCAGAACCACATTGCGATCGTCGGTCTCGACGCGCACCGCGACATTCACACTGTTGCCGGAATACTTGATCGCGTTATCCAACAGATTTGACACCGCCGTACGCAATTCGTCCGCATTTCCCATCACCACGGTTCCGGCGCCGTTGCTTCCTGCCGCTTCGTAGCGCATGTTCTCAGGCTGCAGATGGTGTCGCGTCCGTGCCAGATCGATACACTCGCGCACCAACCCGCTGAATTCCACTTCCGCCTTCTGATGCCTTGAACTCTTCTGCGCCGCCTCTCCCGCTTTCAATACCTGCTCAACCGTCCCCAGCAACCGGTCAGTGTCGCTGAGCATCAGCTTGTAGAACTCCTGCCGCCGAGACTCATCGACGGTGCGGCTTTGCAGAGTCTCGAGGTACAAGCGGATGGATGCGATCGGCGTCTTCAGTTCATGCGTGACGGCGTTGATGAAGCTGTCATGCTGCTCGTTGCGGCGGATTTCGCGCACCAGAAAGCTGGTATTCACGATCATGCCCGCGATCAGCACCGCGAAGAAGATCACGCCCAGAAAGAGCAGGACCCCTTCGCGCCAGTTTAGGATGATCCATCCGACGTTGAGCGCGACCGCCAGTCCCACCAGGCACACGCCCAGCGTGACGAAGAAAGCAATCGTCTTTCGGCGTGAAGTGATGCGCATACTGATGCCCTGCTGATTCTAACGCGGTGATGGCAGCCATCGCGTGGATTAGCCGAGTTTCAGGCGGACCGGAACCATCCCTACAATGCCTTTGACACATCTGAATGACGCGCTCGGCAAGAGGTGACCCTTGCTCTCCCAAATCGTCGCCACAGTTCTACTGCTCTCAATCCCGCTCCAAAGCTCGCCTCCGGAGCGCCAGGTCGATCACAATGCCGTCACCTCGCTGCATGATCCCGCGGTGAAGATTCGTTTGCCGAACTCCGCTGTTTATGTAGGGGCGGACCGCTGGGTTCTCTACGACATCGCCGACTGCGAGCTACACTCCTTTGTCGAAGGCGACTCTTCAAAGAACGTACAGAGACTTTATTGGATACAGTTCGAGCAATACATCCCGACCCGTCCGGAAGTGCACCACACCTACGATTCGCCCCGGCACACCACTCTCGGTGGAATGGACTTTTATGTGGATACCTGGGTGCGGGCGAAAACGGAACCCTCTCAAGCCGGCTCGGATCGCGAGCACATCGTGGCGCTCATTCAGGCAAAGGGTTTTCAGATGCCTGAGAGCATGATGTACGTGCGGCTGGTGCACCTTCTCGACGAGCAGAAAAGAAAAGAACTGATGATCATTTACGGCGAGGTACTCCCCGGCAATTTCACGGCACCAGATCTCAAACCCGATGGCGCGAAACACGATCAATGGCCCGCGTTGGAGAAAGGGTTATTGGAACGCGCAAAGAAGAACGTCGTGGTCGAGCCTCTGCGCCAAGGCGCGGGAACAACGCAATAAGCTCATAGCTCATGGCTTGTATCTGCAGCTCATAGCTCATGGCTTGTAGCGGCTCATAACTCCTGCCTCGTAGCAGCTGCGGGCTCGTAGTTCGCGGCTGGTAGTTCGTGGCTTTGACTTCACCCAGTCGCGCAGCGACGCCAGAGATTAGCCCCGCACAGTGCGGGGAGAACTCTCAAGGAAGATGCGAGTCCGCTCTAGCGGACGGCACTAAACCTAGAAGTGCGGCAGAAACGATCGCCAACGAGAAAAGCGGCCTCTTTCGAGGCCGCCACTTAACTGTAGCGCCGGCGTCCCGCCGGCTGTCGTGAGGGCGTCTCGCCCTCACAACCCTAATCCGTAAACTGCGAAGCCAACTGTCCGTTCGGCGCCGCCACTAAGCCCTGCTTGATCTCCGTCAGATCCACCTTCCGGATATCCCACGCCAGACCGAGCGTCTTCAGCACCCAGATCCCGTACCAGTTCAAATCCACCTCGTACCAGGTCAACCCATGCCGCGCCGACGTCGGATGCGCATGATGGTTGTTGTGCCATCCCTCGCCGAACGTGAAGATCGCTACCAGCCAGTTATTGGTCGAGAGATCGCGCGTCGAAAACCGCCGCGAGCCCCACATATGCGTAATCGAGTTCACCGCCCACGTTGCGTGCAAGCCAACCACGGTGCGCAGGAAAATCCCCCAGAGCACGAGAGGCAACCCGCCGATCGCAAGCAGAATCACGCCCAGCACAATCATCGGAACATAGTGATATTTCGTGATCCAGACATGAAACTTGTCTTTCGCGAGATCGGGAACGTAACGCGCCAGCGTGGTCGTGTCGTGATGCATCGACTTGCCCGTGAGGATCCACCCCATGTGCGCCCACCAGGTGCCGTCGATTGGGGAATGCGGATCGCCATCCTGATCCGAGTACTGGTGATGAATGCGATGCGTGGCTACCCAGAAGATCGGTCCGCCCTCAAGCGCAAGCGTTGCGCAGAGCGTCAGGAAGTACTCCATCCACCTCGGCGTCTTGTAGCCGCGATGCGTGAGCAAGCGGTGATAGCTCATGCCGATGCCGAGCGAACCCGACACCCACCACAGGAAACAAGCAACAAAGAAAGCCTTCCACGTGAAAAAGAACAGGGCCGCGACGGCACCCACGTGAAACAACATCATGAAGATCGCAGTGACCCAATTGACCTGATCGTCGCCGGCGTGGTTGCGCCCGATCGCTTCCAGTTCCATGTGCAGAATTCCCCGTTGGTTTTTGGAAAGTGCATGGCTAAAGTAGCAGGGGAACGCCGCTTGTCTCTGTAATACTTGTGTAATAGCAAAGAGTTAGGGCATTACCGCAGTAACGGCTCGCGCGCGGAGTGCTATTGCGATTGAGGCCGAATCCTAGACGTCCCGCCATTTCGGGTTGACAATTCCTCGCTAGCAGCCACGATGTCCGCCGTCGATGGAACAGCGACCCCTGTCAGAGGATGAAGCCCTCCAAGCTCGCGTGTTGACCAACTGGACATTCTGGTTCGGACCTGTCTTTGGAACTGTGCTATACGCTGTCGTCGCCTGGTACTTGCGCACGGAAGAGGCCCTGCTGCAAATTTTTTTGGCGGCTTTTCTCGGAGGGAGTGCCGCGGCTTTCTGGTTCATTCGAATTCGACAACACAGTCATCTGATGCAGGACCTGAATGGCGGAGTGGTCCACGTCCTCGACGGCGCGCCGGAGCGGGCGGAGGTTTCTCGCGGAGGATTCTGCTACGTCTGGTTGCATGGAATGCGCATCCGCGTTCCGAATGACGAATACCAAGGGATCCGCGATGCCAACCTGGTGCGCGTCGCCTTTCTTCCCAAGTCCCGCGTTGCCGTTCATGTGGAAGTCATGCCTGGCCTTGGCTTACTAAGACCCACGCCTAATTCACCGCATACACATTCCCGTCAGTGCTTCCGAAGTAAACAACGTTGTCCACCACGACGGGCGACGACATGATCGCACCCACCGACAACATTGATTGCACTCCGGTCACCATGTCATCGTAGAAATCGCCGGCGAACGCGGCCTCATAGTTGGGAGTGCCATCCGCCTTGGTGTAGGTCGCGCCGTTTTTCTGCGAACCTTCCGTTGAAAACACCCAGACCTGCTTTTGATTTGCCAGATCGAGCGCGAATAATTTGCCTTCGTTTGATCCGATGTACAGCATGTTGCCCGCGATTGCCGGGGACGCGAACATCGGCCATTTCTTGGAACTCATCAGCTCGGTCGATGCGCCTGATTTCGCATCGAAGGCATAGAGAAGCCCGGAGTCCGACGTTGCTGCGTAGATCTTTCCATCCTGTGCGGCCGCCGACCCCACCACCCACGAGCCCTTGTTGTTGAACGCCCATTTCTTCTGCCCGGTGTTCGCGTCGAGAGCGTAGAAGTTCGAATCGCGGCAGCCGACGTAGACCACGCCATCGCTCACAATCGGAGAAGCCTGCAACCCTTCCTGATTGTGCATATCGTGATCTTCGCCCGTTTTGAAGCGCCACTTCTCTTTGCCACTGGCCGCGTTCAGCGCGTAGAAGTTGGTGTCCCAGCTGCCGATAAAGACAGTCCCATCCGCGAACGCCGGCGACGCGTGCACGACGTCACCGGTTGCAAACCTCCATTTTTGTGTTCCGGTTGCTGCATCGAGCGCATAGACGTTTCCGTCGCCACTACCGAAATACACGGAGCCGTCCGCAACAACAGGAGAAGATAAGTACACGTCGAAGGGATCCGGCATGGTTTCCGCGACCGGCAAAGAACCATGTAGATGTTTGGCGGCAAAGCGATGCTCGCCTCCGGTCTGGAATTTCCATTTCAATTTCCCGTCCGCGGTATTCACGGCGTAAAAGTTCCCGTCGTAGCTTCCGAAGTACGTGATGCCATTCGCTACCGCGGCGCTTGAAGCGACGCGGCCCTCGGTCTTGAATTTCCATCTCACCGCGCCCGAATCGCGATCGAGCGCATAGAGCATGTGATCGGTGCTGCCCACGTAGAGGGTGTCGCCGACGACCGTGGGTGAAGAAATCACCTGCCCGCGTGTCCGGAACTTCCACTTCACACCATGCAATTGTGGAACGCCCGCGGCTCGATAGGCGCCACTGCGCTGCGCATCGCCACGAAACATCGAGTCTTCGCCAAACAACGGCAGGCAGAGCAGAAACAGAACAGCCAGCTTGTGTGTTTTCATTGGATTCGGGAAAGGAACATGTCATGTGAGGTGAGTTCGCACGCCCGCGAACTGTAAGCCGTCGCGTTAGACGCAGACCTGTCGAGAAGGTCACACGATCTGTATCGGAAAAGGGTTTTCTCTTGGAACGAACTTCGTGATCAGATTTCAGCCCTGAATCAGAAACCGCGCTCCGATCAACAGAAGCACGCTCCCCAACACCCGACGCAAGACTGGTATTGGAAGGTGCTGCGCCCAGTCCGCACCGAAATAACTGCCGACGCAGATGCCGACGGCGATCAACACGCCCAGCTTGAGATCAAACTGGTGCGTACGTGCATACGGGATGAACGCAATAATCCAGATGGGAACCGACGAGATCATCAACGCCGTACCCTGCGCGCGCAATTGATCCATGCGGAACAGATACATCAGCGCCGGAATCACGAAGGCTCCGCCTGTTCCAGTAATACCAACCAGCACGCCAATGACTGCTCCCACCACCAACTGAAGAACGATTCCCATCGCTGTTGACCATCCCTAAGAATTGCCAAGATGTTCGGCGAAGGCATTGTACTCAGAGACACAAAACTCGGATTTTTACTATATCTAGTAGATATATACTATGCTTCAGGAGTCGCGGGCCAGAGCCCGAGAGGCCGCGAACATTTTACAGAATAGCGATTGCGAGCGTCAGGAGGCTCTCAGGCGCACGTCTACAGCCTCGCACCCAACCATGGATTGAGAGCGAACGCCACCTATAAACGATTCCAGGCCTCCTGATGTTAGCCTCTGGCTAATCCAGGATCGTGACCGGACCTAGACTTCCTGCTCACCGCGTTCTGCCGATATCTGGTCAGGCAGCGCCCTTCACCTCAACGCCCGCCCATTTCTCGAGCAAGGTCAGGGTCGCCGCGTAATCCAGATCCTCGTGTCCATCTTCAGCCGCCATTTCGTAGACTTCTTCCACGGTTTCCAGTCCCGGCAACTTCACGCGGGCTTCTTTTGCGGCATCACGCGCCAGGCGGATGTCTTTCAGCATGAGCCGCAAAGGAAAGTTGGGCGTGAAGTCGCGCTTCAGAACGAATGGCGCCTTGTACTCGACAACGCCTGATCTCACCATCGAAGCCTGTATCAGCGGCAAGAGCGATTCGAGGTTCACGCCAAGCTTTGCAGCCAGAGTGAGCGCTTCGGCAAAGCCTTCGTAGATCAAAGCGATCTGGAGATTCATAACCAGCTTGGCGGCCTGGCCTTTGCTTGTTTCGCCCATGCGAAAGATTTGTTTGCCCATTGCCTTGAACAGCGGATCGATTTTGGCAAGAACGGCTTCATCGCCGCCGACCATGAAAATCAACGAACCAGCCTCGGCCGCAACCTTCGAGCCGGTGACGGGGGCATCTACGTAATCAACGCCCTTTGCGCGCAACCGATCGGCAAACTGACGCTCGGCTGTCGGAGAAATCGTGCTCGAGTCGACAACAATCGCGCCCGAAGCAATCGTGGATTCAACTCCCCGCGGCCCGAACAACACCGTTTCCACTGCTTTCGTATCCGAGACGCACATCCAGATGACCTCGGCGCCGTTCGCCGCATCTGCAGGTGTTTGCGCGGCACGCGCGCCTTCAACGACTTTGCCCGGAGTACGGTTCCATACCGCGACCTCGTGACCGGCCTTGACCAGGTTTGCGGCCATCGGCCGTCCCATAATCCCTAACCCTAAGAATGCAACGCGCATCGCGGTACTCTCCGAATTGAATTTTTGAAGGCTGAGACCCGGGCCGGCGCAGCCGCGGGCGAGAAAGCCAAAACGGGTAAACCCCGTATCGGCTTATGTATAAGTATCTGGATTAGATATGACGATCGTAATGATGGTCAAGCAATCTGCGCTGCATTTGCCGTAAAATAGGAGTTACTGTTTCTCTTAATAAACGGAATTGGCCCGCGCCAGAACAGGCGCCACGTTCGATCGCGGCCAAAATATCTTTTTTAACAGCGGCTGACGGGGCCGGCCGCGTCATCGGGACCTGACAGGGATTAATGATTAAGGCAACTCTTCGGAATCCGGCACTACGTAAACGAGCAACGCAGTTCGGACGGCTGGTCCGTCACTCCGCAGTAACTCCCCGGGCAGGCAGCACTCATAAACCAAGGCTGGTCACCAACGGCGAGCTTGGCGTGACCTTTATCGGGCATGCTGCATTTTTCGTGCAGATGGGCGGCCAGAACGTCACGATCGATCCAAATTTTGCGCGCTGGCTGTTTCTATTGAAGCGGGTACGCGAGCCAGGCGTGCGAATCATCGATCTTCCGCCGATCGACCTGGTTCTTGTGACGCACGCGCACTTCGATCATCTGCATCGCCCATCGCTGCGCGCGATCGTCAGCCATACTCGCCGCAGAACGGGACGCGCACCCACCATCGTTGTGCCCCATCATGTGTTTGATCTTGTTTCTGATCTTGGATTTGAAGAAATCATCGAACTCGATTGGTGGAATCAGTACTGTCACGACCATCTCACTGTGACTCACGTTCCATCGCGCCATTGGGGAGCGCGCATTCTGAAAGATTCGCATCGCGGATACGGCGGTTACGTGCTGCAGTCGCCAAATCACTCGCTGTATCACGCCGGCGACACCGCCTACTTCAAAGGCTTCAAAGAGATTGGCGAGCGGCTTTCCCCTGAAGTCGCATTGTTGCCGATCGGCGCCTACAATCCCGAAACCTTCCGCACCGTGCACGCGAATCCCGAAGACGCAACGCGCGCATTTCTCGATCTGCATTCGCGCTGGATGGTTCCCATGCACTACGGCAGCTTCCGCCTGTCGCACGAACCGGTCGACGAGCCATTGCAGCTTCTTGAAAAAGAAGCGAAAGAGGCGGGTATCAAAGACCGCGTCGTGGTGCTCGAAGAGGGCGTGACGAAGTTCTTCTAACGCATACCTCGGACTCGAGTTGATCACAGGCCCGTCAAACACGGCGGTCACTGAATCCTTGAACAATGAATCCGTGCGCCACGCTCAGTTGCAGGACACTGCCGTTTCCAGCGCGAGCAAACAGCGCATGCTTGTGCTAATCCCTGATTTCCACAACCGTCTCGAAGTCGCATCGAAATAGGCTTATCCTGCGATTGCATTGGAATGGTCGTTATGCCCGAAGGTTACCCGAGCACGAACAGTCGTGCCGCGAGCCGGTTCCGATTGGATAGACAATTCTCCATTCACCAAACGGAGCCGTTCACGCATGCTGATCAGGCCAAGCCCTCGACGATTGGTAGCATCCTGCCAGTCGAAACCAATGCCTGAGTCACTCACCGTCAAACTGATTCCATCGTTTGTGCCGCTCATTTCCACTACGAAGTTTTGATCCCCGCTATGCTTTACAGCATTCTGCAATGCTTCCTGCAGCACGCGAAATATGCAAAGCGAGATTTCCTTCGGAATTGCGGCCGGGACTTCCGAATGCTTGAATTCAATTCGGACACTGCGCTGCTCGGACAACTCACCGCAAAAGCTCTTTGCCGCCCCAACAAGACCCAGATATTCAAGTTTCGAAGAATGCAGACGATGCGAGAGCGTCTGAATGTCTCCGGCGAGCTCACTAAGGCGCCGGCAGACTTGGTGGATATGATTCTGCAACCCAATCGTCTCGTCAGCAGTCTGCTGAAGCTCAATTGTCAGCAATACGACTCGTTGAACGATGTCATCATGTAGTTCCCTGGCAATCCATGTACGTTCTTCTTCGTGCGCCTCGATCAACTTGCGTCCCACGCTCGCGAGAGCTTCCTCGGCCAGCTTTCGATCGGTAATGTCCAGGCAAGATCCGATGTAGCCAGCAAAACTGCCGTTTGCGTTGAATCTCGGAACACCGGTGTCGAGGATCCAACGGTACGCTCCATCATTACGCCGGACGCGATACTCCATCGCAAACGATTGACGCTGATCAAACGCCTCCGAGTAGACTTTTAGGCAGCGCTTCAGATCCTCGTTGTGTACTCCCTCCACCCAACCGTTGCCTAGTTCTGCTTCAAGCGGCCGCCCGGTAAACTCCAGCCACGGCTGATTCACATAGGTGCATAGCCTGTCCGTTCCAGCCATCCAGATCATTACCGGCGCTGTGTTGGCAACCAGTCTGAAGCGGCCTTCGCTCTCGCGGACTGTATGTTCAGCTTCTTCATGCTGCTCAGCAAGGGCTGCCAGGACCATGAAAGGTATCGAAGCGAAAATAAGGAACATTTGTAGCGGTAACGGGTTTGTGAGAGGTACTAAGTGGGAAAACGGACCTCGGCCATAGACTGCACCCCAAATCGAGAGAGAGGTCACCACAATCAGGGAAGTGCTAACTCCCAACCATCCGAACCGCAATGCAGACCAAAGCAGAAATGGAACCAGCGTATAGAACAGTGCAGGCGATCTGCTGTCCTCGGGGAGCGTGAACACGATAGAGCTGACAAGAATCAGTCCCCCGAGGAGCATCCCTCCCTCGAGGAGAAGGGCCCGCGATTTTCGCATCAATACGCGCCCTTCGCTTATCCAACTCAACAGAGCGGGCGTCAGCGTGGCGAAGGCAAGCACTTCGGAAAAAAAAACAATCTTCCAACTCGTCCAATAGTCACTGCCGATACCATGCGCACTCAAAAATGCTCCTGCGAACGGTGCAAGGACGACAGCAAAGAACGAATACTTGGCTAAGGCTCTCACGCTGTTGAGCCTAGGCAGACCGTCGAAGCAATACCTCAGACCGATTGCCGAAATTAGCACTTCGACGGTGTTGCCCGGAATGAACCAAGCAACCGAACTCAGCGGCACTCCTGCCTGCAGATCAGCAAGTGCAAACCCAAGAAAGGATACGGCGATCATCACCGGCCAGACGCTGAACCGTACCAACAACAACCCTGTCACCAGAATCGCGCAACCCGGCCAGAGCGGCCACACTGTCTTGGGATTCGAAACCACCATCCCTACCAGAGTTGGAACGAGGTAGGACAATGCGATTGTGACGCACACCACAAGCAATATTGAATGGAAGCCAAAATACGGTTGGCTCTGCTGCAGGCGAGTATTGGCGATTGTCATAACGATGCCTCTGGCATCGCGAAGCTCGGTCGGGACCGTCGCCTATTTTAGCTAAGCAGGACTGCGAAGGTCCTCAAACGCAGAAACCACTTGCGAATGTTGAGCGCAAATTTCGGCATAAGGGAAGAGTGTCAACTCGTCCCGAAATGCGTTGGCTGGATACGCGCAACAGAGATAGAAGGAACTTGTTAAGGCAAGTTCATTCCACAGCTCCTCCAGTTGAATAGCAGCCTCGTACTTCTTTTGCGCCCATAACACAGCAACCATTTCACCGAATACAACGACATCACCGCGTTTCGCTACAGTAGCGTGTAGCTTGCGCAGTTTGTCTCCGAATTTCAAGAGAAAGCGCTCGCGGTTTGGCCCCGCTGGCTCCATGAATTCGCTTAACGCCTGAGTGGCATCGAGCAAACAAAGCCGTCCATTCTGTGTTGCTTCACTCACGTCAAGGGCTTGCGCGAGTAACCGCCTCTCCAAAGCGCACCACATGTCTTTGGTTCCGAACCAGGCCAGAATCTGGAGTTTTAGCGAAAGCGTGACTCGCCAGCGTACGACTCACAAATCTCTTGCCTAAAATCACCGAGATCACAGCGGACAACAAGTCGCTTGCGGCATCATACTTGACGAGATAGCTTCCAGCCCCAGCCCGCATGGCTGATTCTGCAACGTCGGGAGAGAGATTTTCGCTGAAAAACAGAATCCTTGGTTTCGGCGACTGCTGTCGGATTTGCCGTGCAGCTTCGATCCCATTCATTGTGGGGAGACCGATGTCCGGAAGAATGAGATCGGGTTGTAGTTCTTGTGATTTCCGAACTGCTTCCAGTCCGTCAGATGCTTCCCCCACAACCTGCAGCTCCGGCCATTTCTGGAGACTCGAAAGTATGAAACGGCGCCAGGGTTTGTAGTCATCCACAAGGAGAACGCGAAATATTGATTTATTCAAGCGGCCTCCACTCGTCAATTGGTCAGATCGGCGTACAGGCAGGAGTGCCGACACGTGACCTTAGAGGATCGCACATGCCAGATGTTCCTTCATTGCCCTCGAGCAAGTACGGGGCTCCAGTTACGGCTAGGCAAACAGCATCACACCGGCATCGCGGTAAACAACGGGCTTGACCTTGATCGCGCTCGTTGTCAGTTGACGTAATATCCTGGGTGCGTCTCTCGTCCAAAATTCAAAGACGTGCAACCGCTGCCGAGAATAATTTTCCGCAACAACTGACAAGCGCGCCCTGTTGGGGTAGATCCCCGATAGACGGCTCCATTCTCGGGGAGTAGACTTTTCTCGCGTCAGTTCCCTACCTCAAGCATTTCCACTTTCTTATCACGGAGGTTATTTATGGCCAGCCACGTAAAACCAATTCCTGACGGCTATCACAGCATTACGGCACACCTCACCGTGCGTGATGCGAAAGGCGCGCTCGAGTTCTACAAGAAAGCTCTCGGCGCGCAAGTGTTGAACGTTGCCACCATGCCTGACGGCAAAGTGATGCACGCAGCCATGAAAATCGGGGATTCGATCGTCATGCTGAACGACGAATTCCCCGAGATGGGTTCGCCCGCGCCTCGCGGTGAAGCCAGCGGCGTTACATTGCACGTGTATGTGGACAACGTCGACAACCTGTTCAAGCAGGCGACCGGAGCGGGCGCAACGGTGAAGATGCCGTTGATGGATCAGTTCTGGGGCGATCGCTATGGCATCGTCATGGATCCATATGGATTCAAGTGGTCGATGGCAACGCACATCAAAGATCTGTCGCCCGACGAAATGAAACGGGCGATGGATGATGCGATGAACCAGATGCCGCAGAAGAAGACGGCGTAGCTGAAGGGGGCGGGCGGGGACGCCTGCCACTCCAATTGGTTCTCTACAGGGCGGGCGCGCAAACGCCCGCCGTTTTATTTTCCACAGGCGCAGAGATCGCACAGAGCGGAGCTGCGACTACGCTGCTACAGCGAGGGCGAGGACGCCCTCGCGACAGCCGGCAGGATGCCGTGCTACTCGAAATGCTGACGCGGCAGCCGGGACGGCGGCGTTCCCCTGTGATTAGTACGCGAGCAGGATGCGCAGGTCGCGAACGTTGTTGCCGGTGGGGCCGGTCATGATCGCGTCGCCGAGCGCATCGAACAGCGGGTGAGCATTGAAACCGGCAAGAGCCGCCGCGGGA
>Ga0126371_10001170_pt1 | contig 22024 bp, 19 predicted proteins | sample PanSoiMetaPlot_4_FD_110145 | JGI IMG/M metagenome (GOLD analysis project Ga0126371, IMG submission 110145) | Tropical forest soil microbial communities from Panama - MetaG Plot_4 | ecosystem: Environmental > Terrestrial > Soil > Tropical forest > Bulk soil | place: Panama | collected 2016-02-17 | reverse complement strand
TATATTACGGCGCGCAATCCGACCGCGCGCGTCGAGCACGAGGCGACGACGTCGAAGATCAGCGACGAGCAGATGTTCTATTGTCAGCAGCGCGGCCTGTCGAAGGAGGATGCGCTGTCGTTGATCGTCAACGGCTTTTGCAAGGAAGTCCTGAAAGAGCTGCCGATGGAATTCGCGGTCGAAGCGCAGAAACTGCTGGCGGTAAGCCTCGAAGGCAGCGTGGGTTGAACATGCTTGAAATCAAGAATTTGCACGCGCGGATCAGCGAAGGCCGCGAGATCCTCAAGGGCGTCGATCTCGTCGTGAAAGCCGGCGAGGTCCACGCCATCATGGGACCGAACGGTTCGGGCAAGAGCACGCTCGCAGGCGTTCTGTCCGGCAAGCCGGGCTACGACGTGACCGACGGTCAGGTGCTGTTCCTCGGCCGTGATCTTCTGGCGATGGCGGCGGACGAGCGCGCGCGCGAAGGCGTGTTCCTCGCGTTCCAGTATCCGGTCGAGATTCCGGGCGTCAACAACATGTATTTCCTGCGCGCCGCGCTTAACGCCGGGCGCAAGCAGCGCGGCGAGAGCGAGATGGACGCCGGCCAGTTCCTCAAGGCAGTGCGCGCGAAGCTCAAGCTGCTCGAGATCGGCGAAGATTTGCTCCAGCGCGGCGTCAACGTCGGTTTTTCCGGCGGCGAGAAGAAGCGTAATGAAATCTTCCAGATGGCGATGCTCGAACCGAAGCTTGCGATCCTCGACGAGACCGACAGCGGCCTCGACATCGACGCGTTGCAGATGGTTTCGCGCGGCATCAATGCGCTGCGTGGGCCGGAACGCGCCATTGTGATGATCACGCACTATCAGCGGCTGTTGAATTACGTCGTACCCGATCGTGTGCATGTTCTGTCGGGCGGCCGCATCGTCAAGTCGGGCGGCAAGGAATTGGCGCTTGAGCTCGAACAGACGGGCTACGGCGCTTTTGGAGACGCGGCGTGAGTGCCATCGTAGAAATTCGGCCCTACGTCGAAGCGTTCAAGGCGCAGCCGCACGCGGCCGAGCCAGGATGGCTGAAGCAGCGACGCGAGAGTGCGATGCAGTGTTTCGCGGAGCTCGGCTTTCCGACACGGAAGCAGGAAGCCTGGCGCTTCACCGATCTCCAGCCGTTGCAGCGCGCGCCGTTCCCGCCGGCGTCCGGCATGAGCAAAGTCGCGGCGGCCGATATCGCGCCGTGGCTCTACGCCGACGCGGCGCATCGCATCGTCTTGGTGGACGGCATTTTCGCGCCTGAGCTTTCGGCGGTCGGCAAGCTGCCCGAAGGCGTTTGGCTCGCCTCGACCACCCAGACATTGCGCGCGCGGCCCGATCTTATGAACGCGGCGCTGCGCGAGACCGACGCAGTCGGCGCGCAGCCGTTTGTTGCGCTCAATGCCGCCCTGTTCGCCGACGGATTTGTGTTGGCGCTCGAAGCCGACGCGATGCTCGACCGTGCTATTGAGGTCATCCACCTCGGCCGCGCTGCCGGGCGCTCGGCGCAGTTGCGCAACCTGATTCTGCTCGGCGCCGGCAGCCGCGCGACCGTGATCGAGACCTTTGCGGGCAAAGGCGGCTATTGGACCAATGCAGTCGACGTAATCGCTGTCGGCGCCGGCGCCACGCTGCGCCACGTCAAGCTGCAGGACGAGGGCGCGGCGGCGGTGCATATCGGCCACAACCGGATCGAACTCGGCCGTGATGCGCGATACGAGAACTTCACGCTGTCGCTCGGCAGCAAGCTTGCGCGTACCGACGTGCAGTTGAAATTCGATGGCGAAGGCGCGGCCTGCGGCCTGTTCGGCGCGACGCTGCTGCGCGGCGAGCAAGAGGGCACGATTGCGACCGTGGTCGATCACGCCGCGCCACGCTGCATCACGCGCGAATATTACAAGAGCGTCGCCGCTGATCGCGCTCATGGCGTGTTCCTCGGCACCATCGGCGTGCGGCCGCACGCGCAAAAAACCGACGCCAATCAGCTCAGCAAGAATCTGCTACTCGGTGCGCGAGCCGCCATCGATACTAAGCCGGAGCTGGAAATCCTCGCTGACGACGTCAAGTGCAGCCACGGCGCCACCGTCGGCGATCTCGACGAGACCGCGCTGTTCTATCTCGAAAGCCGCGGCATTCCTGCGGCCGAGGCACGACGCATGTTGGTCGAAGCGTTTGCCGCCGAAGTGATCGAGCGCATCGAAGACGACACAGCGCTGCGCGCGCACCTTGGCCGGCATGTCACGCGCTGGCTGGCGGGAGGCATCGCATGAGCCGCGCGGCCGTGCAGACAGCCGCGAAGCGCGCGTTGGACACGGCGCGGATCAAACGCGACTTCCCAGTCTTCGACAACAATCCGGGCCTGGTGTTTCTCGACAGCGCCGCTTCGTCGCAGAAGCCGGCAGTGGTGATCGATGGCGTCGCCGAGTTCTATCGCACCGACTACGCCAACGTGCATCGCGGTGTTTATCGCTTGTCGGCGCGTTCGTCCGACCGCTATGAGGGCGCACGCGAAACAGTGCGCCGATTCCTCAACGCCGCGTCGGCCGACGAGATCGTCTTCGTCCGCGGCGCGACCGAGGCGATCAATCTCGTCGCTTATTCATGGGGCACGACTTTCCTCAAGCCCGGCGACGAGGTGCTGATCACCGAGCTTGAGCATCATGCCAACATCGTTCCGTGGCAGCTGATCCGCGAGCGCACCGGCTTGAAGCTGGTTGTGGCGCCGCTCGACGCATCGGGCGGCCTCGACCTGGCTGCATTCGAGGCGCGGCTATCGTCGCGTACCAAGCTGGTGGCGGTGACCCAACTCGCGAATGCCACCGGTGCGATGTTGCCGGTCGAGACGATCGCCCGGCTGGCGCACAAGCACGGCGCGAAGGTCCTGGTCGATGGCTGCCAGGCGGCGCCGCGACTGCCGGTCGACGTGCGCACTCTCGATTGCGATTTCTATGTGTTTTCAGGCCACAAGATTTACGGCCCGACCGGCATCGGCGTGCTTTACGCCAAGGCCGCGATCCTCGAAAGCATGCCGCCGTGGCAAGGCGGTGGCGACATGATCGAGCAGGTCACCTTCGAGAAGACGACGTTCCAAAAGCCGCCGCATCGCTTTGAAGCCGGCACGCCCGACATCTCGGGCGCGATCGGCTTGGCGATGGCGCTCGATTACGTCGAGACACTTGGCCGCGATGCGATTTCCGCGCATGAAGAGGAACTGACCGGCTACGGCGTCGACACGCTGTCGCGGCTGCCAGGCATCCGCTTGGTGCCGGCCGGACAACGCCGCCTCGGCATCCTGTCGGTCGATGTGCAGGGCGCGCATCCGCATGATCTTGCGACCGTGCTCGACCAGCACCATGTCGCGGTGCGGGCCGGACATCATTGCGCTCAGCCATTGATGGATCGACTCGGACTCGCCGGCACGACGCGGGCGTCGCTCGGCATCTACAACGATGCGCGCGATATCGACGCGCTGGCCGCCGCGCTGACCGCGGCACAGAAACTGTTTGCGTGAGGACCATGGACGCGCGCGAGCTATATCAGGACATCATTCTGGACCACGGACGTCATCCGCGGAACTTTCACGCGCTGACGCAGGCGACCAACCTCGCGCACGGCCATAATCCGCTGTGCGGCGATCGCGTTACAGTCTATCTCGAGCTCGACGGCGACCGAATCAAGGATGTGAGCTTCGACGGTCGTGGCTGCGCAATCTCGACTGCGTCGGCGTCGTTGATGACCGAAGTCTTGAAGGGCAAGACGCTCGCGGAGGCCGATGCGCTGTTCAAGGGCTTCCATGCGGAAGTCACCGGCAAGCCGGTGCCGGTGCTGCCCGATACGCTCGCCGAGGATATGGAACGGCTCGCGCCACTCGAAGGCGTGCGCGCCTATCCGACGCGGGTCAAGTGCGCGACGCTGGCGTGGCACGCGTTCGAGGCCGCGCTGAAGAACGGTGCCGACGGCACGACCGCCGCGACGGTGAAAACGGAGTAGGCGGTGAGCAGCGAGAATACCGGCCACGATCCGTTCGAGTTCCTGCGCGACGACGCCGAGGACGTCGCCGACATGACCGACGTTGAACGGCCGACGCCGGACGAAGGCAATCCGGCGCTGCGCGAGCAGGTGGTCGAGGCGCTCAAGACCGTGCGCGACCCCGAAATTCCCGTGAACCTCGTCGATCTCGGCCTCATCTACGAGCTGATCGTCAACAAGGATGGCGTCGTCTATGTCGAGATGACGCTGACGACGCCAGCCTGTCCGGTTGCCGGCGCGCTGCCCGGTCAGGTGCATGATGCGATCGCGGCGGTACCCGGCGTACAGGAGGCGCGCGTCAAGCTGGTCTGGACGCCACCCTGGGACAAGAATCGCATGTCAGAGGAAGCCAAGCTCGAGCTGGGTCTAATCGACTGACGAAGCCGATGCGGCCGCGCATCGGGGTGGGGGACATGCTGACGATCTGGGGACGAACAACATCGTCCAACGTGCAGAAAGTGCTCTGGGTCTGCACCGATCTGAGCATTGCGCATGAACGCCTCGATTGGGGCGGCAAATTCGGCGGCAACGACGCACCTACCTATCTTGCGATGAATCCCAACGGACTCGTACCGACCGTCAAGGACGGCGAGGTCGTGATTTGGGAATCGAACACGATCATACGGTATCTGTGCGCGGTCTATGGCGGCGCGGCGCTGCATCCGACCGATCCGGCACAGCGCAGTAAGGTCGAGCGCTGGATGGATTGGCAGCTGACGCGTCTCAACACACCAATGGCCGGGTTGCTGCGCGGCTATTACCGGACGCCCGAGCCGCAACGCGATTTTCCTGCGCTCACGCGTTATCGCGTCGAGGCGATCGCGCTATGGGAGATGGTCGAGCATCAACTCGGGGGGCAGGACTATCTAGCAGGCGATACTTTCACGCTTGCCGATATCGGTGTCGGTATCTGGGCGCACCGCTGGTTCCTCTATCCGATCGAGCGGCCCGACATGCCAGCGCTGACGAAATGGTACCAACGGCTGCAGCAGCGGCCTGGGTTCGCCGCGCACATCGCCGGCCCGATCGGCTGATTCTAACGCAATCGTGAAGCCAGCCTGACACACGATGTCACTATCGTGAGTGCCGGGATATGCACACGTGTCTCAAAACCGGGACTTGCAGTGTTCCCTGCAAGCTGGTCCTTTAACGCGCCAATCGGAACTGGAAGCCCGATGAAGCCTTGGCTCGCTGCCATTGCCGTCCTCCCTTTTGCGTTCGCCGCATCGCCGGCGCGCGCGGCCGACGATGCGGCGATTGCTCGCGGTGCCTATCTTTTTGCCGTCGCGGATTGCACCACCTGTCATACCGACGTTAAAAATCATGGTGCGCCGCTGGCCGGCGGCCGGGCGCTGGTCACGGAATTCGGCACCTTCTACACGCCCAATATCACGCCGGACCCGGCCAACGGCATCGGCCGCTGGTCGCTTGCCGACTTCGCCCGCGCGCTACGCGATGGCATTAGGCGCGACGGCGTATACCTCTATCCGGTTTTTCCGTTCACCTCTTACTCGGGCATGACCGACAACGACATCGCTGATCTCTACGCCTACCTGATGATGCAAAAACCGGATCCGACGGTAAACAAGCCCGACGATATCAAGTTCCCGTTTGCGTTCCGCCCGTTACTGATTGTCTGGCGGATGCTGTATTTCACGCCAGAACCGTTGCAGCCGGTCGCGGACAAGAGTGCCGAATGGAACCGCGGGCGGTATCTATCCGAGGCCGTGGTGCATTGCCAGGAATGTCATTCACCGCGCAACGTCCTGGGCGCGGTCAAAAATGGCGCACATGCGTATGCCGGCAATCCCAACGGACCGGACAGATTACGGTCCTCCAATATCACGCCGGATAAAGACACGGGCATTGGTGCGTGGAGCGTTGCCGACATCGCGAGCCTGCTCAAGACCGGTCGGACCCCCGATGGCGATGCGGTCGACCGGCAAATGAGCGACGTCGTCAAAGGTACCGCCATTCTGACAGATTCCGACCGGCAGGCGATCGCGGTCTATCTCAAGTCCTTGCCGCCGCTGCACGCGACCCCTAGGAATTAGCGTCGCATCGCCGCGAGCGGCTGGAGGGCGCATGGATCTGGGTCTGAAGGGCAAGACGGCGCTGGTCTGCGCCGCGAGCAAAGGGTTGGGCAAGGGGTGCGCGGCGGCGCTCGCTGCCGAAGGCGTCGACGTGACGATCACGGCACGCGGCCGTGATGCACTCGAAGCGACCGCGGCCGAGTTACGCGACCGTTATCGCGTCAAAGTCACCGCAGTGGTTGGCGATATCACGACGACAGAAGGGCGTGCGGCGGCGCTTGCCGCGTGTCCGTCGCCCGACATTCTCGTGACCAATGCCGGTGGTCCGCCGCCGGGAGATTTCCGCGAGTGGACGCGCGACATCTGGATCAAGGCGCTCGACGCCAACATGCTCACCCCGATCGCGCTGATCCAAGCCACGGTCGACAGCATGATTGCGCGCCGCTTCGGCCGGATCGTCAACATCACCTCGAGCGCGGTGAAGGCGCCGATCGATATCCTCGGCCTGTCGAACGGCGCGCGCACCGGCCTGACTGGATTCGTCGCGGGGCTGGCGCGCAAAACGGTGGCGCACAACGTCACGATCAACAATCTGCTGCCGGGTGCGATGGACACCGATCGGCTTCGCGCCAATACCGAAACCATGGCGCGCAATGCGAAGATTTCCGTCGAAGAGGCGCAGCGGCGGCGGCTGGCGACCATTCCGGCCGGACGCCCCGGCACGCCGGCCGAATTCGGCGCCGCGTGCGCATTCCTGTGCAGCACGCAAGCCGGCTACGTCACCGGCCAGAATCTGCTGGTCGACGGCGGCGCTTATCCGGGAACGTTCTAGAACAGCGCGCTAGGCGACGTCGCAGGCGGTGGCAACCGGCGCCTTGCGCAGGCTGCGTTCGGGCGGGAAATGCACGGTCACCGTCGTGCCTTTACCGACGGTGCTATCGATCGAGAAACGGCCGCCGTGCATCTCGCACATCGACCGGGCGAGGGGCAAGCCGAGGCCCGTGCCCTGGTACTTGCGGTGCAGCGAGCTGTCGATCTGCTCGAACGGCTGCAAGGCCCGCTCAATGTCGGCCGCAGCGATGCCGATACCGGTGTCGACGACCTGGATCATCAAGCCATCCGTATCGTCAACTCGCGCGACGACCCGTACCGATCCGCCCGCCTGGGTGAACTTGATCGCATTCGACAACAGGTTGAGCAGCACCTGCTTCACCATGCGCTCATCGGCGTTGAGGGTCGGCAGGTCCGGCGCCAACTCGGCGACGAGTGCGACGCCACCGTTGTCGGCGCGTTCGCGCACGATCCGCATACAGGATTCGATCGCTTCGCGCGGATCGACCGGTGTTTCGCTGAGCGCCAGCTTGCCGACTTCGATCTTCGACAAGTCAAGAATGTCATTAATGATGCGGAGGAGGTGAACGCCGCTCTCATAGACGTCGCGAACGTAATCGCGATACGACGGATGGCCGAGAGGCCCGAGCGGCTCCTGCTTCAAGATCTCGGAAAAGCCGATGATCGCGTTGAGCGGCGTACGCAACTCGTGGCTCATGTTGGCAAGAAATTCGGTCTTGGCGCGGCTTGCCGTTTCCGCGGCGTTCTTCGTTTCGACCAATTGCGCTTCGACGCGCTTGCGTTCCATCGCGTAGCGGATGGAGCGCTTGGTCAAATTGCCGTCGCCTTGCCCTTTGACCAGGTAATCCTGCGCGCCTTCCTGCAGCGCCGCGACCGCCATGGTCTCGTCTTCGAGGCCGCTCAGCACGATCATCGGCATCAGCGGAACGCGCTGATGCATGCGGCGGACGGTATCGATGCCGTACGTGTCACCGAGCGACAGATCGACCAGCGCGATATCGAAGCCGTCATTGGCGACCGCCGACATTCCCTGTTCGAAGCTCGTCACGTGGACGAGCTCGAACGGGAAGTCGCTCGCTTCCTCGAGCAGCAACTGCGTCAACCGGGCATCGCCCAGGTTGTCCTCCATCAGAAGGATACGCAGCACGCGCGTCGAAGGGGCGCCGGCGTCCGACATGATCACAAGGTTCCCGACAAGTTTATGCGGCGTTCTCGTTGCGGGTAGGCAACGTGACGACCGCCAGCCAGAAGCTCTCGATTTCGCGCACGATAGAGATGAACTGCTCGAGGCCAACGGGCTTGGTGATGTAGCAGTTCGCGTGCAATTCGTAGCTGCGCACGATGTCGTTTTCGGCCTCGGACGTCGTGAGAACGACCACCGGAATGGTGCGCAGGCGCGGGTCCTGTTTCATTTCGGCGAGAACCTCGCGCCCGTCCTTGCGCGGCAGGTTTAGGTCGAGCAGCACAAGATCAGGTTTCGGCGCGTTGGCGAATTCGCCCTCGTGCTTGAGGAATGCCAGCGCTTCGACACCGTCGCGCGCGTGATGCAGGTTGTTGCGAATTTTGCCCTCGTGCAGCGCCTCCTGCGTCAACCGGGCGTCGCCTGGGTTGTCTTCGACGAGGAGGATCTCGATCAGGCGGCTCGGCAGGGTCTCAACCATTGGTGGCTCCATTCTGGATGTCGGCCGGAAGCGTGAAGTGGAAGCGGCTGCCCTGGCCCGGCGTCGATTCGATCCAGATGCGGCCACCATGGTATTCGATGACTTTCTTGGCGATCGCGAGACCGATGCCGGTCCCGGGATATTTGTTGCGTTCGTGCAGGCGCTGGAAGATCAGGAATACGCGCTCGAGATATTGTGGCTCGATGCCGATGCCATTGTCCTCGACGACGATGTGACACATGGCGCCTTCGGCAGCGGCCGAGATGTTGATGGTCGGCATCACGCCATCGCGATGGAATTTGATCGCGTTGCCGATCAGGTTTTGCATGAGCTGGGTCAGCTGCATGCGCACGCCGACGATACGCGGCAGCGAGCCGACATTGACGATCGCGCCGCTGTCGGAAATCGCCGCCTTGAGATTGGCAAGGGCGCTAGCCACCGCATCGACGAATTCGAACGGCGCTGGATCGCCGCCTTTGCTGCCAACGCGCGAGTAGGAGAGGAGATCGTTGATCAGACGCTGCATCCGGTTCGCACCTTCGACGGCGAACCCGATAAACTCGTTCGCATCCTTGTCCAGCTTTTCGTTGTAGCGGCGTTGCAGCAACTGGCAGTAGCTCGCCACCATGCGCAACGGCTCCTGCAAGTCGTGCGAAGCTACATAGGCGAACTGTTCGAGTTCGGCGTTCGACCGCTGGAGCTCCTGGTTGCGCTCCTGGATCTCGACGGTTTTACGCCGGATCTCTTCGTCCTTGGCGTGCCGCTCGGTAACGTCGCGGATGGTGCCGATCATGTTGAGCGGCTTGTGGTTGGCGTCGAATTCGACAGCGACTTCGCGATAGATGTGCCGGAGCTGGCCGTCCGGCCGGGTGATGCGGTATTCGAACGGCTCGGGGTTCTTGCCGGCCGCGATCTCGCCGCGCGTACGCGCAACCGTGGCGTGATCATCAGGATGGACCAGCTTGAGAAAGTTCTCGGTCGTCGGCACGAACGTCGCCTTGTCGACGCCAAAGATCTCGTAGGTCGTGTCGGACCATTCAGCAACGTCCGAGCACAGATCGCGGAAATCGCTGCCCATGCGGGCAAGATGCTGCGCCTGCGATAAGTATTCCTGGTTCCGCCGCAGCTTTTCGGTCAGCGCCTTGAGGGCTTCCTGCGCCTTGTGTTCCTCGGTGATATCGCGGTACGTGCCGATGCGTTTCCACGGCTTGCCTTCGGTGTCCTTGACCAGCGAGGTCTCGCAATAGAACCAGCGGACCGTGCCGTCGGCGTGAACGCTCCGGAACTTGAACGGATCAGGATTGTGGCCGCTTTCCGACGCGAGCATCGACGCCTCATAGGTCGCCCGGTCGTCGGGATGGACGAGGATTAGAAACTCATCACGCGTCGGCGCCGACAAGTTCTGGTCGCGGCCGAACATCCGGCTGCATTCCTCCGACCATTTGACGTCGCCGGTTTGGAGATTGCGTTCGACGCTGCCGGTGCCCGAGGTGCGTTGCGCCTGTGCCAGGTGCTCTTGGTTCTTGCGCAGAGTTTCGCCCAGCGCCTCGAGCTCGACTTCGCGCTTCTTGAGCTCCGTGATGTCGATGCGCACGCAAACGGTGCCGCCGTTGGAGGTGTGCCGCTCGATTGCCTGCGTCCAGCGCCCGTCGGGAAGCTGATCGGGGGGTATGAGGCCGGGGTTGCGGAACTGCTGCAACCGCTTTTGCACAGCCTTCTCGATCTCGGCCGCTGACGCGTGGGGATGGAGACGGTGATAACGCGTGCGGGTCAAATCCTCGATCTTGGTGCCGGGCATGAGAAGATCGGCGACCTCAGGGAAGAGTTTCGTCGCGTGATCGTTGCGGAGCAGGATCTTCTCGTCGCGGTCGTAAAGAATGAGCGATGCCGGCATGACCTCGATCGCGTCCTTGAGCAGGGCTTGCGCAGCCTCGGTCTTTTTCTCGTGCTTCTTCAGCTCAGTGATGTCGGTCCGGACGCCGATGATTCCGCCTTCCGAGGTGCGGCGCTCGATGATCTGCGTCCAGCGGCCGTCCTTGTACGTGCGGATAATGTTGGTGTTGCCAGAACGGTGTTGCGTCATCCGCTCCGCGATCCACGCCTCGAAATTGTCGCCAATGCCTTCGACATAGGTGGCGGCGTGCTCGCGCAGCAGCTCCTCGTACTTGGTGCCGGGGATCAGCAGGTGCGAGGCGGTGGGGAAGTAACGCTGCGTCGCGCTGTTGCAGAACACGATGCGGTCATCCCGATCGCACAGCATCAAGCTCGCCGGCACTGTCTCGATCGCTTCCATGAAGCGCCGATGCGCGGCGGCGGCGCGGCGTTCGGTATCGATCTGGGCGGTGACGTCGCTCCCAATGCCGCGATAGCCAAGGAACTTGCCTTTGACATCAAACAGCGGCTTGCCGCTCGCTTTGATCCAACGCACGCCTTTGCGCGTGGTGATCGACGTGATGACGTCGCGATAAGGCTTGTGTGCCTTGAGTGTCGCGAAATGATTCTGGGCCTGTGGGTCGTTCGGCGCGCGGGTGAAGTCCTCGACCGTCTTGCCGATCAAGCTGTCGGCCGGCGTACCGAGAATCTGTTCGATCGAGCCGATGATCCGGGTGAAGCACAACTGCTCGTCGGATTCCCAGAGCCACGATAGCGAGCTCTGCAGCGAATCGCGCAGCATCTCCTCGGCATCGAGCAGTTTCGCTTCGGCCGACGCAATGTGCGCCTCGGCCGTGGCCAAGCGTACAGCAGCGTCCGCGTGGGCAGCCGATTCGTCACCCGGAGAGATTTGCTTCCGCACAACGGGCATGGCAGGCATCTCGTCGTTCGATATGGAAACGGCTAATCATGCGTTGCGGGCGTTAATGAGCCGTGAATTTGCTCGATTCGTGAGCAGGTTAGGTAAGTTTGCTTGACCCTCGATACAGCCCCGATTACACCGAACGTGATCGAATTTCCCGCCGGCAAGGTGTCGTGAGCGGCGCTCAGCCTTGAGTTTCGGTTAATCCTCGGGGGAGAGCAGGGCGATGCTGTACGAGGCCTATCAGGCGCACCGCGACGCCTTTGCGCCCATTCGGATGCTGGCTCAAACCGCTCAGGGCGTACTCAGCCAGCCCTGGCCCATCGTCGCCCACCACCCGATGATGCGGGCCGCCGCCGCCGCCTGCGAGATGGTGGCGCGCGCCGGCATGTGGCACGAGCGGCCGCCCTTCGGCATCAAGTCGGTCGTCACCGGTGGTCGCGTGCTGCCGGTATACGAAGAGGTTGCGGCCTGCCATCCGTTCTGCACATTGCGGCATTTCCGCAAAGAGGGCATTGCTGCGGTTCAACCGCGCGTGCTCGTGGTGGCACCGCTGTCCGGCCACTTCGCGACGCTGCTGCGCGGCACGATCGAGACGTTGCTGCCGGATTTCGACGTCTACGTCACGGATTGGATCAACGCGCGCAACGTGCCGATGCTTTACGGGCAATTCGGCCTCGACGATCACATCGCGCTGATACTGTCTTACTTGCGTGACCTTGGCCCCGACTTGCACATCATCGCGGTGTGCCAGCCGGCGGTGCCGGTACTTGCGGCAGTGGCACTGCTCGCCGCCGACGGCGATCCCGATCAACCGCGCAGCATGACGCTGATCGGCGGGCCGATCGATACGCGCGTCAACCCGACGGCGGTCAACGTGCTCGCGACGACACGGTCATTGTCGTGGTTCGAGAAAAACGTCATTGCTGCCGTGCCAGCGCGCTACCCCGGCGCATTCCGCCGTGTGTATCCCGGTTTCCTTCAGCTCGCCGGCTTCATGACGATGAATCTCGACCGCCACGTCACCGCGCACGTCGACCTGTTCAATCATTTGGTGCGCGGCGACGGCGAGAGCGCAGCGGCGACACGCAAATTCTACGACGAGTACATGTCGGTGATGGATCTGCCGGCAGACTACTATCTGCAAACGGTGCAACGCGTGTTCCAGGACCATGCTTTGCCGATGGGCACGTTCGATTGGCGCGGACAACACGTCGAGCCGTCGGCGATCGCGCGCACCGCACTCTTGACCGTCGAGGGCGAGAACGACGACATTTGCGCGGTCGGCCAGACCGCAGCAGCGCATGCGCTGCTCACCGGGCTCAAAGCCGGCAAGAAGGCGCGCCACGTTCAGGCCGAAGTCGGCCATTACGGCGTGTTCAACGGCCGGCGTTGGCGCACCGAGATCTATCCGAAGGTGCGGGAGTTCATTCTCGCCCACGGGTGATCGCAACAGCTGCGGTCGAAACGGGAGGGGCGATGGCAAAGCGCGGCAAAGTCGTCATTACGTGCGCGGTGACGGGGTCGATCCATACCCCGACCATGAGTCCGCATCTGCCGTTGACGCCGGATCAAGTCGCCGAGCAGGCGATCGGCGCGGCCGAAGCCGGCGCCGCGATCCTGCATCTGCATGCACGCGATCCCAAGGACGGCAGGCCGACGCCCGATCCGGCGGTGTTCATGCAGTTCCTGCCGCGCATCAAGCAGGCTTGCGACGCGGTGGTGAACATCACCACAGGCGGCGGCCACAACATGACCGTCGACGAGCGGCTGGCCGCGCCGCTGAAAGCATCGCCCGAGATGTGTTCACTCAACATGGGCTCGATGAACTTCGGGCTCTACCCGATGTTGAGTCGCTACAAGGAATTCAAGTACGAGTGGGAACCGAAATATTTGGAGATGACGCGCGACTTCATCTTCAAAAACACCTTCAAGGACATCGAGCGCGTCCTGAAGGAGCTCGGCGAAGGCCACGGCACACGCTTCGAATTCGAATGCTACGACGTCGGTCATCTTTACACGCTCGCGCACTTCCTTGACCGCAAACTGGTCAAGCCGCCCCTCTTGGTGCAAACGATCTTCGGCATCCTCGGCGGCATCGGCGCCGATCCCGAAAACGTCGCTCATATGAAACGGATCGCCGACAAGCTCTTCGGCGACCATTACCACTGGTCGATCCTCGCGGCGGGTCGGAATCAGCTGCCGCTCATCACCATGGGCGCGATCATGGGCGGCAGCGTCCGCGTCGGCCTCGAGGATTCGCTCTGGATCGGCAAAGGACAACTCGCGAAGAGCAATGCCGAGCAGGTGACGCGCATCCGCACCATTCTCGAGAATCTGTCGCTCGAAATCGCCACACCCAAGGAAGCACGCGAAATGCTCGCGCTCAAGGGCGGCGACCGGGTCAATTTCTAGATGATCGACAAGCGCGTGCGCGACCTGGCTGCCGCGGTGGCCGGGATCCAGGACGGCGCGACGGTGTTGTGCGGCGGGTTTGGCGCCGTCGGCGAGCCGATCGCCTTGACCGAGGCGTTGCTGCCGTTGGGCGTGAAGGAACTCGTCATCGTCGCCAACAATGCTGGCACCGGTGAAACCGGTATCGCCCGGCTAATCAAGGAAGGCCGCGTGCGCAAGGTGATCTGCTCCTATCCGCGCACGACCGATCCACGCGAATTCGAAGCGGCGTACAAGACGGGCAAGATCGAGCTCGAATTGGTGCCGCAAGGCACATTGAGCGAACGTTTGCGCGCGGCCGGCGCGGGCATCGGTGCCTTCTATACGCCGACCGGCGTCGGCACGCGGCTCGCCGAGGGCAAGGAAACGCGCGACATCGACGGCAAATCCTACGTGCTGGAGAAACCGATCCGCGGCGATGCGGCGCTGATCGCCGCGTACAAGGGCGACCGTTGGGGCAATCTCGTCTATCGCAAATCAGCACGGAACTTCAATCCGGTGATGGCCGCGGCCGGCGTACTGACCGTGGCGCAAGTGTCGGAGATCGTCGAGCTCGGCGCGCTTGATCCTGAAGCCGTCGTCACGCCAGGCATCTTCGTCGATCGCGTGGTAGTCGTACGGTGACGACATGAGCGAGAACACACCGAAGCCTCTGTCGCGCCGCCAGATGGCGTGGCGCGCGGCGCAGGACATTCCCGACGGCGGCTACGTCAATCTCGGCATCGGCCTGCCGACGCTATGCGGTGATTATGTTCCCAAAGACCGCGAGATTGTTTTTCACAGCGAGAACGGCATTCTCGGCATGGGTCCGGCGCCCCAGAAAGGGCAGGAGGATCCCGACCTGATTAACGCAGGCAAGCAGCTGGTGACGCTGCTGCCCGGCGGATCGTATTTCCACCACAACGACGCCTTCCTGATGATCCGTGGCGGTCACATCGATCTGGCGTTGATGGGCGCGCTCGAAGTGGCCGCGAACGGCGATCTGGCCAACTGGATCACCAACGACCCGCATGCACCGCCCGGCGTCGGAGGCGCGATGGACCTGGCGGCCGGCGCCAAGGAAGTCCGCATCCTGCTCGAGCACACCACCAAGGAAGGCGGGCCGCGCATCCGGAAAGCGTGCAGCTATCCGCTGACGGCCAAGGCGTGCGTCAAGCGCATCTACACCAATCTGGCGGTGATCGACGTGACGCCGGACGGCTTGGTGGTGCGCGAGATGGTCGAGGGCCTCGGCCTCGCGGGCTTGCAGAATCTGACCGAGCCGACGCTGACGCTCGTAAATGACTGGAAAAAGCTGACGGCGCCGGCGGTCTAACGCTTTAGCCGTTGCGAAGGTTGCGCACCAGCGCCATCCAATTGCCTTGCGGCGCCGCGCATTCCTTGCCGGTACTCGGCACCAAGGCAACGCCGCCGAACGTCCACAGCCGCCGCCATTGCGTCAGATCCGCAAGCGCCTTGTCCTCGACGCGGCGGCGAATGCGGTGATGCATGTACCAGCGGCCAAAGGTGAAATAGATCAGCACGCCGATAACGGCGACGCCGACCGCCATCGGCCAGCCGCGGAACCACCAGGCGGCAATCGCGAGCGTGAGCCCGCCATAAGCCCAGATATTGCCGTCGGCTTCCGAACCGACCGGGCTGTCGAGATGCGTCAACTTTTTGTAATCGAGGCGCAGCGCGATTTTACCGTCGGTGTGCAGACGATTCAGCGCCGAGAAGAATTTTTCCGCGGTTTCTTCGGGCGGTGCGGCGCCTTCGGTAAGACTCACGCTTTGCCGCTCAGCCGTTCAATGACGGCGGCAATACCCTGGCCGACGCCGATGCACATGGTGACAAGCGCATAACGTCCGCCGCACCGTTCGAGCTCGCGCAGCGCCGTGAGCGCGATGCGCGCACCCGATGCGCCAAGCGGGTGACCGATGGCGATCGCGCCGCCATTCGGATTGACGCGGTTATCGTCGAACGGCAAGTCCATCAGCTTGAGGCAGCCGAGCACCTGGGTGGCGAACGCCTCGTTCAATTCGATCACATCCATGTCCTTGAGCGTCAGGCCGGCGCGTGCAAGCGCCTTTTGCGACGCGGGCACCGGACCGAGCCCCATCACGCGCGGCGACACGCCCGCGACCGCGCCCGAAACGATCCGTCCCCGCGGCGCCTTGCCGGCTCGCTCGCCGAGCGCGCGCGAGCCGATAAGCAGTGCAGCGGCGCCGTCGTTGATGCCCGACGCGTTGCCGGCGGTAACGACACCGTCAGCAAACAGCGGCTTGAGCTCGGCCAACCGCTCGAGCGTCGTGTTCGGCCGCGGATGCTCGTCGTGATCGACGATGACGCCGGCGCCTTTCTTGTTGGTGACGACGGCAACCGGCAGAAGTTCGTCGGTATAAAATCCTGCTGCCTTAGCTTTGGCGTATTTTTCCTGCGAGGCGAGGGCAAACCGATCGCTGTCAGCGCGCGAAATGCCGTGATCGCGCGCGACGTTGTCGGCGGTTTCCGGCATCGTGTCCTGGCCAAACTGCTTCGCCACCTTGGGATTGGGAAAGCGCGCGCCGATGGTGGAATCGAACAGCTTGGCATCGCGGCTATAGGCGCTTTCGGCTTTCGACATGACGAACGGCGCACGGCTCATGCTTTCGACGCCGCCGGCGACGAAGAGGTCGCCTTGACCGCAGGTCGCCGCGCGCGATGCGTCGAGCACGGCGGCGAGGCCGCTGCCGCACAACCGGTTCACCGTCTGGCCGGCGGTTTCAACCGGCAATCCGGCGAGCAGTCCGGCGTGCCGCGCAACGTTGCGCGCGTCTTCGCCCGCTTGGTTGGTGCAACCGACGACGACGTCCTCGTATTGCTCGGGCTTGAATGGATTGCGTTTGACGACAGCGGCAATGACGCCGGCCAGCAGATCGTCGGGCCGCACGGGCGCCAGCGCGCCCGCATGCCGACCGATCGGCGTGCGCAAGCCGTCGTAGATGTAGGCGTCCATCATCGGCATTCTCCAGGTCCCCCGGCAGGGCAGAGGCTAGGCAGGGCCTCGCATCCGGGCAAGCGACGAAATCGGCGGGACGGTTTGCAGCTTCGCGAGAGCTGGACCGCGACTTAGGCCTTGCCGAGTTCCTTGAACACTTCGCGCGCGGTCTTGAAGCTTTCGAGCGCCGCGGGGATGCCGCAATAGATGCCTACCTGCAGGAAGATTTCCTGGATCTCCTCGACCGTGACGCCGTTGGTCAATGCGCCGCGAAGGTGCAGCTTGAGTTCACCTGGCCGGTTGAGCGCCGACAGCATCGCCAGATTGAGCATCGAGCGCGTCTTGCGCGGAAGGCCGGGCCGCGACCAGATTTCACCCCAGCACCACTCGGTGGTGAGCTTCTGGAACGCCATCATAAAATCGTCGGCGTCGGCCAGCGATTTATCGACATAGTCCTTGCCGAGCACCTCGCGGCGCACGCTGAGTCCCTTTGCGAATTGAGGCGTGTTGATATCGGTGGCCATGGCACATCCCCTTTGCGGCTTGTGAACCCGTCGGAACGCGACGTTAGGGAACGGCATGCTGGGCGACAAGCGGGACGACGCCCACGGTAGGCGCTTTTCCGCTTGCTCCGCTCGGGCGCCGGTGCCATGCATCCGCTCCGACATGCGCGATTTCCACCAACCGCGCCGATCGCCGGTCATCGCCGGCGAAGCCATGGCAGCGACCTCGCATCCGCTGGCGACGCTGACGGCGATCGAGGTGTTGCGCGCCGGCGGCAATGCCGTCGATGCGGCGATCGCGGCATCCGCACTCCTGTGCGTGACCGAGCCACAGATGACCGGCCTCGGTGGCGATTGCTTCGTGCTCTATTCGCCATGCGCCGGTTTGCCAAAAGCTCTCAACGGCTCCGGCCGCGCGCCGGGCAAAGCGCAGGTGTCGTGGTACGTCGAGCACGGCATCACAGAAATCACATCGCGTTCGCCGCACGCCGTCACCGTGCCCGGTGCGGTCGACGCGTGGCTGACGCTGCATGCCGAATACGGCACGAAAGATTGGGCCGCGCTGTTGCAACCGGCGATCCGCCTCGCAGAAGCCGGAATGCGCCTCGCGCCGCGCGTCGCCTTCGATTTCGCGTTGGGGCACGCGCAGTTCGAACACGACGCCGATGCCGTCAAGGTCCTCAAGCCCTCCGGAAAGCTTCCAGGCATTGGCGATACACTGAAATTCCCAGCCTTGGCGGCGACGCTCAAGCGCATCGCGCGCGACGGCCGTAAGGGCTTCTACGAAGGCCCGGTGGCGCAGGACATCGTCGCCAAGCTGAACGCGCTCGGCGGCCTGCACACGCTCGCGGATTTTGCCGCACAAAAATCGGAATGGGTTTCGCCGATTTCGGCCAACTATCGCGGCTACGATTTATTCGAATGTCCGCCGAACGGGCAGGGCCTTGCGGCGCTGATGATGCTGCGCGTGTTCGCGGGCTACGATCTCGGCGAAGGCAAGCTGTCGGACGCCGACCGGATTCACCTGCTGGCGGAAGCTGCCAAAGCGGCTTACGCCGAACGCGACGCGGTCTTCGCCGATCCGGCCGTGGTCAAGGTGCCGGTCGAACGGCTCTTGTCCGATCAATGGGCGCGGGCGGTGCGCGCGGCGATCCGGATGGATCGCGCCGGCACGCCCACGTCGCTCGAATTCGCCGAGCACAAACACACGGTTTATCTCTGCATCGTCGATCGCGACCGCAACTGCATCTCGTTCATCAACTCGCTGTTCGATACGTTCGGCACCGGCATCATGGCGCCGCAGAGCGGCGTGCTGCTGCACAGTCGCGGCAAGACCTTCCGCATCGTGCCCGGCCACCCGAACGCCATCGCGCCCAACAAGCGGCCGCTGCACACCATCATTCCGGGCATGCTGATGAAAGCCGGCCGCGCCATCATGCCCTTTGGCGTGATGGGCGGACATTATCAGGCGAACGGTCACGCGCATTATTTGTCGCAGATTCTCGACCGCGGTCTCGATCCGCAGGCCGCGGCCGAGCTGCCGCGCAGCTTCGCGATCGACGGCGTGTTGCAGCTCGAGCGCGGCGTTGGCGAAGACATCGCCAATGATCTGGCGCGGCGCGGCCATAAAATCGTGCGGCCGGAAAAGCCGCTCGGCGGCGCGCAAGCGATCTGGATCGACCACGCGAACGGTTCGCTCACCGGCGGTTCCGATCCGCGCAAGGACGGCATGGCGCTCGGTTATTGAGACGCGGCAAAATCACACAGCATCTTCGTCTTCCCCTCGGCGCGGCACTCGATTAGAAAACTCCACTGCCGCGAGTGGAATTTGCGCACTTCCACACAAAATTTGGGGTTTTAAACGGCAAACCCGCCGTCGATACTGCGAGCAATGGCCGAACTTGAACTGAAATACGGCCTGGTCTTCGGCGACCTCTATCGCCGCGAAGGCCTGGCAAAGGTGGACGACGCGTTCCTGAAACATCTCGGCGAGGCCGACGCGCCGTTGCATGAGCGGCTCGTCGCGGCGCGCGCTAATGTTAACGCGCTCGCCGCCAAGGACGAATCGGCACTGCTGATCGACCTCGCACCGCATCTCGAGGATTTCGTCGGCATGCTGTTCGGCATCGGCCGCGAGGTTCGCGAGCTGCAAGCGCGTCACGATGCGCTGGCGCCGATGCATGCGGTGAAGCGGCTGTTCGTGCAACGCCGCGCCACCAAAGGCGTGACACCGGAGCAGGCGGCCGCGATCGACGGCCCGGCGCTTGCCGCAGAGCTCGCCAAGCGTTTCGGCGAGCCGTTGACCGAGCTCAGCTTCGCGCGCCACGTCGCGCCTTGGCTCGACGACGAAACCGGCCATACGGCCGAGCTCGAATTAGCGGCGCGTTACGCCGCTTGGGCGACTTTGTCGCCGGCGGGCCGGACGGCCCATAGCGCCGGCGTGCTGTTCAAGCAGCCGCACAAGCTCGACATGCTCAATTTGGTGCATGTCGAGAAGCACGCCGTCACGGGTACGACGGTCGACCGCTATCCGCAGGCGAAATGGCGTCAGCGCGACGGTTTCAAGCTTACCGATCAAGGCACCGACCTGCTGGGCGCGCTCGACAACGCCAGCTACTGCATCTGGTGCCACGAGCAAGGCAAGGACAGCTGCTCGCACGGTCTCAAGGACAAGAAGACCGGCGCGTTCCAGAAAAGTCTGTTCGGCGTGACGCTGGCCGGCTGTCCCTTGGAAGAGAAAATCTCGGAAATGAACATGGTGAAGGCGCGCGGCCAGACGATCGGTGCGCTTGCCATCGCCGTCGTCGACAATCCGATGGTCGCCGGCACCGGCCACCGCATCTGCAACGACTGCATGAAGGCCTGCATCTATCAGAAGCAGGAGCCGGTCGATATTCCGCAGATTGAAACCCGCACGCTCAAGGACGTGCTCGAACTGCCGTGGGGCTTCGAGATCTACAGCCTGCTGACGCGCTGGAATCCGCTCAACCTCCACCGGCCGCTGCCGAAGGCGCCGAGCGGTTATTCGGTTCTGGTGGTCGGCCTGGGGCCTGCAGGGTTCACCCTGGCGCACCATCTGATGAACGACGGCCACACCGTGGTCGGCATCGACGGGCTCAAGATCGAGCCGCTGCCCGTCGAATTCTCCGGCGCCGATCTCGCCGGGGCGCGCCATCCGTTCAAGCCGATCCGCGACGTCGCCGAGATCCGCGAATCACTCGACGACCGCCTGATGGCCGGCTTCGGCGGTGTCGCCGAATACGGCATCACCGTCCGCTGGGACAAAAACTTCCTCAAGATGATCCGCCTGCTGCTCGAGCGTCGGAGTGAGTTCACCATGTTCGGCGGCGTGCGCTTCGGCGGTACGCTGTCGATCAACGACACTTTTGCGCTCGGTTTCGATCACATCGCTCTGTGCGCCGGCGCCGGCAAACCGACCATCGTGCCGATGAAGAACGGGCTGGCGCGCGGCGTCCGCCAGGCGTCCGACTTTCTCATGGCGTTGCAGCTGACCGGTGCTGCCAAGACGAGCAGCATTGCCAATCTGACGGTGCGCTTGCCAGTGGTGGTGATCGGCGGCGGCCTGACGGCAATCGACACGGCGACGGAATCGCTCGCGTACTACGCCGTACAGGTCGAGAAATTCTTTGTCCGCTACGAGACACTGGTCGCCGAACGCGGCGAGGCAGCGGTGCGCGCCGAATGGTCCGACGAAGACGCGGCCGCAGCCACGGAATTCATCGCGCACGCGCGCGCGCTGCGCGTCGAGCGCGAAGCCGCGGCGCGGGAGAAACGGCAACCACGGCTCGCGGCGCTCATCGATTCCTGGGGCGGCGTCACCATCGCCTACCGCCGGCGGCTGATCGACGCGCCCAGTTACACGCTCAACCACGAAGAAGTCGCCAAGGCGATGGAAGAAGGCATCCGCTTCGCCGAGATGCTGGCGCCCGAAGCCGTCGGCGTCGACCGGTTCGGCCACGCGGAAACCATCACCTTGCAGAAATGGCGTTACGACGACGCCATCCGCAAGATGGTCGCCACGGACCAGTACGTGACCCTGCCGGCGAAGACCATCCTGGTCGCCGCCGGAACTCAGCCAAACACCGTGCTCGGTCGCGAAGACCCGCACAACGTCAAGCTCGACGGCCGCTACTTCCAGGCCTACGACGAGAACGGCCATCACGCGAAGCCCGAAACCGTCGCGAAGCCTACGCAGGTGCGCGTGCTGATGAGTGCGCGGCCCGATGGCCGTGCCATCAGCTTCTTCGGCGATTTGCATCCGTCGTTTGCCGGCAACGTCGTCAAAGCGATGGGCGGCGCCAAGCAGGGCTATCCGGTGGTCAGCCGCGTGCTGGCGCGCCGCAAGCCGTCGCTGGCGTCGACCGAGCCGTTGGTGGCGCGTCTCAACCACGAGCTGCGACCGACCGTGCACGACGTGATCCGGCTAACGCCGACGATCGTCGAAGTTGTTGTCCACGCACCGATCGCCGCGCGTGCCTTCCACCCCGGCCAGTTCTATCGCTTGCAGAACTACGAGGCGTTGGCGCCCCGCGCGGATGGCACAAGCCTGGCCATGGAAGGGCTGGCGCTGACCGGCGCGTGGGTGGACCGAGACAAGGGATTGTTGTCGACCATCGTGCTCGAGATGGGCGGCTCGTCCGACCTCTGCACCGTGCTCGAAAAAGGCGAGCCGGTGATCCTGATGGGTCCGACCGGCACGCCGACCGAGAC
>Ga0126371_10001169_pt1 | contig 22036 bp, 18 predicted proteins | sample PanSoiMetaPlot_4_FD_110145 | JGI IMG/M metagenome (GOLD analysis project Ga0126371, IMG submission 110145) | Tropical forest soil microbial communities from Panama - MetaG Plot_4 | ecosystem: Environmental > Terrestrial > Soil > Tropical forest > Bulk soil | place: Panama | collected 2016-02-17 | reverse complement strand
GAAGATGCCAAAGATCGCAAAGACAGCCGACCGTAAGAAGGTCATGGACACCACCAAATCGACAGCCTGCCCCAAGTGCGGCAAGGATACGCGAATCGTGAAACGAACGAAGGATCGCGAGCGCGGTGTTCCGGGCGGAATCTATATTTCGTGCTCGGCATGCGAATTTTACGAGAAGTTGTAGAAGGCAGCTCTTAGCTCTTAGCTCTTAAGCTATTCGCGAGTTCATAGCGAGGGGGCGCGACATGGTCGCGCCTTTCTTTTTTGTCGGCCCACAGATCGAAATTGCTCGTGCGAATGGTGGCACACGCGGCTGGGTGTGTCGTCCTTGCTGGAGCACGCACACAAGAGTGTGCACGCCACACGAACATGACTGCTTTAGGCCATTTGCGCGAGGATCTCGCGGGCTTCGGCGGCGGGGTCGTCGGCTTCGGTGATGGGTCGGCCGACAACGATGTAGCTGGCTCCTGCTGCGATGGCTTCTGAAGGCGTTACAACGCGGGCCTGATCGCCGTGTCCGACGCCGATCGGGCGCACTCCAGGCGTTACGATCAGGAAATCGTCGCCCAGTTCTGTTCGCAGAGTGGCGGCCTCCTGCGCCGAGGCGACTACACCGTGGCATCCGCTGGTGAGGGCAAGTGCTGCGAGCCGTGAGACATGATCGACAAGGCTCCCGCGTACACCGCCATGCTCGAGGTCGCGCTGCTCGAGGCTGGTGAGAACGGTCACGGCGAGAATCATTGTCGACGGATTGGTCGCACGTGCGGCGTCAACGGCGGCGCGCAGCATGGCGCCTCCGCCCGACGCGTGCACTGTCAGCATGCTTACGCCGAGCTTGGCCGCGTCTTTCACGGCAGCCGCTACCGTGTTCGGGATATCGTGAAATTTCAGATCGAGAAAGACTTGCCGCCCGGCAGTGATGAGTTCCCGCACGATGGCAGGTCCTTCCGCAGTGAACAGCTGCATACCCACTTTGTAAATGTGGGCAGAATCGCCCACAGCCGCCACAATCTTTCTTGCAGCGGCCGCGGACGAAACATCAAGAGCGACGATGAGTCGCTGGCGCGAATCGGGCATCCAGAGAAGTTTAAGGGGAATTACTCAGGACGCGCTAGTGGATTCAGGAGTGCCACAGTTTCGGGCTCGGGCACCACGTCCAGACGGACGCGCTGAATCCCGCGGCTCTTCATGCCGATGACTTGCGCGGCGCTGTAGGAGAGGTCGATGATTCTCCCGTCGACCACAGGCCCGCGGTCATTGACACGGACCACAACGGACTTGCCGTTGCGCAGGTTAGTTACCTTAACAAACGTGCCAAGCGGCAAGGTCATATGGGCCGCCGTGAGGTCATACATGTTATACGGCTCGCCGCTGGCGGTTTCCTTGCCTTCAAAATAGCTTCCGTACCAGGAGGCGGTTCCTACCTGATAAGGCTTGGCTTTTTTCGCAACTTTCGACTTGGTGGCTGGAATCGGCCGGTGCTGCGTCGGGCTACTTCGATCGTGGTCCGAGCCCGAGTTTCCCTGAGCCGCTCCTAGGCTGGCGACACAAAAAAACACCGCCAGTCCGTGAGCAATACGTCTTCGCATTCAGTTCTCCTCGTAAAAAAGGTTCGGTCCTACGTAGGTCGTTCACAATTTTGGCCAAAGGTTTTCAAATCCTAGCGGGGGCTGGAGGGAGTGTCAATTACGAATTAACGGTAGCAAGATTACCAGCTAGTTATTCTTGGCTTACGTAACCTGTTGTAAAAGTTCAGTAACCAGAGATAGTAATCTGTAAATAAAAGACTTAAATATTTATACAAAAGTAACTAGAGCGATGGTTTGAGTACCGGAAAATCTTACAAGTCCCTTGTTTTGTTTTTGTTGGAGCCTAATTCTTGCTTAGTTGTTTACTCGCAACAAGTTGCAAGCTTGCGGGAAATGCCCTACTGGGAAAAAGGTAATGGGTTCAGTATCCACAGGCGCGGGTCATCGACTGTTGAGGTAGAGTTTCGGCTATGCCCGAAGCGCCTACCGTCGTCCTCACCGTGGCAGGTTTTGACCCCTCTTCTGGAGCAGGAGTAACAGCCGACATCAAGACGATTGCGGCCCATGGTTGCTATGGCGTTGCCTGCATCACGGCGATGACGGTGCAGTCGACAGCTGGGGTAAAGCGGGTGGAACCGTGTGCGCCAGAGCTCGTGTCCGATACTTTGCGCGAGTTGTCGACCGACATGAAGATCGCAGCGGTCCACATCGGCATGCTTGGGTCCGGGAAGGTGGCGAAGGCGATCGCGGAGTTTCTTGCGCGGGCGAAGGCGCCGAACATCGTTCTGGATCCGATTTTGCGATCGTCGTCGGGCGCAGACTTGATCGATCCTGCGGGGCGGAAGGTGATCATCGAACAGCTCCTCCCTCTTGCTGCAGTCGTAACGCCAAACGCCCAGGAGGCGTCGGCATTGACTCAATTGTCGGTAAAGAATCTCGACGAGATGAGGGGCGCTGCGATCAAGCTGCACGATATGGGCGCACAATCTGTCGTAGTGACAGGTGGGGACATGGAGAAGGCGGTGGATCTCCTGAGTTTCCAGACGAAACGTGGAGTGGAGCAGGAAGTCTTCAAGTCGGAGCGGCAGCGCTCGAACTCAACCCACGGAACGGGCTGCGCATTTGCGACCGCGATGGCTTGTCATCTGGCTTTGGATCGCGGGCTGCCGGAAGCTGTGCTGCTTGCGAAGGCGTATGTGTCCGCCGCGATTGCCAAGGCGTATCCGCTAGGCCGTGGCGTCGGGCCCGTGCACCATCTTTATCGCATGGAGCAGCAGAGGCGAACGGTGTCGACGGTCGCCGAGGCCGAACCTATCCACTAAAAGAACTTGGCAGAAGTTGCAGGAGGGAACAAGCACGAAGGAAAACTCAGCGAGCTGAAAAAAATGGGGGGAAGTTCTCAGCTCAAGGGTCCCGGTAAACTAGTTCGCCGACTTCTTCAGAAGAATCCCAGCTAGGAATGAGGCGCTTGCGCCCAGCAGCCACTGAATCCGCCAGACCTGCACCGCTTCCCAGTCCAGAGTGGTTCGGACTGAAAAAAATAATCCAACCCCAACCGCGAACAACAAGCATCCCAAACCCACCGCAAAGGCAGCGAGCGACATGGTTGGGAGACCCAGTCGCTGCCGCGTGTTCACGATCCATCGCTCGATGTTATGGAACTCGAGATGACGGACCCAACTAAGAGCCTGCCGCGCCCAGTTTTGAAGAACGTGCGATGCGCTCTTGCTAGAGCGAGTCGCGCCGCAAACGTGACAGAAGCGGGAACCAGCAATGAATTCGGTCTCGCAACCATCACAGACTTCGATCAAGTTGGGCGGAGTGGCAGGTTCGAGAGCGACAGGCGGCGTAACCACAGGCGGCCGCCAGAAATCCCGCTCCGCGTTTTGAGCCACTTCCGACATAAGGAGTCAGACCTCCTATCTCATTCACGTGGCAAGCCAAAGGCCAAATCTTGCCTAAGTGCAAGTGATTGAAAAGATTAATTTCGGATTAATTCCAGGGCCCAGTGACAATTCTTGTTACGAGCAAGATTTACCGTAGCCCGGAGGAAAAGATGCACTACTTGTCGAGGATTCTAGGTGTATCGTCGGCAATTTCAGCCGGAAGGATGGAGTGATAGTTCTGGTTCCTCGCGAATCGGTTAGACTGTCACCACAGGTGTTCCTCCCCATCCAGGATTTGCGGCGAACCTTCCCGCGGCAGTTCCTCTTGCCGAACTCGCTGGTGCTCGGACTCCTGCTCGTCTTGATTCTTTGTGGAAATGGTTCCGCGCAACAATCTTCGATCACCAGTTTGCAGACGTTTCATCCTGCGGATCCACTCAATGCCACTGCATTCGATCGGTTCTATAACCTCGATTACGATCGCGCGATCCCGGATCTGCAGAGAGTGCTGGATCGTCATCCGGATGATCCATTCGCGGTGAACCATCTGCTGACAGCGGTCATGTTTCGCGAACTGTATCGCATGGGAGCGATGAATACGGGAGAGTACGCGAACGATAGCTTCATCGGGCAGGCGCATCGGCCCGCCGATCCGAAGGTGAAGCAACAGATTCAGAATCTGGTGGACCGCGCGGAGAAGCTTGAAGAACAACGGTTGAAGGCGAATCCGAAAGATGTGGATGCGCTGTACGCACGCGGTACGACACGTGCACAATTCGCCACTTACACAGCGCTTATTGAGCGAGCCTGGTTCTCAGCGTTGCGCAATGCGGTTGGCGCACGCCACGATCATGAGCGGGTACTCGAGCTGTCGCCGGGTTACACAGATGCGAAGCTGGTAGTCGGCGCTCATAACTACGTGATGGGAAGCCTGCCGTGGGGTGTGAAGGTTGCAGTGTCTCTAGTCGGTTTGAGCGGAAACAAAGAGAAGGGAATCGAGTATCTGTACGAAGTGGCGCGAAGCCATGGCGAGAACAGCGTTGATGCCAAGATTGTGTTGTTGCTTTTCCTGCGCCGCGAACACCGCTACGCAGAGGCTCTCGGTTTGCTCCGTGGATTGATCCCGGAGTATCCGCAAAATGTTCTCTTCGCGCTGGAGGAGGGCAGTCTTCTGCGCTCCATGAATCAAGAGCAAGAAGCGGCCAACGTATATCGGAAGATCTGGGCGGACGGCCGCGCCGGGAGATATCCGGGGCTGCATTACGAGACGGCAGCTCTGTATCTCGGCGATTTATTGCGGGGGCGGAAGGACTACGTGGGTGCGGCATCAGCCTATGAGTTGGTGGCTCAAGCCCCGCAACCGGACCCTGAGACTTTGCAGAAGGCAAACCTGGCTGCCGGAGAGATGTACGACCTACAGAAGAAACGGGATCTGGCGACGAAGAAGTATGAAGCGGTGATAGCGCTAAATGGTTCCAGCCCGCCTGCCGACGCCGCCCGCAGGCATCTGAAAGATCCGTATCGCGCCGATTAACCAAAGTTGCGCTATCTTGATGGAACTTCCATAAACGACTGGCCGTATCCTCATACGGGTGGAGGCTGTTATGTACTGTAACTACTGCGGCAAGGTGATCCAGGACGACGCTAACCTTTGCGCTTACTGCGGAAAGCGAGTGGGGTCTGTTGTTGCGCGGAAACGACTGATGCGGCCCCGCGCGACGCGCAAAATCGCGGGCGTTTGCGCGGGCATGGCCGAGTACTTTGATCTGGATGTCACGCTGGTCCGGGTGCTATGGCTGGTAATCACGTTCTTCACGGCCATCTTTCTTGGCGTGATCGCGTACATCGTGGCGTGGATCGTCATGCCGGAAGAACCGGAGCAAGTGGCCGTCGTGCACAACACGCAGCAAGTTCCTTCTCCGTAGCGAGTGTTGAATGCAGCGGTCGGGATGCAGACCGCTGCGACACCCTTTACAATCCCCCGCATGAATCGCGTTCGTAGTGGGGACGCCGAGGTTGTTTATTCGGTCATGGGCGACGGTCCTCCCGTCGTTTTGCTGCATCCTTTTCCTGCCAATCACGAACTTATGGTGCCGGCAGCGCAGCCGCTAGCATCGCGCTATCGCGTGATCCTTCCTGATCTGCGTGGGCACGGTGAATCTGACGCTGGCGAAGGCCCGGCCACGATGGAGAAACATGCCGCCGACCTGGCGAGAATCCTCGATGATGCAGACGTCGGACGAGCTGTCTTTGCAGGTGTGTCGATCGGTGGCTACATACTTTTCGAATTCTGGCGCCGATATCGCGGTCGAGTGGCGGGCCTGGTGCTGTCGGATACGCGAGCGCAGGCAGACACCGCCGAAGGGCGCGCCAATCGACTGGAGTCCGCCAAAGATGTGATCGAGCGGGGCGCGGAAGTTTTCGTCGATGGAATGATCCTGAAGCTGTTGGGGAAAACGACGCTCGCAAGCCGGCCCGATCTGGTGGATCAAGCCAGGAAGATGATGCTGAAGATGTCGCCGACGGACATCGCGCAGGTGCAACGCGGAATGGCGGAGCGTCCTGACTCCACGGCGACTTTGAAGACCATCAATGTACCGACGCTGATCTTGACCGGGGAGGAAGACATCCTGACCACTGTGGCGGATGGAGAGTTCATGCGACAGCACATTTCGGGCAGCCAGCTGCACGTGATCGGTAAGGCAGGGCATTATGCAGTGTGGGAGCAGGCGCCGGAGGCAGGGAAACTGCTTCGGCAATTTGTAGATTCGCTTTACTAAAGATCACATGCGGATGCTGCTACAATTCGTTCGACATGATTGACACAGAGTTGGTTCCCGCCAAAACCGTTGTCAACGCCAAGGGCGATGGAGCATCCGTTGATGTCGGCGGAGCGTCGAATCGGGTGTTTCTTTTGACGCTCGCGATCACGGACATCATCGAGCAGGAGTCGCTAGATGTAATGGTCTATGGGTCGGCCGATGGCGCAAACTGGTTGCCCAAGTCGATCACTTCGTTCCCACAGAAGTTTTATCGAGGGCAACATCCGCTGATGCTCGACTTGACGGAACATCCCGACGTGAAGTTTGTGCGTGCTCATTGGGAGGTAAATCGTTGGGGGCGCGGCACGGAGACGCCGATGTTTGAGTTCGGCGTCACGATCAGAGAAATTCCTGCGGGCGTATTGCGGGAAGCGGCTGCTGAAGCGAAAGCGTTACGTTAATTGTTGACCCTATCCGATTAAATCTAAGATGATCTGGCGGCTCTCTCCCTCCTTGGAACAAGCGTCCTAGCTTTTCTTCCAGTAGCGCCCAACATCGCTAGAGTCCACCGTAAGGTGAAGCACCTAGCATCGTTTTTTGTTCAGATGCATCTTTACCTCAATCAAGAGCATTTGGAGGAAAAAAGCGGACATGGCTAGCCCTGCGCCTGCAAAATTTCGCATTGACGTCGACATACACAACCTCCTGATGAACTCCGGTTCGACCGGACCTAAACCCGCCGAAGCCCGAGGAACAACACTACCTACTCCGGTGTTCCCTCAATATCCCGAACTGCTCAATAACCCGGGCCCTGAAGTGTTTCCGCAAAAGCGCGACTGGAGCATGAGCCACGTGTGGCGTTCAACGCGTGGTTGGCTGCTTCCATACATTGGCTCCCGTGTGAAGCCGGGAGAGTTTCATCCCATCACGGCGTATCTGTTTCTCGATTACAAGTGCAATCTGGATTGCTGGTATTGCTGGGCTTTCAACAACAAAGTGAAAGGCATGACCGAAGATGTTGCCAAACGGTCTATCGACTGGCTGCACGATCATGGATGTCGCGTTCTGGCTCTGATGGGCGGTGAACCGCTGTTGCGTCCTGACGTAGCGCACAAAGTTGTTTACTACGCGGCCAAGAAAGGTTTCTGGATCTACGTTGGAACGAATGGCCGGTTGCTTCGCCCGGAAGTTGCGGATCGGCTCGGCGATGCGGGAGTCGCAGTAATCAACTTTGCACTGGATGCGTGGGATGAGAAGCCGAGCTTGCCCAAGGCGTTCGTTCCGGCGCAACGAAACCTCGAACACGTGATGCGCAAGCAGTATGTGTACGGTTACATGGTGTTTTTTAACATCAACATCTGTCGCAACAATCTGGAAGACGTCCGCTTGCTGACCGAATATGCCCACGCCAATCGCCTGGCGACGGACTATCACATCAACGAAACGCCGATGCTCGAGCAGGACGAGCACTTCAAACACATGAGCGACAACCCCACATACATTCGTCCTGAGGATTGGCGCGAAGTGGATCGGCTGGTGGATTGGATCATCGAAAAAAATAAAGCCGGGTACCAGATGGTGAATTCGGTACAACGGCTGCAAGAGATGAAGGCCTTCATTCGGATGTCGTCGGGCCTGGATCTGAGGAAGTACGGCTGGTACGGGGATGGAACAGGCTCAAACGGAAACGTGGCCGAAATGTTGGCGACGACGCCTGGTGTCAAACAAGGCGAAGACGGTGGGCTGCACTTCTCGGAATGGAACTGCCGAGCGGGGCAAAACAACGTCATCATTCGCACTGATGGCACGGTGGCGCCGTGTTTCCCGATGTATCCATCGACCTTCGATTGGGGCAACATCGATCATGCGAAGTTCGATCAGAAGCAGCTCAAGGAGATGAAGACTACCTGCCAGCAACATTGCTTCTCGACGCTCAATCACAACCTGGCGTATTGCTACAACGATGCGCGCGTGATCAAGTGGGTATGGACGCAGTTTGTCACGTACCGCTTGAAGGGCGGAGCGCGCAGCTTCGAAGACTGAGGGCGAGTATTTGTAGGACAAGGGGCGAACGAATGTCCGCCTCTTTTTTGTCATTGAAGGCTCAGGTTGGAGAGCTTCCAAGGGAAGCAGGAGTGCTGAACATGTATCGGCGGCGCACGTCACTTTGGCACGCCGGATGATCTTGATCGAGGAAGCGTCAGGGAACTTTATTGGATACTCCAGGGTTTTGAGTCTGTCGCCAATGGACTGAAGCGAAGGATCTCCGTCTAGAAACTGGGCGCGATTCGGCTTGCTGGAAGCATCAAAAACCAGAGCAAACTGAGCCGTTCCTGTAGCTCCGTTGGGCAGCTTGACGGTGCGAAGGGCCACGTAGTCACGTGCACTCTGGGCAATGTCTTGGTCGGCAGCCTGCGAGCTTCCGGCCAGTCGAGTCAAGCGCTGGCGAGAATCATCGGCCTCAGGGCCCGCTGCAGCGACGGACATGGCGTACATATGCCGGGCCTTTTCGTGCTGATTTTCTTTTTCGAAAACTCGGCCCAGTCGATTTCCGACTGTACCGGATCCGCTGAGCATCCACGCGGAATTCAGGAATTGAATTGATTCGAGCAGGTCGCCTTGTATTGACTTGGCCCAACCGATCCTGGCCCAGGCGAGGGCGACGAGATTCATGGCGGTGAATGCCTGCGGACCGAGTTGGTCATATTGGCCCGAATCGAACTGATCACCGATGTCGTCGAGTGTGCTCCTTGCGTCGTGAATGGCGTCATCGGGATTGATGTCGTCTCGCAGAGCCGGAGCGAAGATGTCCTTGCCCGCGGTTTGTGAAGCCGTGCCTAGAACGCTCTTGGTGAGCGCTTCAGACTTCTCCTTATCACCGAGGCGCGCGTAGACCTGCGCCAGTGCGAGCTTAATCTGGGGATCGTCCGGTGGGATAGAGGCAGCTGTCTCCAGTTCTGTCTTTGCATCCTCGTCCTTCTTGAGCTGGGCCATGAGCAGTCCGAGATTCTTGTGTGTGAGCTGGTCGGATGGAGTGATTGCAGCCTGCTTGCGATATGCGTCCGCAGCATCGTCGAATTTACCAAGAATCTGAAGTTCGCCAGCAAGATCACCATTGGCGCGCGCGTGATAGGGATCCAGTTCAATCTGCTTGCGAAAAGCGTTCACAGCGTCGTCATGCTGGTTAAGGCCCGCATAGGCGCGTCCTAAGTCATCCCACAAGTCTGGTTGCTTGGGATCCTGATCTCCCGATCGTTTCAGCAAATCCGCCGCAGTGCCGAAATCCTTACGCCGGAGGGCGGCCGCTCCCGCCGTTCGCATTTCGCGCGGAGTACTGGCTGACTTCGCTTCAGAAACCGCTGCAGAGGCAGATGCGGGTGCGATGCTCGCCCACAGGCCAAGTTCTGCGGCGGCTCCCGTTACGCTGCGAAACGAATCAAAGTCGGCTCGGCGGGTTGCTGGCAGCTCGTTAACTTTCAGGATCATGCGCCGCTCCGCTGTCAAAGTGTTCTTGGTGAGCGTGTACGTCGAGGAATATTCACCATAGTCACGAGTCATGCGGGTGTCGGCGGGAACATGAAATGTGTAGTTCGCAGGAAACTGAATCTTCGCTCGGTATACCTGGTCGCCACTAGGCCCAACGTCCACTGGTTCCGCAGGATTTTTCTTGTTGAACGGCTTGGCATGAGCTCGTCCCAATGGCGGTAAGAGCGCGAAATTCACTCCTGAACTCGGAACGACGAAATAACCGTCTTTGTGGTAGTGGTAAGTCAGATGAAAAGGTTTGGTCGTGTCATTCCCGGATGGAATCTGAACGTTTGAGACTTCGCCGTTCATTCCCCACATTCGAGAGGAAACGTATTCAAGAACGGTTTCCCAGCGTGGTTGCGGCACTTCACGGAAAGACATGCGGAGCGGAAAGTCGCTATCGCCTTGCGCTGTGATGTCGACATTCGCGTCGAGTGCGCCGGTTTCGGTGTATTTGCCTTCAATGGATATCGACATCAGGTTCTTGACGGGAGAGTCAGCGACGGTGCGATGAAGCCCCGCATTAGCGTCATCGGAGGACAGGAGAGCCTGCTTGTTCCGGAGTTGGTAGAGGATGAGCCCGTATGGCGCGATTTCGGCGGTCGAGTCCAGCCAGGTAAAATCACCGTCGTTGGAGAATTTAACGGCGGTGATCACATGATCGAACTGAGCAGGCGACGGGACATCGGGGTCCAACTTGTGGCTGCTTCCGATCAACACGGGATGGCTTTTGATGTTTTCGGCGCGCAGCAGCGCCTCAAGAAGAGTGTGTTTGTCTTTGCAGTCTCCGTATCCGTTCTTCAGCACTTCGGAGGCAGCGTGGGGCTGCAGGCGTCCGACACCAAATGACAAACTCACGTAGCGGATGTTTTGGGCGACATAGTCATAGAGGCGGTGCGACTTCTCGGCGGGGGTCGATGCGCCGCGGGTGAGTTCTGCGGCCCTGCTGCGCACGCTGTCGTCGACGGTGACGCGTTCATCCTGGAGGCCGGTGTACCAACGAGCAACTTCTTGCCAGGTAGAAAATGTGGAGAGTTGCACATCTGGCGCTTGGTCGAAATCAAAGTCCTCGTCGCGCTCCGCTTTTCGGTCAGGCACGAAATCTTTCCTTCTCCAGGTGTACACACGACGATCACCCTTGTCGTTGACCTCGTACTTGTGCTCGGGAGAACACTTCAGGTGCAGTTCCCGAGACTTCGGTACATCGATTTCGAGCCGCTCATCGAGGACCGCTACCATGGAGGGGAAGGAGCGTTCGTACCAGAACTGGTTGGGAGCCAGCGCCTTCACGTTCACGATTGTCTGGTATTCGAGGACGTCGCCAGGCTGGAGGTTTGCTACGGACAAATGCTTTTGGCGGTAGTCGCTGTACATCGGCGCCTGTCTCAGAATCTCGGGCGCAAAGTCTTGAGTCTCAGACGTAGAGGTTTCCACCACTTTGCCGTCGGGTTTGCGAACACGGACATACTTGATCTGTATGTCTTCGGTGGCAGAGGAGTAGCCCAGGACCAACTGGCCTAATTCCTGCACTCCAGCTGTGCTCTGTACTCGAACGACTGTAGTGTTCTCTCGAGTTCCGGAACCGTCGTTCTCAAATCGAACCAGTTCGTGGATCTGTTCGAAAACAACAGCCTCTTGAGAGGTGTCGGGATGGTTTTGGGGTGGTGGTAGTGGAGCGGCTACCGATTCCGCAACCAGAAGGGTGCAGAGCAGGACGAAGTGACCATAGGACATGAGGCGGTTGTAAACGATGGGTGACAGAAAAAGCAATGATTTCGGGGCGTCCGGGCCGCGGATTGCCCGCTTTGAAAATTTTCGTCGTCTTCCCACAAGGTCTCTGCGACCATTTGTCGAGTTAGGTTATCCGATATATTGGATAAACCATGAATGTCCCTTCCAGTGTCGTGGTGCGCCCGGCGCGGCAAGTCGCGGGGTCGCTCCGTCTGCCGGGCGATAAGTCGATCTCGCATCGGTATGCGATGTTGGGGGCAATCGCGGAAGGGAAATCGCGCTTCGAGAACTATTCCACTGGCGCTGATTGTGCGAGCACGCTTAGATGCCTGCGAGCGCTCGGCGTGGAGTGGCAGCGTGTAGACGACGCTTCAAACACGATCGAGATTCCCGGCAGGGGACCTACGCTGAGCGAGCCTGCGATGCCGCTGGATTGCGGTAATTCCGGGTCGACGATGCGGATGCTGAGCGGCATCGTGGCGGGCCAGAATTTTACCAGCGAACTTTTTGGAGACGAGTCGCTCAGCCGGCGGCCGATGGCGCGGATCATGAAGCCGCTCTCGGAGATGGGAGCCGAGATCACCGCCGCTGATGAAGACCGACCGCCGCTGCGGATCCGCGGTGGAAATCTGCATGCGATCGATTACCGATTGCCGGTGGCGAGCGCCCAGGTGAAATCTTGCTTGTTGTTTGCCGGGCTGTTTGCGAAAGGCGCGACGTGTGTCGATGAACCTTTACGTACCCGGGACCACGGCGAAGTAGCACTGCGTGCATTTGGTGCGCAGTTGGGCCGCCACGGTAACGCGACGCAAATTATCGGTGGACAGAAGCTGCAAAGCATCGAGGCGCGTATTCCTGGGGATCTCTCCAGCGCGGCGTTTTTTTTCTGTGCTGCAGCCTTGTTCCCGGGATCGCAGTTGGTGATCGACACGTTGCTGATGAATCCGACCCGCGCCCGGCTGTTGGACGTGCTGATCGGGTTGGGAGTACGAATTTCGATTACTCAATTGGACGAGCAACACGGAGAACTGGTGGGAACGGTGCGGGTCGAAGGGCAACGCCTGGGACACGCGGAAATTGCGGGCGCAGATACGGCCGCCCTCATCGATGAGATCCCTGTACTCGCCGCTATCGCCCCATTTACCGAGCAGGGAATTCGCATTCGCGACGCTAAGGAATTGCGCGTAAAAGAGTCGGACCGGATCCGGGCGATCGCTCTGAATTTGCGCGCTATGGGCGCCGAGGTCGAGGAGCATGAGGACGGCCTGAGCATCCCGGGCAACCAGAAACTTCATGGTGCCGAGATAGATTCGCTTGGGGATCACCGGATCGCCATGGCATTTTCGATCGCAGCGCTTCGCGCCGAAGGCGAGACGCTGATCAAGAACGCCGACGCGGCAGTTATCTCTTTTCCTTCCTTTTTCAAGTCGCTGGATGCTCTAGTTCAGCGCTGACTTCCCATTCCAGGGCAAGTTACTTCGTGCGGTTACCGGCGTTATCTTCCTGCCTGCAACGTTCTCGACAACAATAGCTTCCGGTCGTAGCGCGGTTCAGTTGGCCCGTCGAGAACCGAAAACAAAAGGAACCTGGATGAAACCGAGACTGGTACTTGTCGTAAGCCTGTTGAGCTTGATGGCGCAGGCGCAGGAGCCGAAGAAGTACCATTCCGGTCAACTACTGCAGATGGAATCGCTGCAGTGCACAGTGTTCGAGAATCCGAATCCGGACCCGAAATCGGCTGACGCAGTCACGTGCCAGGAATACGTGCTACAGGGCGACGCTGTTCTATTCCATCTGCGCGCGAAGGATCTGAAACACCCGATCCTGTTGCCAATTGGCAAAGATGTGTCGTACCGCACAGAGGAAGACAGATTCTTTGTGAAGTTGAATGGCGATCGTAGAGAACACGAGTATCAGGTGGTTTCGATGGAGCGGCGTGACAAGGCGGATGCTCCGGTGCAGTCCGCCATGAAGATCAATCATCTCCAGTAGACGTAGGATTCCGAACTGCAGGCGCGGACGGCCAGGTCCGCGCCTTTTGTTTTCTCTCGCAGAAACCCAGGTGGCACCTCGTAGGTTGGCTTCGAGTGACAAATTTTGGCGACAGTCCGTGCTCTGGCTGTCGCTAATCCTTTTCGAGCGAAATCGCGCGAAACCATTGGTCAAACCGCGTGTCTGCTGTGTTACAGTACTGATCCAAATTCATGCGGTCTGGTATGGCCGCAGAGTCGCTCTTCGTCGGCAGCACATTCCAGGAGGGGGTCTTCCCATGTCAACCGTCTACGATCTGGTGAAGGATCGGCGCGTTTATTCCATTGACGCTGACAAGACAGTTCTTGAGGCGGCACGATTCATGATGGAGCACAGCATCGGTGCCCTGCCCGTGCTCCGGGGCGGCGAACTGGTGGGAATCTTCTCAGAGCGCGACGTGATGAACCGCGTGGTAGCAGTGGGCCGGACGCCAGGAACGACGAAGATTTCGGAGGTCATGACCGCAAATCCGCGTGGAGTCGACGTGAACGAGAGCGTGGAAGAGTGCCTGTTCCTGATGAAGGAATTTGGGTTTCGGCACCTGCCCATTGTCAGCGGCAAAGAACTAAAAGGCCTGGTTTCGCTGCGTGATCTCCTCATCAAAACGAGTGCAGCTAAGCGTTCGGTGGCATGAAGTTCACTGGTTTGAAAGCGCGGGCCGAAAGGGCTACTGCGGACGCCGACGAAGGATCAAATCTCCTTGCTGGGCGGGAAGTGCGAAGGGAAATTCAATCACGCGACCCGGCATCGGCAGGCGCAAGACGAACTCTTCGGGTTTCTTCCAACCGCCAATCCACTTGCTTTGCGTACTGAACATCACCCATCCATTGGCCGTTGGGTTTGACGGATCCAGCGTGGCCCCCGTCAAAGTGCGTTTCGTCACGAAGTCAAGGAACTCGCTAATTTCTTTCTCGTAGGTCTGAAGGAATTTTTCTCTTTCGTCTCTACGCTCGGGATGCTTCTCGATCTCGCGTTGTGCCTCGTGTTCGCGTTCATCGGCGTCGTTCTGCGTCTTTTGGGCGAAGCCTTCAGGATCGAGGGAAGATTGAACTACCTTGTAATGGCGAACGAATTCGAGGGTCGCCTTTCCCGCGTCGAATTCCAAAGAACCCTTGCCGCGATAACGGATCGTCAGTTCCACGCTGAAGAACGGTTCGACCCGGCGGTGAACTTTCTCGAGTTCCTGCGAATCGACGGCGAGAATCACCCCGTAGTCTGGAGTCCAAAGGCTATAGCGGTACTTTCCGTCGTCGTCGCGTGAGAAGGTGCATCCGGCTTGACCCTCGGCCCAGCGGAGCGTCGGCGGAGGTGTCTTGTCTTTCCAAGGCGAGGCCTGGGCACGGGGAAACAACGTCAGCAGAAGCGTTGCGAGGCCAGCGGCAAGCCGCAGGACTCGGGGATCGCGGAAGAGACGACGCATCGATTTCAGACTATCTGCGAGCGGAATGTGGGGCAACAGAAGGACCAAGGTGCCGGCAATCCAAGGGATTTGGCGGAGACACACGCTGTGGGGCAGCGCAAAGAAAACCGGCCGCTGTGGGCGGCCGGTTGAGTCGTGTAATCGGCTAGCTTTACTGAACGCTGAAGGATGCGTTTGCGCTCTGGCTGCCGGTTCCGACGATGGAGCCTGTTACCGTCACGGTGTAGGAACCAGTCGTGGTACCGCCCCCGCCACCTCCACCGCCTCCTCCGCCATTTCCGCTACCGCATCCCATCATCAATAAGAGGCCAGTAAGAGCCAAACTACAGAACAAGCTCCAGGCCCATTTGCGAGGGGCGTTGTTCTTCCGGAAAAGGCCAGCGCCAAGGAGGGCAATCCCGGGAATGGGCAGCCACAGAGCCGCGCCTCCGGTGAGGTTCGCGGACCCTGTGCTGACGGTGGTGATGGTCAGGGTTGAGGTCACCGTACCACTTGCCGTCAAGCTGCCGGAGGTCGGGCTAAGCGAGCAGGTGGGTGGCTTGGCCGCGGAACTGACGAAGCAGCCAAGGTTCACAGTCCCGGACGCGCCCGAAGAGCTGACGGTTACGGTGGACGTTCCGGTACTGCCCCGGCTGATCGAGCCCGGAGAGATGGTTCCCGCACTGATCGTGAACTGCGGCGCGTTCTTTGAATACTTGACCACAAAGGCATCGCGGCAGACGCCGGTGCAAGCCGACCCACCAGAGTTTGTCATGGTCGTTTTGAAAGAACCCGGAACTACCGGGAAGTTCGATACCGATTGTGTATCTCCAGTCACATAGAAATTACCGTTGGAGTCGACCGCGATTCCGGCGAGGAAATGATCCTCATCGGCTCCGCCACCGAGGTAAGTCGAGAACACCAGTGAATTCGCACCAGAAGCGTTGGGATCGATTTCACTGACGAAAGCGTCGTTGCCTCCAGCGTTGGCCGGTTGCGTCGGGTTCACAGTCGGGAAGTCCGTGGAGGAAGTTTGTCCCGTAACGAAAGCTTTGGGCGGACTCGAGGTGTCGAGGGCGATCGCTATCCCCGCATCTAAACCGCTTCCCCCGAGGTAGGTGGAGTACAGCAGGGAGCCGCCCCCGGCTTTCAAGACTGTCACGAATGCATTACCGTTATTGCCCGTGAGTGTCGTCTTGAAGGCGGCGTTCGTGCCGTTGGTTGGGAAGTTGGTCGAGTTAGTCTGTCCAACAACGTACGCATTGCCAGAAGCATCGGCGACGACCTGGCTTGCATCATCACCCTTGTTACCGCCCAAGTACGTCGAGTAACCGTAATTTTTGAAATCAGCGGTGATCTCTGTCACGAATGAATCTTCCAGATTCGGGCAGCTGTTGCACGCAGTCTGGAATGGGCTGGACCCGTTGACGGGAAAGTCCGTGGAGAGCGTTACGCCAGTGACGTAAGCGTTGCCAGCAGAATCGACCCCGACTCCCGTGGCTTCATCGTTGGCCGTGCCTCCAAGGAAGACAGATGCGTTGTTCGCGCTGTTTGAAAGATCGATCTTGGTAACGAACGCATCGGTTGGAATGACCCCAGTGCCCGTGGTCCCTCCCTTGAAAATTCCCTGCAATGTGCTTCCGGAGGGAAGGATGATTGGAAAGGAAGTCTGATCCGAACCTGCCGAGCCGGCCACATAAATGACAGAGCCCTTCACGGCAATACCGTTGCCCACGTCATCGTTTGCCCCACCAATGTACGTAGAATAAATCAGGGTGTTGCCCGCGGCGTTCAGAACTGCAACAAATGCATCCAAGTTCCCGCCTGCGACTCCCTTCAATGGCGTTCCGGCGATTGGCAAGTCTGTGGAATTTGTAGCCCCTGCTATGTACGCTTGTCCGGTGCCATCAATAGCGATCGCGTTTCCGCTATCTGTGCCTGTACCGCCAAAAAATGTCGAATAAACGAGCGCTGTTCCGTCTGCGCTCAATTTCGTGATGAAGGCATCGAATGTGCCCTGGAGAGCGTTATTCGGAGGAGGCAGAGTCGCCTTAATCGGAAATCCGGGCGAAGCCGTCTGCCCGGTAATGTATGTGGCGCCGGTACTGTCGACGGCAATCGCGGCGCCATCGTCTTCGCTTCCTGCGCCCAGATATGTTCCGTAAACAATCGTGGGATCGATCACGAGCTCGCGACTGTGGTCATAGGAGCCGACGGCCAAAGCTACTTCCATGCCCTTTACGACGAAACGTGCATCGACGGGTTGACGCTGGTCACCCCGTTTCTGATAAGCAATCGGCTTGTGCACACGCAGATCGCCCGCCGCGGAGGCGAGCACGAGGTCCCCGTTTTCGGTGGTGATGTTCTTCGCGCCCTCGATGCCCAGCGCAATGGCCGCCGGATCAGCTCCCGGCTTCACGACGAAGTCAAATTCCAGCTGGCGCTGCTGGCCGTAAAACGTCAGGTCGACGTTCGGGTAGACATTCTGATAATTCACGCGCGCGAACTGCGGAATCTCGCGGACCCATTTACTGGCGTCGCGTCCGATCAGGTAGTTCGTGCGTCCCGCGAGAGACTGCTCGCCGCTAACTTTCGCACCGGTATTGGCACCTTTGAGTTCCATGCGCAGCACAGCTTCGGAGTTTATTTGCGAGTGCCTTGCGTGAATGGCGGGACGATTCGGATTCTTTGCCGCCGTCTTAACGGGAAGCGTGAAGACCGCCTCGTTCGGCGTCAGGAATAGGTTGTATTGCGAAGTGCGGGAGAGGAACCTAACCTGTGCGTCGGTCTGGCCCTGGTTCGGCTCGAATGACAACGGCAGGTTTCCAAAATTGGCTGCGATGCGAGTCTGCTCGGCCGGCACGATCGGACGCAGGCGCGCCGGAGACTTGGTAGCGGGAATCGATCGGGGCTGGGGATGACGGAACTTTCCAGGCCATCCAAAAACGAGACTGCCTCCCAGCAAAGCGATTGCTGATAGTCCCGCTATCCAGCGAGCTCTCGTTGAAAAACCAGCAGCTTTCCTTAACAACATGTTCCTCCTCCGTAAAACACGCGAACGGGCAATCGGCTGGCCAGCCTCCGTGAAAATTCCACGAAAACCGGCAAACTCACTCCCGCTGCGCTAGGACTTTCGGTGAATTAGCGATCTGAAGCGGAGTATCGACTGCGACTATAGGGATGTCAACGAAAGGACTATTGCATTTGAGGTACCACTGGACCATGTACTTACGAACACTGTACAGTTTCGCGAGCTTTGCCTCTCTGGCACGAGAGTGGTGCGTAGAAGACCTGGTGAATGTTTGCCGAGCGCATTCATCGTAGCCGCATGAAAATGCGGGAGAAGTCTGTAATCAGAGGCGCGATTGTGAGCCGGCAATGGCGGCAGCCTATGTGATGAAACAAACGGGAAGCGATAATTTTCGGGATCCGAAGACGAGAAATCGACCTTAAGAAGTCTCACCCTCTCGATTAGAGAATCTCACTCTGCGACGGAGAGCGTAGTGACAAATCATCAAGCAACCGGGACAATTGCCGCCAACTTGGGAGATTCCTTCAGTTAGTGTCGCAGGGCCGCCAGCGAATCCTGGAGCTGGTGCGCGTGGACTGGGTCTTTATCCATCAGGATCTGCCCAATAGGCCAGAAAAAGCGGCCAAATCGTTCGATGATCGCGGCATCGTGTTGCGCTAAAGCTCTTTCAAATTCCCGCTCGGTTCTCGGCGTCACTACCTCGATGCGGCCAACGAAGACTCGGGTGAGTTGCATAGGCGCCGGATCGATGTTGAGAGGCAGGACGGAGTTCACGAACGATTCCGGCACGATGTAAAAGAGGCGAGTGCCTTCCTGGAACCACGAGTCGTGCCAGGTTGCGACCATCGCGTGCGCCTCATCGCGAAACAACCCCTGCTCCACGAGCAAGTCTTCAAGATCGCTGCGCAGCGTGTCCACAGTGCGGGTAAGTTCAGGCGCTGCGAGCGTGGTTTCTGTCTGCAGCGGACCGCTAATCTCATAACCCACGTTTTCGCCGCGACGCTCGAAGACGATCATGTTTGGAATGGCCACAGTGCCTTCATTGCGAATGACAAGGCTTCCATCAGTATTTGCTGTGACCGACAACGGAAGATGGAAGTCCGCTACACCGCGATAAAAGAGAAACTTCTCGTGCTGCGTGCGGAGGTTATCGCTGATTTGCAGAGGTGTCGATGAGGTTTCGCGCGCAGCGTAGTAGTGGGTCGGAACGTCGTCAACCGGAAAACTCGGGGCGGCAGCTGGTTCAAGCTGAATCGATTTCCACCATACTTCGCCCCGGGTGCGCTCGCTGTTGAGAGACACATTTCGCAGGTCGCCCCGCGGCACTGCTTTGCTCACCCGCGGATACCACTCGGTGATCAAGCCGTTCTTGAAAGCAACGTGTACAGACACCGACGTCGCGTAGGAAGAGTAGAAGTAAAGAACGGGCGTTTCCATTCGGACCGTGCCACGAAGACCGCCTTTGAAGTCGGCGCCTTCAAGATGCTCCACGAATTGAGGAAGATCGGTCGAGCCGGTCTGAGGTTGCCACCTGACCATTTGGCCGTCGTTGCCGGCGATGGACGTGAAGGTTCCCCATTCGTGGGCGGTGAGTCCAGTGTCGGATGCTTGTTTCCGGGGATTGTGTGAGAAGGCGAAGAGTGCGGCTGTCAACAGGCTAAGCGTGACCAGGACAAGAGTGACGGGAACAAATGCGGCCGAGATACGGAGTCGCACGATGTTGATCTGGCGAATGAGCGACGTTAGCGAAGGATGAGCGTTCATGTCGAACACCTCGTTCCGCGGATTGCGACGTTCGATAGAAAGACGCTCGTCGGTGGGGAAGTGTTAACAGGGAGGACGAGGTTCGAATCCAATGGGCCGATGGCGTATGGCGCAGGCAGGTGCCTACTTTGACGATTGCTCGCCTTCTGACCACGAACGTTCCCAGTGACGCCAGAGCCAGATATTTCCCAGGTCGAGCGCATCCCACCAGCGGTCAAGCATTTCGCGATCCAGCGTCTGGATTCCTTCACGGGTTACGCCCGGCGGAGGCGGCACGAGTGCCGCGAAGCAATCGTAGACTTGCGGCCTTTCGGAGGCGTCGACTCGTGACAGGAGATGCCAGAGACTGAGCGCATCCTGCCTCCGACTCTGGCTGAGGATCGTTTGCAGCGCGCGTTCGCGGTCCTCCTGCGAACGGCCGGGTGAATCGAAGACCTGCAAGGCCGAGCGGAAGGTTTCTGGGGCGTCCTCAAAATAAGGAATACCTGGGCCGGTTTTAACGTGTGTTCTACAAACGGCACCGGCCGGAATGAACGCCTCTCGATCTGCAAGCTGGAATCCGACCCAACCCATCGTGGTGCGGATCAGGCCGTCGCCGTTGCCATCAACGTGAAGAGTGTAGGCACAGCCCAGATCAACGGCGCGTGCGGATGGCGTATCGACGGTGAAGATTCCAGGCAGAGCCCAGATGCGCGCATGGATAGTTCCGCGGTCGAGGGCAAGTCGGGAACGCCCGGAGGGCGCCTTCAATACACGCAGTCGTGTTTCGGGATCGATTTGGATGCGACCGATCTCCGTGATTTCAATTTCTGCCCGCGAAGCGCCGTCGGTTTCGATGACTTGGCCGACACCTAGTTTTCCCGTGGCATTCAGGACCCTGTCTTGAATTCGAGGCGCACCGTCAATCTGCAAGACGTGCCATCCCACCTGAACATCGGCCTTCCACCAAAGCAACACGAGACCTGCAGCCACGAGGGTGATCGCGAACGCGGCCGCGAGTCCGAAGCGTAGCCAGGGTCGTGGGAAGAAAGCAGATTGGCGGGGAGCCGGGAATTCTATGGCGGAAGGGAATATTGGTGCGGTGCCCCGGAATCGAAGCGTTCCCATCACGCGTTCGAGTTTTTCGATGTCTGGATCCGAAGGGCCCGACTTGTCCCATAGGTATTGATCGTTCACTTCGTTGCTCCTCCCGGATTTCCATCCGGCCAACCTTCGGCAGCAATTTCCTTCGAGATGGTGTCACTCGTTCGAGGTTCTGCCAGTTTTTGCCGAAGCTGCTGCATGCCACGATAAAGATTGACGCGGACGGAGCCCGCCGTTAGTCCTGTGCGCGCGGCGATTTCCGGACCAGTCATGCCTTCCACGAGCCGGAGCAGCAACGTCTCGCGGTAGGCTTCGGGCAACGAGCGGATTGCGGACAGGATCGTGGTGACGTCCGCATCGAATCGCTCGCGCTTGCTCGCTGTTTCCTCGGGAACGTCATCGCGAATTTCCTGCATCAATTCGTTGCGATTGTGCCGGTGGTAGTCGTTGGCACAGTTGCGGGCGATCGCCGACAGCCACGCTCCAAATCCCTCGGGATCGCGAAGGGTGTGGAGGCGAGGCAGCGCCCGCAGAAAAACGTCGTGTACGAGGTCGTCGACCTCGTCGACCGGCACTCGCGCCAACAGAATGCCGTGAACGGTCGGCGCATACCGGTCGTAGAGTTGTCCGAAAGCGACACGGTCTCCGTCGCGCGCAGCACGCACGAGAGATGAGTCGTGATCCAGTTTCCGCTCGTCGGCCACGTTTAGGAATCTTCGAACAACTGGCTTGGACGTGAATCAACTTTCGTGTCCCGCCACACTGAAAAGCTCCACTCGCACTGAACATTTCCCAGCGCTGAAAACTTTCCTGGTGATGATAGACGCGCATTCGAAGCGAAGTGTTAACAGCGGGGACCGACCTGCGGGGCGCGCGAAATGTGTTAGATTTAAAAGATGTTGGGCGCGTAGCTCAGTTGGTAGAGCAATGCCCTTTTAAGGCATGGGTCGCAGGTTCGAATCCTGCCGCGCTCACCACATTCTAAAGCAGTTAGCGGCATTCCCGATGCCGCAAAAAGCCCCACCACACAGAAACCCACAAACAAATTTTGTGGAATTCAAGATTCCGCGCGAACGGAAGGCGAAACCCCGCGAATTACGTTTGCCACGGTGTGTTCTGGCATAGATGCGCCCACCGTGGCGTGGAAACCGCTTGGGTGGCGGCAAGTTTTCGCGTCTGAAATCGAAGCATTTCCCAGCGCAGTTCTAGCGCACCACTACCCCAATGTTCCCAACCTTGGGGACTTCACCAAGATTGGAAATGAACATGGACCAATTGACGTTCTTTGCGGG
>Ga0126371_10001168_pt1 | contig 22056 bp, 15 predicted proteins | sample PanSoiMetaPlot_4_FD_110145 | JGI IMG/M metagenome (GOLD analysis project Ga0126371, IMG submission 110145) | Tropical forest soil microbial communities from Panama - MetaG Plot_4 | ecosystem: Environmental > Terrestrial > Soil > Tropical forest > Bulk soil | place: Panama | collected 2016-02-17 | reverse complement strand
TGGCAGCACATTTAGGGCATGCGAGTTTGCGCTCAACCGAAGGGCATCGTTCGCGGGTTCCCAGCCGTTTCTGGAAACAATCGGCAAGCCTCGGCCCCCAGCCCGAACCTTTTTCGAGATGCGAGTGCCAACAGTCGCGTATTAGATTTCCAAGATTGACGGTCCGGAACCGGTCGTTAGTAGTCGCTTGATGAAAAGAAGAGGCTTTCAGGCCTCGGATGGCTACCCGCCCAACTTGACTCTCGCAGGCCGAAATCGGTTGTCAAGCATCCATTCTCCTCTTTTGCGCTCAAGCCGGGCAATCACAACACTGCCCTCGGGAGCACGCTCGCCGAACTCGACACAAACCCCTTCGTCGATGTGCGAAGGTTCCTTAGATTCAGCTGGCGTCGCACGGACCGCCTGCTCGCAGAAAGAAAGGCTTACATAGCCGGTCGCAATACCGGTCTTTAAAGCGCATCGCACCGGTTGGCAAATCGAGATATCCTCACCTAGCTCGTCAATCGCACATCCTGGCTCAACAGTAATTACGCCGTTTTTAGGATCCAAAGTAACTTCAAGGCCTGCCACAATGCCGGAACCGAACAAGCAGCGATTGTGGATCCGCATTTTTCTCCGGAAATAATCTTGCTCTACCTGAAAGTCCGCCGCGGTGAGAAGCCTACCTTCGAAATAGCGGTTGCGAGTAAGTCCGCCTCTGGTGTCGCATCTGCACGAAGCGGCGGCGGTTCGCTTCTGGAGCCACTTTTTCAGCACACGTTGCGTGTGTTCAGGGATCGCAGCCTCTGCAGCGACTCTGTCCTGTTCAGACGACAGCTCATCACCGAGCCAAGCGAGTAACTCGATGATGGCAACTCCAGGATCCGAGGATTGTGCAGTCCATTCCGGAGCGAACCTCTTGACGGACGCAACGAGTTCATCCACTAATGCGTGTTGTTCAGCCTTGCTCAAGCGGGCCATGAGACTGCCCCTCCCTCAACTCTAAATTTCCATAGTTCTCCGAGATCTCCGTTTTGGGATTGCAAAACACCCCCAGTAAACCACGTCGGAGCCCAATTGCTCGCTCGAAAAATAGCATAGTTGTCGGTCCTGCACGATAATTCCATACACTGTTACCTCAAAGAAAATTTATCCATCGGTGGCCGGGCACTATGGGGAATCTCTCCGGACGAATCGCGACTTGCCCCCGTCCCGAGTCGCATTTGACGCATTTACTTGCATTTGTGCCCTGAGGTAAACTTCGTTCCAGATGACGGAAAGTACCTCCATGATTGGGCGCACCATCTCCCACTACAGCGTCCTGGAAAAACTCGGTGGCGGCGGGATGGGTGTTGTCTACAAGGCCAAAGACACACGCCTGGGCCGCAGTGTTGCTCTGAAGTTCCTTCCCGACGACATTTCTCACGACAGTCAGGCCATCGAGCGGTTCCGCCGCGAAGCGCGGGCTGCATCATCATTGAATCATCCGAACATTTGCACGATTTACGATATTGGCGAGCACGAGGGACGGCCATTCATTGCTATGGAGCTTCTCGAAGGCCAGACTTTGAAACATCGTATCGTTGGCAAGCCTTTCGAGATTTCCGAACTTCTGGAGATCGGCATCCAAATCGCCAACGGCCTCGATGCCGCGCACGCCAAGGGCATCGTCCATCGCGACATCAAGCCGGCAAACATTTTTCTGGTCGACCGCGGCCAGGCCAAGATTCTGGACTTTGGTTTGGCAAAGCTCGTCTCGGTGCTCGACCACGCGGCGGAAACTGTGGGCACCCATTCGCCCCACGCAAAGCCGCAGGCCCTGCTGAACGAACAGTTAACCAGCCCAGGCAGCTCCATTGGCACTATCTCTTACATGTCCCCCGAACAGGCCCGTGGCGAAGAACTCGACCCGCGCTCCGATCTGTTCTCGCTTGGCGTTGTACTCTACGAGATGGCCACCGGGGTCGTGCCGTTTTCTGGTTCCACATCCGCGGTCGTTTTTGACGGTATCCTACATTCTTCGCCTCGCGCGGTGATGGACTACAACCCAAACCTGCCAATGGCTTTCGAGAGCATTCTCAATAAGACACTCGAAAAAGACGCCGATCTCCGCTGCCAGACGGCCGCAGAGCTTCGAGCCGACCTCAAACGCCTCAAGCGTGACCTCGAATCCGGCCGCCGCCCCGCGACGGAAAAATCCCCCAATGGCTCTGGCCCGCACCCGCTGGCCGCCCAGCGCAAGTCGGTGGCGGTCCTGTATTTCGAAAACCAGAGCGGGGCGAAGGAAGACGAGTATTTTCGCGACGGAATCACCGAAGACATCGTTACCGAACTTTCCAAAATCGCTCAACTGGAAATCTTTCCACGCTCGGAGATGCTCGCGTTCCGTGATAAGCCTGTGACCGCGCAGCAGGTAAGCCAGAAACTCGGTGCGTCTTGCGTCCTAGAAGGTTCTATCCGGCGCGCCGGCAATCGTGTGCGCATCACGGCGCAACTCGTAGAGGCTTCCACTCGCCACTCGGTTTGGGCAGAACGATATGACCGCCAGCTGGAGGATGTGTTTGCCATCCAGGAGGAAATCGCACGCAGCATCGCTCAAGCTCTGCGCATTAGACTGACTCCTCAGGAAGAGAGAACCATCGCGCGTAAGCCCACCGAAAATCCGCAGGCCTACGATTTTTATCTTCGAGGACGAAGTTACACCCGCCGCGAAAATATCGACTACGCTCTGCAAATGTTCGAGCAGGCCATTCGATTGGACCAGAATTTTGCCCTCGCCCATGCCGGGATCGCGAACCTGTGTGGCCTGATTTACGAAATCCGCGAGCAGCACGTGAAGTGGATTGAGCGCGGACTGGCCGCCGCCGACCGCGCCACGGCGCTTGCCCCCGACCAGCCCGAGGTGCTGGTGGCTCGAGCGCGAATCTGCTATGCGCAGAAGAAATACGATGAATCCGCGTTGCTCGCGCAGCGTGCCATCGAGCGCAAATCCGACTGCGAAGGCTCCTGGAATATACTTGGCCGCGCCCTGTTCGCCTCCGGCCGATATCAGGATGCCGCAGTTCTCGCCGAGAAGGCCATTGAAGCCAATGGCGACGACTACAACACCTACATTCCCTATGGACGCGCCATCGAACGCCTGGGAAAGAAGAACGAAGCTGAGCACCTGCGCGAGCGGATGGTCAACGTGCTGCGACAACAACTCGAATTAGTACCCGAGGACGTACGCGCACGCATTCTCCTGGCTACTAACTTAGCCTTCTCTGTAGGGGACAAAGAAGAAGCTATGCGCCATCTTCAAACTGCGGTTGCGCTTCGTCCGGGCGATCCCAATACCCTTTACAATGCTGCTTGTACTTACGGTGTGATGTCTGAAAAGGCTGCCGCGCTTGAAGCCGTCAAGAAGGCCTTCGCCGCCGGCTACAGCAACCAGGATTGGGCCGCTCAGGACAGCGATCTGGATTGCCTCCACGACGAGCCGGAATTCCAGAAGCTAGTTGGTCTCAGGCAACCCCCGGATTCTACAATCGAGGCGTAACACAATTACGCTGCTGCGATTGACTCCCTGGACTCAATACTTCAAGCTGACCTGCAGAACTCCGCTGGTGACGGCAAACCACACGTATATGAATGACGCGACGATCAGCCCGGCGGCGCATGCGGCTGGCCACACTTTCTTTCCCGAACTCTTCCATGCGGAGTAGCTGCCGTATGACACGATGACCGCGGCCGCGAGGCCGATCGTAAAGAGCAGCTGCACACAGCGCAGCCACCAGTCGTATCGATCGCTGAAAAATGAGAGGTTAGAAAAACCGTACGCTACGGTTCCCGCAAAAGCAATGAGTGCGAGAACCTGCGCGGCACATCCAAGCTTAACGAAAACTCGCATTCTCATTTGGGGTCGACTCAATGTTAGCGTCCTTTGATAGTGACGTCGCAAGATCGCACCGATGGGCCAAAATACGAGTGCCAGAGAAAAGACCAACGCGGCAAAACCCAGCGCCAATAACAAAACCGTTTTGTTCTCCGTCCAAGCGACTCGTTGCGAAATATCGGTCGGATCTTCGGTAATCATTGCCAGGCGCCCGGTAGGGTCTTGCTTAAATATGAGCAACTGCTGACCATCGAGTTCACGGAATTGCAGGTTGCCAACAGAGCGCCAGCGCTTGGGCTGCCCGGAAAAATCTTTCATGCTGTCCACTTCAATCGTCCCGTCTTCTTTTTTGGTTACAGAAGATTCGGTCAGGAACCAGAGAGAACGAAGGATTGTGGTTTCGGCACGCCGACTCGAGAGATACTTTCCCGAGACCGCCTCGGCATCTGTCGGTGGGCCCGTTGGCGCGTTGTTTTGACCCGCCGGGAAATAGCGATTAAGAAATGCATCCCACAGCGCAGTGCGTACATCCAGCTCGGCCTTTCCCAGGCTGTTGTAAGAAACAAAGAACCCCAGACCTTCGCTCGGAACCAGATGCATGTCGCTGTGAAAGTAATTCAGGTCGCCGCCGTGGCCAATAATGCGAAGTCCGTTGCGGTTTTCTTCGTAAAAGCCCAGTGCCATACCGTTGGCTGCAGGATCCATGGAGAACTGGCGTGCATGCATCATCTGGGCGGTTTGCGGCTGCAAAATGCGCGCATCTCGATACCGTCCGTCCTGTAAATGCGCAATCATGAAGGACGCCATCTCGGCCCCGGTGATGGACAGACTTCCATCCGGGGCGGGATTGGGCGGAATCCACTCGAATGGCTTAGCATCTTGCGAAGCCAGTTCATACCCGTTGGACAAATCTGCTTTGAAGGAATCGGGCAGTGGCTCGAGAAAGGTCCCATGTGAAATGCCCAGCGGCTGGAAGATATTTTTCTGCACGTATTCTTCGAAGGGCAACCCAGAGACACGCTGGACGATATAGCCGGCAAGATCCGCTCCATAGTTGGAGTAAGCTGGAACGGTTCCTGGGGTAAAAATCTGGTTCGGCCGATGAGCGGTAACGTATCCGGGCAAAGCCGTCAATTCATCAGGTCGATCAACCACCACATCTTTGGTGCTCTCCTCGAAACCGGCTGTATGGGTCATCAAGTTTCGCATGGTGACAGGCCGACCGGAACTGTGCGGGATTTGGAAATCGAGATACTGGCTGACGTCTGCATCTAAATCGATTTTTCCCTGCTCGACCAATTGCATGACCGCCGTCCAGGTGAACGTTTTGGAAATCGATCCGGGACGAAACAGCGTCACCGTTGGCGATACTTTTCGCCTTGCCTTGACATCAGCGTAGCCATACCCTTGCGCGAACAGGATGCTGCCATTTTTTACAATGACAACCACGGCGCCGGCAATATCTTCGCGCTGAAGCTGCATGGGCAGAATACCGTCCAGAAAGGCGGCGATATCGCTGGCGGTCATCTCATGCGTTTGCGGGGGCGTTGGCGTACCGGGTAACTTCGAGGCCGAGGAGGATTCGGTCGGCTTCGGAACCTGCGCCCGGATCCCCACGGCCGGAGACCCGATGATCAACACGCAGACCATGCGTGAAAAAAGCTTCCGTGAAATCGATCCCATAAGGAATCCTCTCCTGCTCCCGCCGCATCCGCACGGCGAACTCCGGACGCGAGCCGCTACCAGTGTTACAGTGGCGCAAACTCTGCTCCTCTGCAGCGGAGACTCTTACTTGGATACAAGATCAAGCGGGTGATGCGCAAGCGAATCGTGTCGAAGCCGAGTCACACAATCAAGGTTACGGCGCCGTTTCTCCTCGGCCTGTGCCTATTGTTGGTCGCTCCATACCTGTTCAAAACGGTGTCAACCCTCCGCGTGTGCTGCCGCTACGGATGAAGCGGCGGCCCAGGCCTTTTGGTGAGCGATGAGTACTTTGTGGTTCCCGGAACGAATAACTTTGCCGCGGGTGGAAGCTTTACGGAAAATAGGTTTCAGGTGGGTTCGACTGCCAATCGGCAATGCTTTTTCCACGCGCCCCTACTGCCTATACAAGCAGTGATTTGCGATCGGCTTTCTGATTTCCGACTAGGCCTCACCTTCGTGTTCAAACCGCTCTGTCATATTCCAACCGACAGCGAAGCCGATCGCTCCGAACGCGATCATAGCGACTGGAGCCCCAATCGTTACGACAAGCTCGACGTCGCTCCAACTGCCAAGCAAAGTCGGCAATATAATAGGCCCTAAAGTCACAAAGATCCCGAACACTGCGAACGCTGACAGAAGCGCCGCCGTCACTGATAGACGTACTCGGTTACGGCGAGACAAAGGTTTGCTCAGTCGGTGGCAGGCAACCAAAGCAAGTTACACCTCGTCGTTTCTGGCCTGACAGTGGACACCCGTAACGATCCACCGTGTTCAAGTTTCACCACTCGCCGACAGAGGTTCGTTCGAGCGCTAAAACAACGGCTGGTGCATCGTTCCGTGCGTACTGGGGTTGTTCCTGCTACCGACGGAGACTACACCGCCATGCGCAACGTTATTAATCACTGGTCAATCTATTGGCTCCCGTTGTTCAAGGGGTAAGGAAGCCGAGAGCGAGACACGATACATTGTAATGATCCGTCTGCGTGTTCGGCCCGTCACCCTCCATATAAAACGGCCCACTGAGTTGCAGTGGGCCGTGGTTTCGAAGACCGGCTTGCCGGTCCAATGCTAGGCCAGGGATTTGCGGCGGCGAGCGCCGACAAATCCGATCAGACCAGTCAGGAGGAGCGCGAAGGAAGACGGCTCCGGAGCAGCTGTAGTCGCCCCCTCGGCCGCGAATCCGGTAACCAAAGCGCCGTTGGATTGGTCGGCAGGAAAGCTAGTCACAAAGATGTGGGCCGCAGCGTCGAGCCCGTCAGCGTTTCCCGTCAATACGTTCGCTGCCGAAGCCCAGGTGCCGCTCGTGTTGGTCAGCACAAAGCTGATATCGTCGGACGAGTGAGTGAACCCGTCAAAGCTGTCCACGGTTTGGTTGAAGACTCCGAAACCGTCCGCGTTATTGGAGCCCCCGTCAGTGAGGATGCCGGGTGTGAAACCGGTTCCGCTGTTGGATGCAGTAAAGCTCCCAATGGTCCAACTCGCTGCGTTGACGTTGACGTCAACCGCTTGAGCGCCGCCAAACAGGTAGATGTTCCCATTCACAACATCCGAAGTGAATGTTACGGTGGCCATGGTCGAGCTCGTGAGAGTTACACTGACCTCGGCAAACGGCGCTGAGAGTCCCGATAAGGCAGTATTGCCAGTATCGAGGGTGGAAGTGAAGGTGTCTGCTGATGCGCTCGGAGCACCAAGCGTAAGAAGACATAAAACGGCTACGGAAAAGACGACAGTGGTCCCTACTCCCCGAAGTCCTGTCATTCGCTGTACCTCCAGAAAGGGACACAAGCCCATGCAACTGGCAGGTGCCCGGCGGCTTCTGAGCACTCGCGTCGCCATTCTGGCTACGCTCACATGCATACTAAATGAAATTACGTCTACGCGATAAGAACGAGCAACTGTTCTAGCTCTCCCATGACGGAAGAATGCTGCACACATTTGACTTAAAAAGGGCAAAACTTTGCGTTTCGAAATTGTTGTGCACACGCATTCTTTTAATTAATGGTTAGTCCCGCCCGGCACCCGTGGCGGGCTAATGTCAGGAAGGCTTTCGACATTCTCGCCATTCCCGCGTTGAGGCATTTCTCACGCTCAATCGCAAATAAACTATGAATTGAGTACGAAGCCGCCGCTTCTGCGTCTTCCTCGATCTTCCGAGCCGCCTCGTGGATGGCAGCCTCTACCGTGAACACTGTATCCGTCTTGTATCCCGACACTGCGCGCTGTTCGAACGACCGACGCGCCTCAGATCATGAAAGAATAAGCCGGAACTCCAGCCGCGTTGCTACGGGCACCCCTCGGTCCGCGAAACTCGCGTATCACTTTTCTTTTTTGTAAAGCGAAAATCTTCGGCACTGCATCGCGGCGACGGATCAAACCCTCGAACATCACTTCCGCTTTTGGTTCGTATCAACGATGAGGGGCAAGATGACCGACCGGTGCAAAGTCTCGTCGATGGCGTAGCGATTGCACGCGGCATTTAGTCCACATCGGTGTTTGGGACCTGCACAAAGACCGCAAAAAGAAGGGCCTGCCCAATAGTAACCGGGCAGTAATATTACTGATAAATGGAATAGTTGACACTGGGCCCCGGGGGCGTACGCTTGATTTGCAGACATCTAGTATCTGCGGCGGAGCAACGCGCCCCTGGCCACTTGCACCTGACGCAAATCAACGGGGCGCGCCTCCGCGCCGCCAGCTTGTTCTAAACACGACACCGATGGCTTTGTATGCTGCCACCCGGCAAGTTTTGTCGATGGTCGCTGTGTCGTTTGTTCCTTTTATCTCACCTTCTGCATTTGTTGGTGAATGCTCCCCCCAGGCCGAGGATCCGGCCACACGCGCCCCTACGGGTTGACGGCAGTCGTGGACAGGACCGTGGCCGGGAAGTTGACGGCGCGGCCGTCGGAGAATTTGCGAATGCCGGCTATTACTTCGGCGATGGCTTCTTCCCTTTTTTCGACAGGCGTGGCGGCAATGATCTTCTTGAAGGGGGCGGCTACTTCGCTGCCGCCTTGCCAGGCTTCTTCGGGAGAGCCAGGCCACGGCCAGCGGATTCGGTATTTCACGACGCGGACCTCGCGGAAGCCGGCCTGAGAGAAAAGAGATTCGAGTTTGGGCTGGTCGGAGAAGCGGAAGACGTGGGGCGAATCGGGAGGCGGAGGAGGAACTTCGACGTATCTGAGGAATGGCCCGAGCATCGTGCCGAACAGGGGGTTTTCTTCGCTCGGGCCCCAGGTGACGAACGAGACGCGACCGTGTGCTCTGAGCACACGGCGCATTTCCGTGAGGGATTTTTGAATGTCGGGAATGTACATGATGCCGAAACGCGAGGTGACCCGGTCGAAGGACTGACTGGGAAACGGAAGTTGTTCGGCGTCGGTGGCCTGGAAATCGATGTTTCGGATGCCGCGGGCGGCGGCGAATTCTTCGGCGACGTGAAGCATTTCCTGAACAAGATCGGTGGCGACGACGCGGCCAGATGGAGCGACCGCGGTGGAAATGCTTAGTGCCGGTTCGCCGGTGCCGCTGGCAAGGTCGAGGACATGGAGGCCGGGGGCCAGTGCTGCGCCCTCGACGACAAGTTCGGTGGCACGGCGGGACTGATGGGTGAGCTGCGGTGACCATTTTCTCCAGAACGGGGCGGCGGCGATCCATTCCTGGCGGATCGATTCGCGCGGGTCAGGAGAAGAAGTTGTGGCCATGGTGAAATTAGTTTGGTCGGAAAGAAAAGAAATGGAAAGAACGATTTTGGCGAAGCAGGCACCAGGAGCCGCCCGGCAAGAAGTCCGGATGACCATGGTGGTTAGAAGGCTGCTGCGGGCATGCGCCTACGGGGCGCCGTGCACTATGGTTGCTCGGGGATGGGGGACGGGATAGACTGCCCGGATTGATGGAGACCGTGCAGAGTGCGTTACACACGGCACCCGGGGGGCGGGATTCCCAGGCGGTGCCGATGGGGTTTTGGGCTCTGATTGCGACGCAGTTCCAAGTGGCATTCAGTGACAATGCGTTGAAGTGGCTGGTGAGTTTTCTGGTGCTTGAGACCGGGGCTTCGCGGGAGCAACGTGATTTTCTGTTTGTGCTGGTAGTGCCGCTGGTGTTTGCCATCCCCTTCCTGGTGTTTTCGATCCCGGGGGGGTATTTCGCAGACCGGTTCAGCAAGCGCAGCGTGACGGTCTGCACAAAGTTGCTCGAAGTGTTCACGATGGCTTGCGCGACCTACGCCCTATGGCAGAACCGGCTGGATCTGGCGGCCGCGGCGCTATTTTTCCTGTGCACGCAAGGAGCGATTTTTGGGCCGTCGAAATACGGCTTGATTCCGGAGTTGCTGCCAACGAGCCGGTTGAGCTGGGGGAACGGCGTGATTGAATTGTGGACGCTGTTGGCGGCGATTGGCGGGACGCTCGCGGGGGCATTTCTGGCGCATAGGTTTCACGGGCGGCAGCAGTGGTCGGGATTTGTCCTGGTAGCGCTCTCTGTCATCGGATTGCTGACCAGCCTTGGGATTACGCGGGTCCCGGCGGCGGACCGCGCGCGGCGGTTCAGGTGGAACTGGGCGAAGGAAGTGTTTGAAGAGATCGTTCGCATGAGGCAGGACGCGGTGCTGTGGGTGGCGGTGATCGCGAACACCTTCTTCTGGTTTCTCGGAGCGATCTTGCTGCTAAACATTGTTTTGTATGCGACAGACGTCTTGCAGGTCGATGAAGTGCACAGCAGTTACCTGATGGCGGCCTTGAGCCTGGGAATTGGCGGCGGGAGCTATTTGGCAGGGCATGCTTCGGGACGAAAAATCGAAATGGGTATGATCTTGCCGGGGCTGAGCGGGATTGTCATGGCGCTTGGCGCATTGTTTGTGCCCAGGATTAGCTATCCGACGGTGATGACGCTGTTATTCGCACTGGGGCTTTGCGCGGGATTTTTCGTCGTGCCGGTGAATGCGTTAATTCAGAACCGGCCCAGACCCGAGGTGAAGGGGCGGGTAATCGGAGCGTCGAATTTCCTCTCGTTCGGCGGGATTGCGCTGCAGCCGCTGGTGCAATACGCAATGCTGCGACTAGGACATCCCGATCCAGGACGGGTCTTTCTGATCTGCGCCCTGGCGTGCGTGGGAATGGCCTTTGTGCTTGCGAGAATGCTGCCCGAGCTATGGCCATGCGCGCTGCACTGGACGCGGCTGCAGCGACGGGCTAGTGTATAGGTGAGGCCGATCAGGGGCCGCGGGCAATCCGCGGTTGCGGCCTATTGAGTGAAGAAATGGCGACCGGTAGCATAACTGCGGGCTCCCGACCGGAGTACCGTGCCTTGAGTTATTGGATGGAACGCGTCCTCAAGGAACTGGACGAGGTGCGGACGGCGCCTGATCCCGACGCGGTCCACGATCTGCGCGTGGCGCTGCGCCGCTGCCGATCGCTGGCGGCGGTGATGGAAGAGGTGGATCCCGATCCCGCGTGGCCCGAGATGCGGAAGCTCGGGCGGAAATTGTTCCGCCAACTGGGCGAACTGCGCGACACGCAGGTCCTGAAAGGGTGGGCCGCGAAGCTTGTCGGCGAGGGCGATACGATACGCGAAACGCTGCTCGGATATCTGGGAAAAATCGAGACCGAAGAGCGCGACGCGGGCTTGCGCGCGGCAGCGAAATTCGATCAAAAAACCTGGAAGACCTACGAGCGCCTGCTGCGGCGGCGGGTGCGCGTAGTGCCCCCGAACAGTCTGGCGGCGCAAAGCCTGGCGTTGGAAAGGTTGCAATCGGCGAAGGAACTGCATCTGCACGCGTTGCGGACAGAAAAGCCGGAGCCTTGGCATGCACTGCGGATCGGCGTGAAGCGGTTCCGGTATACGGTAGAGAGTTTGCTGCCGGATTTGTATGAGGCGTGGAGCGAGAATCTGAAGCACGTGCAGGATTTGCTGGGTGAGGCGCACGACCTGGACGTGCTGGCCGAGACGATTCTGCGCGTGGCGGCTGATGCGCCGGAGGAAACCCGCAATGCCTGGGCCGAACGGATCGCGGCCGAGCGCACCGCGCGGCTCGATGAGTACCGGCAATTGTGTATGGGCGCCAGGCGCTTGTGGAACGAGTGGAAGGAAGGTTTGCCGCAAGGAAATCGCTTGGAAGCCGTGGCACTGGCGCGCCTCCGAGCGACCGCGCGAGCGCTAGGTGGAACCCACGGGAAAGCCCCGCAAGTGACGCAGCTTGCCCTGCGGTTGTTTGAAGGGTTTGGGCGGGCCAAGGCCGGAACGCCGTTTGACAATCGTGAATTGCGGAAAGTGATGCGCGCGGCGGCTCGGCTGCACGGGATTGGCGCAGGGTTGCGCGAGAAGAGTCCGGAGAAAGCTGCGCGGAAATTCTTGCGCGGGATGACGCTGCCGGTTGGGTGGACCGAGACGGAATGGGAGTTGTTGACGCTGGCGGTGCGCTATCACCGCGGCGGGGAGCCAAAGGAGAAGCATAAGGCGTACGCACGGCTATCGCAGGATGAACAGCGCGCAGTTTGCTCGATGGCCGGTGTGTTGCGGCTGGCCCGCGTGCTGCGCAAGTTCGGCGTCATGTCGGGCAAGGGATTGCAGGTCGAGAAGTCGGTAGACGCATGGATGGTTCGCGCGCCGGGGCTGGAGAACACAGAAGAGTCGGCGGCACGGGTGGCGGCGGGAAAGCACTTATTGGAAACCGTGTTAGGGCGGCCGTTGATTGTGCAGACAGCAGCGGCGGCAGCGGCGAAAGTAGTGGAATTGCCGAGACCCGAGCAGACCTTGCAGGCAGCGTCGGATTAGCTCATTTCCCTCAACGGTCACATCCAGAAAAACAATCCAGAGCCGCCCAATAGGACCGAGAGTCTACTTCCCTGCTTTTCGGAGGAGTTTGGGGGTGGCTAGCCAGATGAGTTCACCGGCGGGAGGTACCAGCCGTTTGAGTTCGACCAGAGCTACACCGGCTTTTTTGAGCGAGGAGATGTGGTGCCGCGAGCCGAGGGATGTGGCGATGACGTCGTCTAGATGCGGGGCGTGGCCGAAGACAAAGACGGCGGAGAGATCTTTATCCTTGGCTAGTTCCCGGAACAGTTGCAGGGGTTCGGCGCCCGGTAGAAGCAGATCGCTCTTGGAGATTTTGTTTTTGGAGTAGTCGAGCTCGGCGGCAAAAATCTCCGCGGTTTGCGCGGCCCGGACATAAGGGCTCGTGAGCAGGAGATCGGGAGCGACACCGATTTCGGCTACGCCTTTGGCGACCTGGCGTGTTTTTTCCATGCCTTCCTGGGTGAGGTAGCGTTCGGGGTCCGGGGGGCATTTGGGATCTTCGCGGTCGATGGCGATCCCGTGCCGGACGATGTAGAGCTGCATCGCATTGCCTCCTGGCAACAGTCTACAAGAGGAAATGTTGCGGTGCAGTGACACCGCACTTGGCGTGTGTATGAGTAAAGGAAGGGGCCACCGCGCGAGGCGCGGAGCGTAAAACCCGTGGTGAAAGGAAAGGCGGAGCGCGAAGGCTGAGAAACGAACCGTAGACGAAGCGAAAAGAAAAATCACACCGGTATGACCGCGACGATCGAGTTTATTGCTGGACGGCCCGTTGCGTTTTGCTGGATGAGTCGGAAGGCCTGCGCCGTCCGGGTGGGTGTAGATCCGGCCACGACTGCAGGTAAGCAGCACAAAAACGCCTCTAGGGCGCAGAAGTCCGGTAGTGGAGATGAGTGTGGAATTCTTTTTCGAACAGGTCAGAGCTGCGTTCGGCGTCGCGGATGTCTTCAGCGGCGTCGCCACGCGCACGGAGCTGGATGGTGATCGCACCGCGTTGGAAAGTGGTGCGCAAATCTTGCACGCGCTGCCGGTGGGAGTGGTCGAGACCTTCGGCGATGCGCAGGAGCGCGGCGAGGCGGCGGACGGCGCGCTTGTCGTTGTTGTTGAGAGCCGAGTATGCAGGATGGTCGGTATCCGGGGTGGACTTACGGTTGTGGTACCGGACGATGGCGGCGACGATGCTGCGATCGCGCCCATCTAGGCCCGGAATGTCCCCGTTAAGGGTGAGGTACTCGCCGTGCTTGTGATGGCCGCGATGGCTGACGCGGTGACCGATATCGTGGAGAAGGGCGCTGGCTTCAAGTTGCACGCGCGCCTGCGGCGGCAGGTGATGGAGCGGCTGGAGGTGATCGAATAGCATGAGGCAGAGTTCGCGGACGTGCTCGGCGTGCTGCTGATCGTAGGCAAGCCGGCGGCCGAAGGTGCGCGTACCAAGAAGCATCTGGCGAGCTTCGGCGTTGTAGCGATGGGGCTCCTTGCGTGTAAAGGCTTCGCGGGCAATTTCCTGGAGAAGGCCTTCGCGGATGCCAACGGTCGGAATGAGGAAATGGCGGATGTTGAGGTAGCGGCCGAGGACAACGAAGATGATCGCGGCAATGCCCATGACATCGGAACGATCGCGGCGGACCCCGTACGCCTTCATACGCTCGCGAACGTCGCGACTGAGGATGTCGGGGAGGCGTTCGCGGAGCAGAGAAACTTCAAGCGTCGGGAGGCCTTCGCGGCGGGGGCCGGGAGCTACGTTCGCGAGGGTTTCGGCATTACCGCCGAGAGCGACCGAGATTTGGTCCGCGAGATTCGGGCGATTCGGCAAGCGCGATTCGAGAAGCGCGCGAAGGTAGCGACGCACCTGCTCACCTTGAGCGGGGCGAATGACGCCGGGGATGCCGAGCGTGGTCATGAGGCGCACCGTGCCAATGGGTAGCTGGGCGCTTTGCAAGATCGTGTGATCGCGGAGCAGATTGATTTCAAGGCTGCCGCCACCTAAATCCACAACACAATTCGGCGGAGATTCAGGACCCAGTGCAGCGATGGCGGCTTCGCGGCCGAGACGCGATTCCTCCTTGGCGCTGATGACCTCAAGGCGCAGGGCGGTGGCCTGCTTGACACGATGGGCGAGCGTGCCGCTGTTCCGAGCTTCGCGAGAGGCGCTGGTGGCGACGGCGCGATATTTGGTGACGCCGTACTCGTCCATGATTTCCTTCAGGCGGACGAAGGCTTTGATGGCTTTTTTGAGCAGGCCTTCGCTGAAGCGGTGGCGGACAAAGACGCCTTCACCGAGACGGAGCGGAACGCGTTCGTTGACGAGCGGTTCAATATCGAGGGCGGAATAGGCGCGGGCGACGGAGAGGCGGACTGCGTTGGAGCCGGCGTCTATGGCGGCGATGTGAACCGGCTCGGACATGTGCGGGCTACCGCCACAGATGGGCTAACGCGGAAGAAGGCGTGTATTTCGAAGCGCGGATACCGAGCTGTTCACCGATGCGCTGGCGAAGCTGCTTGTTGACGGCCGAGACGCTGGCTTCGCCGTCGAGTTCGATGAAGGCGTTTTTCTTGGCCATGCTTTCAAGCTCGCGCTTGATCATCGTCTGGTAGCGGACGAAAGACCAATAGAGGTCATGCGAGAGGGACATGTCGCGGCCGGCTTCCCAATAGCTGATGGCCTGGGCCTTTTTGAATTCTCGAGCGAAGGCAGTTTCCGGCCGGACGTTGAGCCAGAAAGTGAGATGCGGACGCAGGGCCATGGCGTAGAGGCCGGTGAGGTAGTCGCGGTTAATTCCGCGCACGACGCCGCGGGCAATCAGGGTAAAAATGAAGCGGTCGGCCAGAACGACGGCGCCGGAGCGGAGAGCGGGAACGATGCGGTGCTCGAGCTGATCGAAGAAGTCGGTGGCGTACATCAGGGCGAGGGTCAGGCGGGTGACCGCGTTTTTGGCGAGCAGTTCGTCAATGTCGCGGCCGACCAGATTTGAGCGCCGGAGGCCGCTGGTCTGCACGGAGAAGCCTTCCGACTCGAGCCATTCCTGAAGCAGGGCGATTTGTGTGGACCGGCCCGATCCATCCATGCCCTCGATAACGATGAGCGAGCCGTTCAGTTCCTGAGGATTAAGGCCGACAAGCGATTCACCGAAGAAAGTGTGGCTGGCTTCGGAGTCGCCGGCCGCGGGCTTGGCACCATCTTCAGGCGCTGCGCTACTGACGGGCTGCGGGAGCTTGTCCTTCTCGTGGTCGGGCATGTCTATTCCTGTTCCGGTGTGCGCGGAGCGAAACGCTTCAGGTCAATTTTGGACGCGACGATGTCGCGCATCTGTTTTTGGAGTTTGTTGACGGGGAGCGTGCCGTCGAGGACGACGAAATTGTCGGTGTCGACCATTTTGTCGTACTCCTCGAGAATGCGCGCCTGGAAGAGTTTGAAGCTTTCGGGGCGCTCGTAGGAGAGGCCCAGGTCCATGCCGGCTTCGTAATATTTCAATTTTGGACGACCACTGAGGATGCGGTCCACGGCGACTTCAAGAGGCGCGCGGAAGTAGAAGGTAATGTCGGGAACCGGGGCGAAACGATAGAGATTGCGGAGCCAGCGATGAGAGCAGCCGCGCGCGGCGTCTCGGGCAAAGGCCGTGTAGATGTAGCGGTCGGCGAGAACAAGATAATCGCCTTGCAGAAGGGGCATGATCTGACGTTCGCAACGGTCAGCGAAGTCGGCCGCGTGCAGCAGCGAGAAGGTGGTGGGCGTTAGCAGACGCTTCTGTTTACCCCGGCGGGTGGCGGATTTTACCAGAGGCGAGGAGTTCCATTCGGTAAAGTGGAGACGGTAGCCGCCGATTTCGAGCCAGCGCTTGAGCAGATAGAGCTGGGTACTTTTGCCTGAGCCGTCGGTGCCCTCTACGACGATGAGTGCGCCAGGATAGGCTCGGCTGGGGACGGGTCGTCCGGGTTGCGGGAGCGTTGTTTTCGAGGCGTCTGGCCGGGGAGGGGCCTTGACGGCAGTGTCTTGATTTTCCATTCGCGCAAGCGGGTTTGGTTCTGAGAGTTGAGCGTAGTCTGTCATTGTTACAGGACAATTACAACATAGGGACGGCGTGCGGGCAAAGCGCAGGGGCTCGGCCGGCCTAATAAAGGCCGGCCCGACCATGGTCGGCTTCGCTAGAAGAAGGAGAGTTTGATCGTCAGATATTTTTTCGGGTTTTTACGGAATTCGACGATCAATTCGCGCATGTCTTTTGAAAGAGCGGTGAGATTGTCGTAGAGCTGCGGGTCGGTGAACAGTTTCCCGGCGGTGTTGTCGGACTTGTTGAGTTTGGAAGTGGCTTCAGAGAGATTGCTGCTGGTGTCGCGGAGCTTGTTGTAAAGCGTTTCGTCTGTGGCGAGCTTGCCAAGAGTACCTTTGCCGGCGCGAATGTCCCCCATGATATTGTTGCCGTTTTCAAGAGCCGCCTTGGCCTGATCGTAGAGCGAGGGATCGTAGAGAAGTTTGCCGATGGTGCCCTTCTGCGCGCGAACATCGGAGATGATGGCGTTCGCGTTGTCCACGCCCTTATCCACCTTGGCGTAGAGCTCGTCGGTCATCAGCAATTTGCCGACCGTTCCCTGCCCTGACTGCACGTTGCCGACGATCTGATCGGCCTTGCCAAGGATGCTGTTAAGTCGGTTATAGGCCTGCTCGTCGGTGAGAAGCTTGCCGAGATTGCCTTTACCAGCGCGAACATCGGCGAGCATATCCTGTATTTCTTCACTGAGGGCTTTGAGATTGGCCAGGACATCGGCGCTGCGCTCGACGACTTCCTTGATGGCTTTTTCCTCGGTACCGGTGACAGCCCCGCCGTCCTGGATGGGCACGCCGGTATAGCCGCGGACGATAGTGACATAGCGGTTGCCGAGCAGGCCTTCGGTGACAAGCGAGGCGGTCGAATCGGTGAGGATATCTTTCTGATAGCTGCGATCGATGCGCATGACGACTTCGATGTTACGCATGCGGTCGGGCTTCTGACCGGGAACTCGAGGCACAAGCTTAATGGCTTCCACGTTTCCAATGTCCACTCCGTCAAGGCGGACCGGTGCGCCGGTCGAGAGGCCAGAAACTTCTGGAAGATACGTCTTGATGCGGTACTTGGGGCGAAGAGGGCCGGCGCCGGTGACGTAGAAGATGGCAACGGCGAGAATCAAAAGACCGACGAGAACGAAAAGGCCAACGCGCAACTCCGACCAGGTGATTTGTTTGCGTTGCGCCATCCGGCGGAACCTCCGTAGTACGGCAGGGAGTTGCGTACGAACACTATACAGGAATCAGAGAGTTATCTCATGAACTGCTAGGACAAGAGTTTCCTCACAAGTTGGACCCTGGGCTTGCTCGAATACGCCGAGGTGAGGGTTCTTTCGTTTCGCTCAGAATACCGGCGCGCAGCCGCGTGCTTTTGCCGGGAATGCTTTGAGTAACTCGTCCTTTCCATTGAAATCAGATCAGAAAGCGTTGCAGATAGCGGTCCTGGGAGTGCATGAGTTCGTCAGGGGTACCTTCGAAATAAATCCGGCCGTCGCGCAGGACCAAAAAATGCGTTTTTGCAGTTTGCGAGCCTGGCGAACCATCGCGCAGAACTTTTTTGGTTTGTGGATCAAAGCGAAAATTAGCCATGGCAAAACCGTCCTGCAGGCGATGCGTGGCCAGGAGCGCGGTAACACCGTAGGTGTCCCGCAGGCGAAGGATGAGGCTGATGATGGTTTGCGAGGTAATGGGATCAAGACCAGCGGTTGGCGAATCGTAGAAAACGATGGGGGGACGCGTGACAAGGGCGCGAGCGATGGAGACTCGGCGGCGCATGCCTCCGGAAAGGTCCGAGGGAAGCATATCGACCGTATGGGCGAGCTCAACGAATTTGAGAACTTCGCTGACGCGCGGGCCGATTTCTTCGTCGCGAACGCCGTCTTCGTGAAGGCGGTAAGCCACGTTTTCGCCGACTGTGAGGGAGTCGAACAGCGCGCCTTCCTGGAAAACAAAACCGATGCGGCGGCGGACTTCGAGGAGCTCGCGTTCGGGCATAGCGGAGATTTCCTGATTGAGAACTCGGATGGAGCCGGAATCGGGATGCAGAAGCCCAGCAGCGAGTTTGAGCAGCAGGGTTTTGCCGGTGCCGGTTTCACCCAGAAGGATGACGGTTTCACGCTCCTGAGCAGCAAAGGTGACGCCACGTAGGATTTCGGCTTCAGTGAAACCAAGATGGACATTGTTGAACTCAATAGCGGCGGAGCCGGGGGCCGTGGGCGTGGCCGAGGAAGCAGTGAGGGCGGGTTCCATGAGGGTCAGAAGAATTTGTCCGCGAGCCAGAGGGCCAGGCGAGTGAGGAAGGTATCCGAGACAATGATGAGGACAGAGGAAACGACAACGGCTTGCGTGGTGGCGCGGCCGACGCCTTGCGTTCCGCCTTTGACGTTGAGTCCCTGATAGCAGCCGACGGTGGCGAGAATGAAGGCGAAGACGACGGTTTTCGAGAAGCCCTGCATGATGTCCGAAAACTGAACGATCTTAATGGCGCGCTCCCAAAAGGTGGTGGCGCTGATGCGGAGGGAAAGGACGCTGGCGACCATCCCGCCGATCAGACCGACAAAGACGGAGATGGTGGTGAGCAGGGGAAGCGTGATAAGCGTGGCAAGGACCCGCGGCGTCACGAGCTTGCGGCTGGGGTCGGTGCCCATCGCCCGCATGGCGTCGACCTGTTCGGTGACGAGCATGGAGCCGAGTTCCGAGGCGATGCCCGACGAGCAGCGGCCGGCAACGAGGAGGCCCGTGATGGAGGGGCCGAGCTCGCGGATTAAGGCGAGCGAGACGATGTCTCCGGTGAGCGATGCTTGGCCAAAGCGCTCGAACTGCGCGCCGGTTTGCAAGACCATGACCGCGCCGATGAAGAAGCCAGACAGGAGGACGATCGGCAGAGAGCCAACGCCGATGTCGTCCATCTGATCCACAGTGTCCTGCACGTAGCGAGGACCGCTGGCAAGATTCCGGATGGCGCGGGCTGAGAGCTTGGAATAGTCCTGCACTTTGAGGACGGTCGATTTGGCGAGATCTTCGAGGACTTCGCGGACCGAGGGGACCTCGGGCGCACGGGCTTCTTGAGGGGTCGCCTGGAGTGGGGTGTCAGCCACGAGTTTCTCGCGAAGGAGAAGCGTAACCGGGGCGCGGGAGAGCGTCAAGAGAGTTGGTTGCAAACAGCAAAGGTAGAGACGATAAAGAATTAACGCCCGCCAGACAGAGTTCGCAGCAAGTCTGGAAAACGCACCAAGCACGTCCGAGGGTGCGGCACCGGTTCGGTTTTTTCATTTCTTGGCGGCATCGTCAAAGGAAAGGTTTTTGGAGAAGAAGGGGACGAGTTTTTGTTCGATGCGGTCGGCGATGTGGTTGAGGTGGTCACCGTCGTAGATTTCGAACTGGTGGGCGATGGAGTAGCTCGTGAGGACTTTGTCGAGCTCGCGGGTAGCGTCGGTGATGGAGTGGTCCTTATCGCCAGCGTCGAGGCCGATGGCGCGATAGCGGCGGAGATTGCCGATATATTGGTCGATCACGTGGAGCGTTTCGTTGGCGTCGTACTTGGCAATGATGGCGTCCTGCATCCTGCCGTCTTTGGTGGGCAGATCGACGTAGAGCGGCGGTTTCTGAGGGTTGGGGGACCAGGCCGCGGAAAGAGCCACAACAATGCGGGGGAGAAACTCGAGAGCGTTGACGTCGTCAAATGTCTTTGCGGATTCGGCTTTGGGGCTGTTTTCGGCGAACAGGGATTCCGGGAAGATCATGCAGCAGGCGCTCAGGAGATAAAAACTGCTAAAGACCTCGGGGTGGCGCATGGCAATGCGCATGGTGCCGTAACCGCCCATGGAATGTCCGGCGAGGCCGCGGGCGGCGGGGATGGGGATGGTGCGGTAGCGTGCGTCGATATAGGGAACAAGTTCAGTGGCAACGAAGTCTTCCCAATCGCCGGTGACGACGGAGTTGGAATACATGCTGCCGTGAAAGCGGGTGAAGGCATTCGGGGTGACGAAGATGATTTCGCGGTTGCCTGGTTCGGCGTTGGCTTTGTCAAGGACTGCGGGCAGATTGATCCAGTGCTTGGTGGGGCCGTACCACTTGTCGTCACTGTCGGTGTAGCCGTGCAGAAAATAGACGACCGGGTAGCGGCGGGCGGGGTCTTTGCCGTAGCTAGGCGGGAGGTAGACAGAGACATCGCGGTCGGGAGAATCGCCTGCAAGATTGCCTTCTAGGAGTTTGCCGTGGATTTTGATGTGTTCGACGGTACCGGTCGAGGCGGAGGCAGCGGTGGGGGTTTGCGTCCGTGCGGAGGAGAAAGAGAGTAAAAGGGCAGAAACCAGAAGGGCGGCAGATTGCGACGTTTTCATGGGCAAAGATGGTAGAGAGAAAGCCGAATGGAAGTCAATCGAGACGGCTGGATACCAGCGGTGTTTGTGGCACCACAACGCCGAAAAGAAGCGGCGCCGTGGTAGTTGGCTCGCGGCATCCGGAGCCTCCTGCGTTTGACTTGACAAGTCCAAGTGCATAGATGATTTCGTCGCGCTGGACGGGACTGCGGGTTCACCGATAAACTGGTGGTTTATGCTTCGGTTCTATACGGCGGGTGAGTCGCACGGCCAGGCGCTACTAACGTTTTTGTCGGGATTGCCGGCGGGATTGCGTGTGGATGTCGGCGCAATCAATCACGAATTACACCGCAGGCAGTTGGGCTACGGGCGCGGCGGGCGCCAGAAGATCGAGAAAGATGTTGCGGACATTTTTGCTGGAGTGCGGCACGGGCAGACCATCGGAGCGCCGATCGCGCTTCGGATTGAGAATCGTGATTGGGCGAACTGGGAGAAGATTCTGCCGGTCGGCGCGACCGATGCGCCGGAAGGGCAATCGCGCAAACTGGTGGCGCCGCGGCCCGGCCATGCGGACCTGGCAGGTTCACAAAAATTCAATTTTCACGATGCGCGTTACGTGCTGGAGCGGGCATCGGCACGGGAAACCGCCGCGCGCGTGGCGGCGGGAGCGTTTGCTCGGCAGTTGCTCAAGGAATTTGCGGTGGAGATCGCAAGCCATACAATCCAGGTGGGACATGTGCGGCTAGAGCGCCCCGCAAAGTGGCAAGAGATTCGGGACATTTGCACGGACTTGGAATCGCCATTGCGTTGCGTGGATAGGGCGGTCGAGGAAAAGATGAAAGCGGAAGTGGACGCGGCGCTAAAGGCGGGCGACACGGTCGGCGGGGTATTTGAGATTGCGGCCCATAACGTGCCAGTCGGCTTGGGCTCGTACGCCCAGTGGGACGAGAAGCTCGATGGAAAGCTGGCGCAGTCGCTGATGAGCGTACAGGCGGTGAAGGCAGTGGAGATCGGTTCTGGGATTCTGGCCGCGGGGTCCTATGGGAGTGAAGTGCAGGACGAGATCTCCTACGACAAAGCGATGAAGAGATTTGAGCGCTCGAGCAACCGCGCAGGCGGATTGGAAGGCGGTGTCACAAACGGCGAAGATGTGGTAGTCCGCGGATTCCTGAAGCCGATTTCGACGCTGCGCAAGGCGCTGGGGACCGCCGATATGGTGACGAAGGAGCCAGTGCAGGCGGCCTACGAGCGTTCAGACTGGTGTGTGGTGCCCGCTGGAGGAGTTGCCGGAGAAGCGATGGTGGCCCTTGTGCTGGCCGATGCTTTTCTGCAAAAATTTGGAGGAGATT
>Ga0126371_10001165_pt1 | contig 22066 bp, 13 predicted proteins | sample PanSoiMetaPlot_4_FD_110145 | JGI IMG/M metagenome (GOLD analysis project Ga0126371, IMG submission 110145) | Tropical forest soil microbial communities from Panama - MetaG Plot_4 | ecosystem: Environmental > Terrestrial > Soil > Tropical forest > Bulk soil | place: Panama | collected 2016-02-17 | reverse complement strand
GCTATCCCGGCAATTTCCTGAATATGCTGTTCCGCACCTCGGAAACACGCTACCGGCCCAACCCCACGCTGGAGCGCGCGCTGGACATTCTTTTCATTCTGCACGCCGACCACGAACAGAATTGCTCCACTAATACCGTGCGCGGCGTCGGCAGTTCGCACGTGGATCCGTATTCGGCGGCCGCGGCGGCCATCGCCGCGCTCTATGGACCACTGCACGGCGGGGCCAACGAAGAGGTGGTCCGCATGCTGCACGAAATCGGCTCCGTGCAGAAGGTTCCGGACTTCATCAAGCGCGTCAAGGCCGGCGAAAAGAAGCTGATGGGGTTTGGCCATCGCGTGTACAAGAATTACGATCCGCGCGCGCGCATCATCAAGCGCGTCGCTTATGAAGTGTTCGACCTGATGGGCAAGAACCCGCTGCTGGAAATCGCCCTGGAGTGCGAACGCATCGCCCTCGAAGACGAATACTTCGTGAAACGCAAGCTGTATCCCAACGTGGACTTCTATACCGGGCTGATTTACCAGTCGATGGGTTTCCCAATGACCATGTTCCCGGTGCTCTTTGCCATTCCGCGTATGAGCGGATGGATCTCGCAGTGGGAAGAGTTGTTGCTCGATCCCGAGCAGAAAATCGCGCGTCCCCGCCAGATTTATCTCGGGTACGACACGCGAAGCTACACGACCATTGACCAGCGCGGCTAGCCGTACGCGCTAGAGTTTAGTTTCACGCAGCACCTCATCCGCCCAACCGAGGCAACCCTTGCCGGAAGCCGCGTATCCTTTTTGCATACGCCCCGCTGCCTTCTTGCTCGACTTTCCGAGGTGGCGGGGTATAGTCATCTGTAAGAGGGCTTATGGGTCAGTCTCCGAATGGTTCCACGCATCCCGGTCCCCGCCGCCGCAGCCAGCGCGTATTGATGCAGGTTTCCGTGCGCCTGCGCGGGGCCGATTCGCAAGGCAAGAATTTCGAAGAGGAAACCGCCACGCTAGCCATCAACGCGCATGGCGCCCTGGTGCTTCTCCAGGCGCGCGTGACCAGTGGCAGCAAGGTTCACCTCCAGCACAACATCACCAAGGAAGAGCAGGAATGCCACGTGGCCTTCCTCGGTCCGGTGCGTTCCGGCAAAGCCGAAGTGGGCTTGGAATTTTCCGAGACGCGCCCCGGTTTCTGGCGTGTGGCATTTCCCCCGGAAGACTGGTCGCCAAAGCATCCCGAGGCGCGCACCGTGCTTTCGCCTTTCTCGCAAAGCAAGAAGTAAGATTTCCGCCCAATCCTTCCTCGAAATTCTCCCGGCCTGTTAGACTCCTCTCCATGCGAAATCTGTGCCTGTTCTTGCTGTTGCTCCTTCCGGCGGACAACTGGTGGGATGTACGAGACGCTGGCGTCGACTCCAACCTGCGCGGCATCAGCGTGGTGCCCAATCCTGGCACAGGAGAAGTCTTGACCATCTGGGCGACCGGCTCGAACGGCGTCGCTGTACGTTCCGCGGATTCCGGGAAAACCTGGCATCGCCTGCTCGTTCCAGATGCCGAATCGCTGGATTTTCGCGGCGTCCAGGCATTGAGCCCCGAAACCGCGTATGTAATGTCCAGCGGCGAAGGTGCACAATCGCGGATTTACAAGACCACCGATGGCGGAAAAATCTGGAAGCTGCAATACAAGGGCGAGAATAAACGCTTTTTTCTCGATGCGCTCCTTTGTGAGGACGAGAAACATTGCGTCGCGCTGAGCGATCCGGCCGACGGCAAATTTGTTTTGCTGGCGAATCAGGACGGCGAGCACTGGACGGAGTTGCCGCGCGAGCACATGCCCCCGGCTTTACCGAAAGAGGGCGCATTTGCCGCCAGCAATTCCTCTCTTTGCTTTCGTGGAACCGACATCTATTTTGGGACCGGAGGTCCGGCCGCACGCCTCTTTGCTTCTCACGATTTTGGGCAAACATGGGACGTGACAGAAACGCCGATTCTCAGTGGCAATGCGTCCTCCGGTATCTTTTCGCTCTCCTGTGATGGTTTCGTATTGGCCGCGGTGGGGGGTGACTACCGAGATGCGCATGGCGCGGAACGCAATGCTGCCTTCTCAAAAGATGCCGGGAAAACTTGGCAGCTCGCAATGAAGCCACCACAGGGATATCGCTCGGCCGTTGGGAGCTATCACGACGGCTATGTCACCGTGGGCCCCACAGGGTCAGAAATAAGCACGGACGGCTTACACTGGAAGCACTTAGGTGGGCAGAATCTTAACGCCTATTCCTTTACGGCCGCGGTAAATCGTGGTTGGGCGGCTGGCCCGCAAGGCAAACTGGCGGAATTCGTGGATCACACAAAATACATGGCGTTTCAGTAGCTGCTGTTGAGCCTCAGGATTGTCCAACATACATTCCGAATCCAACGTTTCACGGCGCGGTCTGTTGCGGGAAGGCGCGCACGCCGGACGGCGAAAACTCAAAACGAATCAGCCACGCGCTGGGCACGCTGTGCCCGTCGCTTTCCGCGCCCGCAAACTGCCACTGCCGGGCCGCTTTTTCCGAGAGGTCTGCGAAATACTTGCTTGGCCCTGGTGAATCGAGCTCCGCGTCGCTCACACTCCCCGACGCTTCCACTTGAACTTTTACCACCACGCGCACCGTGCCTTGAATCGTTTCCAGAGCTTTCGGGGCGGGTTTCGGCAACACCTGGTCGAGAACCTGTCCGCGTCCCTCGACCTCGTCAGCGCTTTTTGCGCGTACCGGAGTGGAACTGGAGGAGTCCGTTCTAAGAACCGCCGTGGCAGTAGTGGGCGTTGGCGGCTCAGCCGGCCGGCTGACCGGCTTTCTGACAGCAGGTTCGGGCTTCACCGGATTTGCTTCTGCTGCAGGCCCCGGCGCTGTCTGCATCTTTGCCTCGCTTGCCACCTGAGGTGTCGGCGTCCCGGACGGTCGCTGAAAATTGAAAATCTTGGGCACCGCGAAAATCAAGCCGATGATCACCGCCGCGACGAGAACTGCGGGCACGAAATAATCGAACGAAGAGCGCGAGGAACTTCTTTTTGCCGCTTGCGCGGGGCGGCGGGGAGAAATCTCCGGAGCGGCGGGCAACTTCGCAAGCGGCACGGCAGGCTCCGTGGCCAGGGGCACGCTGAGCGGAGAAATCACCGCCGCGGGAACGGCTGGCGCGGCAACGCTGGCCACTGCGGCCGCAGCCAGCGGTGCCAGATTCAGCCGCGCGGCAATTTCGCCGATGGACCAGCGCTGCGCCTCATGCCGCCTCAGTGCGTGACCCGCAATTTCGCGAAACTCTTCTGGCAGGGAATCCGGGATGGCCGGATCGCCGGCTTGCGGCGGCGCAAAAGGAGGCTCCTGCGTCAGTGCCTCCACCAAAGTCGCGCCAAGGGACCACGCATCGGCCTTCGCGGTAACCGCCGCTGTCCTCAATTCCGGAGCGTCATAGGCGTCCGCCTCGCGGTCGAATTGCGCGCCCGCGCCAATCGTCAGGACTGCGTCGCTTGAAAGCTTCAGGCAATCCCGGGTGGCCAGCAAGTTGGAAGGCTTTAAATGCCCGTGCGCGAGTCCTTTGCCGTGCAGATACACCAGCACATCCAGAGCTGGCTCCAGAAAATCGCGGGTCTCTTCCGGCGAAAGAGGCCGCTGCGGAAGGACGTCGCCAAGATTTTCCTCGGCGTGTTCCATCACCACATAAAGCAAATCGCTGTCCCCCAGGCGGCACCGACCGCAATCGTAAATGGCCAGAAGATTGGGGTGAGAGAGATGCGCGGCGCGTTTCCAAAGCGCCAGCTGCGTGTCCGCGTTGGACGCGCCCGAGAAGAGAAACTTGATGGCGGCGTTTTTGGGTTGTGGCTCGACGGTCTGCGCCAGGAAAACCGCGCTATGGTGCGTGCTTCCCAGAAATTGCCGCAGGGAGAATTTTCCGTCGACAGTCTGGCCTTCCCATTGTTTCCATGGCTCGCTCATGGTGCACCCCGTTCGAATGAGTTCGAATTCAGGCCGGCAGCAACAGGGTCATCCTGCGTGCTCACCGGAAAGCGAAAGCACCGAAGCATCTGGGTTGGGGCTACTTCGGAAAGACCGAGGATAGCATGCAACGGGGACCGGGCGCTTGTCGCCCTTATCTTCGCCACCCACCTTGGCAGGAGCAATAGACCGGTGTTTATCGTTAGGAACGCCGGGGGAACCGGTGGAAGACCTGGGCTCCCAGCGCCAGCAGAGCAGGGAAACACGCCAGCACATAGCGGGGTTCCGGCGTTTCCAGTGTAGTGAGAAACGCCGTGCGCACAACGAGATACGCAACAAAAAAGAACACTGTCACGCGCGCGGCGGGATACTTGCAAAGCCGCCACAGGCCCCAAATCCCTAGCCCGACGTAAACAATGTTGAGCAGGAAAAAGAAAATCGTCACCCGCTGGTCCACCGGGTCCTCTTCCCGCATATAAGCAAGAGGAAACACATGCCCGGAGATATTGGGAAGGAGTTCGATGCGCGGGGTAAACCAGATGCGCACGGCGCGCCGCAGGGGGATCGTCGCGTAGGTGCGCAGCGGGTGGCGGGCGGTACGTTCGCGGGCCAGTTGCGCAAACACGGCATCTTCCTCCGCTGTGAGCGTCAGTTCATCGTTGTACGTCTCGAGCACCGCGGCAACGCGTTCGCGCTCTTCGGGTGTGTCGAACGCCGAGGGCGGGATGTCGTCGATGAGGATGGCTTCGTCGTTGAGCTTCCACGGCACTAGATAGCAGTCGCGCACGCGATACAACCACGTCCGCTCCCAGGCCATAAATCCTCTTGGGTCGAGTTCGCCGGGAAGCATGGCGTCTTTAGGCGCGAGGGGCTGGAATTCGTGCAGCGTAATCACGTTGCGGATAGCCCAAGGCGCCAAGGGCAGAGCGGCGCTGAAGATCATCAACGTGATGGAAAGGAGCAGTTGTTCGGGATGCCGCCGGCGTAACAACACAAACGCCAATGCAAAAAATGCGATCGCCAGCAGCAGAGGCGTCTCCGGCCGAAAAAGAGTGCCCAAGCCAACCACAAAACCCGATGCACCCGCCGCGAGCCAATACTCGCGGTCCCCACGGCGTTCCAGAAGGGGCAGCCAGATGCCGGCGGCAAGGAAGAGGACCGCAACCAGCAGCAATGTGGCCAGCGCCGCGAAAAAAACGGCCCAGCTTTCCGTGAGCGGCACGGCCACATAATTGGCGGTCAAAGGACACAGCGCCGCAAGCCACAGTGCAATACGAAACGTTCGTTGGGATTCCGTTTTTTCCATCCACAACGACGCAAGAAGCGCAGCCAGAGCGGCAATCACCACGCACGTGCCGAGATCCACAAAGATCTGCGCGAACATGACTGCGCGGCGCGCGGCTTCACCAGTGTGGCCCGTCAGCATATACACCAGGGCAAGAAATGCGGGGTACCCGGGCATGCGAATGTCCACCGGAACCGGCTGTCCGGCGATGTCCATCGCGTATTTGCCGTGCTGCAGCCAGTTCGTTGCTAGTTGATCGTATATAACCGTGTCCCCGGAGCCGCCGGGGAATTTCAGCGCAAACAGCAACCGCAAAGCCGCGCCGGCAACCAGGGCCGAAATGGGGCTGGAGAAAATTCGCTTCATTTGTGCTTTGCATCTTACAATACAGGAGAATTGTTCTACCGGACGGAGTACCCTAACGCCGGCAGGCACCCGGCCACGCCTGCGGGTCGCACGCTTCATGAAAGAACGAAAACCCATTTTTTACGACGCGGAGAAAGTCCGCTGGCGACGCACGCGGCGCATGCTGGAACTCAGCGGCGCGATGCTGACCCTGCTGCTCGTGTACTTCTTCTTCACCATTATCCGGACCGTGGAACTGCCTTCCTCGCTGCTGCCCGATACGCGGCCGGTCTACCATTCGATCAAGAAAAAACTGCTTAAACCCGTGGCACTGCGCGAAGGGCGCCACAAACGCGTCGCCAACATCGGCAACATTCCGGCGGCCTATGATCCGCTGCGCGCCGCGTTTTTCGTGAGCTGGGATCCCAACAGCCTGGCCTCGCTGAAAAAGCATTACAAGGACATCGACCTGCTCATGCCCGAGCAGTTGCACGCGGTCACCCCAGATGGGGCCATCACCGTGGTGGATTACGAAAGCAACCAGACCGTGCAGGTCTCTCCCATGGAAGCGCTGGCGCGCCTGCAGCAGGACAAACTGCACCAGTGGATGCGCTCGCTGACACCTCCCCAGGAACTTCCCATGATGGGCCTGCTGAACAACTATGACGGCCAGGTTTGGCGCGTGAAGGAAATGGCGGAGTTGCTGGCCAATCCCGCCTCGCGGAGTAGGCTGCTTTCCGACGTCACGCAATACGCCGTGCTTGCCAAACAAGCCGGCATCGTCGTGGATTTCGAGGAAGTGCCGGACAAAAGCCAGGCCAATTTCCGCGAGTTCATCGGGCAATTCGCGCCGTCGCTGCACGCCGTGGGGCTGAAGCTCATGATCGCGCTGCCCGCCCGCGACGACGCCTACGATTACGAATTCTTTGGCAAGACCACCGATGCCATCATCCTGATGAACTACGACCAGCACTGGCTGACCTCGCCCCCAGGTCCCATCGCCGCGCAGGACTGGTTCACGGAAAACATGCGCCAGGTGCTCGACGTGGTCCCTGCGCAAAAAATCGTGATGGGCGTGGCGAATTACGCCTACGACTGGACGGAAACCTCGAAAAAGGAAGCACCGCACGCGGAAGAATTCAGCATTCAGGAAGCGCTGCTGCACGCTTACGAATCGGAAAGCGAAATAGAATTCGATTCCGATTCCCTGAACCCGCATTATTCCTACGAAGATGAGCAGAACCACACCCACCAGGTGTGGCTGCTCGACGCCGTCACCGCATACAACGAACTGCGCGCCAGCGAGCGCCTCGGTGTGCAGGGCACCGCTCTCTGGCGACTGGGTTCTTCCGACACCTCCTTGTGGCCCATCTGGGATACCACGCGCCCCGACGACACCGTGCGCGCGAAACTCGCGGAGCTCTCTCCCGGCCCCGACCTGATCCTCGAAGGCGATGGCGACATCTGGCATATCACCGATACTCCCAAGCAAGGGCGCCGGAGTTTTACCTACGAGGCTGCGAGCGATCAGATCACCGACGAAAATTACGAAGCTTATCCGCTCTCCTACGATATCGACCAAATCGGGGCCGCCAAGAACAAGATTGTGTTGTCGTTTGACGATGGCCCGGATCGCCAATGGACGCCAAAAATCCTGGATGTTTTGAAGCAAAAGAAAGTTCCCGGAATTTTTTTCGTCATCGGGGAACAAGCCAACCAGGCTCCGGACTTGCTAAAACGCGAGTACAACGAAGGCCACGAAATCGGGAACCATACCTTCACGCATCCTAAGTTCGACCAGATCGGCCGTACCGAAGTGCAATGGCAGCTCAACCTCACGCAGCGCCTGATAGAAAGCACTCTGGGCGTCAAGTCGCTGCTCTTCCGTCCGCCTTACGGCATCGACCACCAGCCGGAATACGCGGAAGAAGTGGCACAGCTTCCTTACCCGCAGGAGTTGGGCTACATCATCGTCGGCCAGAAGATCGATCCCGACGATTGGCGCATGACCGACGATCAAAAGCAGCGCCCTGCGCAGGAAATTGCCGACGATGTGCTCCGCCAGGCCAAGAACGGGAACATCGTGTTGCTGCACGACGGGGGTGGCGAACGCGAGCAGACGGTGAAGGCGCTGCCGCTGATTATTGATGAGCTGCGCTCGCGAGGTTACGAATTCGTTTCCGTGGCCGACCTGGTGGGGAAGAAGAGGGCGGACCTGATGGTCCCGCTGTCGTTGCGGGAACGCCTGGCGGCCCGCGCCGACGGTTTCATCTTCAGCATCTTTCAGTGGTCACGCTTCGCCATTGCCACTATTTTCATTCTCGGCATCGTGCTGGTCAGCGGGCGCGCAGTCATCGTAGGGCTGCTGGCCATCCTCGAAAAATTGCGCCCGGATACGGCAAAGCTGTCGGAGCCGCCGCCGGGCGTCACCGTCCTGATTCCCGCGCACAACGAAGAAAGCGTGATTGTGCAGACGGTGCAGTCCGTGCTGCTTTCCGATCTTGAGGACATCCACGTGATCGTCGTGGACGACGGCTCGAAAGACCGCACCCTGGAGCTTCTGCAAAGCAATTTCGGCCGTAACGTCCACGTGCAGATCATTCACCAATCCAACCGCGGCAAGGCGGCGGCGCTCAACAACGCCATGAGCCACGCGCTGACGGAAATTGTCGTAACCATCGATGCGGACACGGAAATCGAGCCCAACGCCATCCGCAAACTGCTGCGCCATTTTTCCAACCCTAAGGTCGGCGCGGTCGCCGGCAACGTCAAGGTCGGCAACCGTTCGCGCTGGCTTACGCGCTGGCAGGCCCTCGAATACGTCACCAGCCAGAACATGGAAAAGCGCGCCTTCGATCTGCTGAACTGCATCACCGTCGTCCCCGGCGCGTTGGGCGCTTGGCGCAAGCAGGCCATCGAAGCCGCTGGAGGCATTACCGCGGACACGGTGGCCGAAGACGCCGACCTAACCATCGCCATCCGCCGCTTGGGTTGGCGCATTACCTACGACGAAGAAGCGATCGCCTGGACCGAAGCGCCGGAAACGCCGGGCCAGTTGATCCGCCAGCGCTTCCGCTGGACGTTCGGAACGCTGCAATCTTTCTGGAAACATGGTGAGACGGTGTTCCGCCCGAAGTACGGCACGCTGGGCTTCATCGCCCTGCCCAACATTTTTATTTTTCAGATTGCCCTGCCCCTGGTTTCTCCGATCCTGGATCTGCTGTTTCTCGGTAGCCTGCTCCTTTGGGGGCTGGCCGGGCTGCATATCACGCAAATCCCACATCTCTGGACCAGCGCGGACATGCAGCGCTCCGTTGTGTTCTTCCTGGGCTTCCTGATCATTGACGTCTTGACCTGCGTGGTGGCTTTCGCGCTGGAGCGCCATGAGGACTGGACGCTGCTCGTCCCGGTGCTGCTGCAACGCTTCTATTACCGTCAGTTGATGTACATCGTGTTGTTCCGCTCGGTGAAAGAAGCCGTAAGCGGGCGTCCCGTGGGATGGAAAGGCGTCGAGAAGGAACCTCCCGCGGCGCGCGAACCCGTGACGTTGTAGCTTCCAAGAATGAAATTTCTATGAACGGAGGCCCTGCAGCAGCGCTTCGATCTGTCGTTCCACTTGAGGGCGATCCACGTCACACGAAGCAATCCCTGCAAGTAAGTAAACAGTACTTGCGCGGATCTTCGACCGCGTAGCAGACGGCTCCTATCAGGCCAAGCCGGCGCATCTCTTTTCATTCGAACGGGTCAGGATGCGCATCGTTTGGAATCGGACCGCGCCAACGGCAAGATCGCCGTCATTGTTTGAAGTTGAACAAAACGGAAACCTTGTGAAGACTCGCGCATCTGATCCAAGGGCGTGCCAGGAGCCGCACCTTGCTCCTGGCGGGGCTAAGGAGACCTGAAATGATTAATTACCGACGAATTCTTGTGGACGGCCACAACATTTTCTACCGCGAAGCGGGACCCAGCACCGCGCCAACCGTATTGCTGCTGCATGGTTTTCCCACCTCTTCGCACATGTTCCGCAACCTGATTCCCATGCTTGCGGAGCGTTATCACGTGGTCGCTCCTGACCTGCCGGGCTTCGGCTTTTCTGACGTTGCGCCCCGCAGCGAGTTTCGTTACACCTTTGGCAAGTTAGCCAAAACGATCGACGCATTTACGCAAGCCGCCGACCTGAAGAGCTACGCGATTTACGTGTTCGATTATGGGGCTCCCGTCGGCTTTCGGTTGGCGTTCGCGCATCCAGAGCGCGTCACCGCCATCATTTCGCAAAACGGCAACGCCTATGAAGAAGGCCTGAGCGAGGGATGGAATCCCATCCAGAAGTATTGGAAAGAACCCACGGCGGAAAATCGCGCGGCATTGCGCGCGTTCCTGACCCCCGAACTCACCAAATGGCAATACACCCACGGCGTGAAGGACGAATCCCAGGTCGCCCCTGAATCTTACACGCTCGACTCCGCTCTGCTGGCGCGTCCGGAAAATGACGAAATTCAGCTCGACCTCTTCCTCGACTACGCCAGCAATGTCGCCCTCTATCCCAAGCTCCAGGAATATTTCCGCACCTTCCGTCCGCCACTGCTGGCCGTGTGGGGCAAGAACGATCCCTTTTTCCTTCCCCCTGGCGCTGAAGCCTACAAGCGCGACATCCCGACCGCCGAAGTCCACTTGTACGACACCGGCCACTTCGCCCTGGAAACCCATCATCAGGAAATTGGTAACACCATCCTGGATTTTCTCGCCCGCACCGTGAAATCCCGCGCCACCACGGCCTGAATTCCGAGCCGACGTTTAAGAGCGCCGTCGCACCAGTTCGATAAGCGGATTTTCGCCGATTTCCATCGCGCGGCGCCGTGGTGTAGGATATGGAACGCACTGGGGAGGAAAGCATGGGCACCACCTTCACTTTGAATGGCAAGTCCACCACCGTCGATGTTGATCCGCAAATGCCGCTGTTGTGGGTTTTGCGCGATACCCTGAACATGACCGGCACGAAGTTCGGCTGTGGCATGGCGCTCTGCGGCGCATGCACCGTGCACATCAACGGTGAAGCCACGCGTTCCTGCATCACCCCGATTTCCAGCGTCGCGGGCAAAAAAGTAATCACCATCGAAGGCCTTTCCACGGATGCTTCGCATCCGGTGCAAAAGGCCTGGATCGAAGAAGACGTGCCGCAGTGCGGCTACTGCCAGTCCGGGCAGATCATGTCCGCGGCGGCGTTACTGGCCAAGAAAGCCAATCCCACCGACGCCGACATCGACGATGCCATGAGCGGCAACATCTGCCGCTGCGGCACCTATCAGCGGATCCGCAAAGCCATTCACCACGCCGCTTCTCTGCAAGCCGGCAAGTAACCTTCCTGCCGCGGCGCCCCGGCAGCCACGCTGAAAGTCCATCGAGGTGCGTCATGTCTCCGACGGCCCTTTTCTATCGCCGTGACTTCCTAAAAACGACTGCTGCGGGCGGTGCCATGTTGCTCGTGGGGTTTCATCTGCCCGCACGAGCAGCCGACGACCCGGCGCAAGCGCAGGAAAAACCGCCGGTCAACCCGTTCAGCGCTTGGGTGAAAATCTCGCCGGACGATAAAGTCACGCTGATCCTCGGGAAATCCGAAATGGGCCAGGGCGTGATGACCTCGCTCCCGATGATTTTGGCCGAAGAGTTGTGCGTCGACTGGAAACAAGTGACCGTCGAGCAAGCGGTCACCAATCCCAAAATCTACGACCTAGGCACCGGCGGTAGTGGCAGCGTCTCCGATTCCTGGCTGCCATTGCGCCAGGCAGGCGCGGCCGCGCGGGAGATGTTGATCCTCGCCGCAGCCAGAAAATGGGAAGTCACCCCGGACACCTGCAAGGCACAGAACGGCCACGTCATCCACGGTCATCCGGAGCGCGCGTTTAGCTATGGCGAACTGGTGGCCGATGCCGCGCAATTGCCCATTCCCAATCTCAAGCAGGTGCCGCTCAAAAACGCGAGCGAGTTCACGCTCGTCGGCCAGGACACACGGCGCATCGATACGGCCTCCAAGGCCACCGGCGCGGCAAAATATGGAATCGATTCGCGCGTCCCGGGCATGTTGTATGCCGTAATCGCGCGCTGCCCCGTCTTTGACGGCCAGGTCGCCTCGTTCGATGCCACCAAAGCCAAACAAGTCCGCGGCGTCCGCGAGGTGGTGAAAATCGAAACCTCCGGGCGCGGCGCTTCGACCACCGGCGGCGTAGCCGTCATCGCCGAAAATTCTTGGGCCGCCATGCAGGGGCGCAAGGCTCTCGAAGTGAAGTGGGATGAAGGGGCAGCGGCGAACGAATCCACCGAAGAATTGCGCAAGCAGTTTCTCGCTCTCGCTTCCAAGCCCGGAAAAGTCGTTCGCAACGAGGGCGACGCGGATGCCGCCTTGCAAAAATCAACCGAGAGACTCACCGCAGCTTACGAGTTGCCTTTCGCCGCGCACGTCTGCATGGAGCCGATGAACTGCACGGTCCACATTCAGGCCGATCGCGCCGAAGCCTGGGTTCCTACGCAAGCCCCACAATGGGCGCAGAGCGTCATCGCGGAAATCGCCGGGCTTCCTCCCGAGAAGGTGGACGTACGTACCACGCAGCTTGGCGGCGGCTTCGGCCGGCGCTATCAGGCGGACTTCGTAATGGAAGCGGCGCAGGTGGCGAAAGCCATGGGGAAGCCCGTCATGGTTGTCTGGACCCGCGAAGACGATATGCAGCACGATTTCTATCGCCCCGCGTCCTATCATCTCCTACAAGCCGCTTTGGGCGACACCGGTGACCTCCTCGCGTACAAGCATTTTCAGACCTCCACCTCCATCGCCTACAAGTGGGAAAAAAACGGCGTGGAAAAGCCCGAGGACAGTGAATTCGGCACCGGCACCACACCGCCGTACCAAACTCCCAACCTCCGCATCGAATACACGCTGGCGCACTCCAGTGCCCCGCGTGCGTGGTGGCGTTCGGTGGAGCATTCAAGCAGCGGATTCGTCATGGAAAGTTTCGCCGACGAACTGGCGCACTCCGCGGGACAGGATCCTCTGGAGTACCGCTTGAAGCTGATTGGCGATTCGCGCAAGATTCCGCAACTGAACAGTGATCCGAACGATCCGCCTCTGGATACCGCTCGCTTGAAAGGCGTGCTGCGCCTGGCTGCGGAAAGGGCGGGATGGGGAAACTCCATGCCAGCCGGTGAAGGCCGCGGTATCGCTGGATTCTTCTCGTTCAATTCCTACGTGGCCGCCGTTGCCGAAGTCGCGGCCAGCCCTCGCGGAATCACCGTGAAACGTATCATATGCGGTGTCGATTGCGGGCGTCCCGTGAATCCCAACGGCGTGCGCGCGCAAGTCGAAAGCGCCGTGATATATGCGCTGACGGCGACAGTGAAAGACGCTATAACCGTCGAGCGCGGCCGCGTGGTGCAGTCGAACTTCAACGACTACGCCATGATTCGCATGAAAGAGACGCCGAAGATAGAAGTGCACCTGGTGGTGAATAACGAAGCGCCGACCGGCATCGGTGAACCGACCGTGCCGGTGATCGCCCCGGCGATTTGCAACGCGATTTTTTCGGCCACCGGCAAACGGTTGCGCCGGCTGCCGATTCGGGCTCAAGACTTGGCTTGAGAGGAGAAAAAATGGCAACGACTGACGTGGTGGGCCGTCGGGAGTTCCTGAAAAAAAGCACCGCGGGTGGAGTTGGGCTGGTTATTGGCCTCTATCTGCCGGGAAAGTACGAGGCGCTGGCAGGCGTGCCGGCAAAAGACCCGGCAACGATGAATGCCTGGGTGCAGATCGCGCCGGACGACACCACGACGCTATTCATCGACAAGTCCGAAATGGGCCAGGGAATCAACACCGCCCTGGCGATGATCTTGGCCGAAGAACTCGATCTCGACTGGAAAAAGATCAAGACCGTGTTTGCGCCTGCCGCGCCGGTTTACTTCAACCCCGTTTTCGGCTTGCAAGGGACGGGCGGAAGCACCAGTGTGCGCGGTTCCTGGGAACCTCTCGCGAAGACCGGCGCGGCAGGGCGCGAAATGCTCATTGCCGCCGCGGCGAAAAAGTGGAACGTCGAGCCCTCCGCTTGCTACACGGAGAACAGCGCAGTGGTGAATACCTCTTCCGGTAAGCGCATCAGCTACGGCGAACTTGCCGAGGATGCGGCAAAGCTCCCTGTGCCGGCCAGCCCAAAACCTAAATCGGCAAAAGACTACAAACTCATCGGAAAACCGACGAAGCGCATCGATTCTAAAATAAAAGTGACCGGTACGGCGGAGTTCGGCATCGACGTGCGCCAGCCCAAAATGCTACACGCCGTGGTGGCGCGCTGCCCTGTCTTCGGCGGCACAGTGAAAGGTTTCGATGCCGGCAAGGCGAAAGCCGTCAGCGGCGTGAAAAATGTCGTACAGGTGTCCACGGGCGTTGCCGTCGTCGCGGACAACACCTGGTCGGCCATGCAAGGCCGCGAAGCGATGCACATCAGCTGGGACGAAGGCGCAAACGCGAAAAACTCCAGTGACGCCATCCGCAAGCTGTATCAGGGCCGTCTAGAGCAACCCGGCGTTATCGCCCGCAAGGAAGGCGACGCCGACGCCGCCATGGGCGGCTCCGCGAAGAAAGTCGAAGCAGTTTACGAAGTCCCCTTTCTCGCGCACGCAACCATGGAACCGATGAACTGCACCGCCGACGTGCGCGCCGACGGCTGTGACATCTATGCGCCCACGCAGTTTCAAACCTTTGCGCAGATGACCGGGGCAAAAATTACCGGCCTGAAGCCCGAGCAGGTGCGCATTCACACAACGTATCTTGGTGGTGGCTTCGGCCGCCGCGCCGAACAGGACTTCGTCGCCGAGGCTGTCGAGCTTTCGAAAACCATGGGCGCGCCCGTGCAAGTGACCTGGTCGCGTGAAGACGACATGCAGCACGACCTGTACCGTCCGACGGTGATGGTGAAGCTTTGGGCCGGGCTGGACGGTTCCGGAAAAGTTGCCGCGTGGAAGTCGCGCATCGCCGGGCCTTCCATCATGTCGCGCTTTTTCCCCGGCTCAGTCAAAAACGGACTGGACGACACGGCCACCGAAGGCATAGCCACGCTGAAATATGACGTGCCAAATTTCCTGGTCGAATATCAGCTGACGGAAACCGGTGTGCCCGTGGGCTTCTGGCGTTCCGTGGGCAATTCGCATAACGGCTACATCGCGGAGTGCTTTGTCGACGAAATGGCCAAGGCCGCCGGCAAGGACCCGTTTGAATTCCGACGCGCCATGCTTTCCACAGACGCGCGGCAACGCGGCGTCCTTGAAATGGCCGCGGAAAAGGCGGGTTGGGGCAAGCCGCTGCCCGCGGACCGCTACCGCGGCATCGCTGTCGTGGAATCCTTCGGCAGCCACGTCGCCGAAGTCGCCGAAATCAGCATCGACCGCAAGGCCCGCTCGCTGCGCGTTCATCGCGTGGTTGCCGCCGTCGATTGCGGGCGCCACGTCAACCCGGAAACGATTCACGCGCAAATCGAAGGCGGAATCATCTATGGCCTGACCGCCGCGCTAAAGGGCGAAATCACCATCGCCAACGGCCGCGTCGAGCAGGCCAATTTCAACGACTACGACATGGTGCGCATCAGCGAAGCGCCCGAAGTGGAAGTGCACATCGTGCAGAGCAACGACGGCCCCGGCGGCATCGGCGAGCCGGGAACGCCGCCCATCGCTCCTGCCATATGCAACGCCATCTTCGCGGCCACCGGCAAGCCCGTGCGGCGCCTGCCGATTCGCCCGGAAGATCTGACCTAGCGCGGCGCACACGTTTCGCGGCACAATAAGCCCGTGCCCTGGCTCTCATTCATTCTGGCCGCCGTCTCTTTTCTCATCTGGGTGGTGCTGACGTTTGCGCGCGGCGAATTCTGGCATCTCCGTGCGTTCGACGACGACCTGCACAAGCCGGAACCCCTCGCAAATTGGCCCCGTGTCACCGCGATTCTGCCCGCGCGCAATGAAGCGCAAGCCATCGCGCAAACCGTAGAAGCGATGCTGGCGCAGGAATACCCCGGCGAACTGCGCATCGTTGTGGTGGACGACCACAGCGAGGACACAACCGCACAGTTGGCCTGGGAAGCTGCACGGCGCGCGGCCGCTGACGACCGCGTCGAGGTTATCGCCGCGGAAACGTTGCCCCCTGGGTGGACAGGGAAGCTCTGGGCTATGCAACAAGGTGTGGAGCACGCCCGCAAACACGCTGCGGATTATTTCTGGTTCACCGACGCCGACATCCGGCAAGCCCCCGACACGCTGAGCCGCTTGATGAGTCGCGCCGAGACGCACCGCCTGGACATGGTCTCCCTGATGGTGTTGCTGGAGACAAAGTCCCTGGCGGAAAAGCTGCTGATTCCCGCGTTCCTTTATTTCTTCCTCAAACTGTACCCGCCCAAATGGGTTGCAAACGGGAGATCGCGAACGGCTGGAGCCGCTGGCGGCTGTGTGCTGCTCAAGCGTGAAGCCCTCGAGCGCATCGGCGGTTTCGCCCGCATTTGCGGTGAAGTGATTGACGATTGCTCGCTGGCCATTGCCGTGAAACAGAGCGGCGGGAAACCTTGGCTCGGCCTCACTCGAAAAAGCGTAAGCCTCCGCGGATACTCAACCTTCGCGGAAATTCGCGACATGATCGCGCGCACCGCCTACACGCAGCTAGGCTACTCGCCGGTTCTGCTGGCCGGTGCTCTGCTGGGCATGTTTCTCACATACGGTGTCCCCGTGCTTTTCACCTTCAGCCCGTATCCCGCGGTGTGGCGAATGAGTTTGTCGGGGTGGGCGTTGATGACCCTCACCTATTTGCCGACGGTGCGGTTCTACGGGTTGTCTCCGCTTTGGGCACCCGCGTTGCCCGTCGCCGCGCTTTTCTATTCCTACTCCACCTGGCTTTCCGCGCTGCGTTATTGGATGGGCCGCGGCGGCCAGTGGAAGGGCCGCGCACAAGCGCCGCCGAGGCCCCAACGCGAAATGACTCTGCGGCAAGCCGAGTCTTCCCGCGATGCACGGGAAAACATCTTGCAACCCTGAGCGGGATTGTAGAAATATCTCTCCGGGCCCAACCCACTCAGGCTCCGGGAAACCACAACCACCATGAAAAACATACTCGCCAGTCTGTTCTTCCTGCTTGCATCTATCTTTGCTCCTCGCCTTGCCGCCCAGATTGAAATTCCCACCAACGACCCGCCGCAGTACGGCCCCTACAATGGAACTTTTCTCGCGGGCGGTGACGGCTTGAAAAAACAGATGGTCAAGACGGACACCGTGCTCCGCGCGGATTCGCCGTGGAGCCTCTGGGCCTGGGTCCGCACGGACGAGACCCCCAAGAGCGCAATCTTGCTGCTGGGTATCGGAGAGTGGGATGCCGAATATGGGCGCTACATCGGAGTGGATGGTGACAAGCTGGCCTATTGGGGCGGCAAGGATCTAGGTTTTTCCGCGAATGCAAAGCTGGCTCCCGGCGAATGGCATCTCGTCGGCGCAACTTTTGACGGCCAGGTGTTTCGCTTGTATGCCGAAGGCGCGCAGGTTGCCGAAGGGAAGCTTGACTTCGGCCGTGTGACCCCGCTGCTGCAAATCGCCCCCGCGCAATTCCCTGTGCAGGACAACCACCATTTCGCCGGAAAAATGGCGGGCGTCACGCTGGTGCGGCGCACGCTCAACTCGGACGAGTTCAAGGAACTCGCAGGAAAGCCACCGGCCTTCTCGACGTTGCTCTACGAAGAGGGCTCCAAACCCTGGCCGGTGCAGACACGCGAGCAGGACGGGTATCGCGCTCCGCAAGATCCGGAATTGATGCCCAAGACCAAAGCGGCCTTTTCCGCACCCCAAAAATCACCCGTGCCGCATACCGAAAACGGTGTCGTCGCGGGCGACGCGCATATGTCGACGATCAGCGGCCGCTGGAAACTGCGGCCTGCGCCCGATGTTCCGGAAAGCGGTGACGCGCTTTCGCAATCCAGCTACGACGCCAGCGGTTGGTGGGACGCCGTGGTTCCCGGCACCGTGCTCACAACCATGGTTGCGCAAGGCGTTTATCCCGATCCCGACTTCGGCCTGAACAATCTGGCCATTCCCGAAACGCTGAACAAGCAGGATTACTGGTACCGCAGCGAATTCACGGCTCCCAACGATTGGAAAGGTGAACGCCTCAAGCTCACGTTTGAAGGCATCAACTATATGGCCGCGGTTTGGCTGAACGGAAAGGAACTGGGCACAATCCGCGGCGCGTTTATTCGCGGCGTCTTTGATGTGACCGATGCCATCCAGCCCGGCGCGAAGAATGTGCTGGCCGTGCGCGTTTCTCCTCCGCCGCATCCCGGCATTCCCCACGAGCAAAGCCTGCGCGCGGGCGCCGGCGAGAACGGCGGCATGATGTGCCTTGACGGCCCCACGTTCGTGGACACCGAAGGCTGGGACTGGATTCCCGGCATCCGCGATCGCGACACGGGGATCTGGCAAGGGGTTACCGTGCGCGCCACCAGCGCCGTGCGCATCGGCGATCCTCAAGTCGTGACGAAGCTTCCGCTACCGGACACCAGCCGCGCGGCTGTGGAATTGACAGTGCCGCTCGAGAACGCGACCAGTGCGACTGTGAGCGCCACGCTGACCGCAGCGTTTGAAGGCGTGACGCTTTCCAAAAGCATCTCGCTTGTACCCGGAAAAACCGAACTCAAGCTGACACCAGCGGAATTTCCGCAGCTAAACGTGCAGCATCCCCGCCTTTGGTGGCCCAACGGCTACGGCAAGCCAGAACTGTACACGCTGAAGCTCGATGTGGCGGTTGACGGCAAATCGTCCGACGCCAGACAACTCCGTTTCGGCATTCGCGAACTTACCTACGAAATCAGCCTGCTTGATAGCAACGGCAAGCTCGACCGCGTAGATTATTCGCCGTCCGCCGCCCGTGCCCTCAACCAGCAGGTCGTGGACGTCACCCACAACGGCATTCGCAACGTGCCCTCAACCGATCCCTATCCCTCCGTTTTTCCCGGAGAGTGGAAGGACGGCTGGAAATGGTGGGTGGCCTCACTGCGTCCCGGCATGGAGAAATCCCCAGCGGTCAAGCCGGTGGAAGACACGCGAGCAACACCCTTCCTTACCATTCGCGTCAACGGCGTGCGCATTGCCGCGCGCGGGGGCAGTTGGGGCATGGACGACTCGCGCAAGCGCGTCTCCCGCGAGCGCCTCGAACCTTATTTCCGCCTGCACCGGGACGCTAACGTCAACATCATCCGAAACTGGGTCGGCCAAAGCACGGAAGAAGCCTTCTACGAACTGGCCGACGAATACGGCCTGCTGGTGTGGAACGATTTCTGGGCCTCCACGCAGAACTACAACATCGAACCGGAAGACCCCGCTTTGTTTCTGAAAAACGTCCGCGACACGCTCTTGCGCTTTCGCAATCATCCTTCGATTGCCGTATGGTGCGGCCGCAACGAAGGCGTACCGCAGCCCATGCTCAACGAAGGCTTGGACGAATTGATTCGCACCATCGACGGCACGCGCTACTACACACCGACCTCCAACCAGGTGAACCTGCAGGCCAGCGGCCCTTATTTCTACGTCGACCCCAAGCTGTATTTCACCGAGCTAAATCATGGTTTCTCCGTGGAGACCGGAACGCCCTCATTTCCGACGCTCGAAATGTGGCAAGCCTGGCTGCCGAAGGAAGATCTTTGGCCCATCAGCGACGACTGGGCCTATCACGACTGGCACCAGGGTGGAAACGGCGCAATGTCTGCCTTCATGGCCGAAATCGAGAAAGAATTCGGCGCGCCGACAAGCCTCGCTGATTTCGAGCGCAAGGCACAGATGCTCAACTACGTGCAGCACCGCGCCATCTTCGAAGGCATGAACGCGCACCTCTGGGCGCCGAACAGCGGACGCATGCTCTGGATGACGCAGCCCGCGTGGCCCAGTTCCACCTGGCAGATCTTCAGTGCGGACTACGACACGCAGGCCTCGTTCTACGGCACAAAGAAGGGCAGCGAGCCGCTGCACGTGCAATTCGATCCTTCGAACACCTCGATCGAGGTCGTCAATTCTCTGCCGGACATAAAAGCCGCGCTCACGGCGCGTGCCCGCCTCTATTCGCTCGAAAACAAGCTGCTGACGGAACACGAAGAAAAGAAAGACGCGCCCACCGGCGCGACGCAATTCTTCGCCCTCGATCTCGCCCAACACCTCAACGGCAATGCGGCTCTCTTAAAACTGGAATTGCGAGACTCCAATGGCGCGCTGCTTTCCAACAATTTTTATTGGCTCGCCGGCAGTAACGCCGATTACCGCAAGCTAAACCGCCTCGGCAAGGCGCAAATCAAGGCCACGCTGCGCGCCGCCGAAGAGGAAAAACACTCGCGGGTGAAAGTCACGCTCGAAAACACGGGAACGAGTGCCGCTCTGCAGCTTAAGCTGACCCTGCTCGACGCTGCCGGAAAAGCCCGCGTCCTTCCTGCCTACTACAGCGACAATTACGTTTCTTTGTTACCTGGTGAAAACAAGGAAATCATTATCGAATATTCAAAAACCTCCGCTCAGTCCGGCATCTCCCTCGGCCTCCGCGGCTGGAACCTCGACCCCCGCATCGTTCAAGTGGGCAGTCAAAAATAAGCCCGTCGCCCGCGAATCACAAATCATGGTGCCCTGCAACACAATTTGTTATAGTTGAGGTGTTCGCGCGAGGGCTCTATCCCGAGGTCAGGGAAGGGCACCGGAGGCCGACATGAGCGTCCATTTCAAGGGGAACGCCGCGAAAATCACCGTTCCCGAATTGTTGCAGCGCAAATCCCAGGCTGCCAATTTCCCTAACAAAAAGATCACCTGCCTCACGGCCTACGACTATCCCACCGCGCGCATCGTTGACGAAGCGGGCGTGGATGTCGTGCTCGTCGGCGATTCCATGGCCATGGTGGCGCTGGGCTACGACAGCACACTGCCGCTGACGCTTGACGAAGCCCTGCACCACACCAAGGCCGCGCGGCGTGGCGTCCAGCGCGCGCTGCTGATAGCGGACATGCCCTTCGGCACTTATCACAGCGACGTGAATGAAGCGCTGCGCAATGCCGTGCGCTTCGTGAAGGAGTCCGGCGCGGAAGCCGTGAAGGTGGAGGGCGGTGAGCGCCGGCTCGAACTGATCGCGCGTCTGACGGAAGCCGAAATTCCCGTGATGGGTCACGTCGGCTTGACGCCGCAATCGGTGAACGCCATGGGCGGCTACCGTGTGCAGGGGAAAACCTTAAGCGGCGCCGAGCAATTGCTGCGCGATGCGCGCGCGGTCGAAGCCGCCGGAGCGTTTTCCATCGTGCTCGAAGGCATCCCGCGCGAACTGGCCGCGGAGATCACCCGCACGCTGCGCATTCCCACCATCGGTATCGGCGCCGGCCCGGATTGCGACGGGCAAATCCTGGTCCTGCACGACATGATCGGCCTCACGTTCCACGAACCGCCGAAGTTCGCGCGTCGCTACACCAACGTCGGCAAAAGAATTGGCCAAGCCGTGCGCGAATACTGCGCCGACGTGCAGAGTGGGAACTTTCCGTCGGATGCCGAGTCCTACCATCGCGCGCACGCAGCGAAGGAAGAACTCGAATTGCCGGTGAACACCGACGGCGACTGGTAGAAAGAGCGTGCGGAAAAAACCGAATCTTCAGGAGCTGGGGGGATAGCCCCCGCGCAAGAGCCTCGTTTTGATAAGGGCTTCAGCTCCTGAAGCTCTGCAAAGCACTTTTCCGTGACCTGAGAAAGGCTCCAGGAGGGAAAATGACACCGGAAGAAATGCGCGTGCTGTACGACTACAACGCCTGGGCCAACCGCCGGCACCTCGAAGCCGCATCCAAGATCACTACGGAAGAATTCCTGCGCCCGATGGGCTCGAGCTTCGGCTCCCTGCGCGACACGCTCGCACATATCTATGGCGCGGAATGGATATGGCTGGAGCGCTTCGAGGGGCGTTCCCCGGGCAGTCTGCCGGACGTCACGCAATTCCAGGATGTGCCACGCCTCCGCGAGAAATGGCTCCAACTTGAAGCCCGCCTCCTCGCCTTTGTAGGTAATCTCACGCAGGACGATCTCAATCGCGTGATGGAATACAAAACGCTGAAATTCGGGGTCTACCGCAATCCGCTTTGGCAATCGATGCAGCACGTGGTGAATCACGGAACCTACCATCGGGGCCAATCGACCACGCTGCTCCGCCAGCTGAACGCGCAGCCGATTCTCACCGACCTGATGCACTTCTATCGCGAACGCGCCACGGCCGCCGGCGCTTAGTCTGCATGGAAACCATCCGAACGGTAGCCTGGATGAAGGAAAAAGTCCGCGCCGCCCGCCAGGAGCAGCGCATCATCGGTCTGGTGCCGACAATGGGCGCACTTCATGCCGGGCATTTGACCCTGGTGGAACGCGCGAAACGCGAGTGCTCTCCTGTGTACGCCTCCATTTTCCTAAATCCCAAACAATTT
>Ga0126371_10001163_pt1 | contig 22069 bp, 14 predicted proteins | sample PanSoiMetaPlot_4_FD_110145 | JGI IMG/M metagenome (GOLD analysis project Ga0126371, IMG submission 110145) | Tropical forest soil microbial communities from Panama - MetaG Plot_4 | ecosystem: Environmental > Terrestrial > Soil > Tropical forest > Bulk soil | place: Panama | collected 2016-02-17 | reverse complement strand
GCCCGTAGACGTTGTCCTTTGCACTCAGGGCAGAGCGCATAGCCGCGATACTTGCTCAACATCACGCGGACGTGCAGCTTGTACTTCTTACGTTCGAGATGCGCGAAGAAACCGTGTACTCCCAGGAATGCGCCGCGGCCGTCGAGAACAAAGGACTGCTGGTCGGGCGTGAGATCGTACCAGGCGATATCCATCGGAATCCCGTGTTGCTTTGCGGCCTTCTTCAGTTCAGTGAAGTAAGGGCGATATTTCGGGCGGTTCCACGGATCGATGGCGCCCTCTTCGAGCGTCTTCGACTTGTCGGGAATGATGAGATCGAGGTCGAAGTCGATGGTGTTGCCAAAGCCCTGGCAGCGCGGGCAGGCGCCGAAGGGGTTGTTGAAGGAGAAGAGACGCGGTTCGGGTTCGCGGTAGACGCGATGGCAGGTTTTGCACTCGAAGGCTGCGGAGAAGCGCAGGCGTTCCCGTTCGACTGACTCTGCATCGCGCGGGACGATTTCGTAGAGGATTTCGCCGGACTCGCGGTAGCCGATTTCGGCTGCATCAACGATGCGGGCGCGATTGTCGGCGCTTACCACGATGCGGTCAACAAGCGCGAAGACGGGCAGCGCGAAGTCGACCTCAAGCAGCGATTCCGGGGTTGAGAACTCGTAGATAGTTCCATTTTGGTACAGGCGGTTGAAGCCGCGCTTGCGCAGGTCGGTCAGGCGCTCTTTTAACGAATCATTAAGTGACGATTTTGCGTCATTTTTTGCGCTTAAAGTGCCTTTTTTCGCGCGTTTTGCAAGCTTCTTTTCCGGCTCGAGAGATACCGGCGTTTCCTGCGGTTTTTGGACGGGGAAGAGGGCGTGCAGGCGCGTGCCTTCACCCAGGGCGAGCACGGTGGCGGCGATTTCATCGATTGTGTCGCGCCGGACTACTCCGTTGCAGACGACGCAGTGGACGGTTCCGCAGCGCGCGTAAAGCAGCCGCATGTAGTCGTAAATTTCGGTGGCTGTCGCTACCGTCGAGCGCGGGTTGCGGGTTGAGTTCTTCTGCTTGATGGCGATCGCCGGCGCGAGGCCGTCAATCAGGTCAACATCGGGTTTTTCAATACGTTCGAGGAATTGGCGCGCATAGGCAGACAATGACTCGACGTAACGGCGCTGGCCTTCGGCATAAACGGTATCGAAGGCGAGCGAAGACTTGCCCGATCCGGAAACGCCTGATACCACGGTCAGTAGGCCGTGCGGTATGTTGCAGTCGATATTTTTGAGGTTGTGCACCCGCGCGCCGCGGATGATGATCTGGTCCGTCAATGCAGTGCGCCCCGGGACTTAAGTACGAAACTTCCCAGTTTGATTATAAGGCGTGTGGCGGGGTATCCCCCCTCCCCCTCCTGGTCTACGTATTTTCAACACTTTGACGGGGGATCATCCCCTGCTATGCGGCTGATTCTGTTTGGGTTAGGTTGTTTCTAGTGTTTTCAATCACTTAGCGAGGGGTCCTCGATTTCTGTGAATAAAAAAGCCCGCTCGAAGCGGGCCTTTGTTCTCTATTCTAGGATAGCAGATTGGGTGAAATAGTACGCCAAATTTGGTTCGCGGTAAGTGGTTTGGTTTTAATGGTTTAAGAATTATTTTTCAGTTTGGGGCTTGACAAGGTTTTTTTGAAGGGCCCGCGGCTGAAGCCCGTTCTTTGAAAAAGTTCGTTTCGCGCTGATACTGAGAAACCGCAGGTCCTTCGACTCGCTGCGCTTCGCTCAGGATGACGAATCTTAAGTGGATAAGAGATTTAGAAATAGGTGAGCATGCGGTGCGTTTTGGTTGAGGGGACGTGTGTGGCGCCGGGCATCGAGCACCAGGAGTCGAGCTTTTCTGTCCAGTTGCCGTGCTCGTCGTACTGATATTCGAAATGTGATTCGGAGTATTGCTCCGGGTCATCTTCTTGCGTGGTTTGCGTGATTTCTACTGCCATGTCTCCTTGCTCGTTGTAGGCGATTTCGACTTGGTTCACGATGTTGAAGGCGCGCCGTGTTTTTCGGCTGATGCGGCCTTGCGGATCGTAGGTGATCGCAATCGAAGCTGGTCCTGATTGGCCTCCCATCAACTTTGTCAGCTCGGCGCGGAACTCGTCGAGGGAGGGCCCGTCTGGTGCTTCCAAAACGCCTGCGAGCGATTCCGCCGAAAGCATCGTTACGATATCGTCGTGAACCAGTTTTTCTTCAGCAATGCGGCCTTGCTCGTCATAGGTGCGGATGGCACGGCTGACGAGTTCGCCTGGGAGTCATGAATCCGGACCTCGGTGGGGCGGTCGTGTTTGTCGTAGATGGTGATGGCGCTGCCACCGCCCTCGCGATTAGGCGGCCTGTCTGCTGACCAGAAGGGAGAATCGCCGGAACTGACGACATTGGCGCGATAATCTTCGGCGCGAGAAACCTGACGCTTTGTTTTTCTGCCGTGTTCGTCGTAGTGGTATGTGACAGGATGGTCAGACTTGTCACTATAGGTGATGCTCAGGAGCCTGCCCTGATCGTCGTAGAGATAGACGGATTCGGATGGCGGGTCACCTTCCTTGCCCCAAGTTGATTTGAGCAGCTGGCCGGCTGCATTCTAGATACAGCGGCTTACCCAGTCAGGCTGATTGGGATTCTGTGACCTTGTAATGACGATCCGGCCTTCGTAATCAAATTCCGTTGTGCGCTGAAATTTGCGTTCCGGGATCAGGCTACCATCGGCGGCGGCGGAAACGGGATATGTAACTTCCTCGGCGCAGATTTTTACAGGGCCTCGGAGGCCATGGTGCTCGCGTCCGAACTCGTGGTAGTTCTCGGGTGGCAGAAGCATCGCAATATCCTTTGTCGATTCAAGAATAGAATAGTAACCAGGGAACATATCCGATGACTCGAAACGCATTCAAGCTGCGCCCAGTGACTGTCATCTTCGCGGTGGTTTTCGCGCTTGCGGTGTTTGCTCCGGTACGGGTATGGGCAGGAAGCGCCAGCGCTGTGGCTGGAGATGATCCGGATGGAGGTTCCCACCCGACAGTGATGGCAGACTTTAACGGAGACGGCATCGCCGATCTTGCCGAGGCTGTTGCGCCTGATGGATCAGGAGCGGGTTTTTTGAAGGTGTCGTTGGGACTGGCAGATGGGACATTTCGTGAGACTGAGTCCAATGCAGCGCTGGGTCGTGATCCCAGAGCAATGGTCACGGCTGACTTCAACCAGGACGGCATCCCGGATGTGATTGTTGGTGACGACGACGGATCATTAAGGCTGTTTCTCGGAGATGGCAAGGGCAGCCTGGTTCCTGCCGGCGAGGTTGCGCATCTTGATTCCGTGGTGTCGATTGCGGTGGCAGACTTCAACCACGATGGCATTCCGGACATTGCTGTTTCGGATTGGCGTCGGAGCACGGTGGCGGTGTTTCTCGGGACCGGCAAAGGCTCATTCGAAGGCGGGTGGCCTCTTCCATTACGGATGCCGGGAACGGTGCCCCACATCTCTGCGGCTGACTTTAATGGCGACGGTAATCCCGATCTGGTGGTGGTGTATGGCGACGATGGCGATTACACGTTCGATGTGTTTGTAGGCAATGGCAAAGGCGCCTTTACCAAAGCGCCGAATCTGAGTTTCGTGAAAGACCCAAATGCTCATTGCCCAACATAAGGGTGAGATGCAGGTCTGCTTGATGCCATAGAGTAGAGGGAGTTCCAATGTCTCCCTGGGCGTAGGCTGAAGGTGTAGTTACAAGCCTTCCAGGCGCACGTTGTATCGGCTAGCGGGAACAGCCTGAAAACCCTCTGCATTGTAAGCAATAGTCCATATCCAAATTGACAACATTTGCCTGAGTGATAGTATTTATCCAGCTTCGAATCGAATAGTTTGTAACGTTCCTGCTCTATTTCCCACTAAGTACGTTCCTGTCCTGTTCTCCGCGCGAGTGAGCATCATCCGTGCCGGCCTCATTGGGTTCATCAAAATTTTTATCGTGGAAAATGACTATGTTTGTGAAGTTAATGTTTCCTAGAGGGATAAACAGGATATGTTTATCGTTTGCACTGGCTTTAGCCTTCGCACTGGGAGAGGCCGTTGCGCGACCGCAAACCGTATCAGCGGATTTCGGCGATCGACACGGCTGGACACCGGTTGTACCAAGCGGGATGTTCGGCGTTGGGGGAGTGGGATCTACTCTAAGTGATCCAGGCACAATCGGCAGGTTGACGGCAGCTGGCCTGAGTGGAACCCGCTTCGAGATTTCCCTTTGGGAGATATACAAGACGAAGAAGAAACCATACTTTCGGTCGCTCGATCGGATATTGGAAAAGATGCAGGACACAGGTGTCCATCCCATAGGCGTGATTTTCGGGACGCCGCCTTCTCTTGGAGAGAAGAAGTGCTCCCCGCCGCGGGATGTTTGGCGATGGGGACAACTGGCGGCATCGGTGGTTGCCCATGTGAACGAGAATTTCCCCGGGTTGATGACGGATTATGAGATCTGGAACGAGCCCGAGCTTGCTGAGTCGCTATGCGCTCGTGACGACGCTGCCAGACTAGACAGCTATGTCTCAATGTTCGCGGCGGCTTCTTCTGCTATGCATACCCAGGCAGAGTTGGATGGTCAACCGATTCGCACGGGCGGACCGGTTATTTCCCGGATGGCTTTCGCCCCGGTCTGGATTCCAACGCTGCTCGACAATCCAGGGACTGCGCCCTATGTTGATTTTGTCAGCTTCCACCTTTATGTCACGGGCCAGCCTGACATCGACAAAAAGATGAATTGGGCCCATTTGTATTCGATCACGCAGTCGGGGACGCAAGGACTGATTCATTACTACAATGTGATCGAAGCACTTGTGCGTGCGGGCCATCAGCCCCACCCGGCATCGACTCCGATTTACATCACGGAATACAACGACAACTGGGCGTATTCAGCTGACTGCTGCCGCAACCATCCAACTTTCGCGCCTTTGTGGAACAGTCTTGCCGTCAGCGATCTTCTCAACGTTGTCTATAGCGGTGCCTCTACCGTTCCGAATCGTCTTATGTACTTCAATGCCGCAGGACCTCCATTTTGCATTATGGGTGAGTGGAACTCGAAAATGGACTGCAATCCATCGGTTGCGGAGCCATATCCGCAGTTCTATGCGTATGCGTTATTTGCGTCGCCAGATTATCTTGACTTACAAGCCGGTGGTCATATGGCCGCTTCTGTCACTCCCGCGAGTACAACAGGCGGGCTAACGGCGACTGCTTTCTATACCAATAAGGCGGACAGCGTGGTGGTGATCAATCCGTCGTCGAGGGATTACGGCGCTGTCAAGATCAATCTTATAAATCCGGGACTAACGTCGGAAACAGGAGAGGCGTATCTTCTGAATAGTTCGCACGGCTGGATCACCAGCGAACCGGTCACGCTGAACTGGATATCGGGAGGTTACTCGGCGACAGTTAACCTTCCCGGCTACTCGATCGTTGCGCTTTCGATAAAGGGCGGTCCTGCTGGAAGCGCTCCATCGGCGGCGTTGACTGTAACACCGAAAAGCGGAAGACACCCGTTGACAGTTGACATAGATTCGTCGCAAAGCCAGCGTGGCGGAAGCTACATTATTGGCAGAACCATCGATTTTGGCGATGGCAGGTGGCTTAACTGGACACCCACCACTTCCTACACCTACAAGAAAGCAGGTACTTATACAATTCGTCTCTCGGTGAGGAACCAGTCTGGGCAGCTTTCAACTACCAGTGAGGTTGTAACTGTTCACTAAAGAGGGTCTTATTGCCTGAGCGAGACATTCTTTTTCCGCTCATCGTGCTTACGAGGAGTGGGTTGAACTTTGACCAGGCGCTGAATCCCTGACGACAAGACGGTCGACTGTAAGCTCGCCGACGCTCAGCTTGTTGATGTGGGCTTTGTGGGTCATCAGCTTGCGGATCACGAGCGAGCCAACAGCAATCGCGCCAATGGCGGTTGCGCCCACGGCCAATGCGCCGACAGCGGTTGCGCCGGCGGCAGTCAGCGCCACGCGGGCGAGAGCGGCTTTGGTGAAAGATTCTCTCATTGTCTGCCCTCCGCAACTATTCGACGCGCAGAGACTCCATCGGGTCAAGTTTTGAGGCGCGGGTAGCGGGGAGCCATACGGCGAAGAGCGCCACAAGGCTTAATATCACCGGCACAGTTACAAATACGACCGGGTCGTAGGGTTTAACTCCGAAAAGAAAGCTCGCAATGAGCCGGGTAAGGCCGAAGGCTGCGCCGACTCCAATGACCGCGCCGATGATGGCGAGCTGCATGCCCTGCCATACGACCAGATTGCGGATGCGCGCGCGGTCTGCGCCGAGGGCCATGCGGATGCCCATTTCCTGTGTGCGCTGCTGCACGGTGTAGGCCATGAGGCCATAGATGCCGATGGCGGCGAGGACAAGCGCAGATGCTCCGAAGATGGTGAGCAGCAGCATGTTGAAGTCTTCGCGCGCAGTGGAGTGGACGACCACTTCTTCCATGGAGCGTACGCGTGCAACAGGAAATCCGCCGCTGGCCTGACGGAGTTGCTCGGTAACGGCGGAGATGTACTGGTGTGGATCTCCTTTAGTGCGGACCAGCCAGGTAACAGGGCCGATGTTGGCGTTGAGAGCGGTCATGCCGTCGGTGACCTGCGCCTGTGGGACGATCATGAGTGGGCGCGGATCGCGGTTGAGACCGCCGTCGCGGATGTCGCCGACGACGCCGATGATCTGGCGCGGAGGCTCTTCAAACTGCGGGCCGACGCCTTTGCCGATAATGATCTGCTGGCCGACCGGGTCTTCTTTGGGCCAGAACTTTTTCTTCATGGATTCGTTGATGAGGGCGACTCCGGGGGCTCCGGTGCTGTCGCTGTCTTTAAAGTCGCGGCCTTCGAGAATGGGGATCTTGTAGACGGCGAAATAACCGGGCGAGGTGTTCATCCAGCCTGCTCCACCGGTCTGACCGGATTTATCAAGAGGGCGGCCTATGACGATGAAGGGCAGCCCGAAGCCGCCTTCCAGCGGCAGACAGCAGGTGGATGCGGAGGCTTCGACGCCAGGAATGGCATTGAGGCGTTCGCGTCCATTGAGGGCTAGCTGGGCGACGCCGGCGGTTTTGGCAAAGCGGTCTCCGGTAAGAGACATCTGCAGGGTGAGGACGTTGCGTGCGTCAAAGCCGGGATTGACGTTGCGCAGCGCGAGGAACGTGCGGATGAGCAGCGCTGCGCCGATAAGCAGCACAAGCGCGAGCGAGACTTCGCTGATGACCAGCAGTGAACGTGCCTTGCTCTGACGGAATCCGGTGCCTGCGCGATTGCTGCTTTCCTTGAGCGTTGAATTCAGATCGGGGCGCGAGGCGCTGATGGCGGGAAAGAGGCCGAAGATGACGCCGGTGAGCAGTGAGACGGCAAGGGTGAAGAGAAGGACGCGCCAGTCTATGCCGATGTTCGCGCCGTTTTCGCCTATGCGCGGAATGTCGCCCGGGCTGAGCGCGAGCAGGCCGCGTACACCGAGGTAGCCGAGGATGGAGCCGAGGATTCCGCCAGTGATGGCGAGCAGAATGCTCTCAACCAGCAATTGGCGAATAATGCGCAGACGCGTGGCTCCCATAGAAACACGAATGGCGAACTCGCGTTTGCGTCCGGAGGCGCGGACCAGCAGCAAATTGGCAACGTTCGCGCAGGCAATGAGCAGCACGAGACCGACGGCCCCGAGAAGAACAAATAAGGACTGGCGCACATCGCTGACGATACTGTCGCGCAGCGGCTCGACGGCAAAACCTTCCTTCGGCCCCATGCCTGCGTCCGTATAACGGCGGCGAAACTGGTCAGCCGCAACTTTGAGTTGAGCGTTCGCCTGCGCGAGGGTTACACCCGGCTTAAGACGTCCAGCGGCGAGAAAGAAGTGTCCCTGGTTAGTGCTGTTGGGGTCGATCTGGAAGGGAAGCCAGACGTCTGCTTCCGGATCGGAGACGAAGGACTTGCCGAGAACACCGACGACGGTATAGGGTTCGTTGCCGAACGAGATGGCGCTGCCGACGATGTTTGGGTTGCCTCCGAAACGGCGCTGCCAGAGACCGTAGCTGAGGACGACGACCTTGCCGCCGTTGGGTGAGTCTTCCTGCGGAGTGAAAGTGCGACCCAGCATGACAGGCGCGCCGAAGAGGCGGAAATAGGCTTCGCTGACGTGGATGCCGTGGACCTGCTCGGGATGGTCGCCGGTGAGATTGAAGCCGGGGCCGCCGAAGTCATAAGCGGTGACGTCCTGAAAAACGCTGGTCTGCGAGTGCCAGTTATTGAACTTGGTGGGAGAGGCAGCGGCGCCTTCGCCTTCGGGCGAGGTCAGCATGAACTGGACGATGCGGTCAGCGTCGGGGTAGGTGAGCGGCTTGAGGAGGACAGTGTTGACCACGGTGAAGATCGCGGTGTTTGTCCCGATTCCGAGGGCCAATGCTGCGACAGCGGCTATGGTAAAGCCTGGATTTTTGAAGAGACTGCGCAGAGAGTGTTTGACGTCATGCCACAGATTGGCCACAGGGTGGTCCTTTCCTGCTTCGGTTCTTAGACGGAGCGGCGGGTAGATTCGCTCGTTCTCGGCTCTTGAATTGTACGAGGGCGGAGTTAGGGCAGTTCAGTTTATTGCAAGGGCAGTATTATGCAGGCTCGATCATGGCTGAGATTTTTTAGGCAACAGGGCGTCGAGGACGATCAGAATGCCGCCGCAGACGATGGCGGAATCGGCGACGTTGAAGTCGGGCCAGTGGTAACTCCAATGCCCCAAGCGGAGGAAGACTTCGAGGAAATCCGTGACGACGCCGTAGTGAATGCGGTCCCAGACATTGCCAATTGCGCCGCCGAGAATGAGGGCGAGCGCGATGGTCGTCGCGGTGAAGCGGCGTCCCATTTTGAGAATCAGGACGAGAACAATGATGACCGCGACGATGGAAAAGCTTGTTAGTAGCCAGCGGGTGCGGTTGGGTGACGGCGAATCGACGAAGAGGCTGAAAGCCGCTCCGGGGTTGAGGACGTGCGAGATGTAGAAGTAATGCGGGATGACAGTGATTTCGTCGCCCTCGGCGATATGGTGTCCGACCCAGCTCTTGGTCCAGCGGTCGAGGGCGATGATGAGTGCGGCAATGGCGAAGAGCCAGCTGCGGCGGTCTTGTTTCAAATCCATTCTTTTTAATAGCCCGAGGCTAAAGCCCCTGTTTCTTTCTCTTACTTACCGGCCTGAAGGCCGGTGTTTCTACCTTAATTCGGTATGCTGTCTTCGACAGCAGTTCTAATTGTCCCCAGGCACCCGTATCCGATTGCTGAACTGAAAAAGCAGGCTGTCGCAAAACATTAACGCTCGTAGCCCATTTGTTCTAATGCAACGGCGCATCGTCCGCAGACCTTGGGCCAAAGGCCAAAGTGTTGGACGTGATCAGGGCCATCATCAGCATAGAAGTTCCAGCAGCGCTCGCATTTTGTGCCGTCGGCTGGGAGTGTAATGGCCTGAATGGTTCCGTTGGCCGTATTTTCTTTTACTTCTACCTGGGAGACGTTGAAGAGCTCTTTCAGGCTCGACTTGAAGTGATGCAGTATCTCCGATAGATCGACTGTGGGGTGAATTTGCACTTTCGCTTCCAGCGCTTTGCCGATCTTTCCGGCCTTACGGTCGGCTTCCAGCGCTTTGAGGGCCTCGTCACGGACTTGCAGGAGCTTCTGCCACTCAGCGAGAAGTGACGGATTCTCCGGAGCCACTTCATCAGGTGTCGGAAAGTGGCTTAAGTGGACGCTCCCTGCGCGGTTGGCGTCGGCGGGCAGGTAGCTCCATACTTCGTCTGCAGTGAAGCTGAGGATTGGGGCTACGAGACGGACTAATGCTTCAGTGATTTTGTAGATCACGGTTTGCGCGGAACGGCGGGCGATGCTTATTGGCGCAAACGTGTACATGCGGTCTTTGAGCACGTCAAGGTAGAGTGCGCTGAGATCGACGATGCAGAATTCGTTGATGGCGTGGTAGACACGGTGGAACTGGAAGTCTTTGTACCATCCCCCTTTGCCGTCTGCGCCGCTAATTTTTTCTACCAGCTCACGGGTGCTGGCGAGCATATACTGATCGAGCGGGAGCAGGTCTTCATAAGGCACTGCGTGCTCAGCGGGGTTGAAGCCGTGCAGATTTCCGAGCAGGAAACGGAAGGTATTGCGCAGCTTGCGGTAGTTGTCCGCGATGCGCTGCATGAGATTTTCGCTGGCGGCTACATCTTCGCGGAAGTCGACGGATGCAACCCAGAGACGGACGATTTCCGCGCCCATGCGGTTGGCGATATCGACAGGATCGACGCCGTTGCCGAGAGATTTCGACATGGCGCGGCCCTGCTCGTCGAGCGTCCAGCCGGGTGTTCCGACCATGGTGTAGGGGGCCTTGTGGTTCTCGCTGACAGCAACTGAGGTCAGCAATGCAGTGTGGAACCAGCCTCGATATTGGTCGCCTCCTTCAAAGTAGAGGTCGGCGGGCGGCGCGATTTCCGGCTCGGCTTCCATAACGGCGTGCCAGCTAACGCCGGAGTCGAACCATACGTCCAAGATGTCCATCTCTTTGCGGAAGTCGGTTTCACTGCATTTGGCACATTTTGTTCCGGCAGGTAGTAACTGCTCGGCTTCGTGTGTGTGCCAGGCAGCGATGCCTTCTTTTTCCAGCAGAGACAGAATGCTCTGGTTCAGCGCCTTGTCCTTGAGCGGAGTGTGGCACTGGTTGCAGAGAAATACGGCAATGGGCACGCCCCAGATGCGCTGGCGGGAGATGCACCAGTCGGGGCGGGTCTCGATCATGTTGGCGATGCGTTCTTCGCCCCATGCCGGGTCCCATTTGACGGTGTTGCGGATTTCGTCGAGCGCGAGCTGACGGAAGGTGGTGTCGCCCATCTGCTTGTCAATTTCGATGAACCACTGCTCGGTGGCGCGGAAGATGACGGGCTTGTGGCAGCGCCAGCAGTGCGGATAGCTGTGATAGATGTCGCTGCGGCCCATTAGAACGCCGCGTGATTCGAGCAGCTTGATGATGGGCTCGTTCGCCTTGAAGACGCTCAGGCCGTCGTATTCGGGTAGTCCGTTGCGCAGGCGGCCTGCATTGTCGACATTGCAGGTCTGATCAAGACCGTATTTTGCGCCGGTGTAGAAGTCATCGGCTCCGTGGGCGGGGGCAGTGTGAACGGCTCCGGTGCCCTGATCGGTGGTGACGTAGTCGGCGAGTACGCCGAGAATGCTGCGGTCGAGGAACGGATGCTGGAAATGCGCGTATTCGAATTCCTTGCCTTTCAGGCGCGCAAGTTTCTTGGTTGCGCCGAGCTTGCAGTCTGCGATGACTTTTTCTGCTAATTCCGCCGCGACAATATATGCCGAGCCGTCTTCCGTACCGAGTACCAAGTAATCAAAATCAGGATGAAATGCAATTGCAAGTGAGGCTGGTAAGGTCCACGGAGTTGTTGTCCAGATGATTGCATAGACTTTGTTGTAACCCTCGGCCTTTAACTTAAGCGCCAGAGTCATTTCTTCGGGCTTGGCTCCCACCCGTCCTCGCTGAAGGAGTTCATAGCGCACGTAGATGCTGGGACTGGTGTGCATCTCGTACTCGATCTCGGCGTCTGCGAGAGCGGTGCGGTCGTGGATGCACCAATAGACCGGTTTGAGGCCCCGGTAGACAAAGTCCTGCTCAAAGAAGCGATAGAAAATTTCGAGGGTCTTGGCTTCGTACTCCTTAGACATGGTGGAGTACGGCTTTTCCCACCGACCGAAAACGCCGAGCCGTATGAACTGGCTGGTCTGCAGGTCAACATATTTTTGTGCGTAGGCACGACATGCTGCGAGAAAGTCCACCGATGACATTTCCAGCTTCTTGCGCCCGAACTGCTCGTCGACTTTGATCTCGATGGGAAGGCCGTGACAGTCGAAGCCGGGGACATAGGGAGCGTCGAAGCCAGCCATGGTCTTGGTCTTGACGACGAAGTCTTTGAGGCATTTATTGAGCGCGTGGCCGAGGTGGATGGGGCCATTGGCGTAGGGCGGGCCGTCATGCAGCAGGTAGCGGGGCGAGCCTTTGCGGACTTCGCGAATCTGCTCGTAGAGCTTTGTTTCCGCCCACTTTTTGAGGCGTTCGGGCTCGTTTTGCGGCAGATTTGCCTTCATGGGAAAGGCGGTTTGCGGCAGGGTGAGGGTTGACTTGAGTTCCGGCGCTCCGCCGGGGTTGGATGGAGCGAACATCATTTCTCCCATGGGAAATTTCGATAGGGGTAAAACTTTATTGTATCTGGTTTTAGATAAGTAACTTTATGATGGGGGTCGCGTCTATATTGGAAGGTATTCGGAGGTCAGTTCTGGGTGCGGCATATGAAGAAAAGCAGATCCTTCGCTACGCTCAGGATGACAATAGAATTACAGCGCGCAGAGAAGATTCCCCGCGCATCTTAAAGACAAGCGGGCCTTGCGTCGTCCATAATGGAGAGATACACGGGTGGGTCTTTTGTTTTCCTGCCCGGTTGAAGTGATATGGGCAATGAGCTTTTGACACCTCCGGAACTGGATCCAGGACAAACCCGGCCACAGGAAAAGGAACCCGATATTCTTCTCGAAATCGAGGGATCCATGTGGAAGTCGCTGCTGGCCAACCTGCGCGACGCCTTTTCCTCTCCAAAGCAGCCCCCGCTTCAGCTGACCTCCAAGCCGGACGAGAATAACGACCTCCTTGAAGCTGACTCGTCGATTTGGAAGTCGCTGATAGCGAATGTCCGCGATGTCTTTTCCTCTTCAAAACAACCTCCGCTTCAGTTGACCTCGCGGCCGGACGAAAATAACGACCTTGTTGGAACGCTGAAAGAAGAGTCGATCTGGTCATCGCTCTGGATCAACATTCAGGACGTTTTCTTTCCCAGGAAGCTGCCTCCACTGGAACTGACTTCACAGCCGATTGAAACCGATGTCCTGCTGAAATCGGAGCGGAGCACGAAGTCGAGCGCGTATTCGATTGGCGCGCACGTCTTTGTGATCGGGCTGATTATTCTGGCTCTGGTTGAAATGCGTATTCACAGCCGCGCCCTTGAAAAGAAGCTGCAGGCCACGAATGTGGATGTGTCTCCGTTTATACCGATTGCGCCGGCGGCAAAAGATGTAATGGGTGGTGGCGGCGGCGGTGGAAACCACGAACTGGTGGACGCCTCGAAGGGCAAACTGCCGAAGTTTGACAAGGAGCAGATTACGCCTCCACAGAAGCTGCTGCTCGACAAACCGAAGCTGCCGGTTCCAGCTACGATAGTGATGCCGGACATGAAAATGCCGGATGCGAATATGCCGAATTTGGGTATTCCGCAGTCGAACCAGGTGGCTCTGGCTTCGCAGGGGCAGGGCTCGGGTTCGGGATTCGGCACGGGCACCGGCGGTGGACTTGGCTCGGGATCGGGTGGCGGCATCGGGCCTGGTTCGGGCGGCGGAACTGGCGGCGGCGTGTACCATCCAGGCGGCGGCGTTTCCGCTCCGCAGGTGATTTACGCGCCCGATCCGGAGTTCTCGGATGAGGCCCGGCGCGCGAAATACCAGGGTATCTGTGTGGTGTCAGTAATTGTGGATACGCAGGGGAATCCGCAGCATGTGCACGTGATTCGCCCGCTGGGAATGGGGCTGGATGAGAAGGCCGTGGAAGCGGTGCGGCAATATAAGTTCAGGCCGGCCACATATCAAGGACGTCCGGTGCCAGTGGAAGTGAATATCGAGGTGAATTTCAGGATTTATTGAATTTGGTGCAGTGTGAAACGGCAGTCTTTGTGGCTGCCGTTTCCGTTTGCGCAGCGAATAGATGAATTTCAGGAATCGCCCTCGTGCACGACCTCCGCAGGAAGATCAACGTGCAGCAGGTCGAGATACTTGTCCAGCCTGTAGCCAGCATCGCGCGCGGCCTCGGACGCCTTCGTGATGCCTTCCTCGAGATCTTCAATAGCGGAGGGCCTGAAGGCTGGCTGGCGGGTGATTGCCAGCAAGGCAGGAAGCTGGATCCAACTCAGCATCTCCTCGAATTGCTCTTTGTTGAAGTACGTGGTGCCGGATGATTCGTTGACTCCGGTGAGCCATTTAACGTCCGGGTCGGCCCAGAATGCTTCGGCGTGCATCCGTGAGTCCGAAGGTAGATCGATGTGCGAAAGCAGAGTCCGGACGCGCGCTGCAGCTTGCCATGCCCGTTCGCCTTCCATCCCGAGCGAGGAGAAGGTTTCCGCGAGAGCGGAGCGCAGCATGAGCTTGTCGAAGAGATCGGCGCTCATGCCCTGCGGCGAAAAGCTGCGCAGCAGAATCCACGCAAGGACAGGCGACCATGTCTGCTCGATGGAGGCGCCCGGTTCCTCGCTGGGAAGCATATAGCGCACGGACGCCGGCCATGCGGTTGAAAAGCCGTGTTCGAGAAGCGGGAGATGAAGAGCGGCTGTCGCCCATGCCTCGCATTCTTTTCTGAATCTCTGGTTGAGATGAGCAGGACCATCCGGAGCTTCGAGAGCTTCGCGGTGTTCATGGGGCATGAATTCGATTGCCTTCTCACAAAAGTGCTGCGCCTTTTCGATAAAGGGGTGAAGGCGGGTATCGATGGCCGCATGTTCGTCTGGCAGTGGGATGGATTGTGGTTGTTGAGAGCCGGTTGATACAGCGCGTTTTTTTCTCGTTTTTGCGATATAAAGCTGCGCTTCTTTTCCTGCTACCTCGGCGAAGGCGCTGGCGCTGGCGGCATCGATGGTCCGATGCAGCGCTTCGTGCAGCGGCTGCAGGCGAAGTCTGGTGAGAGCTTCATCGACGCTATAGACGCCATCGCCGTGCAACGCGTCACAAAGTCTGTCCCAGGGCTGATCAGCGGTTACGCGCAACTCGCGCCAGTGGACAAGAACTGTGTGTTGAAAGCCGCGCAATTCAAACTTCAAGCCGTGACGATGAATGTCAGTGGCACGGCGGAGGTATTCAAGGCCGTGAGCGGTATCGCGATACGCGAAGATGACAGAGTCATCGTGGGCAATGTCGAGACCTCTGGCCAGGCTCGTTTGTTTTAGCTGGCCACTCACCTTATCCATGAATGCGGCCGAGATGTGAATGGTTCCGCGGGTTGATCCGTAGGTATTGTTGTAGACAATGAGGCTACGCTGGTCGTCAAGGCGGTTGGAATAGGCGAAGACATTCTCATCTACCGATCCGTGATCATTCCAGAAATCGTAGAGAACGAAGTTGTGGCTTTCGGCAAAAAGCCTGCGGTTCTTGAGCAGTGGCGCAATTTCGCGCTGATGGCGTTCTACCAGCCACTCGTTCGGATGCTCGTCCATGCGTGCTTGCTTGAATTCCATGCCGTAACGCTCGGTGAACCCCTCGATCTGGCCGTGGCCGAACATGGGCAGGCCGGGAAGCGTAGCGAGCAGAGTGCAGACGCCGAAATATTTGTCTCCAGTACCGAACTGGTCGATGGCGGTGCGCTCGTCGGGATTGCTCATGAAATTGACATAGCGCTTGAGAACGTCGGGATCGAACTCGATGGTTTTCTTCAGGTATGAGCGGTACTTCGCGTTTTCCTCGTCGCGCAGCATGTTCATGAAGGCGCTATTGTAGACGCGGTGCATGCCGAGTGTGCGGACGAAGTACGCTTCAAGCAGCCAGAAAGCTTCAGCGAGCAGGAGCGTACCCGGGACTTCGGTAGCGACACGGTCCACGACTTCGCGCCAGAATTCATGGGGCATGATGGCGTCGAACTCTTCCTGCGACATGGCATTTTCGGCGCGAGAGGGGATGGAGCCACCGGTTCCGGGCAGCGGGAACCAGAGACGCTGCACATGCCGCTTGGCCAGCACCATGGCGGCGTCGAAGCGAATGATGGGGAATTGACGGGCTACATGCAGGATGGTCTGGATGACGCGTTCGCGGACTTCGGCTTTGGAATAGTCGAGCTGGGCGGTGTCGTTCCAGGCGAATGAGGTTCCGTCATTGCCGTGGTAGATGTAGCGCGTGGTCCCGTCGTGATGATGACGAAGGCGAAAGGCGACGGCTGCGTCGGTCTGGTCGTAGTAGTGGTCTTCAATTTTGATTTCGACACGGCTGTCAGTGGAGAGGTCGGGGCCGTTGAAGCTGTATGCGGGAAAGGGACTTTCCCAACGCGAGATGAACCAGTCGGGATGTTCGATGACCCATTCGGAGTCGATGCCCATGTGGTTGGGCACCATGTCGCTGGCGAGGCGAATGCGGAAGTGCGCGGCGCGGTTTCGCAGGTCTTCGTATGCGGAGTAGCCACCGAGGTCCTCGGCAATGTCGTATTCCTTGAGCGAATAAGCGGAGGCGACGGCGTCGCTCTGGCCGCGCAGGCGCTTGATGGTGCGGGAGGCAATGCTGCGTTCCCAGAGGCCGATGAGCCAGAGACCGGTGATGCCGCGATCGGCGAGCAGACGCAGTTCTTCGTCAGGAATCTGATTGAGGCGATGGATGTGGCGGCTGTATTTCTTGGATAACTGCTCCAGCCAGACATAGGTGCTTTTTGCGATTAGAACGACGTTGGGCATCCAGGCCTGGTCGGCGCTGAATGCCTCGTATTCGTGGAGAGGGGCCTGATAGTCATGCGCGTAGCGCTTGTGGCCGAAGTCTTCTTCAAAGCCAACAAACTCGTCGCCACGGAAGCCCTGCGCTCCCCACGTTGGCGCGCCATGACGGTGCCAGTCTGGGCCGGGCGGATGGAAGCGCAGCCAGATGGCAAGCTCTTCTTCGCGCAGCACGTCAATGGCGAGAAGAAGCCTGCGCAGATCCTCTGTAAGATATTTGGACCAATGGGTGCGGATGAACTCGAGCTGGCCGGTGATGGAGTCGGGTGCGGCGAGCATAGGCGCGCGCAGAGCTTCGAAGAGGCTTCCCGCTTCCGGCGCAAGAGGCGGACGAGTGCTTAGATAGCCGGGGAGATCCGCAGTCACGTTTTGATAGGCGGTCTGGGATTTCAGGTCCTTGTCGTCAAACAATTCGCGGAAAGGAACGAAAGCGGGATTGATATTGGCGAGCCAGAGCAGCATCAGCTCTTCGAGCGTGGCTTCGCGGTTGCTCATCCCTTCTGTCGTTCCGTTCAGCCATTGCTGCGCCGTCATTTCGCCGCGATAAACGGCCACATTGGGAAATTGCTCGACGAAGGCGAGCAGCAATTTTTCCAGATCAGGCTGGTTGATTTTCGAGGAGAACCAGCGGATGGCCTGGGTGTGAACGGCAGGGTCGATTTCCTTGCGATAGCGGGCGACGAGGGCATGGCTCAGCTCGTCGATGAGGCCCATGGCAAACAGCGCACCGGCGTTGATGGCCTTCGAGGAATCGGTTTCCGTGCCGCGCGCCTGATTGAGCTGGCTGGCCAGCTTGCGGCTGGCTGCCACGTTCGCAAAGACCACGTTTCCTGTGTAGGCGAAGAGCAGCCCGTCGATTTCGAGGCCCTCTCGAACGGCCCGCGAGATATGAAACTCCATTTAGAACACCCTCCCGGTCCAGAAGCAGGTTGCAGCGGTTGTTATACCACCGCGCCGCGATTCACGCAGCTTTGCGGAGGAACACCACGCGAAGCTATGAATTCTGTGATGAGAATTGTGTCGAGAGTGGATGGGTCGGACGGGAAAATGATCGCGCAGCCAGCCTCGTGGACTGGCTGCGCGAAGTTGTTTCAGCCATTTGAAGGGTGAAGCACGACGAAGCCTTTGCCGCCTTGTGACCACACCAGCAGGAGCGCGTCCTGTCCGCTAGGCACGCTCTTGAGCGCGTCCGCGGCATCGGAAGCTGATGTTGTCGTCTTGCGGTTGACGGACACAATGACGTCCCCGGACTGGAGACCAGCACTGTCTGCAGGGCTGCCTGAGCGCACGTCTTCGACCACTGCGCCGTGCACGTCTGTCGGGATCTGCATCTGGTTGCGAAGGTCAGGTGTCAGGTTGCCCAGGCTCAAGCCCCAGTGGCCCTTGCCGTTATTGTTTTCCGCTACTTCAGTGTTTCCATGCGAGCCCGCCGGTTCCAGGGTCACAGGGACATTCAGGTTCTTGCCCTCGCGGGTAACTTCGAGGTGGATGGTGTCGCCGGCCTGTTTTTCCGCGACTTCCATCTGAAGTTCTCCAGCGTCGGTCACTTCCTTTCCATCAAGCGCGATGATGACGTCGCCTGTCTTCAGTCCGGCTTTTGCGCCGGGCGAATCTGCATTCACGTCGGAGACCACCGCCCCGCTTGCCTTGTTCATATCAAAGAATTTGGCATTGTCCGGGGTTACATCGGCGATGGTGACTCCCATGAAGCCGTGGCGCACCTTGCCGTCTTTGATAAGCGTGTCAGCCGTGTGCTTGACGATTTCTTCTGGAATCGCGAAGCCCATACCTGCGAACGATCCAGTCGGCGAGATGATGAACGTGTTGATTCCGATCAGCTCTCCACGAGCATTGACTAAAGCGCCGCCAGAGTTGCCCTGATTGATGGCCGCATCCGTCTGAATGAATTCGCCGGGCTTGCGGCGGTCGGTTGCCGAAGGGTTGGGGCGGTTCAGAGCGCTGATGATTCCGCGTGTGACGGTGAAGCGGAAGCCCAGGGGATTGCCGAAGGCAAGCACCAACTGTCCTTGGTGAAGCTTAGTCGAATCTCCCCACGGAATGCTGGGCAGATTTTGGCCGTCGATTTTGATGACTGCCAGATCAGTCAGCGGATCGGCACCAATGAGCTTGGCTGTATAGACCTGTCGGTTACTCATGGTGACGTGAATGGTCATGGCGCCGTCGATGACATGGTTGTTGGTGACGATGTATCCGTCAGGCGAGATGATGACGCCGCTGCCGAGGCCATGTTCGATCTCAGGGCCCTGCTGCTGTGGCATCTGGAAGAAGCGCCCAAAGGGCGTGTTCGGGCCAAACATGGGCGGCGGCATCTGCTGCTGTTGTCCGTCCTGCCCGCCGTCCTCGCCCATCTGTTGCTGGTTCACCTTTGAAGTGACGGTGACATTGACGACTGCGGGGGTTACACGCGCGGCCAGCGCTTCCATGGCCTGATCCAGCGAGAGCAGCGCGCCCACGCTGCTGTCATCGAGCGGCGCGGCGGCCGGGGCAGGAGATGGAGCGGCCATTACGGCTGCTCCGGATTTGATAAGCGTGTAAGCGCCCAAAGACAGAGCCGCTCCCGCGACGATGGCTGGAATGACCACACGCCGTTTGAGCAGCGACTTAAGTTTTCCTGTGTTCATTGTTGTTTCTCCCTCTAACTAAATAATTAGTTGATACAGTTAAAAATTTTTGCCCTAGATCATGCTTCCTGTTCCATCCATTTGCGCGGCATAGCACGCAGGGACCATCAGCACGACTTGCCAGATTTGTGTCTTCCGCTGTGCTGCTTTTGATTGTGTTGTCTTGTTATTGGCTGGTTGTTGCGGGTAGCGGACAGTAGTGGTCTCAACGAACATCACCATCTGCACCGGCAGGCGATCAGCAGTGATTTGCGGTTCGACAGCTGTGGCCATCAGACTCTGCCGCTGAGAACGTGCGAGATGTTTTGCCAGGTTGCGATGCTTGGCCGTCTTCGCCGTAGTTGATGATGCGTGTCCGCTATTTGTTGCCGGCACTGGAAGGCGATACGACGCGGGAACGACCATTCCCTGAATGCCAGCTAAGTCATGCTCAGTCATACGGGGAGCAGTGTACGCTTTTGCGATGTGCGTGCTTGGCGCAAAGGCCACCAGCCGTGGAGTGCAATACGAAAGACCGAAGCACGACAACGAGAGAACCCCGGTCAACGCCAATGCCGGTTTCCATACCCGCGTACTGGCGGGCCGTTTGGCATCGAGAATCTGCGCAATGCGGTGTGATAGGTCCTGTGCGCGATGGACTGCGGCCTGGACCATTGTCCATCCACGCCGCGCACAGCTCTTTTCCAGCAGATCGATGAGACAACCGGCATAGGCCTGCGGATTGCGGCAACTTGCCAGCACCGCATCGTCACATGCCATTTCGCGCTCGATGGACAAGCGGGCGTCGATCCACCAGACAGCGGGATGGAAGAAAAATATGGCGCGGGTCAGTTTTTGCAGCAGGTTCGTCCAGTCGTCGCGGCGATTCAGGTGAGTCAACTCGTGAATCAGCACTGGCTCCAGCTCATTTGGCGAGAGTTCCTGCAGTGTCCAGGTGGGAAGAACGATGAGAGGCTTCCAGAAGCCAATAGCCGCAGGGACTTTTAAGCGTTCTGAGACGCCGAGGCGAACGCGCCGTCCGGCACTGTGCTGCAGGAAAATCTCGGCGAGTGGGGGAGCGAGTTGCGACAGGTCGATTTCTATACAGCCTTTGCTGATTCTCCAAACCTGCCACAGCCCGACGGCAATGCGGGCAAGCGCGATGCAGGCGAACAAGACCCAGGTTATGAAGATGATTCCGGCCCAGACGGTTGGGACGACAATTCGTGAAGCGAGATGATTTGGAGGCAGGATAGCCTGCGCCGCTTCTAATTTGAAGCCGCCGAAAAACGACAGCCCGACTACGGTAAGAAGCGCCGAGAACCAGACAGCAAAGCGCGTGCCGGAATTCTGCCGCCCGATGAGGCGCAACAGCAGCCATGCGAAAAGCGCAACCAGCAGCCCTTCGGGCAGGGCGTTCAATGCCCGTTCAACCGGAACTTGCGCGATGCTTTGCAGCCCAAACGAGGTCATTCCACATCGCTCCGTTCCAGCATTTTGCGCAGACGCTTCAGCTCTTCCGGCGCGACGCCACGGTCTTCAAGGATGTTGAGCACGAGATCTTCGTGTGAATTCTGGAAAAAACGGCCCACGAGGTGACGGATTTCAGACCGGCTAGCCTCTTCACGCTCAACAAGAGGGCTGAATATGTGAGCACGGCCGTCTTTGGAATGTTCGAGATAGCCCTTCCGCTCGAGAATGCGGATGGTGGTGAGGACGGTGTTGTAGGCGAGGCTGGGCGAGTCAGTGAGCGCGTCGAGAATCTGCTGTACGGTGCCCGGCCCCTTATGCCAGACCACCTGCATGATCCTCAATTCGGCTTCGGTCAATGTCTCGGAAGGCTTACGCGGCACCCGATCCTCCTGCTTCTGGTTATTGGACGCGGAAGCCGTAAGAAAGTAACTAATTAATTAGTTTAATCAAAAATTCCTTGATAAGAAGGATTTGAAGTGGGTGGCATATGACTCAATGCCAAGGCCATTTGCCTGCTCCGGCATGGAAGGCGATTGCGGCGATTCCACCTAACAATGCGAGGAAAGCTGAAGCAGCAGCCCAGAGTTGGGGAACTGTAAGTTTCCCAAAAAGCCTGATGACCTGAAGGGCCGACATTTTGGACAAGTCGAGATCGCGTTCGCTTTTGTCGCAATCCAGAACCAGCTGCTTCCAGGATTCCAGGTAGCCGATGAAAGCGTCGGATCTAAGCTGCTCAGGGCTGAAGTCTGACCAGAATACTTTCCAGTCGTACCGGCCTTCTAGGAGCCCATCTTCTAGGAGTCCGTTTTCGGCGATTACTAGTAACGGCAGTCCCTTTGTGTACCCGATTGCTGCTTCAATCTGGTTCCAGATGGTTGTCATCCGAATATCGGCTAGCTCTTTTTCGCTGCCATTTTTCTGACGCTCAGTGCCGGAGGGAAACTGGTAGCGCTGAAAGGCTATAACGACAATTCCATCGCATTGACCGATTACCTTTTTAATTCCGCGTAATGGTTGCTCCGCTGTCCACTTGTTTCTTTCCATCTGGAGCGGTGACAGGCCTGCGGCCTCGAGCGAGCGGAAGATCAAGTCTGTTGCCTGCAACTGCGTGGATGAGGCTGCGCTGCCGACGCTGATGTAGACCCTGGGTTTCATGCCGCCTGCACAGTGTAGCGGTTCGGCTGACAAGTGAGAAGGAGGTAAATGCGAGGCTATTTTGACAGTTTGGCGGTATCCAGGCGTCCACCCCGGATCCATTCCAGAATGGTTTGATATTGAGGACTAGATTCATTTCCGTGCCAACGCTGGCCGCCGTTGTGCGTGGCCAGATAATCGCCGACATTGCCTGCACTGTCGGTTGGTCGCGTAGGCTTAATCAGAATCAGGCTCTGCGTTGGACTATTGATG
>Ga0126371_10001161_pt1 | contig 22084 bp, 19 predicted proteins | sample PanSoiMetaPlot_4_FD_110145 | JGI IMG/M metagenome (GOLD analysis project Ga0126371, IMG submission 110145) | Tropical forest soil microbial communities from Panama - MetaG Plot_4 | ecosystem: Environmental > Terrestrial > Soil > Tropical forest > Bulk soil | place: Panama | collected 2016-02-17 | reverse complement strand
CTCAGCTCGCCTCGTTACTGCGGAGCCGGTGTCGACCGCGCCCCCGGCATGCAGGCCGGCCACGTCATGGGCTGTCCATTCCGACCGATGGGCATCACGTCACGCTTTAGGCGCGACATGAACTGCGGATCTTCCGACGCGAGATACGCCATCATGGCGACGAGTGTCGCATTCTGCTTCAAGTCATCGAAGGAAATCTTGTCGTACGTGTCACGGTTGGTGTGCCACGTGTAGAGCCCGTAGTCCCACTGCCCCGAGCTGAGGTCAAACCCGGGCGCTCCGCACATGTCGAACGACGCATTGTCCGTGCCGCCCCCCGCCGGCATGCCGGGAAACGCGAACTTGATCTCTCGCGTCAAATCCGATGGAATCTGCGCGAGATAGCGAGCCAGATTGCCGGACGCGTCCGGGAATCCGGCGGAATTCAGCCGTTCCGCATGCCCGGTCCCGTTGTCCTGATTGAACAGGGCCTGGAGGCTGTCGACGATCTCCTTATGGTCGGCGACGAATCCCTTGGAACCGAGCAGTCCTTCTTCCTCGCCGCTCCAGTCCCCGATGAGGATGGTGCGTCGCGGATGGGGATAGACGATCGACAGGATGCGCATCGCTTCCATCATCATGATGGTGCCGGTGCCGTTGTCGGTCGCGCCGGAGCCGCCATCCCACGAATCGAAGTGCGCGGAGAGCATGACGTATTCGTTCGGGAGCTGGGAGCCCTTGATGGACGCGACCACGTTGTAGACCGGGACCTCCCCACGTGCCTGCGACTCCGCCTGCAGCTCCACGACCGGTCCCTGATGATGATCGGCCAGACGGTACAGGAGACCGTAGTCCTCGCACGACACATCCACGACCGGCGTGTGATCGACATACGTGTCGAAGATCTTGTCAACGCCCCAACCCTGCGACCAATAATTGGAGATCACGCCCGCCACCCCGGCCGCTTCGAGCCGTCGCGCGAGCGAGTAGTGGCCGTACCGGTATTCGTAGCCGGTATGGGCGATGCGGTCGCTCCAGGCGCGCTGAGCCGCCTGGCGCTGTGCTTTCATCGAATCGTAAACCGCCGGGACGGCCCAATGCTCCCAACTCGTGTCGGGACGGCAGGTCGGCTGCGGGAACGACACCATCACGAACTTGCCCTTCGCCTGGGGGAGCCACGCGACGAATGCCGCGCTATCCGCGACGTCGGGGAGCGCGATGACCGGAGCGCGGACGGGCTTGCCTTTCGGCGTCCCAGGGCTCCACGCCAGCATCGTCGCTTCCAGTGAACGGACTCGCGGAGTCAGCAGATCCATGTGCGTGATGCCGCGGCGCCAGCCGCGCCAGGTGCCGTACTGCTCCTTCTTGGCGTCCATAATGCCCCACGACTTGTACGTGTTCACCGCCCAGTCCTGGGCCGCTTCCATGCCGGGGGACCCGGTGAGCCGGGGGCCTAGGGAGTCGAACAACACCTGAGCGAGTGCCTGGGCGTGGGAGCTGTCCATCCCCAAGGCGTAGATGCGCCGCAGGATGGGGTTGTCGACAACGAATCCCGAAGCGGGCGCTCCGAATTGAGCGGCGGCGGGAGCTGCGACGGCCCCGGCCAATCCGAGCGCGAGCAGACTGACGGCAGCGATGCGACGGTACACGGGTTTGGTCTCCTGGCTTAGAATTGGAACGGATGCCCGAACTCCCCGACATCGAAACCTATCTTGCGGCTTTGGCGCCCCGCGTGCTCGGCCGCTCCATCACGGCTCTGCGCGTCCGTAGCCCGTTCGTCCTGCGAACGGTCGAGCCGCCGGTGTCGTCGATCCCCGGTCACACCGTGCAGACGTTGCGGCGGCTCGGCAAGCGGATCGTGTTCGGACTCGACGACGATCTCTTTCTGGTGATCCACCTGATGATCGCCGGACGGCTGAAATGGAAGGCTCCGGGCGCCGCTCTTCCTACGCGCATCGGCCTCCTGGCGCTCGACTTCGAACACGCCTCCCTGCTCCTGACCGAGGTCAGCAAGAAACAGCGGGCCGCCATGCACATTCTGCGGGGCACGGGTGCACTGAAGCAGCTCGACCCCGGGGGGATCGACGTCATGACGGCCGACGTCCGGTCGTTCGGCAGCACCCTCACCCTGGAAAACCACACGCTGAAGCGGGCCCTGACCGACCCCAAGCTCTTTTCCGGGATCGGCAACGCCTATTCCGACGAGATCCTGTTCGCCGCCCGCCTGTCGCCCCTCGCCCTGACCTCCAAGCTCTCGGAAGCCGAGATTGTCCGGCTGCACCGGGCCACGCGAGAAATCCTGACCACCTGGACCGAGCGGCTGAAGACCGAGGCCGGCGATGGATTCCCGGAGAAAGTCACGGCGTTTCGGGAGGGGATGGCGGTGCATGGGCGCTTCAGGAAGCCCTGCCCCGATTGCGGTGCGCCGATCCAGCGGATCCGGTACGCCGAGAACGAGGTCAACTACTGCCCGAAGTGTCAGACGGGTGGGCGCGTGCTGGCGGACCGCGCGATGTCCCGTCTGCTCAAGGAAGACTGGCCGCGGTCATTGGAAGAGCTCGAAGCCCGCGGGATGGCCTGAGGACCGACGTCTGACGTCCTACCTCTCATGCGAGAACGAAAACGCCCAGCCGAAGTTCGTGTCGAAGGTCGCGAGGTCCGGCGGAGTCGTGATGCCGAGGCGCGAGAGAATCGTCTGGCCTGAAGCCTGGACCGTCGCCGTCCCGAAGCGCCGGTTCGCCCACTCGTGCCCCCCGAATACTCCCTCCGGACCCCCTGACGCCAGGTAACCCGTGACATCGAAGCGCGTGGTGGAGTCGCCGAGCGCGACGTTGGCTTCGACCTTGCCGTCCCCGGTTTCGATCACGAATAGCGCTCTCCGCTGCCCGCCGGCCGAATCCGCCTGGAGGATGACGGGGCCGGTGCTGGTCGCGAACCCGTAGAGCTTGAACATCTCGGTGACCGGGGCCGCCGCCGGGCCGTAGGCGAAGGGCGAAGAGCTCCAGCGAGTACCAGCCGGTCTGGTGGAGTCCTTGCGGGCTTCGATGCGGACGATCACGGCGCCGAGGGCGACGGGGCCCGTGTTCGTACCGTCGATAGTCGAGTGCGGACAGGTTGTCGCGAACAGGAGCACCAGCCCTTTGCCGTCGGGCCGTGGCGCCACGGTGCCGCGCACACCTACGATGGTCTGGAGCTTCGCGGCCTCCACCCACCACCCGACCGTCAGTCCAGCGCACGGCGCTGCCGTGTCGGTGACCCATTGGGCGGGCTTGCCCTGCGCGGCCAGGGATGTGGCCAAGGCAAGGAGCACGCTGATACCTGACCCCTGACCCCTGACACCGTTCATCACGAATCCCCCCGGGCGTACCCGACAATCACCGTGACGTTATCCGTGCCGCCGCCGTCGAGCGCGTCCTGAATCAGTTGCTGGACGGTCTCTTTGGCGGTTTTCATCTCCTTCAATCGTGCGGCAATCTTTTCGTCCGGTACATGCTTGGTGAGTCCATCGCTGCACAGCAGCCAGACGTTGCCGCGCTCATTCCGTACCTCCGTGACGACCGGTGCGCTCTGCCCGCCGCCGATGGAGCTCGACAGAACATTGTTGAGCGGCGACCGCATCAGGTCGGTTTTCGTCAGCGCGCCCTGCTCATACAGCTCCTGGGCCATCGTTTGATCACGCGAGATCTGAGTGAGCTGGCCGCGGCGATACAGGTAACAGCGGCTGTCCCCGACCTGGAGGATGTACACCCGGGGCCAGACGCCGATGAACAGCGTCAGGGTGGTGGCCATCCCCTTCAGATCCGGGTCCCGGTCCGCCGTCGCAACGACCTCGGCGTGGACGCGTTTGGCGCCCTCGTTCAGGTTCTCGAGAAACGACTCGTCGGTGGTCTCCGCGGCGTAGTAGCACTGCGCGCTGTTCGTGACGTACTGCGTGATGGCGGAGAGCGCGAGCTGGCTCGCCGCCTCGCCGCGCGGCCCGCCACCCACCCCGTCGGCCACCATGGCGAGAAACGCCACGCGCTCGTCCGGAGGACCGACGTCCGCCGAGAGCGGGAGGCTGGTCTGCAGCACCTGCATCTGTTTGCGGAGCGAGCCCAGCAGGAAGTGGTCCTGGTTGTTTTTCCGCACGAGGCCCTGATGCGTCATCCCGAAGACGTCGATTTCCTCGTCCGAGGGCTTCCGTTCCGGGGTGCTTGGCATCGGGAAAATGTTGCTCGTCCCCCGCGACCCTCGCTAGAGCGGGTATAGATTCCTCGCATGCCCTCCACGCCCCGCGAAAGTGTTCTCATTGTCGGCGCCGGACCCATTGGGCTGTCCTGTGCGATCTCCGCTACCCGCCGTGGTCTCCTGCCCCTGGTGATCGACGCGGGTGCCATCGCGGAGTCCATCGTTCGCTATCCGGTCGGGATGACCTTTTTCACGACCCCGGAGCGCCTGGAGATCGGCGGCCATCCCCTGGTGTGCGCGGGCCCCAAAGCCACACGTGAAGAAGCCCTCAAGTACTACCGCGGCGTCGTGCGGGTCGAAAAGCTCCGTGTGCGGACGGGGGCCAAGCTGCTCAAGGCCGCTCCGGCACCTCAGGGCATCGCATGCACCATCGCCGGCCGCCTCGGCGTCGAGACCATGGTCGCCGAGCGGGTCGTGCTCGCCACCGGATACTTCGATCACCCGAACCCCCTCGGCGTTCCCGGCGAGCTGCTGCCCCACGTGTCGCACTATTTCGACGAAGCGCACCGGTCCGCCGGCCTCGACGTCGTCGTGATCGGCGGCAAGAACTCGGCGGTCGAAACCGCGCTGCAGCTGTTCCGGGCCGGCGCGAAGGTGACGCTCGTCTACCACGGCGCATCCCTTCCCGCGAGCGTGAAGTACTGGCTCAAGCCCGATCTCGAGAATCGCATCAAGGCTGGCGAGATCGCGGCGCGGTTCGGCGCGGAGGTCGTGGAGATCACGGAACGCGACGTGATTCTCAGCGGGGGCGTGCGTGTTACGGCGGACCGCGTGTACGCGCTCACGGGATACCACCCGGATTTCGACCTGTTCTCGACGATCGGCATCGAGTTCGACTCAGCCAGCGGGCGTCCCAAGCTCAACCCCGAAACCCTCGAGACCACGGTCCCGGGGCTGTACCTCGCCGGATCGGTGACCGCGGGGAAGAAGATCTCGGAGGTCTTCATCGAGAATGGGCGGTTTGACGGGGAGAAGATCTTCGGGGATCCTGCCGCCCGGGTCAGCGCCGAGGAGAGCTATGCCAAGGTGAACCGACCAACCGGCGAGTAAGTCTGAAGTGCGGAGTGCGGAGTGCGGAGTAGCCGCCCGAGGGTCGCTTCGCACTCCGCACTCCGCACTTGGGTCACTCGCCTTCTTTCAGCTCCCTGACCCAGATATTCCGGAACCGCACCGCGTTCTCGTGATCCTGCAGCGCGAGCGGCATGGCATCGGCGTGCGGCTGGTACTTGGCAACCGCGCCGTGCACCGTCCAGCCCGTGATGTCCGTGTTATCCTGCACCAGCACGCCATTGAAGAACACCGTCACCCGAGCGTCCTGAGTCACGTTGCCGCTGGCGTCGAAATGCGGACGATGGAAGACGATGTCGTACGTCTGCCACTGGCCGGGGGGACGCGCCGGATTCACGAGGGGGGGCGTCTGGCCATACACGGCGCCGGCTTCACCATCGGCGTACGTGATGTTCTGGTAGATGTCGAGCACCTGAATCTCGTAGTGACTCATCAGGAACACGCCGGAATTGCCGCGCTCCTGCGAATCCCCGTGCGGCGGGGTCGGCGGCGACCATTCGATGTGGAGCTGAACATCCCCGAACGTGCGCGTGGTGTGAATCCCACCCTTGCCGGGCACGACCTGTATGTACCCGTTCTTCACGATCCACTTCGCCGGGCCGGAGTCGTTGTCCGACGCCCAGCCCTTCAGATCTTTACCATCGAAGAGCACGATCGCGTCCGATGGTGGGGCCCCGGGAGCCGGCGCCGGACCGACCGCAATCACGGGCGGCTTCGGGCGATCCATCGAATTCGGCGGCCACTTCCCCTGAGCAGCGAGTGGCCAAGTGGCTAAGAGGCTAAGTGCGCCAAGTGAAAGGCACGCGCGAGTCATGGCTTCCAGGTTCCTTTCGCGACCGCGGGGATAAACGAGGCGATCTCCTTCGGAGAGAAGTCCACGGTCCGGCCTTCCTCCGCACTGCGATACGCCGTCATCAGCATCTGCACCACCTCGAGCCCGTCATCGAACGTGAGCAGCGGCTCTTCCTTGCCGAGGAACACCCGCACGAAGTGGCGGTCCTCGGCCTCGTAGCCGTACGCCGCCGCCTCGCTCGCCACTACCGGCATTTGCCCCATCTCGGCGTTCTGCTTCTCGACCAGGTCCTCGCCACTCTTCCCCTTCACTTCCCGGCTGAAGAAGAGCTTGAGCCCCGAGTCGAGCGTGTTCCACGACATCGAATACTCGGGGCCCAGCAGCTCCGCCGAGAGTCGCAGGCCGGCGCCGACAAAGCTCCAGGACGTCGTCGCTTCGCCCAGCACCTTGTGGCCGTCGGAATCCTGGAACTCGATCATCACACTCGCGAAATCCTCGGCGGGAGCCTTCGCGTAGTCGACGTCCTTCCCCATGGTCTCCGAAAGCTTCTTCGAGTACTCAGGCCTGCTCCACTTGAGACTCGCGATGTGCCCCGTGATCCGCATGGGCTTTACGGAAGACGCCGGCGCACCAGGCGCCGTGAGGAGATGCCGGACGACGAGCGCTGAGTGGCACATCATATCGTTCAACACGCCGCCACCTTGCAGCTTGCCCTGCCAGAACCACGGCATGTGCGGTCCCGAATGCTCCTCCGCGGCGCGGGCGAGGTAGGGCCGGCCGGTGAGCTTCGCGCCCCGCGCCCAGATCAGGTTCTTCCCGGTCTCGACCTGCGGCGAGAAACGCTGGTTCTCGAGGTATCCGTGCTTGAGCTTCGCGTTCTTGACCAGATCCACAACCTTCTGCGCCTCCGCCACGTTGCGGGCGAGCGGCTTCTCGCAGGCCAGGCCCTTCAGCTCGCCCTTTCCGCTCGTCACCGCATGGACGATCTCCTCGACGTTCTCGATGCGCGCCTGATTGGGTCCACAGAGCCAGAGGGCATCGATGGCAGGATCGGCCACCATGTCGGCGATCGACGTGTACGGCTTGGCATCCCCGACGTCGAGCTTCTTCGCGTACCTGGCCGCTTCGCCGGCGCGCGCGGCATTGGGACTCCAGACGCCGCGGATGTCGGCGTCGCGCACCGCCTGAAATCCCAGCATGTGAAAACGGGCATTGAACCCGGAGCCGACGAACCCGATGCCCAGGCGACCCGGCCGTCGGTCGGTCATGGATAGTGGACTCCCAGCTTGGCCAGTGCTTCCGGAGGACAGCCCTTCCATTCGGGCACGAAGGTGTTGCCGATGTACTTGAGGTCATGGACGCCCATCCGGCTCGAGTAGAACCCGGATGACGTGAGATCCCGGAAGCTCGTGAAGAAAGCCGCCCCCTGCGTGTCCTCCGGCTTCACCTTCTTGGGCCACGCAATCCGGTCGAGGAGCCCCGTTTGATCGGCCGCCGAGCCGTCGACGAACGCCTTGCCGAAGGCCTCATGCGATGCGGTGTCGAGCCAGGCGAGCCCGCCCCGGACGGGGATGTCGAGTCCCTTGTCGTCCAGGCACATGAAATCCATGAACTCGGGCACTCCGGCCTGCGTGGCACTCCCGGATTGCTCGTCGGCCGGGATGATGAGGTCTACCAGCACCCGCACCGTCCGCCACTCATGCGCGGTGAAGAACTTCGGCTTGAACGGCGTCTGCTGGTCGAGCGTCTCCCGGGCGAGCGCGGCGGCCTCGCGCACTGATTCGGGAGCCCAGCGGAAGGCCATCGCCACCGGAGCCACCGCCAGAACTTTCGCCGCATCTCGGCGATTCATGGCCACTACAGGGCCCCTTTCTTCATCTGGTCCGCCACGTACTCGGACGTGCGCAGCGAGAGGGCCAGGATGGTCCAGGTCGGATTCTTGTCGGCCTGGCTCACGAACGGCGCGCCATCCGCCACGAACAGGTTCCTCACGCCGTGCACCTGACAGTGCGAATCGACGACGGAGCTGCTGGGATCGTCCCCCATGCGCGCACCACCCAGCTCGTGGATGATGCTGCCGCCCGTGGAAAGCCCGTACCCCTGCTCTTTCGCCGGCATCGGATCGAACACCGTTCCGCCCATGGCATCCACCAGTGACCGGAAGGTCTCCTGCATGTGCTTGCTCTGGAGGTACTCGTGGTCGGTCCACTTCCAGTGAAAGCGGAGGACCGGAATCCCGTACTGGTCAACGGTGTTGGGATCGAGCTCGCAGTAGCTGTCCTCGTTCGGAATCATCTCGCCACGGCCCGAAAACCCGACGTACGCGCCATAGTACTTCCGGTAGTCGGCCTTCAGCTGCTTCCCGTACCCGCCGCCGCCCGGATAGGACTCGATGCCGGTCAGGAGTCCGTTCATCGGCACCGAGGTGCCACCCCAGACCTCGATGTGATAGCCGCGAGGGAAATCGAGATTCTTGTTGTCGAGCCACCAGGGCATGTAGACGTGCATGCCGCCGACGCCGTCATGGTTATGCGGGACGTGGTCCTCCATCTTCGGGATATATCCCGAGACGTCCGTGCCTGTCGTGTCGGTCAGGTACTTCCCCACCTTTCCGCCCTGGTTGCCAAGCCCGCTGGGGAAGAGCGTCGAGCGGGAATTGAGGAGGAGGCGAGAAGTTTCGCACGCGCTCGCCGCCAGCACGACCGCCTTCGCCCGCACCTGCCGGTCGGTGCCGGTGGTCTTATCGATGTAGCTCACCCCCGTCGCGCGCCCATCCTTCCCCATCGTGACCTCACGCACCATCGCGTGCGTCACCAGCGTCAGCTTGCCGGTGGTGAGCGCGGGAGCAATCAGCACGTTGGTGGACGAGAAGTTCGCGTTCACCGTGCATCCCCGGCTGCACTGACCGCAGTAGTGACAATGCGCGCGGCCATTGATTGACTGCGTGAGAATCGACAACCGTGATGGAATGCACGTGACATGCAGCCGGTCGGCCGCATCCTTCACCATCAGCTCGTAGCAGCGAGGCTTGGGGGGCGGCAGAAACAGGCCATCAGGCTCGTTGGGGAGCCCTTCGCGGCTCCCGAACACCCCCACCAGGCGATCGACCTGATCGTAGTACGGCGCGACGTCGTCGTAGGTGATGGGCCAGTCGTCACCCAGCCCGTCGAGAGATTTGTGCTTGAAGTCGTTCGGGCCGAAACGGAGCGAGATACGTCCCCAGTGATTGGTGCGGCCACCGACCATCCGCGCGCGCCACCAGGAGAACTTGCTCCCCGGAGCCACCGTGTAGGGCTCGCCGTCGATGTTCCAGCCTCCGATGCAGGCGTCGAATTCCCCGAAGGGCCGCTGATGGGTGCCGGCCCCGCGGCGGGGCGTCTCGTACGGCCATTTCAGCATCGCCGAGTCTTTGGTGTTGTCCCAGGGAACGCCGGCTTCGAGCACGATGACGCGGGCACCGGCACGCGTCAGCGCGTACGCGGCCATCCCGCCTCCCGCTCCCGAGCCCACGATGCACACGTCGTACGGTTCGTCCCGCCGCATCCTGTTCCTCAAAGTGCGAGTTGACGCCCGAAGCTAGCGCGGAATCGGTGGAGGTGGCAACGTTCCCGCCCATGAGTCCCTGGACGCGTCGCGAGTTCGTACAGCAGGCGGGATTCCTCGCCGGGGGATTGATCACCTCGGGGACGGCCACGACGCTGCGTTACCGCGTCGACGCCGCCGACATCACCCTCGGCAACGACGCCATCAACGCGACGTGGCGACTGTCGGGGGGCGTCCTCAAGGGCCTCACCATCACGGACATCGGCGTTCACCGGGTGCTGTCACTCCCCGAGGAAGTCGTGACGCTGGTGCTCCAGGATGGGACGACCATCGTCGGGTCCGAGCTCCAGGCCCGGGCGCCGACCTATGAGCGCCTGCCGGGGGACCACCGCGCCTCCCGATTCGCCGACCGCCTCCCGGGTCACCAGGTCACCGTCGAACTGACCGATCCCGCGTCCCGCCTGGGCGTCACCTGGCGCGCGATTCTGCGCACCGATTCCCGGTACTTGCGGCAGGAAGTCACGATCCGGGCGGTGGGAAGCGATCTCCCCGTCAAAGAGATCCAGCTGGGCGAGCTGACCCTGCCCGGCGCGCGCCTCTCGGGCTCGGTCGACGGATCCCCCGTGGTGACCAATGGCTGGTTTGCCGGGTTCGAGCATCCTCTGTCGCACCACACCGTCGAGAGCGACCGGGTCCGCTATGGCCTGTCGCGGGAGCTGCCGATCAGGCCTGGAGCACCCGTCACCTGCTCGTCGGTGGTCGGGCCCGTGACGTCGGGGCAGCTGCGGCGCGACTTCCTGCTGTACCTGGAACGCGAACGGGCTCACCCCTACCGTCCCTTCCTGCACTACAACTCCTGGTACGACCTCGGCTACTTCTCGAAGTACGACGAGGCCGGCGCCCTCGCCGTGATCGACGCGTTCGGCGTCGAGCTCCACCGCAAGCGGGCGGTGGTCCTCGATTCCTTCCTGTTCGACGACGGATGGGACGACCCGGAGACGCTCTGGCACTTCCACTCCGGTTTTCCGCACGGCTTCACTCCCATTCGCGCCGCCGCGGCGAAGTACGGCGCGGGCCCGGGCGTGTGGATGTCCCCGTGGGGTGGATACGGCAAGCCGCGCGACGAGCGGGTGGCGTACGGCAAGACGCAAGGATTCGAGACCAACGAGGGCGGCTTCGAGCTGTCGGGCCCCAAGTACTACAAGCGATTTCACGACGTCTGCGTCGATATGATCAAGACGTATGGCGTCAATCAGTTCAAGTTCGACGGCACCGGGAACGTCTCGCACGTCTTTCCGGGATCGCTGTTCGATTCTGATTTCGACGCCATGCTTTCCCTCATCGGGGACCTCCGGAACGAGAAGCCCGATCTCTACGTCAATCTCACGACCGGGACGTATCCGTCTCCCTTCTTCCTGCGCTCGTGCGATTCCATCTGGCGTGGCGGGGAGGATCACGAATTCGCCGGTGTGGGCAGCTGGCGGCAGAAGTGGATCACCTACCGCGACGCCGACACGTACGCCGGCATTGTTCAGAAGGGCCCGCTCTTCCCACTCAATTCCCTGATGCTGCATGGAATGATTTACGCGAAGCACGCCCACAACCTCGATACCGATCCGAGCGGCGACTTCGAATCGGAGGTCCGGGCGTACTTCGGGACGGGAACGCAGCTGCAGGAGATGTACATCACGCCGGGACTGCTCACGTCCGCGAACTGGGACGTCCTGGGCGAGTCAGCGCGCTGGTCGCGCTCGCGAGCCGCGGTGCTGTCCGATACCCACTGGATCGGTGGGGACCCCGCACAGCTCGAGCCTTACGGCCACGCGGCCTGGGCGCCTGGACGTGGCATCCTCTGTCTCCGTAACCCGGCCGACAAGGCGCAGTCCTTCTCCCTCAACATCGGCCAGGCGCTCGAGCTTCCCGCGCACGCGCCGCAGCGGTTCATGCTGCGTGGGGCCTACCAAAGCGAGCGCGCCAAACCTCTCCTCGAGGCCAGCGTCGACAAGACCGTGGAAATCCCGCTCGCGCCGTTCGAGGTGCTGACCTTAGAAACCGTGTAATGCATCCTCTGCCGTTCCCAGGCCGAGGCCTGGGCCCGACAATACATGACGCTTGAAGCGTAGTGCCCTGTCGGCCCACATCTTCAGAGTGGGAACGATGACGAGGGCAATCCCTACCTCACTTTCGCGTCCCAGTTCAATAAGGCATTCCACACCAACGGAAACTCATGGTGATTCAGGTACCGGTGGAGCGCGTCGAACGTGAACGCGACCACTCGACCCTTCCCCACGGGCACATCGAAGATCGCGCCCTGCCCCAGGATCTCGTTTTCATTCCGGACCATGCCTGACGCGACGTACGCGCTGTCCGTGGTCTTCTCCTTCTCTTTCGCCACGGGAGCCTTTCCCGTCTCCGGCATCCCCAGCATCGGCCCTTCGTCCTTTTCGCCCTTTATCCCGGCCCCGTACTGGAGCACGAGCATCGCGCTGTCGCGCTTGTCGACCTCGAACAGTGGCCCATTGCCACGGAAGAGCGTGAACTGGCTGGGATAGCCGTAGAGAATGGGTGATGCCGCATGACGGATCCGGGCGCGCACGACTGACCCGGGGTGGAAGAGGGCGCCGGCGCCATGCGGAGAAAGGGGAGCCGCGATGCCGGTGCCGGAAATCATCGACGTCGACGAGCCAAGCGTGATGATCTCACCACCCGCGTCCGCGAACTTCTGCAGCTCGCCGAGCCCCTCGAATCCAGGACCGCCGGTGATATCGGGAGAAGACTCCGGCGTGCCGAAGGCCGGACTCTGCGCGGTCTTCTGGTACGGCAGCGGTCCCCACTTCGAGTCGATCCCGTGAATCCACTCGGGGACCCCGCCTCGCGCATTCGGCACCAGAATGACATCGAACCGCTCGCGCAGGTGTCCCCGTCTGAGGTCGTCCTTGTCGATGGGCGTATAGGGGATGTGGGCGTGCTCGAACGTGTAGCGCGACCACCCCTCATCCTGCGTATCGAACCACGTGTGATAAATCGCCACCCTCGGCGTGCGCAGCTCGTGCCGCGGCGCGGACGGAGCGGAGGCACCCACCAGCGGCAGCGCGTAGTCGGCAGCGAGCCTGGACGCCGCCGTCCCCGACAGCCCCTCCCAGATCACCGAGCCGATCGGGAACGTGTCCTTCCCCACCAGAAACTCGCTTTCGGCAGCGTACGCATGCGCGCCCGGCTGGTCGGCTCTCAGCGCGTAGAGCGCGGGCAGCAACTCTCCCTGCGCCCGGTACGGCATGACGTACACGGTCCCGCTCCCCGTCACCTGGGCGGTCGCGGCCACCGTGTCCTTCAAGAGCTCCAGTCCACTCCAGTGGAAGACGGCAGTGTCGTTGACGCCCGTCACACGCACGCCGTACAGGTCACCGAGGGTCCAGGCGACGTCGTCGTAAGGCGGGTACTTGGCGCTCGCGGGGTATGCGGTCCGGGCGAGCAAGTTCGCCACGAGGTCGCCGTAGGGCTGGTTCCTGAGAATCACGAAGTCGCCCGCAGCGCCCGACGAATCGCTGGTCATACGCCGGTTGATCTCGATGCCCTGGCGCTCGAGCTGATTGACCAGATAGGCGGCCCGCTTCGGGTCGCGCTGACGGGCGAAGCCCGGGATCACGTAGGCGTACGGCCTCTCGGTTCTCCCGCGAGCCAGGCTGTTCACGCCTTTTTGCCAGAAGTCCCTGAGCAATGTGCCGGCGTTGGTCGCGGTGTACGTGAGGGATGCCAACACGCCCGCTTCCATGTAGTTCACGTTGTCGCGCGCCGACCACCGCACTTTGCGCGTGGGGGGTGCCGGCCGATACCACTGCCGGCTCGTGACCGAGTCCCCCGCGTACCCCTCCCCGGAGAGATCCCGCACGTAGGTCCCCGCCCCGGCATTCCCGAACGTCTCGTAGAAGCGGCCGATCGAGTTGTGGTTGTTCGCTACCCACGCCCCATACCCGGGCCACCAGCCGTCGAAGAACGCCCAGGTCCAGACGCCGGGGAGCCCCTGGGCATCGAGCGCCGTGATGTCGTTGTTGGCGAGGAGCTGCCACTCGCTGATCGCAATGGGATCGTTGTGCGGGTTGTAGGGACCTGTGCCCGTCGACACATAGAGGAGTGCGATCGACTCGTGGAGGTCGTGCATCACGGTTGGATGCCAGTCGTAATACGTCTTCGAAATGGCCTGCGTAAGCTTCAACGCCATCTGGAGTCCGTCGCGGTTGTCGTCATGACGGGCGTAGTCGCCCCAGTACGGCGCCGACAGTGGGAAGCCGTCCTCGATATCGGCGCGGCCCTTCGTGTAGCGGTTGTACCAGTCGACCTGCCGGTCCCGCCCATCAGGTTCAGCAACGGGATTGATCAACGTGATCACGTTGTTCGTGATGGCGCGTGTGGCCGAGTCGGCGCCGACCGCCAGGCGGTAGGCGAGCTCGGTGAGCATCTCGGGAGAGCCCATCTCCGTCGAGTGGAGCCCACCCATCAGGTAGTAGATCGGCTTCGCTCGCCCCAGCACCGCATCGAGCGACTCGGGCGGGACGCCTCGGGGGTCCGCGAGCCGGGCGAGTGTGGTGCGGTAGGCATCGAGGTGCTGCATGGTCGCGGAATCGGCGATCGCGACGAGCACCAGCTCACGGCCGCCTTCGGTGGGACCGAGGGACATGACGCGCACCCGAGGTGTCGCCGCGGCCAGCGCGCGGTAATAGCCGTACAGCTCGGCCGCGTGGTGCTCGACATCCGGGGCGCCGGCGATGGTGCCGAAATGTTTCTGGGGTGATGGGATGGTGGCCGAGACGGGAAGGGTCGACACCGACGCAGGCAGGAACCTGGAGTCCGTGGTGTAGGCTCTCACCTGACGAGCAAAGCTAGTGTCCTGTGCATGGAGGGAGATCGCCAGTGTAACGAGCAGAATTACTTGGCGACTTAGCGACCTAGCGATTTGGCCTCTCGTTACTCTCGAAGCGATAGACGCTCCCGTCGCCAACAATGAGATACAGTTCACCGCGAGCATCCTCTCCAAACGACGTTACGCCGGCGTGGGCACCGACTTCTGAAGTGAGATCCACTTGATCGGCGACGGCCCCCGCCCACACGAACGAACGGACGAAGCCCGAGCACAGGTCGGCGTAGAGATAGCGCCCGGAAAGCTCGGGGGCGAGGCTCCCCCGGTAGACGTACCCGCCCAGGATGGCGCATCCGACCACATCGCCGGGGCCATGGGCGTACTCGAGGCTGGGAAGGGTCCCCCGGTGATCAGCCGGAGGGTAACCGGCCCTCTCCCGCCGGGGGACGTGCGGCATCGGAACAGGCGAGCGCAAGAGCAGCGACAAGGACAATGCCTACACGGTGCACGTGGCAAAGGCCTCCGCGAGTGACGTCAGCGGGTCACGCGAGGGCTCGAATTCGTGGGCGACGAATCCTGTGAACCCGGTATCCGCGATGGCGCGCGCAATTCCCCGGTAGTCGAGCTCCTGCGTGTCGTCGAGCTCGTGCCGGCCGGGAACGCCGCCCGTGTGGTAGTGCGCGATGCGTTGCGCGTTGGCGCGGATGGTCCGGATCACATCCCCTTCCATGATCTGCATGTGATAGATGTCGTACAGCAGCTTGACTCGCGATGATCCCACGCCATCGATCACCGCCGCGCCGAACGATGTGTGATCACCCTGATAGTCGTGGTGATCCACCTTACTGTTCAGCAGTTCAACGCACACCGTGACCTGATGCTGTTCCGCGACAGACGCGATCTTCTTCAAGCCGGTGATGCAGTTGGCGATCCCTTCCACGTCACTCCGCCCCTTGCGGTTGCCGAACATCGCGATCACGTTGGGCACGCCGTGTTTCGCGGCGAGCGGGATCGCGTCCTCGAGCTCGCCCAGCAGCAGGGCATGATTCGCGAGGTCATTGAATCCCGTCGCGATGAATCCTTCGCGGTCCTTCGGATACGGATAGCCCATCGAACAGGTGAGCCCCGCGTCACGGACGATGTCCCACTCGTCACGCGCGAGGAGATCGATGCCGGCGAGGCCGATCTTCTTGGCGGCGTTACAGAGGTCCGGCAACGGAATGCTTCCATAGCACCAGCGAGCCAACGATTGCTTGAGACGCCCGGGAGCTGGGAGCAGGGAGTGGTCGAATCCGTGCTGCGGGAGCTTCAAGAGTCCAGCGCCCACCGCGCCGAGCGACGTGACGATCGCGTTACGACGTGATACGGAGATTGAGTCTTGACCCACGGTGCAAGCTCCCGGAGTATTGGTGACCTCATCAGCTCGGAGCCGTCGTGAAGCACACCCTGCTCACCCTGACTCTGTTCATGGCTCCGGCGCTTCAGGCACAATCAGCCATCGGTCTCCGCTACGGCACCGACTTCGACTCGAACGGCAAAGACCTCACCCGTACCACCTTCGGTGCCGTTGTTACGCGCTCGATGAGCGCCCACTGGCAGCTCGCCGGGTCGCTCACCGTCTACCCCACCGTGAACGACGGCGCACTCTGGGCCTCGGCCGAGCTCCGCTATCGACCGCCGGTGGTCACCTCACTCTTCTATCTCGCCACGGGCGTCACGGAAGCCGACCATGGCGCTGCCAAGAACAAGACCGGCGCCGACCTGGCCATCGGCCTGGACCCCCGAATCGGCGGTACCTTCCGCCCGTTCGCCGAGGGGAAGTGGGTGATCTACCGCTGGTACACGTCCTTCACGGTCCAGGGTGGACTCGCCGTCGAGCTCTAACGCATCCCCGTATTCCAGCCCGTAAATGCCCAGATATCGGACAGCTCGGCGATCCGCTTGTCCGTGGGCATGTACCCGTGACTGGTCTTCGTATCCACCCGGATCAGCGTCGGCTTGTCACAGCTCTGCGCCGCCTGCAGCGCCGCCGCAAACTTGTACGAATGACTCGGCACCACGCGATCGTCGTGATCGGCGGTGGTGATGATGGTCGCGGGATAGCACGTCCCGGCCTTGACGTTCTGGACCGGTGAGTACTTGATCAGATAGTGGAATTGCGCCGAGTCGTTCGACGAGCCGTATTCGCTGACCCAGCCCTTCCCCGCGGTGAACTCCTGATAGCGCAGCATGTCCATCACGCCGGCGCCGGGATAGGCCGCGGCGAAGAGCTCGGGCCGCTGGTCCTCCACGGCACCGACGAGCAATCCGCCATTCGAGTAACCGTGGATCGCCAGGTGCGCCGACGACGTGTACCCCGACTTGATCAGGTACTCGGCGGCCGCGATGAAGTCGTCGAAGACGTTCTGCTTCTTCTCGAGCATCCCCGCGTGGTGCCAGGCTTCTCCGTACTCCCCACCCCCGCGGAGATTCGGCACCGCGTAGACACCGCCATGCTCGAGCCAGACGGCGACCACGGGCGAGAACGCGGGCGTGATGTTGATGTCGAATCCGCCGTACGCATACAGCACCGTGGGATGGGAACCGTCGAGCGCGATCCCCTTCTTCGCCGTGACGAACATCGGGACCTTGGTCCCATCCCTGGACGAGTAGAACACCTGCTTTGTCTCGTAGGCGCTCGCGTTAAAGGCCACGCGAGGAGGCTGGAAGGACCTGGTCTTCCGGCTGATTAGGTCGAAGCGGAGGACGGTGGCAGGCCTGAGGAACGACGAGAAGCCGTAGTAAAGCTCGGGCGTGTCATTCCGGCCCGACAACCCGCCGACTGAGCCGATCCCCGGCAGGGGGACCTCGCCGATCGCACGGCCCTCGGTCGAGAAAATCCGCAGCCGGCTCTTCACGTCCGCCAAGTCCTGTACGATGATCCGGCCACCCGCCATCACCGCACCCTCGATGGCATCGGGACCTTCGGGCACGACGACTTTCCATTTCTCGGGCGAGGGGTCGGCAGGATCGACGGCGACGATCTTCGCCTTCGGCGCACCATTCGTCGTGCGCACATAGAACGTGTTATGAAGGTTCCCGATCACCCGGTAGCTCGCGTCGTACGCCGTGAAGAGCGGCTTCACCTGGGCCGTCACATTGGGGCGCATCGGGTTGCCCAGATCCGCGAACGCGAGATGATTCCGGTCGGTCGCGTTCCCGTAGGAGAGAATCAGGTACTGCCCGTCTTCCGTCACGAATCCGTTGACGTACCAGTCGGGATGATCGGGCTGGGCGTAGATCAGGTTGTCCGTCGAGTCCGGAGTCCCCAGGACGTGGTAGTAGACCTTCTGGTTCAGGGGCGCGGCGGTGAGGAGCTGGTCAGGAGGCGGCGCGGGAAAGCGGGAATAGAAGAATCCTTTCCCGTCATGGGTCCAGCTCGCGCCTGAGAACTTGGCCCACCGCACGGTGTCGGGAAGATCCTTCCCCGTCGCCAGCACGCGAATGTGGAGCTCGCGCCAATCGGAGCCGCCTGGTGACAGCCCGTACGCCAGGTACCGGCCATCGGGAGACACGCTCCACGTAGACAACGCTGTCGAGCCATCGGGTGACAGCGTGTTGGGGTCGAGGATGAGCTGGGCGCGCGCGGACTGCGGGCTCAACCGATAGATGGGTGACTGACTCTGCAGGCCTGAGTTCCTGCTGAAGAACAGCGCCCCGCCCCGCATCGGGCGGTCGGGCACGGACACGCGGGTGTAGTTCCACAGCGTGGTCAGGCGGTCCTTGAACGACCCCCGCAGCGTGACGCCATCCAGATAACGGAATGTGACGGCGTTCTGCGAGTCGACCCACGCGGCGACGTCTGCCGCGTTCTGGTCCTCCATCCATGCGTATGGAGTGGGGACTCGGGTGCCGAAGTAGTCGGTCGCGGTGGTATCGCGCCGGGTGACCGGGTACTGCGGAGACTGCAGGGCGAGCGATGAAACGACGGCCAGCAAAAGCATCGGGGCTCCTGGACCTGAAGGACCTCAAACGATGGCCCAGGAACCCCGTCCAGGCTAGTTCACACGTACCGGGCGATGGCCATGCACGTGACGGTGATGAGCAGCAGGATCACCACCAGCTTGGAGAAGAAGACGATCCGCTTCTGAAGGGCTGCCAACTGCGTCTTTCGTGGATCATCTCCCTTGGGCGGGTTGGCGGCCAGGTCAGCCTGAAGCTTTCCGGCCTTCGTCAATGTGGGACGCATAACCGAGCCGCCCACAACCAGGGCCAGAATGGCGCAGAGGCCGCCCAGGGAAAGCGTACGGCCCATGGGTGAGGCGAAGTAGTCGGCTTCATGACCGCGGGACAGCAGGGTCATCATCGTGAGGCCGGCGAGCACAGTCAGTCCCCCGAAACCCATCATGATCTGGGAGAACTTCCGTTCGTTGAGCGTCCGCATCAGGCCGTCGAGGGGGATGCCGAGCTTCTGCATGCCGGGCACGACGATCACGGAAATGGCGAACACGCCCCCGACCCAGAGAACACCGAGCACAATATGAATGAAGCGCAGAACGACCATCAGCATTGCAAGGACTCCGTGAAGGAGGTGGCAGAAGTTTACATTGACCCCGACATTGTGACCAACGACCGCCGTCGGCCGTGACACTCCGGAGGCACCATGCGACTTGTTGTTGTCCCTACACTCCTACTCGCCGCCGCCGCGTCCCTTTCCGGCCAGGGCAAATTCCCGCCGGACTCGTTCACCAACCTGAAGGTGCTGCCGAAAAACATATCCCAGCGTGACCTGATCGCCACCATGCGCGGTTTCGCCCTCGGACTCGGCGTCCGGTGCACATACTGCCACGTGGGCGAGGAGGGACAGCCGCTCTCGACCTACAAGTTCGCCGCGGACGACAAGCGCGCGAAGCGAGTGGCGCGGGTGATGATCGACATGGTCAGTCATATCAATGAAGAGCACCTCGCCGATGTGCCTGATCGGCCCATGCCGCATGTCGTGGTGCGCTGCGAGACCTGCCATCGCGGCGTCTCCCGGCCCCGCCTCCTCGATGACGAGATGCAGCTCTATATCGCCGATTCGGGGATCACGGCCACGATCGCGCACTACCGGGATATCCGGTCGAAGTACTACGGCGGCGAAGCGTACGATTTCCGCGAGCTGCCGCTGATCAATCTGGCCCAGGGCGAAGCGCGGGCGGGCCGGCCAGATAACGCGATCGCCATCCTGGGCATGAGCGCCGAGTTCTTCCCGACGTCGGGCCTGACACCCATGACACTGGGGAATATTCTGGTCCTGAAGGGAGACACGGCGAAGGCGATCGTGGCGTTCAAGGACGCGATCGCGAAGGATTCGACGTTGGGCCAGGCGAAGCAGCAGCTCCAGAGACTGACGAAACACTAGGAGACCTGGGCCCCTCGCTCGAGCGGCGAGGGGCCCACCTGCCTACCGTCCGATCACGTTCGGGTCGACAATCCCATCCCCGTCACAATCCTGCGCACCCTGATTCACGATGCCCCGGGCGCCGGCAACGACCCGATTCGCCCCGGTCGTCGGCGCGAGCAGCAGGTCGACCGTACCCTTCCCCTCCACCACGTTGCCGGCGAGCAGGTTCCGACACGCTGCTTGAATTGACACGCCGGTCGTGCTCCAGGCGGTGACGACGTTGCTCTGAACCGTGTCGCCGGTGAAGGTGATGGGCTGCGTCGCGGTGTCCGTGGTGAAGGCGATCCCGGCTCCGGCGCTGCCCACGAGGGTGTTGCCTTGGATCCGACTTCCCGCCAGGAACGTGAGCGCCATCGAATTGACCCAAGGACCGGTGACGGTGTTGTTCGTGACCGTAAGGCCCGTACCGGTGCTCACGTGGATACCACCCTCACCGGCGATTCCGGAAGGGGACAGTGCCTGGATCACGTTCCCGTCGACGGTCGCGCCGTCCGTCACCAGCTCGTTGTGGGGCTCCACATCGATGCCGGTAATCGCGCCCGTGGCGACAACCCGGTTTCCGGTGACGTGCGCTCCCGGGGAGCCGAACATTTCGAAGCAGATCGCGCTGCAGGTCACGGTGTTGCCCAGGAAGCGGAAATGCGTGAGGTCGACCAGGCGGATGGTGGCGAACGACCCCCCGGAAAAGTTCCCACGCTCCACGGTGATGGAGTCTGCGGCGTCCTTCACCAGCACGGCGACATTCCAGGGACCGCGGACGGAGTCGTCGGCTACGTCGACTCCCGATCCGGCATCGACGAGAATCCCTCGAGACCCGCTGTCCGTCGCCACGACCGAGTTTCGGGCGATGGAGCCCCCCACGACGCCTTCCAGATGGAGGCCGAGCCCCGTTCCGGCCGTGATGATCGCGTTGTCGGTCGCCGTGGCACCGTGAGAACCCTCCAGCGCGAAGAAGACACAGGAGTCGCTCATCGGGCCGCACGTGATTTGGTTGTGGGTAAAGCGTTCGTCGGAGGCAAACCCACCCACCCCATCGAAGATCGCCAGGTAGGACCCGCCAGCGGCGCCGCGCGCGTCGAGCGCCAGGTGCTCGATCGTGACGCCGGGAGCCCACACGACGAAGAGCCAGCTCGGCGTATTGCCGGTCGCGACGACGACGCCGGATCCCGGTGTGGCGCATGTGACCGTCACGTTGCTGGTGACGACGTCGAACTCCGGCTGATCCAGCGCGATCGTGCCGCGAATAGCGATCGTGTCGCCGGGCGACGCTCCCTCCAGGGCCGCCATCAGATCCCCTTCGGACGCTACGACCTTCGTCGCATGAGCGGGACAAGTGCCCGACTGGGTGATGGACTGGAGGTGCGGAGTGGATGTGGCACGGTCGGCAAAGGGCTCGCTGCAAGCGAGCATGCCGCCGACCACGGCGATGAACACCGGCACAGCTGTCGAACGCATACGACCTCCTCGGTGGGGAGCCATGTCGCCCGTTGCGACATCGGCTCAAGCACCGGGAAGGTCGGGGGCGGCCATCACGCCGCGATCACGTGAAGCCGGGCTAGGGCGTGTGGAGCTTGATGGGGACGATCGTGGTACCCCAGTGAAGCCGGAGCACGGCCGAGTCGGGACCGACTATGGGGAAGTAGAAGGAGAGGACTTCCATGTGGTCGCCCCGCTCGGGGGTCGCCGGGACGCGGAGGACGATGGTCGAGTCTCCGATGTAGGGCGTATGAAAGACGTGGACAGCCCGCGAGAACATGATGGTCCAGGTCGCGGTATCCGGAATGGTCCAGAGGCTGTAGCTCCCTGCCTTGAGCAGCTTTCCTTGTACGAGGACGTCTTTCGAGAAGCTGATGGTGGTGGCCGAGTCGGCGCCGGGATGCCAGACCTTGTCCCAGGGGACCAGTTTGCCGAAGAGTTTGCGCCCGCGGGCCACGGGGCGATTGTAGACGATGGAGATCGTGTCGAAGCCCATCACCTGGCCTACCCAGCCGTGCTGGGAAAAGGGGATTCCCTCTTGGGCGGTGAGGATCGTGGGCACCATGGCTAAGGCTGCGATGAGGATAGGGCGCATATCTTCAGTTTAGGCTCCCCTGCGACTAACTTCAGGCCCCTGATGTACGGAAGTAGTAAAGGCTCGTTGTACAGCGAATAACGAGTAGACGCAACAGGTGGCAAGGCTAGACGCACAGACGCG
>Ga0126371_10001160_pt1 | contig 22090 bp, 12 predicted proteins | sample PanSoiMetaPlot_4_FD_110145 | JGI IMG/M metagenome (GOLD analysis project Ga0126371, IMG submission 110145) | Tropical forest soil microbial communities from Panama - MetaG Plot_4 | ecosystem: Environmental > Terrestrial > Soil > Tropical forest > Bulk soil | place: Panama | collected 2016-02-17 | reverse complement strand
CGGAAAGATTTCGCAATTCCCCTGCTTGAACCTCGTGCGTCTTGCCCTGCAAATCCTGGTAACGCACGGTGATGTCGCGGTTGCGTTCGACTTGCATGAAGATGGACAAAAAACTGAGGCAGGCGTCCCACACCACGATGCGCTCGGAACTGCGTTCGATAATCTTGGGATTTATGAGCGGCCAAGGGGGTTCGCCTGGCAGCCGCAGGAAGATGACGCGTTTCGCAACTCCGATTTGCGGAGCAGCGATGCCCCGGCCGTAGCCCGTGGTCCTGCGCCAAAGGGCCAGCGTGTCGGCAAGATCTTCGACGAGCGCGCCAGTCTCCGGGGCGGAAGCGTCTTCGACTTCTTTCGAGGCCTCGCGCAAAAAGGGATCGCCGAGTTGCCGCACCGTCTCGACGGCCATTGGCTCCTCCTGTGGGCTTTGACGATACCGCGAATCTTGACCTGCGAAAAGGCGGATCCTTTGGTATGATCTCGCCTGCGGCCAGCTCATGGGACGGCTGACGCGGCAGAACATCCGAGGAGGAGAAACACGAATGCGAAGAGGACTTATGGTCCCGGTATTCGGGATGATCGTTCTGGGCGGACTTGCCTCTCTCGACCGGCTATGGGGGCAGGAGAAAAAAGAAGCCATGCCCGAACCGACTGTCAAAGTCGGGGACATGGCCCCGGACTTTACCTTGAGGGACACGCACGGGAAGCAGGTGTCGCTGCATGACTTCCGCGGGAAGAAAAACGTCGCGCTGGCCTTTTATATTTTCGCTTTCACCGGTGGTTGAACGAAGCAGATGCAGAACTTCCAGCAGAACCTGGCAAAGCTGGAAGCTGCAGACACCCAAGTATTGGGTGTGAGCATGGACAGCATGTTCAGCAACAACGCCTGGGCGGAAAAGATCAACGTCACTTTTCCGTTGCTAAGCGATTGGGGCGGCGAAGTCACCAAAGAGTACGGACTCTACAACCCCCAATATAAAGCGGCGCGACGCGTCAACTATCTGATCGACAAGGAAGGCAAGGTTGTCGAGATGCAGCTCGACAGCGAAGCCATTGATCCAACGAAGATCGTCACGCTGTGCGAGCGCCGAAAGTCTTCAGGCGACTAGCGCGACACAAGCCGGCAAAAAATTCCATCGCTCCTGAAGTTCCACGGCCACGACAGGACTGTCTGGTATGGTGTCGGAGCACGCCTTGCGATTTGCGCGCCGATAAGGGAGTGCTAGAATTCACAGTGAACCGCCATGCCACCAAAAACGCTGTATCAAAAAATCTGGGATGACCACGTTGTTTGGGAAGAGCCGGGCAAGCCCGCGCTCATCTACATTGACCGCCATTTAATCCATGAAGGCACGTCTCCACAGGCGTTTGCGGGTTTGCGCGCGGAAGGCCGCAACGTGCGCCGGCCCGACCTCACGTTTGCAGTGATGGACCATTCCGTGCCGACAAAGGATCGCAACCTACCGATTCTGGATAACGATGCCCGGTTGCAGTTTGAAGCGCTGGAGAAAAACTGCCGCGAATTTGGCGTGCGCCTTTTTGACATGAACAGCCGCCACCAAGGCATCGTGCACATCATCGGACCCGAGCTGGGCATCACCGAGCCGGGGCAAACGATCGTTTGCGGCGACAGCCATACTTCGACGCACGGTGCGTTCGGCACACTGGCCTTTGGCATCGGCACGAGCGAAGTCGAGCACGTGCTCGCGACGGAATGCCTGGTGCAGGCACGCTCGAAAACGCTGCACATTCTGGTGCATGGAAAGCGGCCCAAAGGTGTCACGGCAAAAGACATTATCCTGGCGATCATCGGAAAAATCGGCATCGGCGGCGGTACCGGACACGTGGCGGAATATGGAGGCGACGCAATCCGCGCGCTGTCGATGGACGGCCGCATGACCGTTTGCAACATGACCATCGAAGGCGGCGCCCGCGCCGGAATGGTTGCACCGGATGAAACCACGTTCGCCTATCTCGAAGGGCGGCCCTTTGTGCCGCGTGGCAAGGCGTTCCAGGAAGCCGTCGAGCGGTGGAGGCAGTTGCGCACCGACGACGGCGCGAAATTCGACATGACCGTCGAGCTCGAAGCCGAGAAAATTGCTCCGCAGGTTACTTGGGGGACGAACCCCGGCATGGTCACCAGTGTGACCGATAGAATTCCGGACCCGCACGATTTCAAAGACCCCAACGACCAAAAAGCTACGGAAAGCGCATTGAAGTACATGGGTTTAAGGCCAGGCACGCCCATCGTGAATATTCCGGTGGACCGGGTGTTCATCGGCTCATGCACGAATTCGCGCCTCGACGATCTGCGCGCCGCGGCGCATCTGGTCGCGGGCAAGCACGTGGCGAAAAACATCAGACAGGCGCTCATTGTTCCCGGCTCGCGCGGCATCAAGTCACAGGCGGAAAAAGAAGGCCTCGACAAGATTTTTACAGCAGCGGGTTTTGAATGGCGCGATGCCGGCTGCAGCATGTGCATCGGCATGAACGCCGACGTTCTGCCGCCCCACGAGCGCAGCGCCAGCACGTCAAATCGGAATTTTGAGGGACGCCAGGGCAAGGACAGCCGCACGCACTTGGTCAGCCCGGTTATGGCTGCGGCAGCCGCCATCGCCGGCCACTTCGTAGACGTCCGCGAATTCGATGTCGCCCACGTGGAGTAAGTTATGGTTGAGTTGTTCGGAAGGTCTTTAGCACGTTCTTGGTCAGAGCAAGGGTTCAGATGCGCTCCTGGCGCAAGGCGGAAAGTCCTTGCCGGAACCATGCTTTATGGTATTGGGGTCCTGCTCGAATCGCCTCAGAGTGTGGTCCGTTTTCCGCGCTTTTTTCATACCGGTGAAGTGGTCGGTATTTTAATGTTAGCCGGCTTGGCCGCTCAGATCTGCGGAATCGTGGCGCACTATCACGATTCGGCTGGTCCGATGGAAGGGCTGAGAGCCGTAAACGCTGAACAGTGAGGACCAAAACATGCAGCCATTCGCAACGCACACAGGCTTGGTGGCGCCGCTCGATCGCGTCAACGTCGACACCGACCAGATGGTGCCTAAGCAATTCCTGAAGGCGCTGACACGCGAAGGCTTCGGCCGCATCCTTTTCTACGACTGGCGCTACCTGCCGGGAGAGAAGCCGAATCCTGAGTTCGTCCTGAATTTTCCGCGGTACAAGGGCGCATCGGTATTGCTGGCGCGCGCCAATTTCGGCTGCGGTTCCAGCCGCGAGCACGCACCGTGGGGCGTCAAGGACTACGGTTTCCGCGTCATCGTCGCGCCGAGCTATGCGGACATTTTCTACAACAATTGTTTCAAGAACGGGATTCTACCTGCCACATTGCCAGAGGAGCAGGTGGATGAACTTTTCCAGCGCACGGAAAAGGAAGAAGGCTATTCGCTGACGGTGAATCTCCCAAACCAGACCATCGCCGACAAGCATGGCCTGATGTTTAAATTCGAAATCGCCCCATCGCGCAAGGAAGTTCTGCTGAAGGGCCTCGACGATATCGGCACGTCGATGCAGCACGCCGCCGCCATCGACGCTTACGAAAAGGCCCACACGGCAACCGCCACTATGTATGACCCCGTCGACGTGAAGTACTATTCCAACGGCCGCTAGAAGCCAAATCCTCCAATAAAGACAGGCGTAGGAGATTCCTCGACCGTGCGTTGCAAAACACGAGAGGGCCCGCGAACCGGCCCTCTGAAGTTGTTTGACGGATTGTGTGTTTCTTTCTAGAAGAAAACCCGCAAGCCGAATTCGATGTGCCGCGGGTCCCCGAATTGGCTGTCCAGCACGCCAAAACTGGTTGGGCTCTGGAGATTCAGTCCGCCGTTGCCGTACTGGCCTGGATCTTGGAACTGCATATGGTTGAGGGCGTTGAAGAATTGCGCGTAGAACGTGGTTCCAACGCGTTCAGTGATTTTTGTCGTCTTTGCGATCGAAAAGTCCAAGTTCCAGCGATGCTGACCGTAAAGGGGCCCCAGATCGTAAGCCCGGCCATCAATGCCCAGGACTACTGGCCGAAACATGTTGTACGCGGCCGAGGGGTTGGCGAAAAGGTTTACGCCGGAGCCGCAGATACTCGGGGCAGCACACGAATTGCCGTCTGTCCCGACACCATTCGTCGCATTCACGCCATAGTGAGCAGAGCGGCTGATGCTTCCCAGGTTGACGCCCTGTAGCGGCACGAAGCCGGAGCAAAACGAGACGTTGCCTTGTCCGAACTCGTCGCAGGAACCCGTGTAGGTTTCCATCACGAGCCCGCTGTTCCACTGGAAGATGGGAGCGAAAGTCCAACCACCAATAATGTGGTCTAAAACGCGGTTATTAGTTCCCAGCCACTTCCCTTTGCCAAAAGGCAAATCGTAGGTCCCGAGCATGTTAAACACCCACCGAGTGTCGAAGGGAGCTGGTCCGTAGTCGTACCGCAGATCGAAGGGAACGGACGGGTTGGCCTGCGTGTATTCCTGGTTGATGCCCACAGTTGACAGTGTGTGGGACCAAGTGAGGTTGGCATTCAACGTCAGGCCGTGGCCGGTGCGTTTCTGCACTCGGAGGATACCTGCTTGGTAGTTTGAGTAGCCCAGGGTAGTATTCCCGAGCATCGAGTTATAGCCTTGGAGATCCGCGGGGAGCGAGGTCCGAAGAGCCGTCCATTGGCAGCCCTTGGCGACGTTGTTAGGGTTCGGGCAAGGTCCGCCGTGGCTGGCATCCAGGTCTTGCCACACCCCGTAGACGTTTTCTGTACTGATGTTCCCCGTCCCACTGGCCCCTTCATTCGCCAAGACGGCGCTTGAGCAATTGGCGAAGCCCATGCAATAGGCCGAGCCAGCCAAGGCGTTCTCAAAGAAGGGCTGGGCCGCAATCGTCGTTTGACCGGCCTGATCCGCGTTCCAGAGATTGGCATAAGCCTTGGCGAAGCTCTGTCCGCCCAGCGTCATCATCCAAGGAACGTTGTTCAAGTCGAGGCCCTGATAAAGGTGCTTGGACCACTTGCCCACCCAAGCCGCCTCAACGATGATATTGTCCGGCAGCTCGCGTTGGATGCCGATGGTGATCTGGTCGTTCGTTCCGGGCCGCCAGTTGTTATCAAGAAATGAGATGTTGCTGCCGGCGGGAGAATTCACTCCAGGCTCTGCGGGGATGGGAAGAGTCTGCTGGACCGCCGGGAAGGGTCCCGTAGTGCCATCCACGCCAAGACGGAAGGCGGTCGCGGGCGTGGTTCCCGATCCGCCTAGGCAGCTGCCTGATACGGACGAGCCATTGCATCGAATGGTTTGGCCAAAGCCGTATCCCAAAAGAGGCACAAGCACCAAGTCCACACCGTTGTTCCGGTCGTAAATACGGGAGTAACCGGCACGAATGACGGTTTTGCCCTGACCAAAAGCCTTTCCTAAGATTCCGGACTGGAACCTCGGGTTCCACGCCACGGCAACGCGCGGACTGAACCCGCCGTAGAAAGGCTGGAACGGGTACTTCGGATGCCCGCCCACGGCACCAATGGGCTCAAACCCCAGGACCGGATTGTAGACTTGCCCTTGTAGCGCGTGATTCACAGTGTTCTGCAGGTATTGCTGGCTGGTGAGGATCGCGCCGCTCGAATCCACCATGAAGTCCTGCACGCCGTTGATTTCGTAGGGCGGCATCTGTATCCCCCACTCCAACCCGTAGTTGAGCGTCAGAGTTGGCCGGATTTTCCACGAATCGTTGTAGTACAGGCTGTAACTGTCGATGATCGAAGTGTCTGCAAAGGTCTTGGCACCGGTCAGGTGAAAGTCATTTCCGCCGCGGACAAATAGCTGCGCGGCGGTCCCGATAATGCCCAGTGTTTGCGCGTACTGATTATCCCACCTGCCGTTCAGAGTACTGGGGAGCCCCACTGGCCTGTTGTCTGCAGAAGTTTTTAGGCCCGTGGCTTTATTGAGCTGATCAACCAACTGTGGAAGACCCGCGACCACCTGGTCGTCGCGGACATGGTGGTCCCACCAGTGGATCATCGTTCCACCGAATTGCATGTAATGAGTGCCTTTGACCCAGTTGAGAGTGTCGCTGTAGTTCCAGTCGTGGCCGTCCCAGACACGATTTCGAGCATCTTGGGTGTCCATATTCAGAGGGCAGAGGCAGCCGTAATGAGAGTCGGCGAACTCAATCCCTGCGGGCACGCCGGAAACCGCATTCGTCACTCCCTGTCTCTGCCAGAACCACCTGTTGAGGAGGTAGCTGAAGTGAAACTCGTTAATCAAGCGGGGAGTAATGGTGCCGGTTAGACCCGCGACCGCATAGCGCGGAAGCGTCGGATTGCTCGAAACGGAAGCGGGTACGCCGAGTTTGTCGCCGGGCAGTAAACCACCAATATCGATCTGGTTGGTGCTCGGAAGAATGTCCCTATAAATACGATAGGAACCAAAGAATTTCCACTTATCGGTAAAGTCGTGATCAATACGCACCATCGCGTAGTCTTCCTTTTCGGGAAGGGACAAGGCAGCTTGGTACCCCTGGACGTTCAGGGCATCGGCGCCGTTACTAAGGTAGTTCGAATCGTTGGGAAGCGGCTCGTATTTGTTCCAAAACTGTTGTACAAGCGGGCTAATACCGACGCCGCGCGGGTCGCATGCCCCGGTCGTGTTCGTGGTTGTCACGTTGCAAGCTGTGGAGGTCGCCAAGTTGACCTGATTGATAGCACCGGTGGTGGGATCTTTCCACTGGAGAATGCCCTGCCTCATCAACGCGGATGGCACCGCCCACTCCAAGGTTTGAGCTGTTCCCGGAAAGCGGCGACCCTCGTAGAAGCCGTAGAAGTAGGTTTTGCCGCCTAGGAACTTTCCAGGAAGCAGGGGTCCGCCTACGCCGCCGCCAAAACGGTTATCGTGAAATTTTACGATGGGTCGAAGGTGCCGATTGTTGTCCCAAGTGTTGGCGTTGAACAACTGGCTTTGGAAGTATTCGTAAGCGGAGCCATGGAATCCGCTTCCGCCACGCTTGCTCTGCAACATCACCTGCCCGCCAGCGGACGTGAAGAAGTCCGCGGTCTGATTGTTCGTGGCAACTTTGAATTCCTCAATGCTTTCAAGGGGCGTAGGGATGGCACCTCTGCCCCCTATGCCGTTGTTAGTGTAGTTGTTGTCGCCCTCAAGGTCGCTCGTGATATTACCGCCGTCCAGCATGTACGTATTTTGGTCGCTCAACGAGCCGGCGACTTGTCCGCCGTAGATGTCACCGCCGTGGGGCGCATAAGGAGCGGTTGCGGGCTGCAAGGTCAGTAGCGACGTCGCATCGCGATTGAGATTGGGCATGGCCAGCAGCATGTCGTTAGACACGGTGCTACCCATGGTGGCGTTCTCGGTCTGCAGTTCCGCGCCCACCGCGACTTTTACTTCGACGGTCTGGGACATGGTGCCCACTTCCAGCGTGACGTTGAGTGCGAGTTCCATTCCAACCGTTACCTTCTGATCCGCTATTCTCGCAACGCGGAAACCAGTCTTGCTGACGGTAAGACTGTAGACACCGGGCGTGACGTTAACAAAAACGTATCTCCCGGCTTGATTGCTCGTTGTTGTCAGGGGAATTCCGGTAGCCTTGTCGGTTAAGGTAATCGCCGCTCCGCCAACCGCGGCGCCAGTCGTATCGGTGACCAACCCGTCTACCGTGCCTGCGGTCTGCGCATACATCCCGGTTGGAAGCACAGCAAATAGGCACGCTAATGCAACCGCCACCACAACCACTCGCTTGTTGAACATGCAACAACCTCCTGGACGGGCCGTGCCGGCCCTCGAAACTTCGTACACCCTAGGGAAGACCGAAATTTTCTCGATCCGGAGGACGCGGATTTCGAGTTAGAACCCCTACCACAGGAACTCTCTTGCTACCTGGGACGCACAGCAGATTCTCCGCCGCGGCAACCCGCTTAGATAATCCATTGAATTCCCGTCGATTCTCCAAATCCGCAAGTGCCACGTAGACACACCAAGTACGCGACCGCTTGTCTCACAACGAAAACGGGCAACCGTCTGTAACTCTTTGCAGCGGTGTATAGTCCCAGAGCGAGGCGTTGTCAATACTAAAATTTTATGTTGTCTTTAGACGGAATTTAGTTGCTGTTTATCACAAGGTAAGAACGTTCCCAGAAATCATAGAACCAGAGGACCGGCCGCGTTCGATTTGGTCAACAAGAAACAAGTGTGACCGGGCCTCGCGTAAGGCGAATGCGGGATCGTTAAAGGGTCGTCCAGAGTACGATGAAATCGGCGTATTCACCGCCTTTAAGCTCGCCAGTACTATTCCGACGGCCAGCGGCCCCCTCGCCGTCCTCGCGTGAAAGTCTCGCGCGCTTCGACCCAAAGACTGCGCGGGCGAAATCACCGTGCTTTTCTTCTTTCAGCTTCGGTGGGCGATGTGTTTTGAAAAATTCGCGCCCGAAAGCCGCTTCAGGACAAGGCATCACAAACACAAAATCGTCAGTTCCAAGTGGATGTGTCCTAAGGCGTTGACGCAAGGATCGGCAGGCGGCATATGTGGTGCCTGGCCTCCCAGTCGCCCAAGAATTTCCAACGTAGGTAGGTCTGGCTTTCCTTCCAGGATGCCTACGCAGCTAGGCTGGGTCTGCCAATCCGCCGCTTGCCACGCTCAGCGGCGTCATTCGACATGCACAACCGGAGTCTCTTCGGGACTGCGCTTCACCGAACATGGGGAGACTCCCGTCAAACGGGCCAGTTCGGTCTTGGGTGTCCCGCCTTCGGCAAACCCACCGGACTGTCGACCTGGGGCACAAGGAGAGTTCTATTTCCTTCCGGCTTTCGCCGGATGGCTCAGAATTTCCGTAACGAAAATTCAACGGTCGGAAGCCCTAGGATTCGGGGAGTAATCGTAAGTAAGATAGTGGCCCTGTGAGTGGTGTTTTTTTTGACGCACCGCGGGCCAATCTGGTTGGTCTAAGCGTTCAACGGCATGAATAACAAACGAGACTCCAGAGGCCGAAAGATATGCAAGTGGCACGGCTTGCAACTCAGCGGCCTGTTCGCTGTCATTCTGGCCTGCAGCGCGCTTATCGGTACGAGTCTCGCCTCAGAAGCCGCCAAGTCGCACGTAGCCGACTTCGTTGACGTGGCTGAGAAGGCTGGCCTTAAGGCTGTCAATGTTTTTGGCGGCAAGAACACGAGCACATACATTCTGGAGAGCACGGGAACCGGCGTGGTTATATTCGACTATGACAACGACGGTTGGCCCGACATTTTCCTTGTGAATGGCACAACCATGGAAGCAGCACACGGTGAAAATGGCCCGACAGGCCATCTCTATCACAACAATGGTGACGGGACATTCAGCGATGTGACAGCACGGGCGGGGCTCCTGGCTAGCGGTTGGGGACAGGGTGCATGTGCCGGGGACTATGACAACGATGGTTGGGAAGATCTATACGTAACGTATTACGGCAAAAATAGGCTGTACCACAACCGGGGTGACGGCACGTTTGAGGAGGTTGCAGAAAGAGCGGGTGTCGCGGGTAGTGGAAAGAACTGGAGCAGTGGCTGTGCCTTTGTGGATTTCGACCGTGACGGACGGCTTGATCTCGTGGTGGCACGTTACGCGAAGTTCGATATTCAGCACGCTGCGCCACCGGGCAGTTACCCGACATGCCAATGGAAAGGGATCGCGGTGTTTTGCGGTCCGAGAGGTCTACCAAGCGACACGAACGTGCTCTACCGGAACACCGGAGGAGGGTATTTCCAGGATGTATCGTCAGCCGCCCGCATAGATCGGACCTCCGGCCGCTATTGTTTCAGCGTTTCGGCCCTAGATTTTGACAATGATGGGTGGCCGGACATTTACGTGGCCTGCGACAGCGCCCCTTCCATCCTCTATCACAATATGAGGGATGGGACGTTTGTGGATGTCGGAGCCCTTTCTGGCGTTGCATATAACGTGGATGGCCGTGAGCAGGCTGGCATGGGAATAGCCGTTGCGGACTACGACGGGGACGGAAATCTGGACTTGTTCCGGACAAACTTCTCGGATGACACGCCGACGCTCTACCGCAATGAAGGTGACGGCAGCTTCAGCGATGTGACTTATTCCTCGGGCCTGGGTTCAAAAACGCAGTATCTCGGATGGGGCACTGTTTTCTTTGACTTTGACAACGACGGGCACCCGGACATCTTGCTCGTGAATGGGCACGTCTATCCGGAAGTGGACGCTCTCGATTTAAGCATAGAATACGCCGAGCCGAAGCTCTTGTATCGCAACAACGGCAACGGCACGTTTATGGATGTCTCCGGCAAAGCAGGTACCGGGATTTCCACGAAGTCTCCCGCAAGAGGACTAGCCGTGGGCGACCTATGGAACGACGGACGCCTCTCGGCGGTCATCGCGAACCGGAACGGTACACCCAACCTGCTCGTCAATCGGGCGCGGTATCCTAACCACTGGATTGGTATCAAGGCTGAAGGAACACGGTCGAACCGAAGCGGTATGGGCACTCGTGTGCGCGTAAGAACCGAATCCGGGGATCAAATCGACGAGGTGCGGAGCGGTTCCAGCTATCTGTCGCAGTCCGACAGCCGACTCCATTTCGGATTGGGGCCGAACACGAAGATCGATTATGTGGAAGCGCATTGGCCGAGCGGGCTAGTGGAGCGTTTTGCGAGTCCGGCGATCGACAGGATTCTGGTTATGAAGGAAGGATTGGGGGAAGCGGTGTCGCAAAGCCCGCGCCAGGGAACGCCGAAACATTAGAACAGGTTCGCTTCCCCGTCAGGAGCATAACTTCCGATGGGCCTCAGGACGACATGGACGGCCCTCATACTGGGCGTGGCCGTCACAGCTGCGAGCGCTTCCCAAGAGGCGAACGATGCATTGGCCACCGCTCGAGCACTGATCCAGCAAGGCCGGAATGAGGAAGCTATCACGGAACTGAACCGTCTGGCCGCACTGGATCCAAAGGCCAAGGGAGTCAATCACGGGCTTGGCGTGGCTTACTATCACCAGAGTGAGTATTTGAAAGCAGCGCAATACTTGGTGCTGGCGCTACAAGAGAATCCGAATGATCACGACGCAGCGCAGCTCCTGGGACTGTCCTACTACGCAGTTGGAAGACCAGCTGACGCGATCCCCGCCTTGGAGAAGGTACATGCCTGGTATCCGAATGCAAACATGGACGCTATTTATGTTCTGGGAATCTGCTACGCCCTCACCAAGAGATATCCCGAGGCGCGGAGGACTTTAGCGAGGCTCTACAGAGTCCCCGAAGACTCGGCGGCAGCTCATTTAATGCTAGCGAGCGTGCTGGTGCGGCAGGGATTTGATCCTGTTGCTGAGAGCGAGGCTCGCAGGGCATTGGAACTCGCGTCCCCACTACCGCTCGCGCACTTTATCCTGGGCGAATTATGTGTGTACAAAGCTGACTACGCCTGCGCCGTGGGAGAGTATGAAGCCGAGCTAGCGGTCAACCCTGCCTACGCACCGGCCCTCTCCCATTTGGGCGAAGTGTACTGGCGGCTGAATCGGTACGGTGAATCCGAAGACGCTGTTCAGCGCGCACTTTGGCTAGATTCAACCTCCGCGGAACCGTATGTCATACTAGGAAAGGTATTTTTCAAAAAGCGCCAGTGGATCACGGCAGAGCATATGCTTCAACGCGCCGTCACCGGTGACCCTAGCAACTACACGGCACATTATTTTCTCGCCCAAGTTTACAAGGCGACGGGAAACTCGGAAGCCGCAGAGCGCGAGATGAGCATCGCAATACGGTTGCAAGAAAAGCAAGGAGTCAACCAGGGGAGGGTGAGATAGCGACGCGTCACTGATTGCCAGCTCTTCGTTTTGCTGAAGCCAAATCCTCTTGTACCATGCGTTCGTAAACTTCTTCAGGTTGAGCGCCGCTTAGGAGTCTGCCATTAATGAAAATCCCTGGCGTGCCCATAACTCCGGCGCGTATTCCATCTTGCAAATCGCGCTCGACGTCTGCCCGATACTTTCCGCTAGACAAACAGGATACGAATTGACGTTCGTTCAATTTCGCTGTCTGAGCAAGAGCGATCAGACCGCTGTGCGTAAGTTTATCGGGGTTTCCGAATAAAAGATCGTGATACTCCCAAAATTTTCCCTGCTCCCCAGCGCAGCGCGAGGACTCGGCCGCCGATTCCGCTTGGCTGTGCATGCCGCGCAACGGAAAATCTCGGTACGCCAAACTGACCTGGTCTTGGTATTTGGCCAGGAGATTGTTCAGAGTCGCTTGAACTTTCCTGCAAAACGGACACTGAAAATCCGAAAACTCAACAACAATGACCGGGGCCCGTGAGTTTCCGCGGAGGCGTGCGGGGTCGAATGAGACCCCCACGTTGCTGCCCGGCAAAGGCATGGAGGCCTGAGGGTTTTCGCGCAGAGTCTTCAAATACTCCTGCCGGCTCTGCGGGAGAGAGGATTGTTTTGTGGAGGCGAGCTTTTGGCGGACTGCTTGCAACTCGGGCAGGTCGTTGTCGGCCTCACTCCAGAGTTTTTCGGCGATCCCGAACTGCCGTGCGGCCAAAAGAGCATTGTCCTGTTGTTCGGACACAAGGCCTAGCGCGTAGAAACCGCCAGCGTAGCTGGGATCCAGCTGGACCATCTGCCGGCCGGTGAACTCCGCGAGCGCCCACTCCTGCGTTTCGCGAGCCCGCCGCGCGATCGACTCCAGTTGGACCAGCGCTTGGCTGCGCGCGTCGGGACCGGGAGCGGCCGTCAACTGCTCCTCGAGCTGCTTCATGAGAGTAACGCCTTCCACGGTGTTCTTTTGGGAGAGCAGCAGCTCGGCTCGCAGGAGCTCGGAGTATGGGCGCAGGCGGTCGGCATCGTTTTCGGAAATGAGAATCAGTTCATTGTGCGCTCCGGCTAGCTCGCTGGTGGCCTCGTTGGGGCGATTCATGGCCAGAAGGGCTCTTCCAGCAAGCACGTGACCGGCGAAGCGCGTCATCCGGAACGGACTTTTCAATAGCGACTGGGCCTGATCGAAAGCCTCGGGTGCGCGCGACCGGGCAAGTAAGAAGTCGGGCCACTCCTTGCGGGCAAACTCACCCAATTCGCTGTGAGCGGGCAACGCAGAGGCTTCCTTCAGGAGTCGCTCCGCTTCGTGGTTCTGACCGAGCAGAAAATGGCAAGCAGCCAAGAGAGTTAGATTGTGCGCCCGGTGCCAGTCGTACTCAGGGGCAATGTGCTCTGTCTGATAGTAGGCGTTCTCCAGATCGTTCGCCTTGCTGAATTCTTCAATGGCCTCTTCGATCCGGCCTGCCCGCCGAAGCTCATGACCGCGCATGTGGTGCGCGTGGGGGATGGAAGAGGCAAGTTGAAGGTAGGCCTCGGCGTGCTTTAGCGCCTCCTCCGTCTGGCCAATGTTTTCAAACGAGTGAGCCAAAAAATGGTGCGCGGCGGAATTGTTGGGCGAAACTGCGAGGGCCCTCTGATAAAAGGCGATCGTGTCTATGTCTCCGGTTTGTCCCCGTCCTGCGCCGGGACCCTCGTCCGCAAAGCCCCGCCACATCCAGAGCTGGGGATCGGAAGGATAGAGCATCAAGTTGTCATAAATGGCCTTGCGATAGGCGACAAACTTATCCAGGTTTTGCTTGTCCTCAAGGAATTCGAGGAGCCGCGTGCGAATTTCAATCTTCTGGCGCTCTAGTTCGGTGGCGCCCGAAGAAAGCTCGCGAGCCTTGTCAAGCGCGGAACGCGCCGCCGGCAGATCCTGAAGGTTGATGTAAACGTCGCACAGCCCGGCGTATGCGGCCGATAGCTTGGGGTCCAGCCGCAGAGCTTGATGAAAGGACCGCGCGGCCTCAATCCAAACATAGGAATTCAAATAGTTGAGTCCCTGATCGTAGAACCTCTGGCCCTCGGGAGATGAAGTCGTCGCCTTCTCGTGAACATTTCCGATGTCGCGACGGAGGACCACCGGGCGCTCGAGAATTTCTCGGGGAATCCAGCCGATGGTTTCGTGGTCATCGTGACCTTCGTGCTGTGCCCATCCAAAAGGTGTAAGGAGGAGACACGAGGCTAAGGCAAGCCAAAAAGCCGCCCAACTCGCGCGCATCGCTATTTGTGATATGCCACGCACAGCTCTCTCCTTTCACGTGCAAAGGACACACAACCTGATCTCCTCAAACCTGGGTGATCTCCACCATGCGCAGATAGTAGCCAGCGTCGAGGCGCTTGGCGGTAACCGGAGGATCGACCACCCTCAGCCGCATCATGTACGTGCCCGCGGCCTTGGGCTCCCACGCGTGAGACCAAAACGTCCAGGGATCGTTAGTAGTATGGCTAAACTCGCTGACCGGCGAATAATCCTCTTCGGGATTAAAGCGAATTTCCAGTCTCTTCACCGGACGAGATCCGCCCCATAGGATGCCAATCACGCGGTACCTTATTTTGTTATTTACCAGCCATTTTTCCACCCGGATGGGCATAGCAGCTTGATCGATGATGGCCGGACGGTAGTCGCGGGCCAGCACGGGAACCCCTTTCTGATGAGTTCGCGCGGCGAATTCCTGCATTTGCGACGTCGCTTCTACGTCATTACTTACCAGCTGGACGTCAGTGACCCACTTGATGCACGTACATCCATACCAGCCGGGGACGACCAGTCGCAGCGGAGCGCCATGATCAAGGGTCAACGGCTTGCCGTTCATTTCGGTGGCGAGGAAGGCTTTCGCCGTGTCCAAGTCATCCGGCGCAAAAATCCAATCTGCGCCAGCAAAGGAGGTTTTTGACGGGGAAGAATAGTGGTCGAAACCGGAGACCATGACGCGGGGCGCATTGCCCTTGAATCCGGACCCGCTAAGCACGTCCAAGAGCGGCGCTCCCGCCCAGTCGGCGACACTAATCATCCCGAAGCGTGTGGCGCGGTGATTGCCGGCGCATTCCATAAGGTGGAGACCTTGGGGTTTGACCCGAGCTTTCAGGTCATCGAGCCCAAACTGCGTGGGTTTTCCCAAGGGGCCTCGAAATCGGATCACCCAATTGGAGTCGGCCGGGAGAAGCTGCGAGGCGCGCGTGCGGACATAAAACTTGTCCGTTGGCGTTATGACGTTCTGCGGCTGGATTGTCGAGAGGTCGGTGAAAAGGCGGGCGTCGAGTTCTGTTCCGAACAGCGTGTCGAGAGGCGCTTCAGATTCCCCCGAGAAATCGATCAAGCCGAGAAAGCCGCCCCCTTGGAACGAGTTCCCTACTGTCGCGACGTCCGCTAGACCACGCGCTAGGAGATTGTCGAGGTGCTTAAAACCGGTCAGCAAAGCACCACCGGCAAGAAAGGACGCCCTTAGAAACTGTCTTCGAGTATCGATAGCATGGTTCACGCGGCGCGTTCCACCAAACAAAAAACAGGGGCTGAGAATTTAGCTCAGCCCCCGGAATTGTAACACTGCCACGCGGCGCTAGAAGTCGAACCGCAAGCCGAATTGAATGTACCGCGGTTGGTTGAATTGGTTGCTAGGAACGCCGAAAGGTTTCGGGGTCGATATATCCATACCAGGCTGGCTAGAGAAAAAGGAGTCCCCGCCGCTCCCCAGAACCTCGGGGTGGTTGAACGCATTGACGAACTGCACGTCGAAACGCGTGGAGAAACGCTCGGTAATCCGCGTTGTCTTCGCTAGCCCCAAGTCCACCTTCCATCGCCACGGACCGCGGATGGCGCCGAAGCCCAACGTGTTGTCGGCAAAAGTTGCATACCGGAATTTGGCGACGACGGCATCCGGATTCGAGAACGCATTCGGCACGCCGTTTGTGCTATTCGCTCCGTATCCCGACGAAGATAAAGTCGGACTGTTGTTCCGGGTCTCGGTGATGACGCCACCATTTATGGGAATCAGTCCCTGGCTGTTGCCGTTTGCGGCTTGGGAGCCGAATTCCGTACCACACGCGGAAGAGTCGTAGACCATGTCAGGCAAACCGCTCGCCGCAGTGTAAATGCCAGAGACGGACCAACCGCCGACCACCCTGTCCGCTAATGCGCCTGTAGATACTGCTTTGCCCTTTCCGACCGGCAGTTCGTAATTCACAAGCAGGTTAAAAGTATGGCGGCGGTCAAACAACGAGGGCTCGTAGCTTCTGCGTGGATAGTAGGCGTCGGGAATGACGCCCGTGCACTCCTGAGTAAGGCCTTGGTTGTCCAAGGAGTGTCCTAATGTGTAATTCGCATCGAATGTCAAGCCATGGTAAGCACGCGAGCGCAGCGTAATAAAGCCCGCATTGTAGTTGCTAAAGGTATTGCTCATGGTCCAATCATAGGACCCGACCTGGAGGTTGGTGGCGAGCATTGGCCCGGTCACCAAGAGCGGCTCGATTTCGGTCCAGAACGCGCCTGCACCGTGAACAGGCCAGTAGCCACCGCTATCAGCGTTAAACGCCGCGAGCGTCCCGCCAGGTCCGAGCATGGCTTCAAACCACGGCTGAGGTGTGATCGGATTCCCGGCTTGGAGCTCACCCGCGACGGTGTCAAACGCCTGTGCAAACGTTTGATTCACACCCTTGGGTTTGAACATGTAAGGTGCTGAGTTTAGGTCGATGTTCCCGTAAAGGTCGCGAGCCTTTCGGAAAATATACCCAACCTCGAGAATCATCTTGCCGGGCAACTCGCGCTGAATGCTGAAATCGATTGCATCCGAGCTACCGACCTTAAGCTTGGGGTCAAGCCGATCATCTTTAGGCTCAAAACCGCTATTAGCGCCAGGTACAATTGCCCCTATCGGGTTAGTGGCAGCGGTCCCCGGGATAATCACGCCACCGCTCACCACCGGAAGTGCGGGAACCGTGACGTGGCTCCCATCAGCGTTCGATCCGATTCGGAAGTTGGTGAGCGGACTCCCTCCGGCACCGCACACACCGGCGCGATCGGGGGCGATGCAAGCGGAGAGATCACCGAAACCGAGTCCAAGTGCGGGAGTAAGCACAAGGCCCACACCGTTCTTGCGCTCAAAGGCCCGTGACCAGCCGCCGCGGAACACTGTCTTTCCATTTCCAAAGACCTTACCTAGCAATCCGTCTCTGAAAGCCGGGTTCCACGCGGCCGCTAAGCGCGGTCCAAAGTTTGAGTAATCCGGATCATACGGATACTTGCGGCCCGTCGCACGGATTGGCACGTACCCAACTACCGGGTTCACTACGTTACCGCTTTGCCCCGCGACCCTCCTGGCGTTCAGCAAAGAATTGCCATCAATGACCTTACCGCTGCTTACGTCGATCATCATGGTGGTCTTGCCGTTCGGATCGTAGGGAGGCAGTTGCACTCCCCAAGTCAGGCCGTAAGTGAACGTGAGAGATGGCTTTATGTGCCAAATATCGCCTGCGTACGTTTCGTAAGCGTCTACGATTTCTCTCTGGGTAATGTTAGTGCCCGGAGGATTTGGATTCAAGTTGGCATCGCGAGTTAGCACTTGCGTGGCTTGGTCAACCATCCCCAAGACAGAAATATAGGCGCGCTTAAACGTGGATGCATCGCGGCTCTGAACCGTGTCGGGAATGAAGGGGGTAATTCCGCCGATGTCGAAAAACTGGCCGCCGCGAACCACGTAATAAATGGGGGTCGTGATGCCACCAACTACCTTGTCGTCGCGTATGTGATAAAGGTTCTGTCTTTGAGCTCGCCCTCCAAAACTCCACGCGTGCTTCCCCTTAATCCAACTGAGGTTGTCACTGAAAGTAAGGTCCTGGCCATTCCACACACGTTGGCGGGCATTCTGCGTATCCACGTTAATCGGAACCATGCCGTTCACGCGGCTCTCTGACCAGATCTGCAGCCGGGTATCACTCTGCGAACCTGGAATCACCGGGATTTTTGCACCCGGGGCGATCCAAGTCCACCAGTGACGCAGATAATCGAAGTGGAACTCGTTGATTAGGTTCGGCTTGAGTCGTCCTGTCAAGCCGAGGACAGCGAAACGGGGCTGTAATGGCCGGCTAGCCAGTGTACACGGCACGCCCTTCTGGCACCCTGGGGCGATCCCGCCGATATCTTCCTGCTTATTCGGGGGAGTGATGGCGGACACACTGAAACGATAAGATGCCATCACATCCCATTTGTCGTTGATCTTATGATCCAGGCGAGCGACGGCATCGTGCTCGTTTACAACGTTCGAAGCTACGCTGGTAAACCCGCCGGATCTCAGAGCGTCACCGTTGGTCGCGTCGTTGGGGAGCGGCAAAGTCGCCCACTCCGCGGCGATGGCTGAGCTAATTCCTATATTGCGCGGATCCAGCGGATTCGTGCAGGTCGCGGAAGAGCCAACATCACAGGGAGCGCCCGTCGAACTATCCTTTCCCGTCGTGGGGATCATCGTGCCTACTCGGGGGTCATTGTCTGAACAACCCAAAGTCATGCCTTGGCATGCGTTCGGATCGAGTGTCGGCGTCGGGTTAAGGTTGAACGCGTGAACCGTGCCGCTGGCATCCGCAAACTTCAAAATGCCGGCCCGCAAGGCAGCGGTCGGGACCAAACGCTGAAAGGTTGCCTGAGTAAGAAAATGTCGCTCCTCGTCGAACAAGAAGAAGAATGTACGGTTTTTCCAGATGGGCCCTCCGATTTTGCCGCCAGCGCGGATATCTCGCCACTCAGGATTGGGAGTTCCGTTGGGGTCGGTTGGAGTTACTCGGCGGGCGCGGTACCAATCGTTGGCATTCACTTCGTCGTTTTGGAAATACCCATAGGCGGCTCCATGCCAGTTATTTGTACCCCGAATCGTAACCATCTGGACTTCCGCACCTATCGACCGGGTGAAATCGGTGCTTTGGTTGTTCGTTTGCACGCGAAACTCTTCCAGGCTCTCTACGGGAGTAGGAACTACCGCGCGGGGGGTCGCGACGAAGCCTGTGTTATAACCACCGCCTCCTTCCATGTTGCTGGTGGCGTCCCCGCCGTCGATTAGGAACGTATTCTGGTCCATTCTGGCGCCGGCCACGGTCCCTCCGCTGGAGTTACCCTCGCCATAGGTTGTTCCGGGGGCTCCATTGAAGCCAGGAATGGCCGTAGGCTGGAGCAGCATTAGTGCGGTTGCATCTCGGCTGAGACTGGGCATATTAGCGAGCATGCTCGAATCTAGGACGTCGCCGACGCTGGCGTCTAGCGTCTGCAGGTCGACGCCGGTCCCCGCCGTCACTTCCACCGTTTGTGAAAGTTCGCCCAGTTCCACGGTTACGTTCACAAGGGCTGATTTACCTACTTCGACCACGACATTGCTGATGGAGGCCTGCCGGAATCCCTTCGCGGCGACTGTTAGCTTGTAAGTACCGGGACGCACAGCAGTGAACAAATAACCTCCGTCAGCGCCCGATGAGGCGGTGATTGAAATGTTCGTGGAGGTGTCCAGCAACTCGACCTTGGCACCAGGTACTGAGGCTCCTTTCTGGTCCGTAACGGTTCCAGTCACTGCGGCTGTGGAAGCCCCCTGACCATACAGGGCGACCGGCACCAACATACACAAGACAGATGCCAGCAACAGCGCGAACAGCTTGGATAGTTTCATTAGCCACCTCTGAGTGGAAAAAGGTCGGAGGGAGATACAAACAGAGTGCGCCTGCGTAGGCCACAGGCCCCTTTGTGCTTGACCTGATCTAAAGCAGCACTCACCGGGCATCAAGCGAGACTCACTCCAAACTGAAGCACGTCTCACCGCGACCGCACTCCGATGGAGTGGGAAGCTATCCCTCGAGAGGTTCGCTGTCAAGTTGTTTTTGAAATTCTCTCGTTCTCGAGAATTCTCTTAGCACAAATCCAACGGCCTTTCCGTCGAGGTCTTTTCCGGCATCCTTTCGTCGTTCAGAGGGCATCCCTCCGCACTAAGATGTGCCACAGGCTTAGGCGTCAACCTAAACATTTACATAGCCTTTAAGAAAAACTTGGCCTGCCATAATTAGACGCTAGCGGTAGAGACTGATGAAAGTGCGCGGTACCCTCCCTTGGACCAGCCGGAAAACCAAAGTCAGAGGCAGACGGCGCGCACTGACGTGTTGAAACAAGAGTCCAGCTACGCGAAGTCGGACCCAAGGGCAAGCGTCTTGAGAAGAGCGGTTCTTGCCAGCCGGTCGAATTCAGTTTGCTTGGTGGACGGTGCGGCCGCCGACCACGGTGCGGAGGACCCGAACCTTGGTGTATTGCGAAGGCGGAATTTTTGAGAGGTCGTCGGAAAGCACGATGAAATCGGCGTATTCGCCGACCTTAAGCCCGCCCTTCTTCCCTTCCTCCAACTGCGCATAAGCAGAGCCGGAGGTGTAGGCTCGAAATGCAATCTTCGAGCGAGATCTTCTCTTGAGGCTCCCAGCCGTTCCTCAACCCGCCTTCCGGACGCTCGCGCGTCACGCAGGCATACAGCCCGCGGAACGGGCTGACGGGCTAAGTGAACCTCATTGGCGGGACAGCTGCTGAAGAGCGACACGGGCGGGTTCGTAATCCGGTGCAACAGCAAGCGCGGCCTGGAGTTGCGCGCGTGCGTCGTCGAGGCGTCCTACCGCCGCGAAGGCCGTACCGAGATTGGTGAGGTATGCGGGATCGTTGGGTACAACCCTGAGTGCAAGGTGGAACTCTGCGATGGCATCGGAGAAACGGCCCTGCTCGCCGTAAACTGCGCCGAGATTGCTGTGCAGCGAAGCGCAAAAATCATCAAGGTCGGTATGGACGGCTAGCGCGCGAGAGAAATAGGTAGCCGCCCCGGCGAGATCATGATTGTGCTGCCAGGCAACCAACCCCAAGGCGTTGAGAACATTGGCATCGTTTGGCTGAATGGTGACAGCCTTACGCAGCGCGGCTTCCGCCCGTGTCCAGCGCCCAGCGTGCGCCAGAATGAGCCCTTCTTCACCGTCCACAACGGGATTCTGGGGGTAAGCTGCACGAACCTCGTCGAGCGCACTTAAGGCGCGATCAAATTCCCCGAGGCCAGCGTAGATAGATGCCAACCCCTCGTTCGCGATGGAGATTTCGAGGCGATCGGGCGGTGCTTCGTTCTCGGCCAGCGAGACCGCGCGAAGATAATGAGCTTCGGCTGCAGCCTGTCCCCTCGCGTCGTTTGGCTGGACAGAAGCGACCATGTTTTGAACGAAGGGCGCATCAGGGGAACTTTCCAGTGTCTGGACAAACAGCGCCGAGTCATCTTTCCAGACAGGGTTGCGCGCAATGCCTTGCGCGATGAACCACGTGAGAACGAAAGCCAATGCGACCGCCACAGCGGGCAGGCGAAAGCGAACCGGAAGCCGGCGCCCGGCCCACGCAGACACCAAGACCACCAGCAGACAAAAACCTGTGGAGGTGTAGATACAAGTAGCGCTCGGCGAAAACGTTGCGGCCGACGGCGTAGACGTCCAGTGCCGGAATCAAGGCGATGCACACCCAAAGCGCCGCAAATGCCGCCAGGGGCGCGCAACGCGCGCCGTACACGATCCCCCCAGTGGAAGCGATAAGAAACAGAATTGCCGCGATTGCACGCAGATCGTGGAGAGGCATCACGGGCGAGAAAATGTAATAGGCGTTCAAGTGGATGGGAGCCAGTAATTTAAGCCAATAATTCAAGAGCAAGTTCAACGTCGTAAGTACAAGCTCGACGGGAGTGAGGATCCAATTTCGCGACCTTGCCGCGATGAAGCCAAGTACACGCAATCGCAAAATGAAATACGAGCCCAAGACGCCCCAGTAGGGCAACGAGGGCTTCACGGCTTCACGGAGACGGTGCGCGAAAGTGCCGGCCTGACCAAGAAAGAGTAGCCAGGCCATGATGATAAGCGGCAAAACGATGGCGCTTTCCTTCCACAGGAGCGCGGCCGCGAAGACGGCACAGGAGGCGGCGAGAAGCAGAAGGTGAATGCCGCGCGATTGCTCGATTTGTTGCGGGTGCGACAGGTCTTTGCGCGTCAATCCAAATAAAAGAATTGTCATCAAGAAGAACACCGTGCAGCCGATATCGGGCAGCGCTGCTATCCAATCCACGGCTTCCGAATGAACCGGGTGCCCTGCAAAGAGAGCTGCTGCAGCAAACGACACGCCGATGCTGTTTGTCAGTTTCCGAAACAGGGCAAACGCAAGGAGAACGGCAAAAATGTGAAAGGTTAGGTTGACAGCGTGAAACGCGCGAGCGCTGAATCCGAAGACATCAGCGGT
>Ga0126371_10001158_pt1 | contig 22092 bp, 23 predicted proteins | sample PanSoiMetaPlot_4_FD_110145 | JGI IMG/M metagenome (GOLD analysis project Ga0126371, IMG submission 110145) | Tropical forest soil microbial communities from Panama - MetaG Plot_4 | ecosystem: Environmental > Terrestrial > Soil > Tropical forest > Bulk soil | place: Panama | collected 2016-02-17 | reverse complement strand
CTCGACGAGGTGATGTGCGGCATGGGCCGCACCGGCACGCTGCACGCCTGCGAGCAGGACGGCATCAGCCCCGACCTGATGGCGATCGCCAAAGGCCTCGGCGGCGGCTTTGCGCCGATCGGCGCCCTAATGCTGAGCGGAAAGATCTTCTCGACGCTCGCGAACGGCTCCGGCGCGTTCCAGCATAGCCACACCTACACGGGCCATCCCCTCGCCTGCGCGGCCGCGCTCGCGGTCCAGCGCGTGATCCGGCGCGACGATCTCCTTGCCAATGTGCGGCGCCAGGGCGCACATCTCGAGCGCCGCCTGCGCGAGCGCTTCGGCAACCATCCCTTCGTCGGCGACGTGCGCGGCCGCGGCCTGTTCCAGGGCCTCGAGCTCGTCGCCGACCGCGGCACCAAGGAGCCGTTCGATCCGGCGCGCAAGATCAATTCGCGCGTCAAGCACGAGGCGATGGCGCGCGGCCTGATGGTCTACCCGATGGGCGGGACCGCCGACGGCCAGCGCGGCGACCACGTGCTCCTGGCGCCGCCGTTCATTATTGACGAGGCCGCGGTGGATACGATCGTGGAGCGGATGGGGGATGCGATCGATGCGGCGGTGGGGGCCTAAGGCCTAAGCGCACAATTGAATCACATCGTCATGCCCGGGCTTGTCCCGGGCATCCACGTCTTGGCGGCATAGCAATAAAGACGGGGATGGCCGGGACATAGGCGAGCGAAGCGACGCCGTTCTTCGAACGGCTGTGCCCGGCCATGACGAGCGCGTATAACGAGGCTCCTTACGCCCCCTTCACGTCGATCTGCACGTCCACATTTCCGCGCGTCGCGTGCGAATAGGGGCAGATCTTTTCGTGCGCTTCCTTGGCCAGCGCCTCGAGCTCCGCCTGCGGCAGGCTCTTGTCCTCGACGTGCAGCTTCACGGCGAGACCGAAGCCGCCGCCATCGCGCGGGCCGATGCTCACGTCCGCGGTGACGCGGGCATTGGCGGCGTTCTTTTTATGCTGCCGGCCGACGAAATCGATGGCGCCGCCGAAGCAGGCCGCGTAGCCGGCCGCGAACAGGTGCTCGGGCGTCGCGGTGTTCGGCTTGCCCGGGCCGCCCATCGCCTTGGGCACGGAGAGATCGGCGCGAACCATCCCGTCGCTGGACTCGGTGTGGCCGTTGCGTCCGCCGGTCGCGGTCGCCGTTGCGGTGAAAAGGGGCTTGATGGTATCCATGGGCTCTGTCTCCAAAAGCTTCACTTGCCCACCCCGATCGGCGGAGCATAGCACGTCCCGCCGTCAACTGAAAAAACCATGGCGCAGCAACTCCGCGCCGGCGGCGATGACCGCGATCAACACCAGCTTCTTGAATGTCTCAGGCGCGATCTTGTCGCGCATATGCTGTCCAGCATACATGCCGAGCACGACCGGCAACATCGCGGCCGTCGAGACCGAAACGTCCAGCCAGCTGAACTGGCGGCTCGCCGTCAGAAGAATTGCCAGAAAGCCGGCGGAGACGACGAGATACAGCGATGCTTCCTTGGTGAACGCCTTTCCGCGCAGTCCCTTTGCAAGCAGAAATATGAACACGAGCGGTCCCGCCATGGCGGCGATGCCTCCCAGAATCCCGCCAAAAAATCCAGATATGATGCCGGCCGGCAGGACCCAGCGAGACCGAAGCTGCAGCTTCGGCGCCAGCAGCGTGACGCCGGCGACACCCATGAGCACCAGGCCTGCGATGATCTTTGCGGCGTTCGCATCGAGCACCAACAGGACACGAACGCCGAGGAAGAGGCCGGGAATCATGCCGAGAATCACCGGCATCAATTGCATCAGGCACCGTCCGGCCTTTCCGCCCTCCAGCGCCTGCGGCAGGTTGCTGAAGATCAAAGGCATGCTCAGCAGCATGGCCGCCGATTTGACGTCGATGAAGAGCGACAGCAGCGGCAGCGCGACGACCGGCATGCCGACCCCGATCGTCCCCTTCAGGAAGCCTGCGACGATCAGGCTGCAAATCACGGCAGCGATGATGCTTGCGTGCTCGACATGAAGGGCGTGGATCAACATGGCATCGAAATCGGCGCGCTGCGCATGGCCAAGCGCTTCATTCCATTTCAACGCATTCTTGCCGCGAAGTTTCGCCATTGTCTCGCGCGAACGGTTCGGCCCATGCCGAACTGTTTTCGATTGATATGCTTCCCGCCTCGGCGATAGGCTTGCCCATGGTCGCGGCCGCAAATCTGGTGGAAGTGGCCGCTCTCGTGGGCGACACCGCGCGAGCGACGATGCTCAACGCCCTCATGGGCGGCCAGTGGCTGACGGCCACCGAGCTCGCCTACTGCGCCAATGTCTCTCGCTCGACGGCGAGCGGCCACCTGAGCAAGCTGGTTGCGGCGCGGCTGTTGACCGTCACCCGCAAGCGCCGCTTCAGCTATTATCGGATCGCGTCGCCGCTGGTCGCGACCATGCTGGAGAGCATCAAGGTCGTCGCCGCCATCGAGGTGCCGCCCCGCCGTCAGCCGCGGTCGGCGAACGACGATGCACTCCGTTTTGCCCGAAGTTGCTACGATCACCTGGCGGGCCAGGTCGGCGTCGCGGTGACCGATGCCCTTGTGGCCATGGGCCACATCGTCCTCACCGATGACGGCGGTGAGGTCACGCCCTCGGGCGCGCGTTTCCTAGCCGCATTCGGCGCTGATCTCAGGCCACGAACTCGGCGGGTCTTCTGCCAGCCCTGTCTCGACTGGAGCGAACGTCGTTATCACCTCAAGGGACTCGTCGGAGCCCGGATTCTGGATCGCCTGTTGGAGCTTGGATGGCTCAAGTCTGTGCCCGGTAGCCGCGCGCTCCAGCTCACGCCATCTGGAAGGGCGGGCTTGTCCGACATGTTCCGGATCGAGATCGACAACGAGGGCGTGCCAGCCGCTCGATCATCCGACCCACGGCGTATGACGGCTTAGTACTAGCCCCTGCCCGCCGCCCTATCGTCCCTATCGTGCAGCCCGCACTCCCGCTTGTCGTCCGTCTCCCACCACCAGCGGCCGGCGCGCTCGGGCTCGCCGGGCGCGATCGCGCGCGTGCACGGCGCGCAGCCGATCGACACGAAGCCTTGCGCATGCAGCGCATTGAGCGGCACGCCGTTTGCGGCCGCGAAGGCATGCACCGCCTCGCGCGTCCAGTCGAACAGCGGGCTCATCTTGATGAGGCTGCGCGCGTCGCCCGTCACCACGTCGGTGCCCTGGCGGTTGACCGACTGGTCGGCGCGCAGGCCGACGATCCAGGCCGCGGCCCCCTCGAGCGCGCGCGCGAGCGGCGCGACCTTGCGCGCATGGCAGCACGCCGCGCGGGCGTCGCGCGAGTCGTAGAAGCCGTTGATCCCGTATTTTTCGACGAACCCTTCGACCTCGCCGCGCGCCGGATAGATCGCCCGGATGCGCCGGCCGTAGCGGCGCTCGGTCTCGGCCCACAAGTCGTAGGTCTCGCGAAACAGCCGGCCCGTATCGAGGGTGACGACATCGATATCGAGCTCCGAGCCGGCGATGAGATGAAGGATCACCTGATCCTCGGGCCCGAAGCTCGTCGTAAATACGATCTTCCCCTCGACCTCGCGGCGCAGGTGCGCGATCCGCTCGGCCGGCGCGAGATCGCGCAGGAGGTTGCCCAGATCCTCGGCGCGCGCCAGCGAGCTGCCGCCTGCCCCGCTCCCGCCGTTCGGCGTCTCCTCGCCTTCGACCGCGAGCACGAGCCCGCCGCCCGCGATCCGCCCGCCGAGGTCCAACACCAGCCGCCCGGTGCGCGGATTCGCGGCGTAGAGATCGGCCGCGATCGGTTGCGCCAGCTCGATCTCGACGTCGCCGACATTGTTGCGCGCGACCGTCGTCCACCCGTGCGCCGCCAGCTCGCCCGGATCGACCACATTCGCGATCGCGCCGATCTCGCCGCGGCACTCGGCCATGCCGATGCGCACCGTGACGGACGCGCCCCGCTTCAGCGGCTCGTCATGCAGCCAGAACACGCGCGCACGCAGGGTCCGCACGGCCTGGCACGGCGCATCGATCGCCGCGATGATGTCGCCGCGATCGAGCAGCACCGGCTGATCGAGCGTCAGCCCGACGGACTGCCCCGCGTCAGCGGAGCGCGGCGCCTTGGCGTCGCGCGGCGCCGGCCACGTCTCGATCGAGCGCACGCGCGCGCGCGTCCCGCGCGGCGCGATCACGATCTCGTCGCCGACCGCGACGCGGCCGCTCTCGATGCGGCCCGCCACGATGCGCCGGTCGTCGAAGGCGTAGATCGCCTGCACGGGCAGGCGCAGCGCCAGGTCGGCGGCGGGCTTCGTCACCGCGAAGGCGTCGAGCGCCTCGAGCACGGTCGGCCCCGCGTACCAGGCGAGCGACGGCGAGCGCCGCGCGACGCCGTCGCCGTGGCGGGCCGAGATCGGAATGATCGCGCTCGCCGTGAGACCGACGGCGGCGAGATGGCGCGCGATCTCGGCCTCGATGTCGCGAAAACGGCCCTTGTCGAACTCGACCTTGTCCATCTTGTTGATCAGCACCGCGACCTGGCGCAGGCCCAGGAGGTGCAGCAGGTAGGCGTGCCGGCGGGTCTGCCCGCGCACGCCTTCGGCGGCATCGACGATCAGCAGCGCCGCATCGGCCTGCGCGGCGCCGGTGATCATGTTGCGCAGCAGCTCGGCGTGGCCGGGCGCATCGATCAGCACGACATCGCGCGCCTTCGTGCGAAAGTGCATCTGGCTGGTGTCGAGCGTGATGCCGCGGTCGCGCTCGGTCTGCAGCGCGTCGAGCGCGAACGACCACTCGAATTTCATGCCGCGCCGATCGGCAACGGCCTTGAGCATTTCGAGCTTGCCGTCCGGCAGGCTGCCGGTCTCGTGCAGCAGGCGTCCGATCAATGTCGACTTGCCGTGGTCGACGTGCCCGACCGTGACGACGCGGATGAGCGGCCGGCTGCCGCTTTGACGGGACGGCGCGGCGGTCTTGTCGGTCACGGCGATGTTCATGGGCGGTGCTTCACTTACGTCGACCTACAGGTAACCGGCCGTGCGCAGCCGCTCGAACGCGTCCTCGGCCTCGTGGTCCATGGCGCGGCCGGCGCGTTCGGGGATGCGCGTCGCCTCGAGCTCGGCGATGATCGCGTCGATCGTCGTCGCCTGCGAGGCGACCGGGAACGTGATGTCCTGATCGCCGAGCGAGCGATAGCGTTTGCCGTCGCGGGCGAAATAGAGCGGGATGACCGGAATGCCCTCGCGTCGCGTGTAGGCCCAAATGTCGAGCTCGGTCCAGTGCAGGATCGGGTGGATGCGCAGGTGCGCGCCGGCGGGCGGCGTCGCGTTGAAGTGGTCCCAGAACTCGGGCGGCTGGTCGGCGACGTCCCAGCCGCCTTCGCGGCCGCGCGGCGAGAAAACCCGCTCCTTCGCCCGCGTCGGCTCCTCGTCGCGGCGGATGCCGGCGATCAGGCCATCGAAGCCGTATTTGGCCAGCGCGAGCTTGAGCCCTTCGGTCTTGCGCGCCGCCGAGCGCGCGGCCGGCGGCAGCGTCGGGTCGACGCTCTCGAGCGGCGGGCACGGCTCGACCTTGAGGTCGAGGCCCCATTCGGGTGCGTAGCGATCGCGGAACGCGTACATCTCGGCGAACTTCTTGCCGGTGTCGACGTGCATGACCGGGAACGGCACGCGGCCGAAGAACGCCTTGCGCGCAAGCCAGATCATCACGTTGGAGTCCTTGCCGAGCGACCACAGCAGCGCGACGCGCTCGAGCCGCGCGAACGCCTCGCGAAAGATGAAGATGCTCTGCGCCTCGAGCTCGTCGAGCCTGCCCACCACGGTCTCCGCTGTGTCCAATTGCGGTGCAGTCCGTCCGCCCCTGATGGCGGGAAACTGCGTCTCTTTTGTTGCCAGAAGGCCCATTGATTGTCCCGTCACTGACACGATCCGTGGTAGAATATTTTGCTATTTACATCAGCAATTGATGTTCTATATGGAAAATAATTCTCGTCAACTGCGGAGTATGCCCGGATGGCTTTCGCATCTCTATTTTCCCGTTTCGCCGGCGCGAGCGTGCTCCTGGTCGGCGCGGATGGGGCCGCCACGGACCTGATGCGGCGTCTCGTCGGCGCCGGCGCCCGCGTGCATTGGGTCGTGCAAGACCTGGACCTCGCCGAGGAGATCGGGCTGAGCAGCCGGCCCGACCGCATCATGATTGCACTGCGCGAGCCGTGCCCCGCCGACATCGAGAAAGCCGCCGCCGTGATCGTCGCGGCCGGCGAGCCAGTCGCCAGCCGCGTCGCCGCGCAGGCGCGCGCCCTCGATCGTCCCGTCGCGGTGCTCGGACGGCCCGACCTCTCGACCTTCGACCTCGACGACACCGACGACCACGGCTCCGGCGACGTCGCGGCGTGGCAACCGCGGCTGCGCGCGCCGTTGCGGCGCGCGAGCGCCTGGCTCTCCGGCCACCTGTCGCGCGCCATGGCCGTGCTGGTGGGATTGCCGGCGTCGTTCGGGGCGTAGGCCTGCCGGGCCGTCATGGCCGCGGCACAAGCGCGATGCGGAATTCCTTGTAGCGCTTGCGCAGCGCCATCCGCACCACGATGAGAAACCAGACGGCGCCGAGGACGGACACGAGCGCCTCCGGGATCCAGTCGGTCATGATCGGCGAGGCGTCCGTCCACCTCTCGAGGCCCGCTTCGCCCGCACCAGCCGCGAGAGCGAGAACCAGGCTGCCGGCGAAGCTGCGCCAGGTGATCAGCCACCAGACCGGAAACGTGCGGCCCCACGTAGGTTCGCGCTCCTGCACGTCCACCTCCCCGTCCAACGAAGTTGCATGTCGGCGGGACCAAAGCCCGAAAGCATGACCGGGTGACGGCGGCGCTTGCTCCGGGTCGCACCCGCCCGGACCGTTTCGGCGCATTTTGATCCAAGTCAAAGCTGCACCTTTTAGCGGCCCTATCCTCGGCCTTTGTTGCTGCCGAGGGATAGGCCCGATGCTTCGCAACGTGCCGCTCGACAAGACCGCCCGGGCCGCCCGCGCCCGGATGGAGGTTTTTGCCTTCCTGTTCCTCACCGCGGTCGCCATCCCGGCCGTCGCTGTCGCGACGGTCGGCGGATACGGCCTTGCGGTCTGGATCTATCAGATCGTGGCAGGCCCGCCCGGACCGCCACCCCCACCCCCGCATTGAGCGATGCAAATCCGATCGGATGAGATGCATGCCAGGCAACCCGACCATCACTGACCGGCGTTCCTTCCTTCTCGGCGCCCTCACCGAGCGCGACCGCGCCCCGGCGGCGCGCGAACAGAGCATCGCCAGCATTCTGGTGCAGACCCGGCCCGAGCATCTCGATGGCGTCGCGGCGGCGCTCGCCCGGCTGGCGGGATGCGAGATTCACCGACGCGATCCCCGCGGCAAGCTCGTGGTCGTCATCGACGCGCCGGACACCGGTGTGATCGGAACAACGCTGAATGCCATCGCGGCGACGCGGAATGTTCTGTCCGCGGCGCTCGTCTTTCACGCCATCGATGTCGAACCGGCGTCGAAAACGGGAGAAAGGCCATGACCGCCAGCAAGCTCGATCGCCGGCAGGTCCTCAAGCTCGAGGCCGCGGCGCTGGCGGCCGCCGCCGGCGGCCTGCCCGCACCGGCGTCCGCCGCGAACCTCGTCACCGACCGCGCCGCCACCGAGCTCGAATGGAACAAGGCGCCATGCCGCTTCTGCGGCACCGGATGCAGCGTCATGGTCGCGACCAAGGACAACCGCGTGGTCGCGACCCATGGCGACATCAGGTCGGAGGTCAACCGCGGTCTCAACTGCGTCAAAGGCTATTTCCTCTCCAAGATCATGTACGGCGACGACCGGCTCACGCAGCCGCTGCTGCGCAAGCGGGACGGCGCCTTCGCAAAGGACGGCGACTTCACCCCGGTCTCGTGGGACGAGGCGTTCACCGTCATGGCCGACAAGTTCAAGGCGGCACTCAAGCGCCGCGGCCCGAGCGGCGTCGGCATGTTCGGCTCCGGCCAGTGGACTGTCTGGGAAGGATACGCGGCCGCGAAGCTGTTCAAGGCCGGCTTCCGCACCAATAACATCGACCCCAACGCGCGCCACTGCATGGCCTCGGCGGTCGCCGGCTTCATGCGCACCTTCGGCATCGACGAGCCGATGGGCTGCTACGACGACATCGAGGCGACGGACGCGTTCGTGCTGTGGGGCTCGAACATGGCCGAGATGCATCCGCTGCTGTGGACCCGCGTGACCGACCGCCGCCTCTCGGCGCCGCACGTGCGCGTGGCCGTGCTGTCGACCTTCGAGCACCGCTGCTTCGACCTCGCCGATATCGGCATGGTGTTCAAGCCGCAGACCGATCTCATGCTGCTCAACGCCATCGCCAACCACATCATCACGACCGGGCGCGTGAACAAGGATTTCGTCGACCGCCATACGGTGTTCAAGCGCGGACAGACCAACATCGGCTACGGGCTGCGCCCGGAGCATCCGCTGCAGAAGGCCGCGACCGGCGCCGCCAAGGCGAACGACGCGACCGACATCACATTCGACGAATACGCGAAGTTCGTGTCCGACTATCCAATCGACAAGGTGGCGGAGCTCTCCGGCGTGCCGGCGAACCGCATCCGCGCCCTGGCCGAGCTCTACGCCGATCCGAAGGTCAAGGTGGTCAGCTTCTGGACCATGGGCTTCAACCAGCACACCCGCGGCGTCTGGGCCAACAACCTCGTCTACAATCTGCATCTGCTCACCGGCAAGATCTCAGAGCCGGGCAACAGCCCGTTCTCGCTCACCGGGCAGCCGTCGGCCTGCGGCACCGCGCGCGAGGTCGGCACCTTCTCGCACCGCCTGCCCGCCGACATGGTGGTGGTCAACAAGGCGCATCGCGACATCGCCGAGCGGATCTGGAAACTCCCCGAGGGCACGATTCCGGCGCAGAACGGCTATCACGCGGTGCTGCAGAACCGGATGCTGCGCGACGGCAAGCTCAATGCCTACTGGGTGCAGGTCAACAACAACATGCAGGCCGGACCCAACATGAACGAGGAGGGTTACCCGGGCTATCGCAATCCGGAGAACTTCATCGTCGTCTCCGACGCCTACCCGACCGTCACGGCGCTTGCCGCCGACCTCATCCTTCCGACCGCCATGTGGGTCGAGAAGGAAGGCGCCTACGGCAATGCCGAGCGGCGCACCCAGTTCTGGCACCAGCTCGTCGATGCGCCGGGCGAAAGCCGCTCCGATCTCTGGCAGCTGATGGAATTTTCCAAGCGCTTCAAGATCGAGGAGGTGTGGCCCGAGGAGCTCTTGGCGAAGAAGCCGGAATATCGCGGCAAGACGCTGTTCGAGGTGCTCTACCGCAACGGCGACGTCGACAAATTCCCCGTCAGCGACATCGCCGAGGGCCATGGCAACCAGGAATCGAAGGACTTCGGCTTCTACGTGCAGAAGGGCCTGTTCGAGGAATACGCCTCCTTCGGGCGCGGCCACGGCCACGACCTCGCGCCGTTCGACGCCTATCACGAGCACCGCGGACTGCGCTGGCCGGTCGTCAACGGCGCCGAGACGCGCTGGCGCTTCCGCGAGGGTCACGACCCCTACGTCAAGAAGGGCCGCGGGGTCGAGTTCTACGGGCATCCCGACGGCAAGGCACGCATCTTCGCGCTGCCCTACGAGCCGCCGGCCGAATCGCCCGACGCCGACTATCCGTTGTGGCTGGTGACCGGGCGCGTGCTGGAGCACTGGCATTCCGGCTCGATGACGCGGCGCGTGCCCGAGCTCTATCGCGCGTTCCCCAATGCCGTCGTCTTCATGCATCCCGACGACGCCACCCAGCACAAGCTGCGCCGCGGCGACGAGGTCAAGGTGGCGTCGCGGCGCGGCTTCATCCGCACGCGCGTCGAGACCCGCGGCCGCAACAAGATGCCGCGCGGCGTCGTCTACGTGCCGTGGTTCGACGAGAGCCAGCTCATCAACAAGGTGACGCTCGACGCCACCGACCCGATCTCGTTGCAGACCGATTTCAAGAAATGCGCCGTCAAGGTCGAGCGCATGGTGGGGTGAACGCCATGACCCTTTCGCGTGTCGCCGTCATTGCCGCCGCGGTCGTCGCGATCGCCGCCCCCGCCTTCGCGCAGACCACGTCGGCGCTGCGCGGCTCGACCGGCCTCGACCAGGAAGGTGAGCCGCCGCCGATCGCGCGGCCGGTGGATTCCGCGGCCCGCCAGGTCAGGAACTATCCGGAGCAGCCGCCGCTGATACCGCATGCCGTCGAGGGCTACGAGATCGACATCAATGTCAACAAATGCCTGTCCTGCCATGCGCGCGTGCGCACCGGCGAGTCCGGCGCGCCGATGCTGTCGGTCACCCACTTCATGGATCGCGAAGGCCAGGTGCTCGCGTCGGTCTCGCCGCGCCGCTACTTCTGCACCCAGTGCCACGTGCCGCAATACGGCGTGCAGCCGCCGGTCAAGAACGATTTCGTCGACATCGACACCATGCTGCTCGGCGCGAAGTCCGGGGCGGCGCAATGAAGGCCGACAGCGGCGCACCCGACAAGCCCCGTCGCGGCGTCGCGGGCTTCGTGCGCGACCTGTGGAATGTCCTCCGCCGCCCGAGCTCGGTGATCAGCTTCGGCGCGCTCGTGCTCGGCGGATTCGCGGCGGGCGTGATGTTCTGGGGCGCCTTCAACACCGCCCTCGAGCTCACCAACACGGAGAAGTTCTGCGTCTCCTGCCACGAGATGCGCGACAATGTCTTCACCGAGCTGAAGACGACCATTCATTTCTCCAACCGCTCGGGCGTGCGCGCCACCTGCCCCGACTGCCACGTCCCGCACAACTGGACGAACAAGATCGCCCGCAAGATGCAGGCCTCGAAGGAGGTCTGGGGGCACCTGTTCGGCCACGTCGGCACGCGCGAGAAATTTCTCGACCGCCGGCTGGAGCTCGCCGAGAACGAATGGGGGCGGATGAAGGCGAACGACTCGCTCGAGTGCCGCAACTGCCATAGCAGCGACTCGATGGACATCACCCGGCAGGCGCCGCGCGCCGTCGAGGCGCATCAGCGCTTTCTCTTCACCGGGCAGAAGACCTGCATCGACTGCCACAAGGGCATCGCCCACCACCTGCCCGACATGAGCGGCGTGCCGGGCTGGCAGTAGCGGGCGGGACGACGGTGGCGGCGGGATCGACGCGCCGAGATCGCCCCTGACCGGGCATTTGATCTGGATCAAACGGATCAATTGGCCGCGACGGAAATACGGTAATTGCCGGGCCGCACGGAGGGCCGCTTCATGCGCTGGTTCCATATCGCCGTGATCGGTGTGTTCGCCGCCATCGTGATCATCTTCGCGGTGCAAAATCTTCAGACCGTCACGATGTCGTTCCTCGGCTTGAGCGCGCGCATACCTCTCGCGTTGATGGTCGCGGGCGTCTATCTGCTAGGCGCCGTGTCGGGCGGCAGCCTGATCGCACTGTTGCGCCAATCCATCGCAGGAGCAAAACGGCCCATGCCGGGCAAGCCGTAGCCGGTTTCAGCAGCTTGATGGCATCTCCAGCTCGCAGGCACTTGGCCAGCGCGCGAGACACTGGTCGCTATTTGTGCGCCACCGAACCCGATCCGTGGCCTTGCTTGTTGACCTTCGGCGAGCCGAGATACTCGAGATCGCCGGAGCCGCTCATCTGGATGTCGAGGGTGTCGGCGGCATTGACCTTCGCGTCGCCCGAGCCGCCCATCACGACTTTGGCGCGTTTTGCGGCAAGCCCGCCGGCATCGACCTCGCCGGAGCCCTTGACCGTGAGGGTGAAGTCGTCGGCGCGGCCGGTGAGCTTCATCTCGCCGCTGCCCGCAACCGTGACCGCGAGCACGGGACTGTCGAGATGGCGCGCCTCGACCTCGCCCGAGCCGCGGCTCTCGATCGCCCGCAGGCCCGTGACCGTGACGCGGTACACGGCTTTCCTGGTCTGGAAGCTCTTGCCTTTCGCCTCGGCGAGATAGAGCGTGCCGTCGCGCACCTCGGCGGTGAAGACCGACACCAGGTTGTCGTCGGCGGTGACCGAAAGACTTGGTGTCCCGGTGCGATCGATCACCACCTCGACCGACGTATCGGCGCGAACGGCCGTGAACGGCGCAACGGTCCGATTTTCCGTCACGACATGGCCGGAGCCGGTGATCGTCGGGCCGCCATTGTTGACCTGGACACAGCCGGCAACACAGAACCCGCCGGACGCGAGCGCCCGATAGACGGAGTGACCGGCATAGATCGCACCCGCGACGACGCAGACGAGCACCGCAGGATGATCAGGAGTGCCTTCTTCACGCCTTCCTCCGAGAGAATCGTTGTGACTGCGCGTGCGAACGCGTCAGTCGGCGCTCGTTCGCACCGTGTAGCGGCCGAATGCGAGGCCGATGAGCAGGAGGACCAGCGCGATCGGAATCGCGACCAGCAGCACGGCACCGACGGTCAGGGCGAGGCCGAGCAGGAGCAACGCCGCGACCGCGACGAGCGGCGCGACGATCACGAGAACCGCGATCGCGATGGCCCATTTGCGCCAGCTGAGCACCTCGCGGCTGCGGCCATCCCGCTCGACGGCGACCTTCATCCGCGCCATCCTCCGCAGGCGAGTCAGGCGGTCGCCTTCCTGAGATTGGCGGCGACCCTGTCCCAGTTCACCGTGTTCCACCACGCGTCGATGTAGTCGCCGCGCTTGGACTGGTACTTGAGGTAATAGGCGTGCTCCCACACGTCGATCGCGAGGATCGGCTTCGCGGCCGCATAGATGTGCGGCGTGTCCTGGTTGGCGGTGCTGAAAACCGTGAGCTTCTTGTCCTTGCCGGCCGCGAGCCACGCCCAGCCGGAGCCGAACTGCGCGAGGCCGGCCGCCTTGACCACCGCCTTCATCTGGTCGACGCCGCTGAACACCGAGCGGATCGCGGTGTTGACCTCCTCGGTCGGCGCCTTGGCGCCGCCGGGCGTCATCAGCTCCCAGAAGAAGGTGTGATTCCAGTGACCGCCGAGATTGTTGCGCACGCCGGTGCGCAGCTCGCCGGGGACGACCGAGAGGTTGGAGAGAATCTCCTCCATCGGCTTCTTGGAAAGGTCGGGCCATTTGGCCGCGAGGCCGTTGAGGTTGTTGACGTAGGCGGCATGGTGGGCGTCATGATGGATCCGCATCGTCGCCGTGTCGATGTTGGGCTCCAGCGCCTCGTAGGGATAGCCGAGCGGCGGCAGCTTGAAGGGGCCCGCCGGCGCCTGCGCCAGTGCGCGGCTCCCGGCGGCGGTCGCGAAGGCCGCGGCGCCCGCCATGAGCTTCAGCGTCTGTCGTCTGTTCATCATGCTCTCCCGATTCATTCGATCTGCGCCGCGATGCCGCGATCGCTCAGTCCTTGTGGACCTTGAACTCGATGCGCCGGTTCTTGGCGCGGCCCGCTTCCGCCGCGTTCGACGCCACCGGCCGCGTCTCGCCGTAGCCAGCCGCGTGGATGCGCGCCGCGACCACGCCCTTCCTGGCGAGATAGTCGACCACCGCCTGCGCCCGCCGTTCCGAGAGCCGCTGGTTGAAGCGGCGGCCGCCGACATTGTCGGTGTGGCCTTCGACGTCGAACGTGACCGATGGGCAGCGCTTGGCGATGTCGGCGCCGGTGTCGAGCAGCGGCTCGCTGGCGTTGTCGAGCTCGGCGCTGCCGGTGCGGAAGTAGATCGCGTTCGATTCGGTGATCACGGTGAACCGCGTCTCGCAGGCTTCGGTCGAGATCGGCGCCGCCGCCGTACGCGACCTCTCCTCCTCGCGCTGGCGCACCGCCGCCACGGCCGCGTTCCCGGCACTGCCGCTCGCGAACGTCAGGTCGAACGAGATCGCGGCCGACGGGACGATGTGGATGCCGTTCTGCGCATCGGAGAGCTTGGCGAGCCCCCTGGTGAAATCGAAAGTCTCGGCGCTCACCTCCACGGGCTTGATCGTCGACACCGTGACGGTAGTGTCGTTGACGCGCGCGATGCTGACCGGGACGTCGAAGTCCTTGCTGATGCCGTGCAGGTTCACGCGCACCGGCAGCGTGTAGCTGATTCGCTTCGCGCTCGGCAGCGCCGCGAGCTTCGCCTTGTCGAGCTTCGCGGTGATCTCTGCGCTGGGAAACTTGAAGGTTTCGAACAGCAGGAAGCGCATGCGCACATTGCGCAGATCGATTCCCGTCTCCAGCGACCCGAGATCGATCTTGAGGGTCGCGTCGCCGTCGCGGCTCACCCTGCCCTCGATCGCGGTGAACTCGTGCTTCTCGACGATGTGATCGCCCTTCTCGGTCTGCAGGTAGAGGTGCGATTGGTGCGGATCGAGCACCCAGTCCTGGTTCAGCATCGCCTGCGCGCCGGCGGGGCGCAGGCCGGCGAGCGCGACGAGCGCGGCAGCGGCCACGACGGCGGGAAGCATCTTCTTGAGCATGCGCGTCTCCCTGCCGCCGCGGCTACCCGCGCGGCTTGATGCACTGGACCAAAGGTTCACCGCCCCCGGCTCACTGATATCCGCTCACTGGCACCCGCTCTTGGCCCAGCGCATCAGCGCGATCTTGAGCACGCCGCCGAACGGATGCGGCACGCGCAGCACGTTCTTCGGGGCCTGTACATAGGTCTTGGCCTGCTCGCACAGCCGGTCCTTGTTCCACTGGTGGCAGTTCGTGCACTCCTTCTTCCACACCGTTTCGTCAACCCCTTCGATCGGCGAGAACATCGGCTTGCTCTGGATCATCTCGGCGATCGAGTGGCCGTTCACCGGATAGGGTCCGAACGGGATCGGCTGGTCGAAGCGCAGCATGTCCTCCGGGCGGATCGGCGGACCGGGCATCGCCGCCGTCGGGGCGGGCGCCGGCTGGCTCGGCGACGCGGAGGGAGCCGGCGGCGCCGCAGGCGCCGCGGGCGGTGCGGCGGCGGCCTGTCCGGGCCCGGCCTTCTGCAGGTACTCCATGCGCGTCCAGCCATCGACCAGCGTACGACTGTTGTTCGCCTCGACCTTCTGCGAGATGTAGGCCCAGGCGACACCGTTGACGTTCTGCTGCTTGGCGACGCAGACCGTGTCGCCGTCGAACAACGCGTCCTTGTAGATGTCGCCGCCCGCATCGCGGCTGATGTTGAGCAGGCTCGTGTTCACCTTGTAGGTGTCGCAATCGGCACCCTGCGCCCATGCCGGCGCGGCGCCGAATGCGAGCGCGAGGCACAGGGCCGCAACTTCGTTCAACCGTGCCATCGTCACCATTGCGCGCCCTCCCAAGGCGATGCCGCGCGAGGCAAACCTTCACCCCGCCGCCGCGGCGTCATCGTTGTCGTCATCATGTGCCGCACCGGAACCTCAGATCGGCTTCCACTGCGCGATCGGCGCGGTGAGCTCATCGATCAGCTTGTTGTAGTCCGCCGTGACCGCCGCCTTCCGGCGCTCCACATCGGCTTGCGCCGATCCCTGGTCGCTCTCGTGCTCGGGACCTTGCCAGTCGCAGAAGTCGTCCTTCGCGCTGAAGTGGTCGATGGTGTCGACGAACGTGACAGCCCAGCCGATCATACGAGCGCGCTGCTCGCCGCGGTCGTTGACCCTCAGCTTGCTCAGCCGATCCGCGATGATGTCGCGCCTGAGCGTCTGGATGTGGTCCTTGTATTCCTTGACGGCCTCGTTGAGCTTCGTCTGCACCACGCGCCGATCGCTCTGGTGATCGGCTGCGGCGTTCGCATCCTTCGGGTCGAACGGATAGTACTGATCGTAGTGGTCGTAGAGCTCCTTCAGCGCCGACAGATGCAAGGTGCCGAAAGCGACGAACTCGGCGAGCGTGCTCTTGGGCGACTGCGGATTGAGGAAGCGCGGCTTCATGGTCTCGAGCTGCGTCACCAGCTCGCTGAGATGTTGGCCCTTCGTGCTCGCAGTCCGCGTGCTGTCGTACCAGTTGAGGATATTGCGGATGGCGGTGAGATCGTTGTTGAGTTGCGCCGTGTCGTACTTGCCGATCGCGGCGGGGACGGCCTGGTCGACATAGTCCTTCAGCGCGTCGAACAGCTTCTGCGAGGTGTCGTCCTTCCAGAACAACTTGGTGATGGCGCTGAGCGCGCCGCCGATACCCTTGGGAATGCCCGAAAGCGCCGTCGTCACCACCTCGCGGGGCGAGTAGGCCGGCGTCTTGAAGTGCGCCAGCGGCTCGGAGATCGCCGCCTTCAGCGACTTGACGCCCGCCGGCGTGCAGCCCTTGCCGTCGATCGGGCCGGGATTATCCGCATCGATCGAGTCCAACTCGAAGGCTGGCTCGGTCGATGGATGCGCTGCGACGGTCAGCACGGCCGGCGTGAGGTGCGGACGGTCCGACGGCTCGGCCTTCGCGGTCTGCATCGCCGGCGTGAGGCGTTTGTGCTCCACCTCGGTGTGCTTCTCGGCCTTGACGGTGGGTATCGCCGGCGCGAGTTTCTTGTGCTCCGGCTCCGTGTACTCGTGGGCCTCGACGGTCTGGATCGCGGGCGTCAGCTTCTTGTGCTCCGGCTCCGTGTACTCGTTGGCCTCGACGGTCTGGATCGCGGGCGTCAGCTTCTTGTGCTCCGGCTCCGTGTACTCGTGGGCCTCGACGGTCTGGATCGCGGGCGTGAGCTTCTTGTGCTCCGGCTCCGTGTACTCGTGGGCCTCGACGGTCTGGATCGCGGGCGTGAGCTTCTTGTGCTCCGGCTCCGTGTACTCGTGAGCCTCGACGGTCTGGATCGCGGGCGTCAGCTTTTTGACGGGCTTCGGGGTGACCACGTGCGGGCGAATCGTCGGCGGCTTGGTGCAGTACGACATGCACACCGACTTGCTGCCGCCGCCGGCCGTGGGCACGCTGACGACGCGCAGCCACGCGCCGTCGGCGGTGCGGCCCGTGCACACATCCCGGTCGGGCGGCAGGCTGACATAGCCGCAGGCGGGCAGCTGCTTGTCGCGGGTGACGGGCAGCGGCGTGACCACGTTGATCGGCGGAAGGTCGTCGTTCGGCACCAGAATGATGGTGATGTGGACGTGGTTCTCCAGCTCCGAGGAGTAGGAGTCGTTGCTGTTATTGTCGGCGGTTGGATAGGTGTTGTTGTTGGACGGGTTGTTGTCGTTGTTGGCGGCCGGGTAGTTGTTATTGTTGGTGTTATTGTTGGTGTTGCTGTTGGGGTTATTGTTATTATTGTTGGCTGCAGGGTAATTTTGATTGTTGTTATTGTTGTTGTACTCGTCCTGTTTGTGCCGCCTGATCTCGGCCGCCTTCTCGTCCTCGATCTCCTGCTGATGCTGCTTCTGCAGCCTCTTCAGTCGGTCGCGCTCCGCCACCTCCCGCTCGTGCCGCCGAATCCGGTCCAGCTCGTCCTGCTTGGCGCGGCGTTCGCGCTCGTGCCGTTGCCGCTCGTCGATCGCGCGCCGGCGCTGCAGCTCCTGCTGTTCCCTGATGTACTTTTCCCGCAGCTCCCGCTCGCGCTGCTCGCGGGCGGCCTCGCCGATGCCGCGGATGATCTGCTGCATGATGATGGCGCCGTTATTGTTGTGCGGCCGGTTATGCTCCTGCGGGTGATACTGCTCCTGCGGATGGTACTGCGGTCGAAGCCGCGGCTCGTCGTCATCGTCACGTCGCCCGCCATAACCTTGGACGAGCACGTAGTCGGCGCGAGCCGCGCCGGCCGCGATCGCATGCGGAATGGCCGGCGCCGCTCGCGCGCCGGTCGACAGGGCCGGCAGCGCTGCGGCGAGCATGGCCCCGACGGCGAGGTGAACCTTGTTCATTCACGTCTCTCCTTGGGCTCTGCAGCGCCGCGCGCCGTCCAACCGATGCGGGAAGTCTTTCCGTCTTACTGACACATGTTGCCGGTCACGCAGGTCTGTCCGGGCAGGCACGCCATCGCGAGGCCCCGCTCGGGGGTGTCGGCCGTGCCGGGGCAGAATCGCGCGTCGCCAGGCGCGACGCAGGAATTGAGCATCACCGGGTCGCAGAAAAGCCCGCGACCGCATGCCCCGTGCCCCGGGCAGCACACGCCCCCGATGGGGGCACATTCGACCTTGTTGGGGCACAGGAACATGTCGGGTCGGCCGGGACACGGGGAACCGGACGTGGCGGTGAGCCGCGTGCCCGGCGGAATGTCGAGCTTGGTGCCGGGCGGCAGCACGAACACGAGGGTCGGATGCGCCGGCTGGCTCGCATTGCGATTGCCGCCACCACCGCCGCCGCCACCTCCACCGCCGGGGCCACGCGCGCCAGCGCCGCCCGGGCCACCGGCCGTGGGTTCGCCGCTCAGCCCGGCGACGAACGCACAATCCTTGGAATGCTCCTGGTCGGCCGCGTTGAGAATGTAATAGCGGTCGACCCACTGGCCGTTGCCGGCCCGGTATTTCACCGTCCGGTTGACGAAATCGAACTGGATCGATGCGGCGCGAGCGTTGTCCTGAAGATCCACGATCAGGTCGTCGCGGCTGCGTTCGGCGAGCTTGAAGGTGCCGGCTTTCAGCCGCTCTTCCCAGGCGCCGGGGGCGGTCTGCAGATAAGCCCCGACAAACGCCCCGCTTTTGAGATCGCCCGCCTGGAGGCAATAGACGGTTTTTCCTGTCGCGCCTCCGGGGATGTCCTGCGCTTGCGCCCAGGCGCCGCTCGACGAAGCCGCCATCGCGGTTGCCGCGACGGCGAGGCACGCCAGTCGATACTTCATTTCCGTTTTCTCCCCTCGATGCCGGCTTGTTTTCAAGCCGCCAAAACTATCTGGCGGACTTCTGCGTCAAAGCATCTGCCAGAATGCTACCTTTGGTTCTTCCCACTCACAAGTTTTATCGACCTTTGTCGATTCGCATGCGTCGGTTTGGCGCTTATTCGCGTTTATTGCCGTGGAATGGAACTTCGAACGACAAAGCCCCGCGCGCACGACATCGCGCGCAGCCGCTCGCTCTCCATCTGTTTGATATGGGCATCAAGTTCCGGCAGAGGAACCGCGAGCGACCACGCCCCGGATTCCCGTCGAGACCTTTGAAGCCATCTCCGTGAAAGTTTTGCGACGCACTCGCCGATTCACGTGGATGAGCGCGACAGCCGACGCGGCATTCGAAGGCTTGCGACACCCGAGCCTCGGCCGCGGCGCATCACGCTCGTGCCTGCCGGGCTCTTTGAACGAGGCCACGATCTTCCGCAACGGAACTTTTTGCATCGATTTGGAACGGACGGCTTATCCCGCGCGGAGTCATGCCGCCGCCGCGCGTCGCCGGGATCGCAATCAGCCGGTGGCCGCCCGCAACCCGGCGCCTTTCATCGGCGGCGCTCCCGCATCCGCCTGCGCCTGGCGCGCCAGGTTGTACACGAGGTCGTGCCCCGCCATTCCGTCGGCGATGAAAAGGTCGAACGCCTGCACGAGCTTGGGCATCAGGCGGACGAAGTGACCGCCGCGCCGCGTCACCTCGACGAGGCCGGCTTTTTCGGCCTCCTGCATCAGCTTGCGCACGTGCGTGCGCGAGACCCCGAATCGGGTGCCGATGTCGGAATAGGAAACCTCGCGGGTCGTATCGCCCGGCCCCGCCAGTTCGATCAGCTTGATCAAAATCATGATGCCGCCTTCGCGGCGCATGAAGCGAAAGATTAGCGGATGGCGCGCCATGAGCTTGCCGGCCTGTGCGAACAGGCTCGCGGCCACCATCCGCTGCGCGAGCTGAAACGCCGGGTCACGCTGCATGATGGGCGCATAGCCGGGGTTCGGGAACAGCACCTGCAGCGGCTTGTAATGCGAGATCAGCCAGTCCTGGTCCTGCGCCAGCATCTTGGGGGTCGGCGCCAGAATGCGGACGCGCCGGTCCCGCGGCGAGATGCGCTGCTCGATATACCCGGTCTTGACGAGCCGTGACACGAGATCGGCGATGCGACGCGGGCTCGCGAGGCCGATGCCGAATGCCGCGATCGACTGTTTGACCAGTTCCAATGTCGACCAGGTCGTCCGATCGTCCTTCTGGCAGCACGCATGCAGGCACATGATCACGACGAAGAGGACGTTGCGCCCCACCTCGAGCAGCAGCCGATTGAGGAAGGTGTCATGCTCGTAAAGCGCCAGCATCCCTTGCAGCATCGCGTCGCGCGCGACCCGAAACCGTGGATGGGCGAGAATCTCTTCCGTCGAATGATGGGGCGGCAGACGCGTTCGACCAGCAAGAGCCACGGGGCACCTCCGTTCCGGGGCCGCGATGTGCGGCGCGCCCGGACGCGGAAAGCGAGGCCGACCCCGCGCGACGTTATGTCGAAGCCTCGGCCGTGTCCATCGACACCGACCCTTATCATTAAAATTCGAGCGGATGTTTTCGTCATCTTGTCGTTGCAAAATTCGGCTGCTGGCCTCAACCGCGATCAGCTGCTGCCCGCCCTGGCGATGACCTGGCGGATGACCCCTCGGATCTGCTCGTTCGACAGGAAAAGATCGTGGTTGATGAGCCCCCAGCCCTCCTCCGAGGCGTCGACCACGCGCACGCCGAACAGCTTGAGCTTCGCGGTGTCGGCGGCGCCGGCGCGGCTCATGCCGCCGGACATCCATCCCGACAGTGCCAGTGCGCGATCGTTCGCCGCCGTTATCACCGTGATCTTCTTGGCGAGCGGCCCGATGTGCTCGACCGAGTTGGTGAAGACGTCCATGTCGATGTCCGGCGCCGCGAACACCAGCGCCCCGATCCGGTCGGCGGCGGGCGCGCCGCGCTGGGCGTAAAGCTCGCGCAGCGCCTCCATGGCCAGCATCGAGCCGACGCTGTGCGCCACGATGTTGACGCGGCCCGTGGTCGGGCTCGTGAGCAGCGCGTCGAGCGCGGCGTGCAGGGCATCGCGCGACCACATCGCGCTGTCGCGGTCGTAGCCGTAGTCGAAGAGCTTCGCGCGCGACGGCCACGTGAAGGCGACCGTCTCGCCGTGGAAGCGGATGCCGTCCGCGAGGCGCGCCGCATCGAGCACCGCGGTCTCGAAGGTCTGGTTGAAGCCGTGCACGTAGATCAGCACGTCGCGCCCGCTGGTCGCCTGCGCGAGCGCGCTCGCCGACTGGCCCATGAGCTCGATGCGGTCGAGCCCCCAGTCGGACAGGCCGACCGAGGCGAGCGAGAAGCGGCCGCTGTCCGGCGAGGTCAGCTCGGCGCGCGCGATGCTCATCGCCCAGCGCTCGGTTCCGAACCATGGCCGCTCGCGCGCGCCGTTGACGGCCTTGCGCGTCGTCGCCACCAGCAGCGATCGGCTCGCCGAGATGAACGACGCATCCGCCCGGGCGCCGTCCACCGACGCCAGGCCTGCACATCCGCCGAGCGCCAGCGCGGGCGCAGCGCACGACGCCGACGCCAGCGCACGCAGCACGGCCCGCCGCGAGATCGCGCGGGCGGAAATCTTCACGGGACGGACGATCACGAATTCCCCTCCGTCCCCTCCCCGCCGCTGGCCTGAAGCCGGAAGGCGGCAACAGCAGGGCGGATCAGGGTTCCGTTCGCGGTTCCGCGGCGACAGCACGCAGGTAGGAGAGTAGGTCCCGCGCGAAGTCGGGGAAGGCGAGGTCGCCGTCAGGTCGGAACGTCGGCCTGCTCCCGCGCGAGTGAACATTGATCCAGGTCAAAGCGCCCCTGCGCGCGGCATCTATCCTTCAACCGCCACGGGTCGCGCGAAAGCATCGGCAAGAGGTGGGTGGAGGGTTCAGGCACGTCGGGCGTTTCGCCGGGGCTTTCCCAGCTCTCGATAAGCCACGGAAGTTCGCGACCATAGGCGATACTTGAGACTGAGGACGCATGAAATGTTCATTCCGGGCGGAAATCGGGTCCTCGGGGTACTCGTTGCGGGCGTGCTTGCGTGCCTCACGGACGCGGCCTTGGCGCAGATGTCGCCCGCCGCGCAACGCGGCCGCAGCTTCGTCAGGACCAACTGCGCCCAGTGTCATTCGGTCGACAAGTACACCGCGAGCCCGCTCGCGGTTGCGCCGCCGTTCCGCACGCTGCACGAAAAGTACCCGGTCGAGGACTTGGCCGAGTCGCTTGCCGAAGGAATCCGCGTTGGCCACCCCACCATGCCGCAATTCAAGCTCGACCCCGGCCAGGTCGATGACGTCATCTCCTATCTCAAGACGCTGGAATGACGACGCGGCG
>Ga0126371_10001156_pt1 | contig 22111 bp, 13 predicted proteins | sample PanSoiMetaPlot_4_FD_110145 | JGI IMG/M metagenome (GOLD analysis project Ga0126371, IMG submission 110145) | Tropical forest soil microbial communities from Panama - MetaG Plot_4 | ecosystem: Environmental > Terrestrial > Soil > Tropical forest > Bulk soil | place: Panama | collected 2016-02-17 | reverse complement strand
TTCAACCAAACTAGAATGGCCGAGAACGGGAAGAAACCACGCCAGTCTTCCGAAAGTCTTCGCCCACTTCGCGAATCGTTTGCGCGTTCGCGACGCACACTGCCTCCATCCGATGGTCCTAGTAGCGTTACGCCATGCGGACTGCTTGCTGGCCAGTAATCAATTGACTGTTCACGTCCCACCATCTACCACCTTGGAGGCTCGGTACCTGTCATATCTACCAGTTGTGCAAGGCCGCCGGTTTCTTCTACAGTTCTTCCCATTCCCCGGGGCAAACAGAAGTTCATTTAGGATAATCACATGGCCAGTGCGATGCAGGTACATCTTGGCCCGACAAGACTCTGCAAATGGCGAGAACTTTACTTGGCAGCACTTTTCGAGACAGATCAGCAAAAGTTGCCCTTGTGTATTGCTACCGCCGAACTCGCAATGAGTCAAAGGGCGAGGGAGTTGTTTGCGGCACCTGAAGGCGGCGATGAAGAGCGAGATGGCCTTCAGGAAGCGCTGTATGCGCTTCGGGCGTTACGTCATTGCATCGAGCTCAGAACTTATGACTGCGGGGACCGCTAACCACCCAGATGGACTGCTGTCTGAGTCAGTTTATTCCACACCATCTCATGTTGTCTGAGTATTAGTCAGAAGGAATTAGTCTGTCATTAAACCAAGACCTGTCAGTGAGGTTTCGTCGTCTCTGATTGGGGAAGAAGCTCGTCCACCTTCGGCTCTACGTCGATATGAACTGATGCCCGTGCTCTTCCCAGCCTGGGTCCCACCATATTGCTCAGACGCTCGAGTGCAGTATTCAGATCCTCGGCATGCATTTGCTGCAATCCAACGGTAATCGTAATGTCGAAGGACAGGCTCGCACATTGTCCAAGGCGATTCGACGGCTGGTCGAGAATGCTGCCTCCGAGCATGCGTGCCAGACTGACTAGGGAGTGACTTTTACAAGAAGGGCATTCATCTCGCGGAGTATTACTGATGGACTCGCAGTCGAGACAGAACACTGCGTAACACAGCGGAACTACATCAGGCTCTGACTCATTGTGCGTTCCGGAAAACATGTGTCGCTATCCAAGCTTACTGATCCAGAACGAGGATACTTGAGTGGAGTTGTGCTCGTATCTGTCAAGATAAACAGAAAATCACAAGCGAATTGAACTCGTTCGACTAGTTTTATTCTAGTATGTTGCAAAACGCCTACCGATATTCTGCCGGAAACAATTGAATCAGATCGCTAACTCGACGCAATCGTGAAGAGATTGAGTGTCTGCATCAAGCCTATCTTGCAAAATGAGGTGTCGCAGATTTTGAGGGGCGACCCTTGCGGAATTAGTAGTTCTTCTCGGCTGCGCCGGCATGCTTCAATGCCTTTTAGATCAATTGTAGTTTATTATCGGGCGACTTGATGGGACGAGCGTAGGGGGAAAGTGAGTGTGTTGTGATGGCCGAAGTTATCGAAGAATGGCGCGTCCTTTACAAGCTTGCACTATTCGAGACAAGCCGTGAGCGGATTCCCGATCGAATCGCAGAGGCCGAGGAGGCACTTGCGAAGAGAAGCCGAGAACTCTTCACGCAGGGGCCTGACGCCTCGGGGGAACGGCGAGATATTGAGAGCGCTCTTTGCTCAATGAAGGCTTTGAGCTATTGTCTGGGCCTTCAGCCAAACGGAGCTTTGCGTGAGGCGCGCCAGGGAAAGCGAACTCTCCCCAAGGCGGCTTAACGCGGCTGTAATCCGTAGCGAAGAGCATTTGGAGGTAAATGGGAATTGGAAGTGCGTCGCTCGGTGACAAAAATGATGAGTCACACTTCGAGCTAACAGAAACACAAAGGCTTCGATGTCGGCTTGGGCGAGACGCGCGCGTCGTTCAATGTTGAAGGGAGAGCTTCTCGAGATTCCGCCGAGCTTGTGCGAAGCCTTGTTTGATAGCAACGCTGTACCACTTTTCCGCGATGCCGTTGTCTTTGGGAACACCTTCGCCTTGCTCATACAATAGTCCGAGTTGGTTTTCAGCTTCCGGCAGTCCGTGTTCTGCTGCCAAGCGAAGCCATTGCAGGGCCTTGTTCATATCCTTGTAGCCCGGGTCGTTCAAGTAGATCAGGCCTAGATTAAATTCGGCCGGCGCATATCCATGTTTTGCGGATTTCTGGTACCACTTGATCGCCGCTTCGATATCGGGCTGTGAGATGCTGGCATAGAGGTATCCCAGATTGTTCTCGGCTGCGGCATAACCCTTTTCGGCTGCTTTACGGTACCAGTTGAACGCGACATTCACATCCTGCGCTGTGCCACGGCCGTTCGCGTACATAAAGCCAACATTGTTCTGAGCTGCAGGGTAGCCATCTGACGCCGCGCGCATGTACCACTTCAAAGCCTCACGGTCGTCCTGCTGAACGCCGAGGCCGCGAGAGTACAATCCGCCCAGATTATTCTGTGCTCCAGATGCGCCCCGATCAGCAGCCAATCGGTACCAGCGGGCAGCTTCAATGTAGTTACGTTCGGTACCCGCACCGGTTTCATAGGCAAGCCCAGCTTGAAATTGTGAGAGAGGATCTCCGGTTCGCGCTTGCTCGAGCAGGCGCGCAAAGTTCGCCGGCGTTTTCGGACATTCATCGAACCGTTCCGCAGATCCGCATGACTGTGCATTCGCTGAACAGATGCTAAATGCGATAGACAAAAGTCCCAACGAGACACCAGAGAGTCCCAGCATTGGCCCCACTCCCCTTGCCTGCGCCCCGCAGGCAATTTAGGAAGTCGCGCCTAAGCTACCGCGTTCGGATTCTGAAAGTCAAAGCAAAAAATACGGTAGGCAGGACTGGAGGCCGGGCCGGACGAACCGCCCTGGAGGGTGCAATCACCCAACATCCACAAAATAAAAATGGGGGCCAAATTTCGGCCCCCTTAGGTGGAGTGGGGTTTTGGAGCTTTGGTGCTTTAAAAAGTAAACCTTAGAGCAAGTTGGATGAACCTGCGTTCGCCGAGGGATCCGGTTCCCAGGGCGCCTGCCTGGTTCGGCACACCCTTCTTACCGACGATCGTGTAAGGTGCCGGAGCGCCATTTGGTTGGGTGAACTCAATTTGTCCATTGTTGGTTCCGGTTGCCGGGTTCGTCGTGATTCCGGGCGAGAAGGCAAGATTGAAGACATCAGCAAGTCCCCCAATGGAGTTAACGTTGCCGGTCTGAACATAGTAGTTGGAGTGGTTAAACAGATTGTAGAACTCCGCCCGGAATTGCAGATTGTACTTTTCCGTTAGCGCGAATGACTTGTATATGCCCATGTTGTAGTTCCAGAAACCTGCTTGCCGGAACTGGTTGCGCGAGGTCATATCTGACGGGAACACGCAGCCAGTGGCAAGAGTCAGACCGGTGGCCGGATTCGAGAGGCAGGTCGGCACCGATCCATTTCCATTGTAGATTGATCCATACACGAGAGGGGCCGGTATGCTCTGATAGGCGAACGAGTTTGGTCCGAGTAGGTGTGCGGCATTTGTCGAAGTATTGCCTGTCGTACCTACGCTCGCACTCGGGATATATCGCGGGCAGGTGAAGGATGTTTGAGCATTTGTGCAATCGAAAATCGTGTACGGATAGCCTGTGTTGGCGTAGAAGATCGGCGCCAGCGTCCAGCCATCCAGCACTGCTTTTCTCATGCCCGTAGCCTTGTTCGCGTAGGGAAGCTCCCAGACTGCACTGATAGCAAGCCTGTTCCTCATATCGAAGTCGGCGTCGCCCTTGTCAAATCTGGGGTTAAACGGATTCAGGGTTCCAAGAGCTTGCGCTGCCAGCTGGTCTGATCCGCCGAACGTCGCGCTCGAGTAATCCTGGGTATGCGACCAGGTATAGTTGGCTGTGAGGTTTACACCCTGGTTGAGAAGGTTGCTGCTGGTAAACCTTACGTTGAGCGCTTCATGCCAACTGTCGTTCCCGTTCGTCCGGTAATTGATGTTGTTGTATTGCTGGTTCAAAAACTGGGTGGGATTTACGCAAGCGGCGCCGCCGGTTCCACCGCAACCGATTCCAGTCCACGTTGGCCCATAACCAGTGTCGTTGTAGCTCTGGATGGTGTAGCCGTGGATGCCCCGTGCTCCCGCGTATTCCAACGCGAAAACCGAGTTGGGAAGAACCTGACGCTCGATTGAGGCATTCCATACATTGGCGTATGCCGTCTTGATGTTGTTGTCGACGGCGCGCAAGGTTGGGCTGCGGAATGGAAATGTCCCGGGCTGTCCTGCGGCTCCGAAATTATTTGTTGTTATCGGTAACGTGGTAACGTCTCGCGGTACCTGAATTTGGAGGACGGCATAGTTGGGTGGGTTTTGGATCACGTTGTAGGTGACGTTTCCAAAGTTACGCTCGTAAGCGATCCCGTAACCTGCCCGGAAACTGGTTTTTCCATCTCCAAACACATCCCATGCGACACCAATTCTCGGAGCGAAGTTCGTCCACTTTGGCTGCCAAAGATTGCCACCCGGAAGGGCGCCACCATTGGTGACGAAACCGTTCTGCACCTGCTGGTAGATGTTGAAGCCAGGACCCAAGACGAAGTTGGCGTTATCTGGAGGACGGTTGTCGTGCTGAACGCCATAGTACTCCCATCGCAAGCCAAGGTTTACCGTGACGCGTGGTCTCACTCTCCAGCTGTCCTGCACATACCAGGAAAAATCGTTGTAGCGATTGCTGCGACTGAAATTCGGAGGGGTTGCCGGTCCGATCAAGGTACAGTCTGGTGTCTGTATCGGTAAATTCGTCAGTGGATCACGGAAGCATGGGAATTTGTTTTGTGGATAGATCGCGACGCTTGCGCGAAAGAGCTGGCCGTTAAGGATATTGTCGTAAGCGGCACCCGGATCACCCGAGGAGAGGTACTGGATACCGTTTTCGTAGGCACCGAAAACCCGGTTGTCCTGGATGTAGAGATATTCAGCCCCAAATTTAAAGTTGTGCTTCAGATGTGTCCAGGCAAAACTCTGATCGATTGCTGTGACGTTCTGAGGGCCGCCAAATGGCAATGCCGCGCCGGGGGCAAATGGAAGGTAGCCCGGCAGCATGTTAACTTGGTTATTCACTGTGACACCGTTGCCACCTAGGCCTATTAGAAGGCCAGGCGCTGTGCCGATTGGCCCTTCCGGTTGTTGCTGATTCAGCCGGTTGTAGCTGACCTTGGTTGTTGAAAGCAAATTGTTGGTCACGGTATGAGTCAGACTCAAAAGAAGGTTCTGATTTAAGTCTGTTTCCCCCGTATCAAACCCTTGATAAGCACTGAATGATATGAAGCCGGGAAACAAATCAGCGCTCAGAATGGCATACCGCCCAAACAGCTGAGTCTTGTTGTTCCAGTTGTAGTCAATTCTGGTCAGGGAATCGATGTTGTTTTGTGGCGGTCCTCCGCCCACATCGCCATTGAATCTGTACCTAATCAGATCGAGAGCAGGTGTATTGGGGGGGAGCTGGGAAACTAGAGATCCCGGTGCCGATACGCCAAGGTTTACCAAATCGTTCGCCGTCAGAAAGCTCAATGTTTGAGTACTCGGCTTTAGAGTTCCGAACGTTTGGAAATAGGACTGAGTATTAGGAGCGCTAAGGGCGATGAATGCCGGGTCGGGTACGTAAGCGAGATTGAAAGCTCCCGAGCGAACGCGGATCCACTCTTCGGTGTTGTAGAAGAAGAGCTTGTTCTTGAGGATCGGTCCACCGATTGAAAAGCCGAACTGGTTGCGCGTGAATGGTGACCGCGGGATACCGTTGGCATTGTTGTCGTAGGTGTTTGTCGCCAACCCAGAAAGACGGTTGAATTCATAAGCGCTGCCGTGGAACTGGTTGGTTCCTGATTTCGACGCGACATTGACGATGCCACCGCTGGCGCGGCCGTACTCCGCACCGAAATTGTTGGTACTAACCCGAAATTCCTGAACCGACTCGAGTGGAACTTGTTGTCCGACAGTTGCAGTAAACGTGTCAACGTTTTCGGCTCCATCCAGAAGAATTCCAGTACTTGCGGCGCGTTGCCCGTTGAGCGTCATATTCATCGCACCGCGTGCTACAGCACCACCGTCCGGCTGGGCGTTGCCAGACAACGCCACGAAGTCATACGGGTTGCGCGTCAAGCTGGGCAACTGACTCACCTGCTGACTACTCACCACGGTTGAGAGTTCGGAGCTTTGGGTTTCGACCTGGACTGCACCCGCGCCTCCAGAAACCTCGACTGTAACTCCTGCGGCAGCGAGAGTCAGCTTGGATGCAAGAGCGGTTTGAGAGGCAATCGTGACTACCACCGTTTGCTTCTGCTCCGCAAAGCCAGAGGCCGAAATGGTCACCTCGTATGTGCCTGGGGGCAGGTCTGTCACTGTATAGGTACCAGTAGAGCTCGTGGTCGTGGTTCGCTTGGCCCCCGTCGCCGTATTCGTTACTGTGACGGGCGCACCCGTGACCACTGCGCCTGACGGGTCTGTGACCGTCCCGAGAATCGTCCCCGTGTCAGTCTGGGCGAAAACTTGGAGCGAAACAAATGCAACTAGAACCACAACCAGTACAAAGGAACTAAAGCGGCGCATGATTGGTCCTCCTTAAGACCTGCCAGGCCGACATTACAGCTATACGCGGCAAAATGTTTGGATTACGCGACAAAAAGTTACGAGTGCCAAAAGCCATAACATCGTCGCGCATGTATGTAACTATCATCGATTTACTTGCGGTGAGCACTGGTAGTTTTACTAGGGTTTTCGTTGAAACTATGACGGGTCGCGAAATGCCACTAGTACGCGAAGGAGACGAGACTGCAATGTTTATCGTCGAAGTCTTGCAAAATGTGGAGGCACGGGCCAGCGGAAGAGCCACATTCATATGATCCCGATGATTTGACCAAAGACACGAACACACCAAGTATCTTCGAGGCTGACGAGTACGCGGCATCACGGATTACAAAAGCCGATGAGACTGACGGGGAATAGCTGAAAATTGCGGCGAATGCTCATTTCATTGAGTCTTTGCGTCTTCGACCGAGACGCGCAGTGCTTTTCTTGCGCGCGAGAGCTGCGCCTTCGTTGTGCCCAGCGGTATGCCCAGCCAGTTGGTAAGCTCTTTTTGGGTCCAGCCGGATACGTGACGCAAGAAAATAAGTGTGCGCGTGTGCTCTGGCAATCTCTGCATGAGTTCGGACACAAACAGACGGCGTAAAATCCCGGAAGAGTTGAAGCCTTGCCCGATAAAATAATTAGCCGCCGTTTCGTGAAGCTCGTCCAACGAGATCTCGGTGTAGCGCCGCTTACGAAGGTGCAGGAGAGATTCGTATGTTGCGATTCTGAATAGCCAGGTTCCAAACCTGCACTCACCACGAAAGCCCGCCAGATTAAGGTAAGCCTGTAAGAACACCTGTTGAGTCACATCTTCGGCATCAGCGGGGTTCTTGGTAATTCGCAGGCAGTGCCAGAACACGTTCTGGTGATGCGTATGGTAAAGGCGCTCATACGCGGCCTGGTCGCCCTCTTTCGCTTTCACAACGTCTGTTTCGAATGTGCCACGAGAGATGCAGGAAGAAGTGCGGACTTCAGTTGCTTTTTGCGTCATGGCTACTGTGACCTCGACTGAGTCAAACATCGAAGTAGCTATGGGCAAACTGGCAACAATGACAGTGAGGAAGCCTTGCCGCTAACCAGGCCAAAAGATGCGAGCTAGTTGAGTGTTCCCGCTACCTCGGCCGGTTCTGGGTCATCATCTGGCGAGTCCGGAAGATCAGCCAGGCGTCGCAGCGGGACTGTTAGCGAGCGTTCCTTTGCCTCATGAATCTGGGCAGGAGTCATTAGCGTTTTCAACTTGTCGAGGGCTTGAGCACCAACACTGTTACCTGCCTTGGCCGCTTGGCTGAACCAGCTGTAGGCTTGCACGTAGTCCAGTTGGACTCCTAATCCGCTCAAGTAAAGCGTGCCGAGATTTACTTGTGCTGCAACATGTCCTTGCGCGGCGGCTTTCTTGAACCATTGAGCGGCTTGCGCATAGTTCTGGGGCGTCACAGTGCCTTGCAGCAAGTAAACACCGACCGTGTTTTCGGAGTCAGGTACTCCCCGGGATGCCGCAGCATAATGCCACCTGACTGCTTCCCGCTCGTTCTGAGATGTGCCAAGTCCATGTTCGTAGAGATAGGCCAAATTGTGTTCCGCTGCCGGGACCTCTCGCTCGGCCGCGGTGAGCGACCATTTAAAAGCTTCGCGGTAGTCTTGTCGTACCCCATACCCTTTGGCATAGATGAAACCCAAGCAGGATGCACCCGTCGGATCTCCTTTGTTAGCAGCTGACAGAAACAGCGCTGCCGCATGTACAAGATCTTGAGCCACACCCATGCCGTGCAGATACATTAGGCCGAGACTTGAGTCGGCAGCGGGGAAACCCTGGCTCGAAGCTTTTTCGTACCAATGACGAGCTTGTTCATAGTCACGGGGAACTCCTCTACCGATGTCGTACAGGCTGGCCAGATTGAATTGTGCCGGTGCGAGCCCCTGCTCGGCTGCTGCCCGGAACCACTTTGCAGCTTCGGAGGGATTCTTGGTCTCTACTCCGCGACCCTCATAATAAAGATAGCCTAAGTTATCTTGTGCTACCGCCAATCCTTGTTCAGCTGCTGCCCGGAACCACTTCATCGCCAACTTATCATCCTGCGAGACCCCTAAGCCATGCTCATAAAGATATCCCAGCTCATCCTCCGCGAGTGCAAGATGAGCATTCGCCGCTATCAGAAACCATCGAACTGCTTCGCCGTCGTTCCGGACGACGCCAATCCCTGTGTGATATGCGAAACCCAGTAGACATGCTGCAGTTGGATCGTCGCTCGCCCTCGAGAGGAGCATCTGCATCGACACATTTGCGAAGTTGATGGGTTCGCGACATTCCTGGGCGGGATGATTCGGAGACCCCGGTGCTTGTCCCCAACCAATAGAGCTAGCGGTGAAAACTGTCAGAACGCTGAGCAAGAGTGTCTTGGTAGTCTGCAAGCGCGACATGGCTTTTCTCCTAGTGCAAAGTCGCAAAGGAAAAATGTCCTAACGTCCTTTAAACATAGAGAACGTTAGCTTGTAGGCACGTCGGGTCCTATTGTTGAAAATTACAGCTAAGCCACAAAAAAGGTTGGCTGGCCTCACGGAAACCGAATCAGCGGGTCGTGGCGTGGAGAAATCTTGACCCAGCATCTGACCAGCTACTGTTCGTCACTGCCAATGTTTTCAGGGATTATCTATTAGTCCTGCGAGTTGTAGACGGCCTCCGATCTTAGGTATCAACTGAGCATGGCTGAATGGCTGCTCTTGCAAGTACCATGCACAGCGATAAATGCGTCGGAGCTACTTATGAAAACGGTAACGGCAGTCCTTATGTCATTTGTGGTTGCGGTGTTTGCCGTAAGGCTGGGCCTCTCTCACGAAAATGACGATCCCCCGGCTAGCCCCACTAGGCACGAGGTTGTCGCCAAGCTGGAAACGCTGGCAACGAATTTGCAACTCAATTCAGCACAGAAGAAAAAGATACTCCTAATCCTTCAACAGGAAGCTCCGCAGTTGCAGGCGGTAAAGAACAGTCGGTTTCTTTCCCCGCTGGAAAAGGCAGTGCAGTTAAAGCAGATTTCCAATTCGTTTGACGAAAGAGTGCAACCTCTCCTGACTCCCCCGCAATGGCAGAAGTGGCATGAAGTGCGTGCGGAAGAAAACCGGCAAATAGCCCATAAACTGGAGAGCCAACATTGATTAGGCTTCGTTCTAACCAGCGGAAACAAACCTCGAGCGTCTTTCAATCCGTGTGCTGACAGCCTCAAGAAGTAACTTTGCACCAATCCTCAAGCGATTCGTTATTGCACGTCCTTTCATCTGCTCATAAAATCTCCACCCAGCGTACGGTGTGAGGAGTATGTCATGGTGGAAGGTCTGTGGAACGATCTGCGTTTCGCGGTGCGTACGATGCGGCGCAATCCTGGATTCACTGCAATCGCCGTTCTGACACTGGCGTTAGGAATCGGTGCCAATACGGCTCTGTTTAGTATTGTGAATGCCGTATTGCTAAAGCCCCTTCCTGTCGGCAATCCAGAGGAATTGGCGCTTATGGTCTGGGACGCGGAGAACCGCCAACTCGTAATACGGGACGGCTACGACGGGAGTGCGAGCTCAGATTACTCGACGACCGGACATTTGCAGGGCACATCGTTTCCATACCTCGCCTTCGAGCGGATGCGGCAGGCCGGCAATACGTTTTCAGACGTGTTCGCGTTTGCGACAAACGAAAGACTGAATGTCATCGTTGACGGTCATGCGGAACTGGCTTTGGGCCAATTCGTCACCGGTGACTACTATCAAGGCTTGGGAGTACGGGCGTGGCGAGGACGGCTGCTCGCCGAAGCGGACGGGACCAGCGGCGTGTCGCCCGCTGCTGTGATCACGTGGCGTTACTGGCAGCGCCGTTTTGGAGGCGATTCCAGCGCCCTCGGCCGAGTTATCTCCATTAATAGTGTCGGCTTTACGATCGTCGGAATTACACCGCCACATTTTTCTGCGGCGGTTCAACTCGACGAAACGGCAGACGTCACGCTGCCGATCTCTACCGAGCCTCTGGTTCGTTCGCAGAATCCGCGAATGACGAAGCCCGGATTGTGGTGGTTGCGTATCATGGCGAGACTGCGACCTGGAGTCAGTCGCGAAGAGGCGCAGGCCCGTTTCGATCCGATTTTTCAGCAAAGCGCGCTGGATGCCTGGAATGAGTCAGCTGAGACTGGTAAGCAGGCTGTGAGAATCAGGCCGCACGACTATCCCCACCTGCTCGTCAGGCCCGGCGCTCAAGGCGATGAGTTTGCCCGCCGGCAATATCGCTCGCCCCTCGAGATCTTGATGGCAGTGGTAGGACTGGTTCTGCTCATCGCGTGCATCAACGCGGCCAATTTGCTGCTGGCAAAGGGTTCGGGACGCCACCAGGAATTTGCAATGCGGATCGCGCTCGGTGCGCGTCGTTCTCGGCTCATGCGGCAAACGCTAACCGAATCCCTGTTGTTGTCAGCGATCGCCGGGACCGTCGGATGCGCACTTGCTTTCTGGGGCAAGCAGTTGCTGCTGGGCTGGACGCAATGGATCCGCGGAGGTGTTGCACTTGATGTCAGTCTGGATTTACCCGTACTCGGTTTCACCGCGGGAATATCCGCGCTTACCGGGATCTTGTTTGGCATGGCGCCAGCATGGCGAGCCGGACAGACTCAACTCGCTCCAAACGTCAAAGTACAAATCGGTAACCCAGGTCGGACGCGCACGGGGAAGGTTTTGCTCGTGTCGCAGGTAGCGATTTCCCTCGTATTACTGGTGGGCGCTGGATTATTCGTACGCACGCTGCACAATCTCGCCGCCGTTGATGTGGGATTCAACCGTAACAATTTGCTTCTGTTTCGGGTCGATCCGTCGGCAAATGGCTATAACGACAAGGGCACAAGTCTTCTGTATGACCGGATGATCGAACGTGTGAGCAGCATTCCCGGGGTGCAGGCCGCGGCCTTGTCACGGCATCCGCTGCTCAGCTTTACGCATGTCGGCTTGGCGGTCTACTTGTCGACGGCGAATCAGCACAATGGCGAGATAGTGGAGGTCAACACAATATCACCCGGCTTCATGGAAACGATGCGTATCCCACTCCTGCGGGGTCGAACGTTGCAGCAGTCCGATACCGTGTCGTCCCCGCGTGTCGTAGTCGTTAATCGCGCGTTCGCCCGAAAATATTTTGCCGACGAAAACGCCGTCGGACAAAAATTCTGGCTCGGCGATGGCGGAGAGGGAACAGGATGGCCACTGCGCAAACAGATGCTGGGGCCGCCGGATGAAGCGCCAATGGAGATTGTCGGCGTCACAAGCGATACCAAGTACACCGACCTCCGAACCGCGATTCGGCCTACGGTATACCGGCCGTACGCTCAGTCTCCGACCGATACTGCAACGTTCGAACTCCGCTATCGCGGAGACCAGGCTTCTATCGTGAATGCGGTGCGCGCGGCAGTAGGGCAAGTAGATGCTCAACTTCCCATCTTCGACGTGCGCACGCAAAGCCAACAGTCGGATGAATCGGTCGCCGAAGAGCGAATGTTCGCGAAGCTCTCAAGCAGCATGGGCGGGTTGACGCTTTTGCTCGCCGCGATCGGGCTGTACGGGATTCTTTCGTATAACGTAGGACGGCGCACGATGGAGATTGGCGTTCGTATGGCTCTCGGTGCCGAGCACTCGTCGGTGGTGGCGATGATCCTGCGAGAATCATTCGTGCTGGTTGTTGTTGGTATCGTGATTGGCATTCCGGTCGCGCTGCTCAGTGCTCGCGCGGCCTCGACCGTACTCTCCGATCTTCTGTTTGGCATTAAGCCGGGCGATCCGTTCACCTTCATGCTCGCCATCCTTATTATGGTGGGGGCCTCGTTGATTGCTGGGTTCATCCCGGCGCGTCGAGCAGCCCGCGTCGATCCCATGACGGCCCTGCGATCCGAGTAGAGTGGAGAATCCGGCATGCGGCGAAATGGGTGGCCGCGTCTGGAAATCGCTTTTCAACACTTCAAAAATGACCAAACCAAGATTGTCCGGTAATGGACAATCAAATCTCGCAGCGGACACTTCACACCGTCAGACTAAGTTTCGCGTATCGGCAATCCATTCATTCCACTTGGTTTAGATGCCAATACAGTTTGGCTCGGTGCTTGCGAATGCTTTATGTGATGGATATCGCCCGCCCAGAATTTAAGCAGCGCAAGCGCAGGAGGCAGATTGCCCTGATCGTGGGGATCGTGGTTGTCGTTGCGATCCTCACTGCAGCAGTTTACCGATTGAAGCCAGCCGCCCCCAGTGTGGAGCGTGGAACCGTTTGGACCGACACGGTGAAGCGCGGTTCGATGTTGCGCCAAGTTCGCGGAATCGGATCGCTCGTACCCTCCCAGGAATCCGTTCTACAAATCCCGGCCGAAACTGAAGCAACCGTTTTGCGAATCCGCCTGCTGCCGGGGTCCCTCGTCAAGCCTGACACGGTCATATGCGACATGAGCGACCCGTTAGTCGAACAGGCTGCGGTGGACGCGCACCTCCAGTGGAAGGCCGCGCAGGCTGAATACCAGAGCGCGCGCATGAAGCTCGAGAGCGACCTGATGAACCAGAAGGCCGGAGCTGCAACCATAAAGGCCGACTACAACCAAACACAGCTGCAATCACAGACTGACAAGTCGCTCTACGATCTTGGCGTGATCTCCGGCCTGGCTTATAAAGCCTCCAAGAGCAAGGCTGACGAGCTCACGATCCGTAACGGCCTTGAAGATCAGCGGCTGGACAGCACACAAAAATCAATTGATGCGCAGTTGTCGCAACTGCAAGCCAAAGTCGATCAGATGCGCGTCCTGGCGGAACTGAAGCAGAAGCAACTCGATGCCCTCAAAGTCCGCGCCGGCATCGATGGCGTTCTCGTCGAATTGCCTCTCCACGTTGGCCAGCGCGTAACGCCAGGCACCATGCTGGCTAAGGTAGTGCAGCCGAATCATTTAATGGCTGAACTGAAAGTTGCCGAAACCCAGGCGCGTGATGTGCAAATTGGCGAACCTGCGTCCGTGGACACCCACAACGGCGTAATCGCCGGGACGGTAATGCGCGTGGATCCGGGTGTGCAAAACGGAACGGTGACCGTCGACGTCAAACTAACGGGAGAGTTGCCGAGAGGTGCTCGGCCCGATCTCAGTGTCGACGGCACGATCGATCTTGAGCGGCTGGATAACGTCTTGTATGTGGGGCGTCCGGCCTTCGGACAGGAAGACAGCACGATCAGTCTCTTCAAACTTGATGCAGATGGGCGCGACGCGACGCGCGTTCCGGTGAAAGTCGGGCGGGCGTCTGTAAATTCGATTCAAGTGCTCGAAGGGTTGCACGAGGGAGAGACGGTTGTGCTTTCCGACATGTCGCGCTGGGACAACACCGATCGCATCCGGCTTCAGGACTGAACGACAAAATCACGAAACAGAGGCAGATCATTCATGAGAGACGATAGCCAATCCCTGATCCAGATTTCTGACATGACCAAGGTCTTCTACACCGATGAGATCGAGACTCATGCACTTTCGGGAGTCCACCTGTCGGTCAACAAAGGTGAGTACGTGGCGATGTCCGGCCCCTCGGGGTGCGGCAAGTCGACGCTGCTCTCCATTATCGGGTTGCTCGATACGCCGACGGGGGGCAAGTACATGTTGAACAACAAGCCGGTGGAGAATCTGGACTTCGCGGAGCGGGCCCGCATTCGCAACCAGGAGATCGGCTTCATCTTCCAGAGTTTCAACCTGATTGGCGATCTCACCGTCTACGAAAATGTCGAGCTGCCGCTCACCTATCGCCAGAAGATGCCTTCCGCGGAGCGCAAGGCGCGCGTGATGGAAGCACTCGAGCGTGTAGGGATGGCACACCGCGTTCGGCACTACCCTTCGCAGCTTTCCGGCGGTCAGCAGCAGCGCGTCGCCGTGGCGCGTGCGCTTGGCGGAAAGCCGTCAATCCTGCTGGCTGACGAGCCGACCGGGAACTTGGATTCACGAAACGGCGAAGCGGTCATGGAGTTGCTGGCTGACCTTCATCGCGAGGGCGCCACGATTTGCATGGTGACGCACGATCCGCGATTTGCGAAACATGCTCAGAGAGAGGTCCATTTGTTCGACGGCAAAGTTGTCGCCGAAGAAGAGCTCAGGAAACTGCTGGCGGATGTGGGCGCATGAACCGTTTGCTTCAAGATCTTCGCCTGGTGCCGCGGCAGTTCCTCAAGAATCCGGGGTTCGCCGCGGTCGCCATCATCACGCTGGCTCTCGGGATCGGCGCGAATACGGCGATCTTTAGCGTGGTCAACGCAGTGTTGTTGCGCCCCCTGCCGTTCAAAGATGCTGACCGTCTCGTCCGCGTTTGGCACCGGCCTCCAGCGAAAAGCTTTCCAGGCATCGACAGGTTCTCCGTCTCCGCAGCCAACTACATCGATTGGCAACGCGAGAATCACGTTTTCGAGCAGATGGCCATCTACAGCGGCCGCCTGCTGACTTTGACCGGCGTTGAGCAACCACAACAAGTGACTGCGTCAACTGTCAGCGCGGGCTTTTTCGCGACGCTCGGGGTGCGACCGATGCTCGGGCGCATCTTCGCGCCGGAGGAAGATCAACCCGGTCGTACCAACGTTCTGGTGCTTAGCTACCGCTTCTGGAAAGAGCATTTCGGCTCGAACCGCGCTGTCGTCGGTACCAACGTGACGATGGACGGGCAGAACTTTCAAATCGCGGCTGTGATGCCCGAGAGTTTTCGCTTTCCTGACTTTGCCCAAGTGTGGATGCCGATGGGGTGGACCGACAAAGAGCGTGCAGTGCGCGGAGAACACCACTCGGTTGTCATCGCGCGTCTGAAGCCTGGAGTCGATCTCGAACACGCTCAAGCGGAGATGAACACCATCTGCAGTCGATTGGAACAGCTCTATCCCGTCGACGACAAGGGATGGGGTGCGTTGGTCGTGCCGCTCCATCGAGACCTGGTGAATGACGTTCGACCAGCATTACTTGTGCTACTCGGTGCCGTTGCTTTTGTCCTTCTTATTGCCTGCGCAAACGTCGCCAATCTTTCGCTTGCGAGAACGTACAGCCGGCAAAAGGAAATCGCGATTCGGACAGCTCTGGGAGCGAGTTCCGGCCGCGTCGTACGGCAGATATTGACGGAGTCCGTAACGCTTGCCTTGATTGGCGGAATGCTCGGTTTCATCGTCGCGTATTTCGGCCAGCGCTTCGTTCTGGCATTTCTTGCCAACCAGCTACCCGGTTCCGTTGTGGCCGGACTCGATTGGAAGATTCTCGCGTTCACAGCATGCCTGTCGGTGTTAACCGGTGTTTTCGCCGGAGTTCTTCCAGCTCTGCGCCTCGCAAAGTCCGACGTGAACCAGACTCTGAAGCAGGGACTCGGTCGAACCGATGCGAGTTCGAGCCGCCATGGCACACGCGGTGTTCTGGTTGTCGCTGAGGTGGCACTCTCTCTGATTTTGCTGATGGGCGCGGGATTGATGATCCGCAGCCTTCACGAGCTTCAGAATGTCCCTCCCGGCTTCCAGTCTCACGGATTGTTGACGATGACAGCTGCGGTCTCGCGTTCGAAGTTTGCGGAGCCCGAGCAACAGATTCAGTTTTTCGATCAAGTGCTCCAGCGGGTGAGGGAACTGCCAGGTGTCGAATCGGCCGGTGTCGCCGATGACGTGCCGCTGAACAATGGTGGTTCGCATCAACCGATACAGATTGAAGGCCAGCCGGTAGTGGCTATGGCCGACCAGCCCGAAGTCGACGTGCGAATGATCAGCCCCGGATATATGCGTTCGATGCAGACGCCGATTCTCCGCGGGCGGGACTTCAACGATGGGGATATCGCCGGCAGGCCGGAAGCCATACTGATCAGCAAATCGACGGCCGAACGCTTCTGGCCTGGCGAAAGTCCACTTGGTAAACGGCTGACCCTGACCTTTACGCCAACGCAAGTCCGCGAAGTTGTCGGAGTCGTCGGCGATGTGAAGCTTGACAGTCTGGATCAGGCGCGTCCTTCGACCACTCTCTACGTGCCGCTTGGACAGCTTTCAAAATCCAGCCAATACGACTTCAATTCGTTTCCGATGACGCTGGTTGTACGCTCGACCACTTCGCCGGGCAGCATGGTCTCCGTGGTGACGAACGCAGTCCATCAAGTGGACAGAGATATGCCCGTCCGCGACATTTTTACGATGGACGATCTGGTCGCGACTTCTCTCCTGCAGCCTCGTTTCAACATGCTCCTGCTGGGTGTTTTTGCAGCGCTGGCGGTATTGCTCGCTGGGATCGGAATCTACAGCGTGCTTTCATACAGTGTCAGGCAACGAGTACCCGAAATCGGTATTCGACTCGCGCTTGGAGCTCGCCTGACAGACGTCTTGCGTCTGGTCCTTGTCGAAGGCATGAAACCTGCAATGCTCGGAGTTGTGATCGGAATCGCCGGTGCTTTGGCGTTGGGAAAAGTTGTGGCGAGTCTCGTTTACCAGGTAAAGCCGTCTGATCCGCTGACCTTCGCCGGTGTGGTCGCATTATTGGGAATGATTGCATTGCTGGCGTGCCTGATTCCAGCCTATCGCGCCAGCCGAATCGATCCGGTAATTGCGCTGAGAAATGAATGAGCCAGCCGCATGCAGAATCTTATTCAAGATGCGCGATACGGCGTGCGCCAGTTGCGCAGAAGTCCCGGCTTTGCGGCGGTTGCCATCCTCACCCTCGCGCTGGGCGTCGGGCTGAATTCCGCGATGTTTCGTTTGCTCGACGCTGTGATTCTGCGAACCCTGACAGTGGAGAAGCCTCAACAACTGTTCTTTCCTGAGATCACCACCTCCGAGGGATCCGACATTGGCTTCCAGTATCCGGAGTTCGAAGCGATCCGCGATTATAGCCAGTCGTTTTCGTCAGTATTCGCATTCGACACGACGCGGTTTCTCGCGAGTGTAAACGGTCAGACCGACTATGTATTCGGCCAATGCGTTTCTGCAAACTTTTACTCCGTGCTTGGCGTCCAGCCTGTTCTGGGTCGAGCATTCATTCCCGATGATGATCACGCCGGACAACCGCCAGCTGCGGTAATCAGCTACGACTACTGGCAAAGAAGATTTGCTGGAGAGCCCAGTGTTCTGGGCAAGAATGTCGCTCTAAAAAAGATTCCATTTCGGGTGGTCGGAGTTGCGCCTCCGTCTTTTCGTGGCATCCAGCTCGGAGATGCCGTGGACATCTGGATCCCGATGCTGTATTGGCCACAGGTACGTCTGAATGATCATCTGACAGTCGGAATCATGGGGCGTCTGAAAGCGGACGCAACCGTCAACCAAGCTACGGCAGAACTGCGCGTCATGGACCGGCAGTACGCGGGCCAGCAGTTTGGGCCGACAGGGCTCAGTCCAAATCAGCAAAGCCTGCAGAACCGAAAGCTCGAGCTTCGTTCCGCGGCCCGAGGAATCTTCTCGCTTCCGGACGAAGTGCCTCACGAGCTGAATATCCTGATGGCGGTCGCCGGATTCGTTCTTCTTATCGCGTGCGCCAACGTGGCCAATCTGCAACTTGCCCGATCAATTGCACGAAGCAAGGAAATTGCCACGCGACTCGCTTTGGGAGCCAGTCGTGCACGGCTGATGCGTCATCTGCTGACCGAGAGCCTTCTCATCGCTGCAATCGGTGGAGTTTTGGGATTTGTCTTAGCGAACCGGGTAACCGATTTGCTTGTGCGCTTTGTGATCTCTGGAGTTGATCCCCTCGCACTCAACTCTACCGTTGACGCGCGAGTAGTGTGGTTCAGCGCCGGCGCAGCGATTTTGTCGGGCCTGTTGTTCGGATTGGCGCCGGCGTTCAGTGTGATCCGCATGGACGCTGCACCTTCGCTCCAGGCTGGCGGTAGAAGCGAGACCGGGAACAACGCTCAACGAAGAATGAGCGGTGGGCTCGTTGTCGTCCAGGTGGCGCTCTGTGTCTCCTTATTGGTTGGAACAGGACTCATGGTGCGGAGCCTGAAAAAGCTGAGTGCCGTCAATCCAGGCTTCCAACGGGATCATATTCTTATGGCCTTTCTGTATCCGACGCTCGGCGGATACCAGGGAGTAAAGGAACTCAACCTTTATTCAGCGCTGCAGGAACAAATGAGCGCCGCCCCAGGTGTGATGTCTGCCAGCTTGTCGAGATTCCGTCTCCTGAGTGGCGGGGGAGGATGGCATCGCAGAGTTGTCCGTCCGGGAATTGGCAATGGCTCGGCGCAAGGACTGCCGGTTCACTGCAGCCCCGTCTCCCCTCGTTTTTTCGCGACGATGGGAATCCCGCTAGTCTTTGGTCGTGACTTCACTCCGCACGACAGCGGGGATGCGACGAAAGTGGCGATTATCAGCGAGTCTCTTGCCCGCTCGGTGTTCCCCAATGAGAGTCCGATTGGTCAGAGGCTTGAATTCGTGGACGATAAGGCCCGCGAGCAAGCCGAAGTCGTCGGGATTGCGCGTGACGTTCAATCGTTCAATTTGCGAGCACCCGATGAAGCCGCCGGCATTTACATTCCGTTGAACCAGGCGCCGGCGGATTTGCTCGGCCAAGCCATCCTTGAAGTTCGCACTACTCATCAGACCGACATTGCGCTGGCGGGCCTGCGCCGCGTTACACAGGCCATCGATGCCGACTTTCCCTTGGCACGACTGAGTACGCAAGAGGAGCAAGCCACCAACACGCTCAGCGGCGACCGTTCGTTGGCCACCCTTCTGAGCTTGTTTAGCGGTTTAGCGCTTCTGCTGGCAAGCATCGGACTTTACGGCGTGCTCGCTTACTCGACCGCACGACGCACCCGGGAAATCGGAATTCGCGTAGCTCTGGGAGCACATCGCGCGGACGTCCTCCGCATGATTCTCACGCAAGGAATGCGCCTGACATTGATGGGAGTAGGGGTTGGTCTCGTCGGTGCGATCGCTGCATCGCGCGTGCTCGCGAGCCAATTGTTCGGCATCACTTCGACTGATCCTCTTACATTTGGTGGTGTGGTGTTAACGCTGGTAGCAGTTGCTTTGGCTGCATGCTACATCCCGGCGCGACGGGCGGCGAACGTCGATCCGGTCGATGCGCTGCGCTACGAGTAAGGAGCCGCATGGAAACAGTCATTCACGACATCCGTTACGCATTGCGGCAGTTGTACAAACGTCTGACGTTCACAGCGGTCGCAGTGATCACCCTCGCGTTGGGCATCGGCGCGAGCACGGCGATCTTCAGCGTGGTCTACGGAGTTCTCCTTCGACCTCTTCCATACAGCGATCCAGATAGGATCATGGCGGTCTTCGAAGTGACCAACAAAGGCGTATGGAACAGGCTGGCTGATCCGAACTTCGACGACTTCCGCGATCAGAGTCACAGTTTCCAGGCTATTGCCAAATACGGTGGGGGCCTGACCTCGGTTGCAGGCGGTGCCCAGCCAACGCGCTCGGTGGTAACCAGCGTCTCGCCGGATTTTCTCAAAGTCTTCCGTGTGCAACCGACCATGGGCCGGGATTTCACTGCCGCAGACATGAAGAAGGGCGCCGCCCCTGTCGCGCAGGTGAGCTATGGATACTGGAAACAGTATTTTAGTTCCACCTCCGATCTTTCACAGTTACACCTGAAGATTGATAACACCGTCTACGCGGTGATTGGAGTTCTCCCCGACGGGTTCCAGTTTCCCACGGAGGCGACGATCTGGGTTCCCGCGGATCTTGAGGGAGAGAACCCCAGCAGAACTTCTCACAACCACAGCGCGATCGCGCGGCTGCGCGACGGGGTCACCGTTGCCCAAGCGAATGGAGATATCAGCGGGATTGCACGCCGCATCCACGACAGCACGAACGAGCCTGACGATTTTCTGCTGAAGGACGGCATCGTTGTCCCGCTGCACGAATCCATCACCCGCGATGTACGCTCTGTGTTGTTCATCCTTCTCGGTGCAGTTGCGTTTCTACTTCTTGTTGCGTGCGCCAATGTTACGAACCTGCTGTTGGCGCAGGCCTCCGTACGGGAACGTGAACTTGCAATTCGCAGTGCGCTGGGTGCTGCGCGCGCACGCTTGATCAGGCAATTGTTGACTGAATCTTTTGTTCTTTCGTTCATCGCCGGCGGACTCGGCGTGCTGGGAGCATTTCTTGGAGTAGCGGGACTGATTCGGTTGGCCCCGGAGAACCTCCCGCGCGTAGATAGCATTTCCATCAACACTCCGGTACTCGCGTTCGCACTATTCCTCTCGACTGCGGTTGCTGTGGGACTGGGAGCATTCACTGCGATGCGTGGGACGTCTCGCAATGTGCGGGAAAGTCTGGCAGAAGGCGGACGCGGACAAGCCGGTTCTCAAGGCAGCCACCGTATCGGCCAGGAAATTGTTGCCGCCCAAGTCGCGATCGCACTGCTTCTAGTCATCGGTGCAGGACTGCTTGGTCGCAGCCTTCTCAAAGTGCTCGAAGTCAATCCGGGATTCCGCGTCGACAAAATCGTCACCATGGATATGTCGCTACCCTGGGTGAATTGGACTGACGCAAAAGCAAAGACAAACGAGTCTGCTTTCTTTGCGACCCTCATCGACCGGCTGAAGCAAATTCCGGGTGTGCGCAAGGTTGGGGCAGCCAGTGAACTCCCCATGAACGGCGGTCTTCCCGACGGGTTGTTCCTGTTGATGACTCAAGATGAGCTTCCCAAGAATCCTGCAAACGACGAAGCTCTCACGCGTCAGTTTGACGTCCTCTTTCAGCAGAAAGAGCGGCTTGGCACCGCGGATTTCTGCGTGGCGACCAATGGATATTTTCAGGTCCTTGGCATTCCACTGATTAAGGGACGCATGTTCGACGAGCAGGATACAGCGGACTCCCCGCACGTAGCGGTGATCAGCGAATCGCTGGCCCGTGAGCGGTGGCCCAGGCAGGATCCCATTGGGCACACGATTGAATTCGGAAACATGGATGGAGACATGCGCCTGCTCACCATTGTTGGAATCGTGGGCGACGTTCATGAATATGGGCTCGAGGCCCCGCCCCGTCCCACCGTTTATGTGAATCTGTTCCAACGGCCGCGGCCTGCTATCACGCTAACGATGTTGAGTGACGCGCCTACGCAATTGGTCACCTCGGCCGCGCGCGGAATTGTCCAAGAACTGAATCCGGAACTTTCGATGAACTTTCGAACGTTCTCACAGGTCTATTCCGCCTCGCTTGGGTCACGCAAATTCAACCTGATCCTTATTGGCTTCTTTGGGATCGTTGCTTTGTTGTTGGCCACCGCAGGTGTGTTCGGCGTGATGGCGTATTCGGTCAGCCGCCGTACGCGCGAGATCGGTGTTCGTATTGCTCTCGGAGCTCGCCCGGCGGACGTACTAACTATGGTCCTGGGTCAGGGCATGCGCACGATAGTGATTGGCTTACTGATTGGCTTGGCTGCTTCACTGGCACTTACACGCGCGATGAGCTCGCTGCTCTTTGGTGTGACGGCCACAGATCCCCTGACCTTTGCCGGGGTGGTATTGCTTCTGATTGCCACGGCGCTTGCGGCCTGTTACATCCCCGCGCGCCGAGCCGCCAAAGTGGATCCCATG
>Ga0126371_10001154_pt1 | contig 22125 bp, 15 predicted proteins | sample PanSoiMetaPlot_4_FD_110145 | JGI IMG/M metagenome (GOLD analysis project Ga0126371, IMG submission 110145) | Tropical forest soil microbial communities from Panama - MetaG Plot_4 | ecosystem: Environmental > Terrestrial > Soil > Tropical forest > Bulk soil | place: Panama | collected 2016-02-17 | reverse complement strand
GCTGGATCGAGTGACGGCCGCGACCGGGGCCTGACGGCGCCTCGGCCCGAAGGCCAGAAGTCGGCGCTCGATCGCGCTTACGCTAAGGCCGGTGTCTCACCGGTGACCGTCGGCCTGGTCGAAGCACATGGGACCGGAACGGTGGCCGGCGATCGGGTGGAACTTGAGACGCTGAATCGCGTCTTCGACGCCGCGGGAGCCGTTGCCCAGAGTTGCGCAATCGGTTCAGTCAAATCGATGATCGGCCACACCAAGTCCACAGCAGGTGTGGCAGGACTGATCAAGGTCGCCTTGGCATTACATCACAAGGTGCTGCCGCCGACGATGCACGTCTCGACTCCAAACCCCGGTGCGCAGCAACCGCGGAGCCCATTGTACGTCAACACTGAAGTGCGTCCCTGGGTACACGCTGACAGCGATTTCCCGCGACGGGCAGGTGTGAGCGCATTCGGCTTCGGTGGAACCAATTTTCACGCGGTCGTCGAGGAATACACAGGCAACTATTTCAACTCGGACGAAGGCAATTCGCCGCACGTTTGGCCGAGCGAGCTCCTGCTTTGGTCCGGGGAATCACGCTGCGAGATTCAGGCCGCGCTCGCGCAACTGGCCGACGCTCTCGAACGAGGCGCTAGGCCACAATTATGCGATCTAGCCTATAGCGTCTGGCAAGCTGCACGGAAACACTCGGGGTTGACACTGGCAATGGCTGTCAACTCGCTCGATGACCTACGCGACAAGGTGGAATGGAGTGCTAACGCGCTGAAGGAGGGTTTCTCAGCGGCTGTGCTTTCCTCGAAGAAGATCTCCTTCACTGACAATCCGCTTGCGCGTGGCGGCAGTACGGCGTTCCTCTTTCCCGGGCAGGGTTCACAATATCCGGGGATGCTGAACGAGTTGGCAATCTATTTTAGCGAAGTGCGCGAGCGGTTCGAGGCCGCAACCCGCGTGCTGAAGGGAAAGCTGCCGCGCGGGCTTGCAACCTACGTGTTTCCCCCGCCGCGCTTCCACGAGCATGATCGTCAAGCTGACTTGGACGCCCTCACTGCGACCGCCGTCGCGCAGCCAGCGCTCGGCGCCGCCGGCCTCGCGATGTACCGACTGCTTGGAGCGTGCTCCGTACATGCGGCCATGGCCGCGGGCCACAGCTACGGAGAGTACGCGGCTTTGTGCGCGGCGGGCACATTCGACGAAGAAACGCTGTACGCGCTGTCGGAAGCACGCGGGCGTTGCATCGCGGAGAGCTCTGCTGGAGAACCAGGCTCGATGGCGAGTGTCGCCGCCGATTACAGTCGTACGGCAGCCATCGTCGACGGGATCGAAGGGGTGTGGATCGCTAACATCAACTCGCCCTCGCAGACGGTCATCTCCGGCAAATGCCATGCGGTTGATGCCGCGATCAGGCAAGTCGAGCAGGCTGGTATTGGGTCCCGACGGCTCCCGGTAGCTTGCGCATTCCACTCACCTTTGATGTCGAACGCTCGCGGGCAACTCGCTCGTATCATTCAGAACGTCACGCTGACGGCGCCTCGCCTGCCTACGTTCTCGAACGTGTCGACGGAACCCTATCCCAACGATGCCGATGAAGCGGCCGAGCTGCTGACTGAACAGCTTGTCCGGCCCGTCCGCTTCGCCGAGCAGATTCAGGCGATGTACGACGCCGGGGCGCGTGTGTTCGTTGAAGCCGGGCCGGCCCAAGTGTTATCAGGTCTGGTCGATCAGATTCTCGACGGCGCTCCGCACGTTGCTATTCCAATGGACGTAAGGGACCGACCGGGGTTGTTTCAACTTCAACACGCGCTCGGACAGTTGGCAGCACAGGGAGTGCCTATCAATCTCGACCGGCTGTTCGAAGGACGCGCTGTGCGGATTATCGACCTAAACTCGCTCCCGACAACCGATCGGGAGCCAATCTCACCGACCACCTGGACTGTCACTGGCGGGCGAGCCAGACCATTGTCATCGATACGCCTTGACTCAAGGTCACCAACCACTGAACCGGTGGCTATGCCTCCCGAACCGACCACTGGACCTAGCCCGGCTAGTGTGCGGCCCACGCCCGCAATCTCCCTCCCGATCGCTGCCGCGTTGGAATCCACATATCGTGTCGACGAAGCGACACCGGTGTTATCGGAGTTCCAACGACTCATGACCAACTTTCTCGAGACACAGAAGCAAGTCATGCTTGCCTACCTGACCGGCCGATCCCATGAGAAGACCCTCGACTTCGCTGCCGCTGGGGCGTCCGACGCGGTCATCCGAAAGGAACCGACAACAGCGCGCACGGATACAGGCGATGCCGGAACAACACAAGTCGAGCCACCAAAGAAAAATCGTGTGATTGACGATACCGATCTGACCGGCCAGCTGGTCTCGATCGTGAGCGAACGCACCGGATACCCGCCGGAATTGCTTGGCCTTGATCTGAATATCGTAGCCGATCTTGGGATCGACTCTATCAAGCAGGTCGAGATCGTCGGAGAGTTCGGCCGTCACGTTTTGCGCAATCATGGCGTTGAATTGCACGACGCCATGGCACAGCTGACCTCGGCAAAAACGCTCCGGACGATCGTGGACGCCGCGCGAGCATTGATCACTGGCAATGCAGTTCCTGTAATCGGTGTGCTAAAGAAATCCTCACTCGATTCTGAGACCAAACCTACCGCGGACCCGCAACACGAAGTGCCTCGATTTCTTCTTGAAATAAAGGATGCACCGCTGCCGAAGCGTGAGAGTCCGGTCAGACCCAACGACCTTGTCCTCATCACAGACGACGGGCAAGGAGTCGCAGGGCGGATCGCTGCCACGCTTCGTGAAGGCGGAGCGCAGGTAGCGCTGCTTGAGCAACTAGGCGGCGATGCTCCTGCGGACGGTAGGACCCAAGATCTGACGGATGTCCGAGGCATGACCGAACGTCTTGATGCGATCCGAGCTCGATGGTCGCGGCCGATCTCCGGAATTCTGCACCTGCTGCCATTGCGACGTCCTGCACACGCTACTGCAGTCGAGGCGCAGCAAGATGCTGAGGAAGCAGTTCGAGCACTTTTCCACCTGGCTCGCGGCACAGCAGGCGATCTCAAGGATGCTGGTAAAGAGGGACGGGGATGGGTGATCGCGGCAACCGCAATGGGCGGTACATTCGGCGCCAAGTCCAACGGCAACAACTGGTTGTTCGGTCACGGAGCCATTGCCGGATTCATGAAGGCGCTCGCAGTCGAGTGGCCGGAGGTTCGCTGCAAGGTGGTGGATCTGGAGCTCGATAGCTCGTCGGTGGCGGCCGAGCGACTCGTCAGCGAGATCGAGTGCGGAGTGGATTTCGCAGAGGTAGGGTTCTGCGAATCACGGCGTGTCATCATCCAGCCTGTTCGCAATCCGTTGGAGGAGACCGCACAAGTTGAGCTCACGCTCGATCCACTGTCGGTTCTGCTGGTCACCGGCGGAGCCCGCGGCATCACCGCGGCAATCGCAATCGATGTTGCCCGTCGGTATCAGCCGACGCTGGTCGTCGTCGGCCGAACGGCAATAGGGTCAGACGATGAACCGACGGACTTGGACAGTATCCGGTCAGAGAGCGAGTTGAAGGCGGCATTGATAGCCGAGGCCCGCCGCAAGGGCCAGCCGATTTCGGTCACCGCTATTGAGAAGGCATATACCGCGCTCGTCCATCAGCGCGAAGTCCGGGATAACCTCAATGAAATGAGGCGATTCGGTGCAAGGGTGGATTACCGTCAGGTCGACGTAGTCGACGATCATGCGTTCGGCGCGGTCATCGAAGATATCTACCGGACCCATGGGCGCTTGGATGGAGTGATTCATGGTGCAGGATTGACCGAAGACACACTGCTCGAGCAAAAGACTCCCGAGTCGTTCGCTCGAGTGTTCGACACCAAAATGCGATCGGCACTCACGCTGGTTCGCCACGTCCGGCCAGAGTCGCTGAGATTCCTAGCGCTATTCGCGTCTGTGGCTGGCCGCTTCGGGAACCGGGGACAGATTGACTATGCGGCCGCGAACGAGAGCCTCAACAAACTGGCGATGTATCTGGACTGTAGGTGGCCCGGCCGCATCGTCTCACTGAATTGGGGGCCGTGGGCGACTCTTGGCATGGCCTCTGGTGGCGTCCGGCAGGAGCTTATGGACAGGGGTATGAAGCCGATCGAAGTTGCCGCCGGGTGTCTCGCCTTCGATCGCGAGCTCAGGTACGGACGGAAAGGTCAAGTTGAGGTCGTGCTGGGAGATGGTCGTTGGGATCGCGCTTTTTCTCCAGTTTCCGGCTAGCCGTCCGATTAGATCGAATGGCTTGGCTGATTCGTCAGAGTCGGCACAGGCACGACGGACGACGGAACATCGTGATCATTGGAGATTATGGTCTCTATTTGAGTTCGCGGTGCAGTGATATTGGCTCGCGTGGACCCCTCCCCGGTAGGCTAGATGGAGCTTGTCGTGTCATTCCAATCGGACGAAGGTGTCAGGCAGGCGACGGTACGAGAGCCTTTGATCGTTGTGTCTGGCCTTCCTCGGTCGGGGACATCCATGCTGATGCAGATGCTCCATGCGGGCGGCATTCCTGTGCTCTGCGACACCCTCAGAGCCCCAGACGTCAGCAATCCACGCGGGTACTATGAACTCGAACGAGTGAAGAGGTTGCACAGAGAGGCGGATAAGTCGTGGTTGGCAGACGGCGAAGGCAAAGCCATCAAGGTTATCTCGTTTTTCTTGGCGTCTCTTCCTGACATCTATACATATCAAGTCATTTTTATGCAGCGGTCTGTTCGCGAGATCCTCGCTTCCCAAAATCGGATGCTCGACGACCTTGCTCAAGAGCGCGGGAAAGCTAATGACGATCGTCTTCTCGAGTCTTACGAGGACCATCTTTTCAGCGTGCAAACATTGCTTGCGAGCCGGCCATGGTTCGCCACACTTCATGTAAATTACCGCGATGTTATAGCTCAACCTGTGAAGGAGGCGGTACGCATCGCTCGTTTTCTTGGGCGGGATCTGGATACCTCTCGCATGGCGAGCGTCGTCGAAGCGCGACTCTACCACAATCGGTGTGACTGATAGCGCCCGAGTGCGACGGGGTCTCCTCCTCTTCGCCAGAACAGGCAAGCACGATATGGTACTAACGGTGCTATTTCATCGCGATCACAAGAGCCAGCCCGGGAAGTAATTCCTCCCAGTGAAAAAGCGAGAAGCCGGCCTCGCGAATCATCAGTTCGAACTCGTCTTCGGTGTGAAAGGCGATCCATCCGGGATCCGCCCATTTTGCCAGCCAGCTTGACATGACGTTGAACCATGCTGGCCCGGCGTCGACGATAAAAGCATAGCCTCCGGGTCGCAGGACGCGATACAGCTCGCGAGTTGCCGCAGGAGGATCAGGATAGTGATGAAATGCCAGTGAGCAGAACGTGGCATCGAACATGCCGCCGAAATCGGCAGGTAGGCGTGATACATCGAGCTGGAAAAAAGCCATGTTTCCAATCCCAGCACTGCGCGCGCGTCTGAACGTCGTCTGCACCATCACCCTGGCGAGATCGGCGGCGAGCACTTCACCGTCAGGCAGAAGCGTGGCCAGCAGTGTTGATTCCGTACCGGCTCCGCAGCTCGTGTCAATTATGCGCGAGGACGGCGTGAGGTACGGACGCATGACCGCGACGGCCTCCTTGATGACCGGAGCCGAAAAAGGCTCAACATAGGTTTCATACTCCTCGGCGACTTGATCGAATTCATCAACGAGTGCATAGCCTGGTGGACGGTCCTCAAGCAGCACGGGAAACGGGTACCGCCGGCTGTAGTGGATACCCAGCCCATCTGACACTGGTCGCGGTGGACGTTCGCCCACATGCCGTGGCCGGTATAAACCCGCCTGTTTGAGCGGAAGGCTCGGATACAACACCGTCGCCGCGTAGTACCACATGCTGCCGATCAGCATGGCGCCTGCCGCCAGGCGTTCCTGTTCGGGTGGAATACCTAGACCTTCGAGTGCCATCGAATCAAGCCCTCCCTGTCAATTCACTTCACACAGGACGCCAGCAGATAACGTTCAGGACCCAGGTGTCTCAGCCAGATCATAACTTCATAAAATCGGCGGAGCGTGATTTCGCCACACCGAAGCTTGCGACGCGTGTAGTGGGCCAGGTCCGCTGAGAACGCGGCCCAGCACTGGCTCGTGGCGTCGGTGACTGTCACGTCGGAGAATCCGCTCGCCAGACAATGCGCTCGATATTCTTCGGCACTCGCGACGTAGTTGGCGCGTGGCTGTGTCTGCGAACCCCGCGGAAGCACGGCATCGGCGAGCACCAACCTGCCTTGAGGCTTCAGCACGCGCACTGCCTCACGGAGAAACGAATCCCTCGTATGAAAGTGAAACGCGGCTTCGACGCAGATCAGGAGATCGAAACTATTGGTTGCAAACTCCAGAGCCGTCGCGTCCATAACCACGAACCGACAGCCCGGCGCCCGTTCGACTGCGCGCGCTATCTGGCGCGACGAGAAGTTGACAGCGGTGATCCTCTCGGGAGCGAAGTGCTTCGTCAGGTGAGCGGTAGTCGCCCCGTTGCCGCATGCGACGTCGAGGATCGTGCCATGGCACTCGCCGCACATCGCCAGTAATCGCTCCATCAAGTTCTCGCAGGCTTGACGCGGGCTCTCGGTGCCAGTGATGCGGTAGCCGAAATTCCAGAAGCCGCTGTGTTCAAAATAGTCAGTTAAGAATTCCGATTCCAGGCGCTCGTCGTAGAACTCGCGGACGTCGAACGTCTCTGTGGAACGAGCTGCCGGCGCCACACTCGATTGGTGCTCCCGCAAAGGTGTCGGCACTCCTGCTGCTGCCAAATCGCGTGTCGTCGCGACAGCATCGAGACCCGAAAGCACAGTTGCGACGAGTTCTTTGAGTCCCTTCCGCAGCGGCACGCGCGGAGTGTACTTCAGCAGCCGTGCGGCCCGGCTGATGTCATATCTCGTGAATTGATAGCTCTCAAACTGCGGTCGATGAAACGCCGGTTCTGCGTCCGGCCACTCGCCGGAGGCGGCCGCCCAGATGATCGACTTGATCTCTTGCCCGGTCGCGACCTCCGCTCCCGCGATGTTGAATTCGAGGTTTCGGGCCTCTGGCATCCTGCCAGCGAGGACGACTGCTTCCGCCACATCGTCGACGTGGACCATCTGCCATTTTCCCGACGAGCCTTCCGGCGACAGCCATCGCGGAGCGGCGAGAGTTTCACGAACGAGCCGCTCGGCAAACGGCGCGCGCGGGCCATAGACGACTGACGGCCGCAGAATGACATACTCGAGTCCGCACTGCCTTGAGTAGCTGCGAATCATGTGCTCGATCGCTATCTTCGGCGCCATGTAGTGCTTCACGAACGGAACGTTGCCATAGTCCCCTTGAACGACGTCCGCATCCTCGGCAATCGGGAACTGTCGAATCGTGGCGGGCGGCCCGTACACAGCAACCGAGCTGGTGAACACGAATCGACGGACTTTGTTAGTGCTACTGGCGGCGAGGAGACGACTGACAGCGTTGAGGTTTCCCTCCGTCGCCTTAATGTCGGCCTCATCGTCATGAACTGGATTAGATCCCGGCTCAGCGCCCCGGTTCCTGTTCCACTGCCAAGCGAGATGGAACACTACGTCCACACCATCAGTGGCCAGTGCGAACAAACCGTCGTTGTCGAAATCGCCCGCCACCACCTCAACGTCCGGGTACCGCGCCACCTCGAACGAGACCTCAGCACGGGCGAGCGTCGCAGGCCTGACTAGTATGCGTACATGTTCCTCCTGCGCAACCAAGCGAGCCAGGACACGTGATCCGATGAACCCAGTTGCGCCAGTCAGAAGGACGGTCACTTCAGAACAGCTCCAATTCGGCCAACGGCGAACCATGGCGATCTTGCCAGATACTCGCTATCTCAGGCGCCGGTGTCATGAGCTTTAGAACTCCGGGCAGTCCCGTTTCGAGCTTTATCTGAGGCGCGATGGTGAGCCGCATCAGGGCACGCGTCAGATCGTAACGATAACAGTAGCGTGCTGTACGCGCAGGTTCCGGCGCGGCCAGGTGCTGCCAGGGTCCCTGCTGCAGCGCGCGCGACATGGCTATGAGCAGATCCCAGGCCGAGAACAGCTCGGGGCCGGCAACATTGCAGATCTCATGCCGCAATCCCATCGTCGTGCCACCCATCACGACCGCGCGGGCCAGGTCGTGACGATGGATCCACTGGTTGCAGGCGAATCGGCCCGCGCGCGTCAATGTGCTCCAGGGGTTGGCGGCAAGCGCGCGCAAAAGGCGTTCGACCCATGGCGCTCCCGGCCCATAGACGGCTGTAGCCCGAAGCACGATGGCCTCGATTCCGTATTCCTGGTGGGCGCGTCGAATCAGATTCTCAGCTTCAATTTTGCTGAGCGCATAACTCCGCAAGTTGTCTTCGCCAGATATGCGCAACGGATGCGTCTCATGGATCGGCCACATGAATGGCCAGGGCGCTGCGTTATACACGGCCACCGTGCTCGTGAACACGATGCGCCGAACCGCGCTGGTGGCACAGGCGCGCAACAAGCGATCGGTGCCTTCGACATTCACGATCCTCAAATCTTTCGGATCGGCGACCGCACGGAGTGCGCTGAGGTGGATCGCTGCGAGGTGGTAGACAACTTCAGCACCGCGTGACGCCTCGGCCAGCACCGCGGAATCACTGATGCTGCCCTCGACGATCTCCACACGGTTCCTATGGCACAGGCTCTCCAAGGTGCCGGGCAGCACTAGGACGCGCACTTCATCTCCGCGATCCAACAACTGATCAAGGACCTGAGAGCCAACAAATCCGGTCGCTCCGGTCAGCAGGACCCGCACTGTTCCTCCTCACCACGGGTTAGTCACGGCTCGCGAGCCACACCTCGGCTCCTCCGTCACTGTTGTTCACATACGTCCAGCCGCGTGCAAGATGCACCGCGACCTCCGGACCGAAAGGGTTAGCCGTGCCAACGAACAATCCGTGTCGCGACGAGACGAGCGTGCGCACGCCGTAGTTGTACGGATTGTCGAGGCCGCTCAGTGTCACCGGACTCCACGCGTTGCCGTCGCGGCTTCTCCACAGATCGAATCCACCCTGTTGCCTGACTATCGCTTCCGCGCCATGTTTATCGACATGCTTCTGGAGCCACGGCAACATTCGCCGGCGTTGGGCGAACAACAGAAATACGCTCCAGTCAAACGTGCCGACATATAGCCAGCCGTCATGCACGACCATGCGCCAAATGTATCCGTTGAACAAATTGTCGAATCCGGCTCCCAAGCCACTCACGGGCGACTTGCGGCCGTAGGGCGTTACTCGGGTCGTGCCCATCACAAGGTCCCAAGTGTCGTCAGGATAGATCCGAATCAGCTCACCCGCCGCTGGCCCGATCCGATACGTGCGATCGTAACCCCCGTTCTGCACCCCGCTTCCCACATACAACGCTCCATTGAACTCGCACATGCTCATTGCCATTTCGTTGAGACAACCTCTGTATGCACCTTTCTCGAGTACCTTGGTCCAGCGGCACGGCTCTCCACCCGTCGCCGGCGTCTTCCAGATCTGATATCCCAGTGCGTGGTTGAACGTCCCGGAGTATAGATGATGGTGGAACATCTCCAGTTCGAAGATCCCGTCGTTGGTTGGATCGCCCAGGCCTGGCGTACAAGCTGGAGTCCACTCGCCGCTTGCTGGATCGGGCGATCGCAGGATCGTCGGCGCGCGCGTCACGTTCCAAGTTGTTCCTTCTCCGGCAGGGGCGACAAACAAATGATCGTCGAACGCCACGAGGGACCGGAAGGTTGCCACATCGGCGTTGCCGAGCCCCGGCTCGCCCACAGGATAAAACGCCAAGCCGTCTTCCGAGCGGAGGATGCGCGCGCCGGAGCCTCGAGAGACCGACGACAGGCAGCTCACGTAGAGCGCCGGCGCAGAATCGGATTGGCCGCGAAACACCGCCATCCCGCGGTATCCGAGGTCGCGCGGCACTGGTCGACCGTTCCTTCCCGCGATCTCCGGCGAGGTATGGATCGGCTCCCACACCTGCGCAGTAGTGGACCAGCGCCAGATCTGCGCCCGCAGGTCGAGCTGCTCCACGGTTTGCGGCACTCTGACGGGCCAAGGGTCCATCGTTGCCCCATCCACCGGTGGAAACAGCTTGAGCAAGGCCAGAATGTGCCGCGACGTGCCCACGTAGATTTCGTCGTTGAACTCTGCCATCGAGTGGGCGTATGAATTTTGTGGATCGCCGAATCCGTTAGCGGCGATCCGCCTAAAGTCACTCCCTCTCAGCCCCTCGAAATGACCTGGGTTGCTCATCGGAAAATGTAAGTGCCTGTCGCCACAGTATTCACGATAATGCCCGTCGCCTGCTCATTGGTGCCTTCCCGCCGGAACAAAGCCGGTTGGCCGAAGGTTCCGAATCCCGGAATCGGCACGCCGTCGCGCGTGACGCCGAGCGGACGCTCCCACAGCGGACGGACCGTCTCACGTCGGTCGACTGGTACGGCAAAAGCCCCCAGGAATCCATAGCTAAGGAGCGACGGCGCGATGCTGATACGAAAGTTGGTGTAAGCGACGACCTCGTTCTGGTCTCCGTCGAAGGCAAGCCCGAACGGGCTGCCGACTCTTACTGATGTGGTTCTTGGATCCGACGCGCTGGCGACCACTTTGCAGGGATCGATTGGGACGGGGGCTGGAACCTCGCCGTTCAGGCTCGTGACGTCGCGAAAGAGATAGATGTTGCGCAGAGTGGTCAAGAACAGCGTACCGCTGTCAGCATGAAGGGCCGGCGCCGCATAAACATCGTCTCCGCGCTGGACGTGCAGGACGGTCTGCCAGCGCACGCTGAGGACTCCATCCCGGTCCTCCACTGCGCTGATCGTGGGCTCGAGCCCGGCACCGCTCAATCTGTGAGCATGGGCAAAAAACAGTGGTGCCGTTCCTGGCCTCACCAGTGCAGGGGGAGAGCCAGTCCCCTTATAGACGCCCAGTTGCACCCGATCAGGCAAAGCGTCGCTTGGGCCACGAGGCCGCAGGAGCGGTTTTATCTCGCACTCAGAACCACGAACGCCAGGCTGGCTCAGCTCGATCCGCACGAGATGCACCGGGCTGAAAAGGGGGTAGAGTGGCGGATAGGAAACGTTGGGCTTGAAGTCCGCCAGTATGTATAGGCTATCGCCCTGCACCACCGGTGATTTCGTCGTGACGAACGCCCCGCGGTACTCCCGCCCGTCCACGAACACGGACGTGTCCATCCTGTGGCTGGAGATGACCCTTCCGTCCAGTGGGTCAAGCTTCACCACCCATGCGTTGGTGGTGACACAAACCAGTTCGCCGCGATTGGTGAAGCTCAGCGAGGTTGGCATCCCAACGCCTGTCGCCGCGTCCTCATTAACCTCAGTCGTCGCTCGTTTCCACAGACGACGGCCATCGGCGGCATAGGCGACGAACTCAACGGGGTTCGCGGCAAAAACACAACGCTGCGGCGGTCTGTCCTCGACGATCAACTTAGCAAGCAGGATTCCCGAAGGCCATCGCTGAAATAGCCCTGGCAGATCCTCGAGCGGGCTCGTCCAGACGACAGATCCTGTCCTGTAGTCGTAGGCAACGAGCGCCGGATGTAGCGGGGAATCATACGTGCAGACCGCCGCGCTCTCTCCGGTGAATGCTCCCAGATGCACAAACGCTCGTGGTGAGACCATGGGATCCACTATCTTTTGTGACGTCTCGACCGAGCGAAGCGGCGGCAGATCGTGGAGCGAATCGTCGTTCCGGTTGCAGTGCGCCATGGGGCACCCAAACCCGTCCAGCTCTAGATGCGCGACCTTTCCATTCACGACGACACGTTCCCAATGAATTCAGTCACATGGTGGAGGAATACGCCCGGCCTCACGAGCGGGTGCAGATGGCCTGCGCCGGGAACCATCACGGTCTGGCAGCTCGGAAGGTGTTTTTGAAGGCCATGCAGCGTCTGCAGGCACCCCGAGTGCTCGCCGAAAATTGCGAGAGTGGGGCAGTCGAGCGTCTGCAGCCGGTCCGCGGTCAACCCCGCCACTGCGCGCATCTCCTCGACGGCCGATGTCGTGCGCACGAGCTGGAACCAGCGCTTCGCCACGCGGGAATCGCTGTTCCACTGTATGAACAACGAGCTCTCGACCCAAGCGTCGAACCCACTGAGGGCCGTCTGGCTTTGCAGGCGAAGCCACTCCTCGTACGCGCCGTTCGCCACCTTTGGAACGGCGTCAGGCCTGTCGTCAAGATCCGCGACGTTCATTGCCGCCTCGCGCCAGGACGCCGAATTCCATTCAAGTGGGTGAGGCTGGAGACTTGGGAGCCATACGTCAGCGAGTGTCAAAGATAGAACACGATCGGGATGTAGTAGCGCGTATTGGAGGGCCACAGACCCGCCGAAACTGTGCGCAACGAGATGCGCACGTTTGATCCCAAGCTGTTCGAGCAGTCCGCTGAGATCGCCGGCCATGTCTGCGGAGGTGTACCCTGACTCAGTTACATCGCTATACCCATGGCCGCGAAGGTCATAAGCCGTCACACGACAGCGGCCGGCCAGACCCGGCATAACACTCAGGTACCAGAATGCGAGGCTTGCAAACAGTCCGTGGATCATCACGGCATCGCTGCCGCCCTCGCCCATCTGCTGGCAGTGGATTTCCACCCCGTTCACCTGAATTCTCGACACATGTACCTCCTTATTCGAGATATCCGAGCGCTTTCAACCTGCGAAGAACCTCTTCATCGACCTCCGTTCCCAGCGAAGACATCGACTTGAGCGACAGCGGGACGGATGCCGTGGGACCTTGTTCGTGCCGGACGGGATGAGCGGCGATCCACTCGGCTTCGAATACCGCAGTATTCGGAGCGCCATCGAGATCGGAAGGCAGAGGCAATCCAAGGGTATGAAGAAGTGTGGGGGTGATATCGACGATCGAGAAGGGCGCGAGTTCGGCTCCACGCCGGATACCCGGACCGGCAGCCATGAAAATTCCGTCAGGGTGATGAGTTCCGTACGGAAGACGCCGGCGCCTCAGCACAACGTCCGCTCGCAGGACCGAGAGGAAGCTGTGGTCACGGAGAACCAGCGTCAGATCGGGAGCGTCCTCAACCGCGACGCCGGGGAATGCCTCCTCGCGTGTCATTACCCGCTCGATTATCCTTCCGCCCGTCGCGGGGTCGGCAACCATCTGCAGCCCATCAATCAGCCGCTGACGAAGCCGTAGATACTCTTCGCTCGAGACTCCCTCTTGACCATTTCTCTTTCGCCGAATCCAGATCCCGTTGCTGCTCGCCGTCATAGCGAAGGCGACTGTCCGCGACCAGTCGATCAGTGTCTCCGGTCCGGCGTGCCCGTCGAGGGTGAGACGCCCCTCCTGGTCTACGGCGGTGCCCTCTTTCCAGGCGAAGTATCCCTGTTGCTCGAGCCATACGTTGGCGTAGAAAATCTGATCGCCGGCTGCGCGGAACCCGTGATCCGAAGCAATAAACACGCGAGCCGCACGGCCGGCCACATCAATGATTGCCCCAATGAACCGATCGAGCTGCCGAAAATAATCGAGGCAGAGCCCGCGGACCCGCTGCGCCCACTCGGAAGTGTGATGCAGCGCGAGTGCCGGGTCGAGCAGGTGATAACAGAGGTGCTGCAGCTTGTCGACTCCATCAAACAGAATGGCAGTCAAGTCGCACGGCTCTTCGTGCATCAGGAACCGTGCGATCGAGAACCACTGCGCCTCGCGATTCGTGTGAAACTGGATCCACTCCTCGAACTCATTTTCAGGAAGACCCTGCAATGCCTTGCGCTCGATGTCCCAGTCGAGCGCCAACTCCTTCGGGTCGAATTCCGGTAGACTCTTTAACCTTCGATACAAGTCCCGGGGATATACCGCTCTGGACAAATAGCGCCAGGGCACGAATCCTGGCACCACAAACCCGTTGATCGCGGGCGGCGGGAACATGCACGGGAAGTTCAGGCACGACACGCGAAGGCTGTGACGGCTGGCGATCGCCCAGAGCGTCTCGACACGCACATCGGCGGACGTACCAAGAACGTAACTCGGCTGAGGTTCCTGCGCGACCACACGAACGAAATCGAAGACGCCATGGTTTCCCGGATGGCGACCGGTCATGAGAGTGGTCCACGCGATCGGGGTCAATGGGTGCGCCGTCGAGCCAAGCACAGCGCGGACACCGGTAGCTGACCAGTCTCGCATGAATGGCATAACGCCATCTCGCATCATCGCGTCGAGAATGGTAAACGTTGCGCCGTCGAGCCCGATGAGCACAACCTCAACTCGACGATCACTCATGATGAGGATTCCTTGGGCCGGTTTTCGCAGGCGCCACGCAGTTCCAGCACCAAATCAACCACATCGACAACCCGCAGGTCGGCGAGGGGCCGATCGGCCGCGCGGATCCGCAAGAAAAGCTGCTGCCCCAGATCATACTTCTGCTGAAGCTCGGCAATGAGATACACGAGATTGATCGACTCCAGGTTCAGCGTTGCAAGCCGCGAATCAGCCGTGATCTCACCTACATCCCAGTCGGCCGTGATCTCTTGGAGGACGCCGATCATGTATGCCAATACCTCGCTGTAGCCGTCTCGGTTCACCTGAGCCTTCATCACTCACACCACTGCCACGCCTGTCACGACGGAGCCATCGAAAATAGTGTAAGCCGCAATTCGTCGTTGTAATCGATCGGAGCGTTTCTCCTCGATCGAACCGCCAAGAGCCAGCGTCAGCACACCGCGTCCGCGGTCGACGTCGCAAATCTCGAGGTCAAGGCCGCCGTTGGTCAACCCGCATCCGAGCGCCTTGCCGACCGCTTCTTTGGCGCACCAGAAACGGGTGATCCACTCCGTGCGCGCGTTCGCTTCGACGGTCCCCAGCCAGCGTCCCTCGCGCTCCGTGAACGCCCCACGGCGGACGGTCTCGCTGACTCGTCCCACTTGCTCGACGTCGGCGCCAATCCCGACGCACGTCTTTCCATCAATCGCGACGGCGAGCGCTTCGCCACTTGAATGGGCGATAGTCACGTGAGGCGCACCGGTGCCCGGATGCATCCACGGACCCCGCACTAGGGGGCGTCCCATCGCATTGGCGTAGACTTCGATGTCGCCAAGCCGCAGAAGCCCCAATTGCGGCTTCAGCAGCAAACGGACAGCGTCTTTCGCTGCGATTCTGCCGGCCAGCCAGTCGAGTCGACGGGGCAGAGGCGCCGTGGAGAGCCGCTGCCATTCGCTGCGCTCCTCGCGACCGAGAACAAGATGAGCTAGTACGCGCAGCCAGATGCCCCCGTGTGCTTCGAGCACAGCCCGCGGAAGCCGCAAACGGCAAGCTCTCGACGCGGCGGTGCCCGGAAGACCCACCAATGCATCCGGCCATTCGTCGCTTAGCACCACCTCGTGCGGCGCGATCCTGAAGGCATACAACCGGGGCGGTAGATCGAGCCGTCGGTCCTCCCACTGGCGCATGCCGACCATTACTGTTCCATCTCCGTGAACTACGTCAATATTGCTCCGAACCCAGTCTTCGTCGACGTGTGTGACGCGGACCCGGCAGCTTGCCTCTTCGGCGGGTTTAAGCGCCCCAGCAAAGACATCGAGCCGCTCGAGCTTAATGGGAAAAACGCTCAGCCCTCTTTGGAACCGGTCACCAACCCAATAGCCCACGACTTGGCCCATGGCATCGAGAACCATCGGGTCCATCAAGAAAGCCGGTGCAGGCGTCGAATGGATCCATATCTCGTATGTGCGGCCCACGAGCGTCGCTTCAGCCCCGTCTGCGCCCGAACGATCCATCCGATCGACGATCTGAAAAGCCGGCCCGTGAAACATCCCGGTGCGCCCATACATTTCGCCGGCGCGCCACTTGGAAGGCCGATCGTCGCGCAACGGAAACTCGCCGGCCCGCTCAGCTGATGGGTAGTGAGCGGCGAAAATAATCGTGGCTTCGACGAGAGGTGGTCCTTCGCCTGTTACTGCACTTGAGTCAGCACAATCTCCATCCATCTGGACGTGCACTTCGTTGGGCGACTGACCTACAGCAGCGGTGAAGCGGAGGGTCAGGAATTCAGATTCCAGTACCACCCAACGGTTCGCTTGGACATGCCGCGCCCCGACGCAGAGGAGGCCGGGGAGAACGAGCGATCCAGCTTCCGCCAGCATCTCGATGCTGACCGCGAGCGGCAGCACCGGGAGTCCGACGAGGCCCGGGTCGAAGCTCGAGACGCCGGCGCCAAGCGTGTGATCACGAAGAAACCAATGCTTGTCAAGGTTAAGCTCGCAAATAGCGACAGCTGCGCGCCCTCGGTCGATCGAGACGACGCGGTCGATGAACGGTAGGCTGGCAGGCAACGTGAGCGACGTCGCTGTATTTCCCGCCGACCAAGACTGGCCTCCTACGAGCGCAGCCTGGATTACCTCGTGCTCGACGGTCAGGAATTGCTCCATCGATTCGAAGTATTCGTGCATTGCGCTCGCTGGCGTTCCGATGGGCGTGGCCGTGGGCGCCGCTTTAGTCGCCTTCGCCGCAACAGCGCCACGAACATTCCCTGGAATGAGGCGCAGCCGTGGTAACCGAAGCGACAGCTTAACTGATCCGGCACTCGCGCTGGCCTCGCGCGCGCTAAGTCGCTGAAGTGAGAGACGGCGAGGCGCACGGTTGGAGTATAAGTACTCGGTCCGCGTGGGCAGCCCCTGCGCGGCGAGGAGCCCGACGGCATGATTGAGTTGTGCGAGGCCAGTGCGTTGAAGCGTGTTAGTGGCCACCGCCACCGCGGGGCGTCCGCGTAATGTGTTCTCGACGAAACCCGTCAGATTGCCGCGTGGGCCCACTTCGACGAAAACCCGCGCGCCAGCCTCGTACATGGCCTCGATCGTCTCACGGAACCTAACCGGGCGCGTCCACTGTGCAACTGCTTGCTCTCGAAACTCGAGCGCGTCGGCTGGATATAGTGCTGCCGTGGCGCAGCTATAGATGTCGACCGTTGGTGCGGAGAGAATGAGCCGATCAAAGAATGCGCGTAGGGGGCTCGTGAAGGAAGCAAACAACGGAGTGTGATACGGCCTTCCGAACGGCAGCCGCTCCGTCACAGCGCCCTTGCCCCCAAGAACATAAGCGGCCCGGTCGATTGCGACTTCGGTGCCGCACAAGACCATCTGCTGGGGGCAATTGTCGAGCGCAACCGTCAAATCCGGTGCGAGCTCGCTGAGCACACCATCCAGGATCTCAACGTTCGTAGAACCTACAACCAGTAGCGAGGCCTTAGGAACCTCCTTCCTGGCGGCAAACTCTTCGTACACCGCGTTGAGCGCTCGAATGTGTTGGACTAAGTGTTCATCACGGGTGATATCCAAGCAACCCGCGGCTAGCAAAGCTGAGTAGTCGCCGGAGCTGTGCCCAGCGACCATGTCTGGGCGTATGCCCAGCTGACCCATAAGGGCGAAGAGCGCCTGGTTCGCTGCGAAAACGGTCTCGACTGCACCATCCATATTCCACAGCCTGAGATCTTTGCTATTCCTCTCCGGCGGAAACACCATTTCACTCGGAAGGTATCCACGCTCGTGATCAACGAACGCTCGGTCCATCAGATCAAACCAAGCGCGCGCATCAGGAAAGTGCACGCAGATATCGGTGAGCATTCGAGGGTACTGCGCGCCTTCCCCTGGGAATAAGAACGCGATCTTTCCATGACTGCCGATCGGTTCTTCAAAAAAATAGACGCCTCGTGGGTCCCGAATTCGTCCGCATCCCGGATCAGCGAGCTTATGACAGGCATCTCTAAGGCGAGTGCGAAGTTCGCTGACCGATGCCGCCACAATCGCCAGCCGGCTGCCATTCGTCAGCCAGGGCTCTGTATTCAGAGTGAAGGAGAGATCCTTCAAGTCCATGCTGTCTTCAGTTTGTAGATAGTCGGCGAGATCAGCGGCACGCGCGACGAGGTCGGTGCGAGATTCTGCTTGCAAGATACAGACTTCGGTATCCCATCTCCTCTGGTGTCCGTGGGTCTTCATGACCGCTATGTGCACTCTTCGAGCACGGCGTGTGCGTTAATGCCGCCGAAGCCAAACGCGTTCACGCCCGCGCGGCGTGGCGTTTGTGCACCGTGAATCCACGGCCGTGCGTCACTGATGATGTAGAACGGCCCTCTGTGCGACCCGAAGTACGGGTTTGGGTTCTCACAATGCAGCGTCGGAGGCAGCACTTTGTGGTGCAGGGCGAGCGCCGCCTTGATCACTCCGGCGATCCCGGCGGCCGGAATGAGGTGCCCAATCATCGACTTCACCGTTCCAAGAGCGCAGGTCGGTGCGCGTTTCTTCATCCCGAACACGCGTGTTAGAGCTTGCATCTCTACAGCATCTCCGACTGGCGTGCCGGTGCCATGCGCTTCGATCAGGCCCACGGAATCGGGCGAAACTCCGGCTGCCTCGTAGGCGCGGCGGATCGCCAGCTCCTCTCCCTCAACTCGCGGACTAAGAACGGATTGCGCGCGGCCGTCGCTCGAGACGCCGACGCTCTTTACCAGCGCGTATACGTTATCGCCGTTTTTGAGCGCGTCCTGATACCTCTTGAGTACTACCATCCCGTATCCCTCGCCGAGGAGGGTACCATCGGCGTCCTGATCGAACGGCCGGATCTCTCCGCGATGCGAGAGCGCGTTGAGCTGGCAGAACAGCATGAACGTCGGGGCGGCCGTTGCAACGTTTGCACCGCCTACCAAAGACAGGTCGCATTTGCCACTGCGCAGATCCTGGATCGCCAAATCCAGTGCGATCAGGGAGGAGGCGCAGGCGGCGTCCACGGTGTAGTTCGGCCCCATAAAGTCGAGGCGGTTCGCAATCCGTCCTGTCATAACGTTCGGAACAATCCCCGGCGCTGTGTCCGTAGAGAACGGCGCGAGTCCTTCTTTTAGAATGCGCTTGATGGTCTGCATCTCCTCGTTGGTATGCTCGGGATGCAACTCTTTAAGTAGCTGGAGCGTCTGGTCGATGACAAGGCAATGCTGAAGCTGGTTCGTATATGCGCGATTGATATATGTTCCCCGTCCGACAATGACCTCCGCACGTGCGCGATCGAACGTACTGTCGGAGAGCCCTGCGTCATCCAACGCGCGTTGTGAGATCGCCAAGCCGAGGAAATGATCGGGATCGGCTCCGTCGATACCGACTGGCATCACGCCGAACTCGGCGGGTGTGAAGGAAAGGTCCTTCAGCCATCCTCCAGCTTTGCAATAGATCCGATCGTTGGCTGTCGAGGTCGGGTCGTAGTGCGCTAGCCCTTCCCAGTCGTTTGGCGGATCGGTGACGGCATCCACTTTGCCGAGGATGTTGTCCCAGTAGGTCGATACATCGGCCGCTCCCGGAAAGACGCACGCCATTCCGATGATCGCTATGTCCTGATGACTCGTCGGCGCAGTCACGTCAACGCCCTCCTCAAACGGACAAGCGTTCGTATGATCGAACAGGAACCCCAAAACGGCACGAGAACATCGTCCAAGCAAGCATGACCTGCCATACCTCGGCCTTGCCTTCTCGGTCCACGCCACCGCACACGCCAGTTGTGAGCGAGACGTCCGGCAGCGATCCAATCGCTTTCCGGCCTATGAGTGAGCTGCCACCGGCCAAGAGGATACCAGAATGCTTTCCGAATCGGAACAAGATTGACATGCCATGACCGCAGTGACATCATAGCGGCTAACATTCAAACCGGAGGGTGGCCGTGGGCGTAACAATCCCGACTAACTACAACATCTCCGGACCAGGCAACGGCCCGATTCCCACTGATATCAGCGGCTCTCTTGGTGCAATCGGTCCCGTCACCGTGGCTGGCATCCCGAACACGTACGACATAAACATCGACAAGTTTCCCGACATCCACATCGATGTCGATAAACTCCCCAAAATTCTGCTCGGTATTGATCCGCTAGAGATCAAGCCGCTTGATGTGAATCTCAGCATCAAGCAGCTTCCCAGTATACGGGGTCATCTGCCGGCAGATTTCTGTGTTGGACTCTCCATTATGGGTATGGAACTGGTTTCGCTTCGGCTCTGCGGCGAAGCGCAAGTCATCACCGAACCTTACGTGCCTAACCCGTGCGAGCGCTGTGGAGATGCTACGCTTACGCGCGGAGCCTCGGTTACCAATGGTTGACGTATGTCGATGCTCGAGACAACCCATACGGTTCTGCAGTTTCGCGGCCTAATCGAGGGTGTGGAGTGTATCGCCCCAGTAGACTTGGGAGCGAACAGAAACGAAATTCCGTCTGCCGAGGTATTCCTCGAACTCCCCCGAGTTCAAGCTGCAGGACGGGCTTTAAGGGTGTTCAGATTATCTCCCGGACTTGTGCGGCTCTGGTTTTCCCTGCCACCCTACACGCCGCCGGGTTCCTATAGCGGACATGTAAGAATTGGGGCGTCTCACTTTCCTATTGCAGTAAGCGTAGACGCGAGTGAGAGGCTGGTTCTGTCTCCTCCTCAGCTGAACGTAGTTGCTAGTCCTTCTGCGAAGGTAACCGCGGATCTTACGCTGGCGAACACCGGAAACGTGGTCTGCGATATCAGAAAGACACACGTCTTTGGATTATTCGATGTGGAGGGCGCTGAACGCGCCGTGGGTGCAGCATTGCGTGATGCAGCGGCGCGGGGTCGCGACAAGCTGGATCGGCTGATGGACAGTTTCGCGGCGGAGCATCCCGGAGTAGTGAAGGTCGCGGTAGATGAGGGAGGCGGCCCGATTGCTCCCGGCGAGATCCATCAATTACGCGTCCGCCTGACACTTCCAGACATGAAGGCGGGCCGGACATATACCGGAACCTGGGTCCTTTTCAATCTTGCCTACCAGATACGCGTCATCGCCAAAAACACGAAAGAGGAGAAGGAGGCGAAATGACCGGCACAACCGCTGCCGATAATTTTAAGAACGCAAGCGATTTGCTTCAGCAGACAATGGCGACCTTTGCCAGCCTCGTCGAGCAAAGCGCCAGCCTCAGCGTTGATTTATTGAACACGCTTTCAAGCAACATGTCGAACCTTGACTTCTCCTCGATGAAGATGCCGGCTATCCCGAATCTCGACTTGTCCTCGATGAAGATGCCGACAGTACCAAGTTGCTCGTGCAAGATTCCACCTCCCTGTTGGATGCCGCAAAGTGCCGGTTGTGTCGTGAGCCATGTTTGCCCCGGAAGTCCCGCAACCTTGTGTATCCGGATCACAAACTGTGGGCCTGTCAACCGTACGATCGACTTTGATGATGCGGGGAAGAACGCGGTGACGTTTCAGCCCAATGCTCTTACCCTGCGTCCGATGGAAACAGATGTGGTAACTGCGACTCTGTCCAGTTCGTCAAGTGGGTGTGAAGGAGGAGAGCAGACTGCTCTGGTCTGGGTTCGCGGCTGCAAGGATCACTTTGTCCGATGGACCATCAAGACGGTCAAACGCGGCGCTGCCTGTTGCCACGAGATCACTGTCGACGACTGCCCCGATTATGTTCACCACTGGTACGATCACTTCTACTGTGCCCGACCCTGTACGTCCCAAAAGCGAAGCGGATGATGGCAAACGGATTCCCAGTTGACGAACTGATCAAGCGCGCAGTGGACCTGAACGTCCGTTACTACAGCGCAATGGGTCAGCTGATGGCTACGTATTTCAAAGATCTGGTAATGACCTTCTCCGACCTTTCCACGGCCCAGACACAGGCGACGCCCCCCCGCGCACAATCTCATCTGTCGACACAAAAAACCCAGCAGTCTCCGGTAATGGTTCTGGAAGCAGAATCGGGCAAAGAGGCGCTCGGTGTGTTTCTGATTGAAAATCACTTGGATCACAGTATTTCGACGCGCATTGTGCCCTCTGCCTTCTTTGATGCCTCCCGCAACGAGATCAAACCATCGTTTGTCTTTGATCCCGAAGCAGTCACGCTATGTTCAGGTGAGCAAGTGCTGGTCCAGGTGAAGGCACAAATTGATGATATGTTTGTGCCAGACGCCAGCTATTATGGGTCGCTCAACATTCCTCAACTGACGGGTAGTACTGTTCGAATCGTACTCAGACGCCGTTCCGCTGCACAGGAGAGACACGTTACTGGCAACTCCCTTTGATAACTAG